>Ga0209279_10000007_pt1 | contig 191699 bp, 167 predicted proteins | sample CoawatmetaG00DNA_3_FD_187508 | JGI IMG/M metagenome (GOLD analysis project Ga0209279, IMG submission 187508) | Marine microbial communities from the West Antarctic Peninsula - Coastal water metaG006-DNA (SPAdes) (version 2) | ecosystem: Environmental > Aquatic > Marine > Coastal ...
CGCACAACAATTCGCACAACAATTTGTACAACAATGTGAAACGGGTATTATCTGTTTTGTCGTTTTATCTCACTTTTAAAATACTGTTAGTTTAATATTTGGCCTGATGACTTCATAATTTTAAAAAGCTCACCACACACTTTTCTTTGCATCCACCTTAAATTAATTGGCAAGTAAGGTACTTTTAAAAAAAATAATCCCCCCCTGATAAATATTTCATAGGAACAATTAGAATTTTTATTCTAATTTATATTCAAATACTATGAATATAAATTCATAAATTGATTGACTCAGCACCATTTTATGGTTAATTTTTCCGACTGACTTAAAAAGATACTTTTCATTAATGATATTGGTTTTATATCTGATTGATAAAACATTGATGTTTGTTGTTTAATTAATCAAATATTAAGAACTTAATGAAAATAGGTAGTCAAAAATACAGGTTATAGTTTCCAGCTATACCTAAGTAAATACGTCCATGATGACAATTCAATTGGTTAAGGCATGCCGCAAGTCGCACATACATTTTAATTAACTAGCAGTAGTTGGTTCTTGGCATTAATTTCAATTAAGTTTTCGGAAATTAAATAATGACCACTTTGCCAGGGTAATTATTATTAATTACCCAGTTAAAATCGCGAATAGTAATAGTTTGATGATAGAGGAATAAGCAATGATTAATATGAGTAAAAAAACCCAAGGTCTTTATCGCGCTGAATTTGAGCATGACAGTTGTGGTATCGGTTTTGTCGCTAACCTAAAGGGTAAAAAATCTCACGGTATTATTGAAAATGCACTCACCATGTTGAGTTGTATGGAACACCGAGGAGGTACTGGCTTTGATGTTACAAGCGGGGACGGTGCGGGTATCCTTATTCAAATTCCTCACGATTTTTTATGCCAAGAAACTTCATTATTAGGCTTTAACTTACCAGATACTGGTGATTATGGTGTCGGGATGATTTTCTTTCCATCGGCTAAACATCAGCGCGAAGCGTGTCGAGGCATTTTAAACGAAAATATTAATAATTTAGGTTTAAGCTTACTAGGTTATCGTCAGGTACCCGGTGATAACTCTATGTTAGGTGACGCTTCATTAAACACTGAACCAAATATTGAACAAGTATTCATAGCAAAACCTGCTGAACTTACGGCGCAAGAATTTGAGCGGAAGTTGTTTGTTTTACGTAAATACACTTCTCATAAAATTAATGACAGCATCTCCAAAGAGCGTGACGAGTTTTATGTTACCTCAATGTCTTCGACAAAAATTGTTTATAAAGGCCAGTTTACTACAGAGCAGGTTCGTCAATATTATCTTGATCTCCAAGACGAACGAACAATCTCCGGTATGGCAATGTTTCATTCTCGTTTTTCAACGAATACTTTCCCTGCATGGCGTCGTGCTCAACCATTTCGTTATATTGCTCACAATGGTGAAATTAATACGGTTCGAGGTAATATTAATTGGATGAATGCCCGTGAAGCTTTATTTAGCTCAGTTAACTTTACAGATGCTGAGTTAAAGATGTTAAATCCGGTGTGTAACAATGATAATTCAGATTCTGCTAATCTTGACATGGCAATTGAATTATTGGTACTAAGTGGTCGTTCACTGGCCCAAGTGATGATGATGATGGTGCCAGAAGCTTGGCAAACTCAAACTAATATGGATGAGACCAAAAAAGCATTTTATGAGTACTATGCCTGTATAATGGAGCCTTGGGATGGCCCTGCTTCGCTATCGTTTACTGATGGTAATATCATCGGTGCTACACTCGATCGCAACGGTTTGCGACCTTCTCGTTACTTGCTTACGGAAGATGGGACTTTAGTAATGGGGTCTGAAACAGGTGCCTTGTGTGTTGATCAAGCAACTGTGGTTGAAAAAGGTCGACTTCAGCCGGGTAAAATTTTTATTGCTGATTTAGAACAAGGTCGTATTCTCAGTGATGATGAAGTAAAAAAACAAGTCAGTTCAGCTCAACCTTATGCGAAGTGGTTAACTGATAATAAAATTAAGTTAAATAACATTCCACTACCAACGACCGCTATTGCCCAGCCGCCATTGGTTGATCTTCGTAAGAGGCAAAAAGCATTTGGTTATACAAGCGAAGATCTTAATGTGGTGCTGGCAGGTATGGTCGGTACTTCAAAAGAACCGCTTGGTGCTATGGGTACAGATACGCCTTTGGCAGTCTTATCAAATAGACCTCAACAATTATCACACTATTTTAAGCAGTTGTTTGCTCAAGTAACTAACCCACCAATAGATCCCATTCGTGAAGAGTTGGTCATGTCATTACGTGGCTATATTGGTAAGTCGCCTAATTTGCTGGATGAAACAGCAGCACATTGCCATAAAGTTGAAATTGAGCAACCCGTATTAACTAATGAGCAACTACTCAAGTTACAACATATTGATAATTTTGATTTGCAATCAAAAACCATTAGTATCACCTTTAAGGCTAACGGTGAATCTAATTCACTTAAAAATGCACTTGATGAGGTTTGCTTATTAGCTAAAAATGCTATTAAAGATGGCTGCGCAATATTAATTCTTAGTGACCGTGGTGTTGATAGTGATCATGTCGCTATCCCTTCAGTTTTAGCAACGGCCGCAGTGCATCATTACTTAATTCGTGAAAAGGTACGTTCTTACGTTGATATCATTTTAGAATCTGCCGATATCCGTGAAACGCATCATTTTGCTACGGTAATTGGCTATGGCGCTGCAGCGGTAAACCCTTATTTAGCAATTGAAAGTATTATTGATCTGCGGAATGATGGGGTACTTGACAGTACTTTATCCGATTCGCAAGTTGTCGATAAGTTCACTAAGGCAGTGGGTAGTGGATTATTGAAAACCTTTTCTAAAATGGGTATTTCGACGTTACAGTCTTATTTAGGTGCACAAATTTTTGAAGCGTTAGGTATTAATTCTGAAGTCGTTGATCTTTACTTTACTGGCACTGTTAGTCGTATCGAGGGTTTAAGTCTTGATCAAATTGCTCAAGAAGCATTACTTCGCCATCGTGAAGGCTTCCCTGAAGCTAGTCGTATTGCTATTGAAAATCTATTACCAACAGGTGGTGAATATTCTTGGCGTCATGATGGTGAACGTCATCTATTTAGTCCTACCGTTATCCGTCTATTGCAGCATTCGACAGCCAGTAACGACACCAATCAATTTAAAGAATACGCTAAAACAGTAGATGAGCAGAGTAAAGAAGCATTTACTCTTCGTGGTTTACTTGAATTTAAAGGCGATCGACCTTCGATTTCTTTGAGTGAAGTTGAACCTATTGAAAATATTTTTAAACGTTTTGCCTCTGGTGCAATGTCTTTTGGCTCTATTTCGTGGGAGGCTCACACTACTTTAGCCATCGCTATGAATCGAATTGGTGGACGAAGTAATAGTGGAGAGGGTGGTGAAGACCCTATTCGTTTTACTCCCATGGAAAATGGCGACTCGATGAACTCTAGGATTAAGCAAGTCGCTTCAGGTCGCTTTGGTGTTACCAGCCACTACCTTACTAACGCAGATGAACTGCAGATAAAGATGGCACAAGGTGCAAAACCAGGTGAGGGTGGTCAGTTACCGGGTGATAAAGTTGATGCATGGATTGGTAAAACACGTGGTTCTACTCCTGGTGTTGGTTTGATTTCGCCGCCACCGCATCATGATATTTACTCTATTGAAGATTTATCTCAGTTGATATTTGATCTTAAGAACGCTAACCGCGATGCACGTATTAACGTTAAGTTAGTGTCAGAAGCTGGTGTGGGTACTATCGCTTCAGGTGTGACTAAAGCTTATGCTGATGTTGTACTTATCGCTGGTCACGATGGAGGTACTGGCGCTTCACCATTAAGCTCAATTAAACATACGGGTTTACCGTGGGAGCTAGGTTTAGCTGAAACGCATCAAACGTTAGTGCGTAATAAGCTACGTAGTCGTATTACGTTACAAACTGATGGCCAACTCAAAACACCACGTGATTTAGCTATCGCGACGTTACTTGGTGCAGAGGAATATGGTATGGCTACAGCAGCACTTGTGGTTGAAGGTTGTATCATGATGCGTAAGTGTCATTTAAATACCTGCCCTGTTGGTATCGCTACGCAAGATAAAGAACTTCGAGATCGTTTCACCGGCCGCGCCGATATTTTAGTTAATTTCTTTACTCTGATGGCAGAAGGTCTGCGTGAAATTATGGCTGAACTTGGTTTTAACAATATAGATCAAATGGTTGGTCAAACTCAATGTCTTAAGCAAATTGATAATGTCGATCATTGGAAATATAAAGGCGTTAATTTAAGCCCATTACTTCATAAAGAAAAAGGTGATGCTAACCAAACACTTCATCAGTCTATTTCGCAAAAACACTTAATTGACAAAATAATTGACCGCGAGATGATTAAAGATGCCCAAGCAGCACTTGAAAGTCAAAAAAGCGTTGAGCTTGAATATAATGTTATTAATACTGACCGCAGTATTGGCGCAATGATATCTAATGAGATATCGAAAAAATATCAAGCCGAAGGGTTACCAGACAATACTATCAAGGTTAAGTTTAATGGCTCAGCGGGACAAAGCTTTGGCTGTTTCTCAGCAAAAGGTTTACATTTTGAACTTGAAGGTGATGCTAACGATTACTTTGGTAAGGGGCTTTCTGGCGCAAATTTAGTAGTATACCCAAGCAAAAAAGCCAAATTTTCAGCAAGTAAAAATATCCTCATTGGTAATGTCGCCTTATTTGGTGCAACCTCGGGTACAGCTTTTATTCGTGGTATTGCAGGTGAACGTTTCTGTGTACGTAACTCAGGTGCAACTGCTGTTGTTGAAGGATTAGGCGATCATGGTTGCGAATACATGACAGGTGGTAAAGTAGTTATCCTGGGCGAAACGGGTCGCAACTTTGCCGCAGGTATGTCTGGTGGTATTGCCTACGTACTTGATACGGGTAATGATTTTGCCGCTAAGTGCAACATGGAAATGGTAGCTCTTGAAAAAGTAGAGACGGGAAAAGAAAATTTGGAATTGAAAACATTAATTACACAACATTTAAAGGCAACAGGATCAGATGTTGCCAGTGATCTACTCGATGACTGGGACAATAGTATTAAGGACTTTGTTAAAGTAATGCCAGTAGATTTCAAACGTATGCAAGGTTACATGGATAACGCACGTAAGAGCGGAAAAAATAAGTCTGAATATGACATCGCAGTCGAAGCTTTCGACATTCACTTAAATACTCTAGCTACTGCAAAAGCTTAAGCTGACAAGGAGAAATTATCATGGGTAATCCAACAGGATTTATCAACGTAGGTCGTGCCTTGCCAACTCAACGCCACGCGGGCGAGCGTTTAATTGACTGGCTTGAAGTCTATGAAGAAATGCCTCAAGCTGATATCGAGAAGCAAGCCTCTCGGTGTATGGATTGTGGCGTTCCTTTTTGTCAGTCGGCAGCGTCTGAATTTGCACCTGTCGTTGCCGGTTGTCCGGTTAATAATGTCATTCCTGAGTGGAATGAATTAATTTACAAAGGCCGCTGGAAAGATGCAGTAGACTTATTGCATAAAACAAATAACTTCCCAGAATTTACTGGAAGAGTTTGTCCAGCACCTTGCGAAGGCTCTTGCGTATTGGGTATAAATGCTGATCCTGTAGCAATTAAACTGCACGAAAAATCAATTATTGACCATGCATTTAAAGAAGGTTGGGTAGTTGCTCAGCTGCCAATTGCTCGCACAGGAAAAAATGTTGCTGTAATTGGTTCTGGTCCTGCAGGTCTTGCTGCAGCAGCACAGCTTAATAAAGCCGGTCACATGGTTACTGTTTATGAGCGCGCTGATCGTATTGGTGGCTTATTAATGTATGGTATTCCTAATATGAAGTTGCAAAAAGAATTAGTGCAACGCCGGGTTGATATTTTAGCTGAAGAAGGTATTGTTTTTGTCACTAATACCGAAATTGGTAAAGACATTAGTGTTGAGCAAGTTGAGCATGAATTTGATGCTGTCGTGTTATGCATTGGTGCAACGGTACCGCGGGATTTACCTGTTGAAGGACGACAACTTAATGGGGTTCATTTTGCTATGGACTTCCTTAAAGCGAATACTAAAAGCTTGCTAGATAGTAAACATAAAGATGGTCACTATATTAACTCTAATGGCAAAAATGTAGTGGTAATTGGCGGCGGTGATACAGGCACCGATTGTATTGGAACTTCATTGCGTCATCAGTGCACCACCGCAATACAGCTTGAAATTATGCCACGCCCACCAGTAAAGCGTGGTGATAATAATCCTTGGCCACAATGGCCAAAGCGATTATTAGTTGATTATGGCCAAAGTGAAGCTATTGAAATTCAAGGCCAAGATCCACGTCAATATCTGGTAATGACCAAAAAAATTGAAAGTGATGGGCAAGGTAATGTTAAGTCCGTTCATACCGTTGATATTACTTGGCAACGTAATGACAAGGGACAGATGTTTCCACAAGAAGTTGTTGGCAGCGAAAAAGTTATTCCAGCCGACATTGTACTTATTGCTATGGGCTTCATGGGGCCCGAGAGTGGGTTGATTAAACAATTTGATGTTGAACAAGATAATAGCTCTAATATTGCTGCAGAATATGATAAGTTTGCTACCAGCAAACAAGGTATTTTTGCAGCAGGTGATGGTCGCCGTGGTCAAAGCTTAATCGTTTGGGCAATTGATGAGGGTCGTCGTTGTGCACGTGAAGTCGACAGCTTTCTTATGGGTAATAGTTATCTACCCTAAACCTTAATTTGACCAATAGAATTAAAAATTATGCTCCAAACTCGTTTATAATAAAATGGGAATTTAAGGTGTTAATATGAAGTTATTATTGTCGCTATTTATATCAATTACCTTAGCGGGGTGCTCAGTGGTCGGTCAAGATAATGTAGAGAGCGCACCATATACTCTGATAAAGTCAGATAAGGCCAAAAAAATTGAGATTCGTAATTATGATTCAATGGTGCTGGTTTCAACAAGTATGTCTGGCGATAGCGGTTATAGTGCCTTTAGAACACTGTTTAACTACATTACAGGTGACAATAAAGGCGCTATTGAAATTTCGATGACAGCTCCGGTTTTTATGGGGGATAAAAGTGTGAAAAACAACGGAACTCAAATTTCGATGACAGCACCTGTGTTTATTAATAAAAGTGCTAACACATCACTAATGTCATTTGTCATGCCAAAAGATTTTACATTGGAAACTACCCCCAAACCAACAAACCCTGATGTTAAGGTGAGTGAAGTTAAGGACTACAAAGTGGCGGCCATTCAATTTAACGGTACACTGAGTGACAGTAATGTAGAGAAATACACAGAAATATTAAACACTTGGATTATTGAAAATGGCTTTACTGCAACAAGTCAGGCTATAACAGCTGGGTACAACGGGCCTTTAACAATACCATTTTGGCGTCGCAATGAAGTGCTGATTGAGATTAAGTAAAGCTTAAGGTCACAGAGCCTAAAATAGTAAATATACCGCTGATATAGCTTAAGGTAGTCAAATTAATATTAGCGGTATTCATTAAAATATATTGTGCTGAATATTACGATCACTTTAAAATTTACCTTCAAATAAATAACTGCTTATTTAAGCTATGCCAAATGTCAAACACAGCTATCTAATACTATATGGCATATGGAAACCCCATATAGTTTATTATTCTATCAGTGGTGCAATTAATGATTATCAATAACAGTATGATGAAAAAATTCAGAAAAACTCAAATACCCAGTTAGATGATGGCTTCATGTTAAAATTTTATTTAGAGTAAAAAATAATGAACATTAATAAGCTGTTCGATTAAATTAACAGAGTGATAAGTTAATTTAATCCTGAGAATCCTAATTACATCACCACATTATAATTCTTAAAAGTTTTAGCTCACGCCTACATTATAAATAATCTATCGATAATCTATCGATAATCTATCGATAATCAATGGTGTTCACTTTCCTTGAAACATTAATATATTAGACCTTAATCATTTCCAAACCATCAAAAATCAAATCTTCATTTTAGCTAATAAACCCTAACGATTTTTTTTCCTTAAATAAAGTATTTTAATGTATAATCTGGCAAAACGAGATCGGTTGAGTTTAGGTGGTTTTTACACGGGTATACCGAGTCGTAGACACAACTATAAGATCAAGTAAATTTTCTAGGAAAACTTTAATATAATGAAGAACATACGAAACTTTTCAATTATCGCACACATTGATCACGGTAAATCGACTCTTTCCGACCGTTTAATACAACATTGTGGTGGTTTACAAGACCGAGAAATGGAAGCACAAGTACTTGACTCTATGGATATAGAACGCGAGCGTGGTATTACCATAAAAGCACAGAGTGTGACTTTAGATTATAAAGCCAATAATGGTGAGATCTATCAATTAAACTTTATCGATACTCCGGGTCATGTCGACTTCTCTTATGAAGTATCCCGCTCATTAGCCTCTTGTGAAGGTGCTTTATTAGTTGTTGATGCAGGACAAGGGGTTGAGGCACAAACCGTAGCCAATTGTTATACTGCGATTGAAATGGAACTGGAAGTTATTCCCATTTTAAATAAAATTGATTTACCACAAGCAGATCCCGATCGGGTTTGTGAAGAGATTGAACATATTATTGGTATTGACGCTACTGATGCGGTGACTTGTTCTGCAAAAACAGGTCTTGGTATTGAAGATGTGTTAGAAACTATTGTTGAAAATATTCCACCTCCACAGGGTGAGGTAAACGGGCCATTACAAGCTCTAATTGTTGACTCATGGTTTGATAATTATCAAGGTGTTGTCTCACTGATTCGAGTAATGAATGGTGAAATTAAAAAAGGTGATAAAATGTTGGTGATGTCGACCGGACAAGTTCACCAAGTTGATAAAGTTGGTATTTTCACACCTAAACAAACCGATACCGGCATTTTAAGAACAGGTGAGGTTGGTTTTGTTATTGCGGGTATTAAAGAAATTCATGGTGCACCGGTCGGTGATACTATCACCATCTCTAAAAAAGAAGCAGTGCAACCTTTAAAAGGTTTTGCAAAAGCACAACCACAGGTATATGCAGGAATTTTCCCAATAAGCTCTGATGAATATGAGAACTTTAGAGATGCGCTTAACAAATTAAGTCTCAATGATGCTTCTTTATTTTTTGAACCAGAAAACTCATCAGCATTAGGTTTTGGTTTCCGTATTGGTTTCCTTGGTATGTTACACATGGAGATCATTCAAGAGCGGCTTGCTCGTGAATATAATCTTGATTTAATTACCACAGCACCAACCGTAAACTATGAAATTGTTTGCAACAATGGTGATGTACTTTCAATAGATAACCCTTCTGATTTACCTGCAATTAATAACATTGATGAAATTCGTGAACCCATAGTACAAGCCAATATTTTAGTTCCTCAAGAATACCTAGGTAATGTAATTACCTTGTGTATTGAAAAACGTGGCGTACAAAAAGATATTATTTATCACGGTAATCAAGTCGCGGTTACCTATGAATTACCTATGGCAGAAGTTGTTATGGATTTCTTTGATAAGCTCAAATCTACTAGTCGTGGTTATGCCTCACTGGATTACCACTTTATTAGGTTTGAAGTGGCCGATATGGTGAGAGTAGATGTGATGATAAATGGCGATCGTGTTGATGCCTTAGCCATGATCACACATAGAAACAATTCAGTAGCCCGCGGACGGTTATTAGTTGATAAACTTAAAGAGCTTATCCACCGTCAAATGTTTGATATTGCCATTCAAGCTTCAATTGGCAATAACGTTATTGCTCGTACTACGGTTAAACAGCTTCGTAAAAACGTGACGGCAAAATGTTATGGTGGTGATATTAGTCGTAAGAAAAAACTATTACAGAAGCAAAAAGACGGTAAAAAGCGGATGAAGCAAGTAGGTAACGTTGAAGTACCACAAGAAGCATTTTTAGCGGTATTAAAATTAGATAACTAAATATTCATGGATTATTGGACACTCTTGAAGAGATATAGCCAATAATTAATTTGTGTTTTTTCACTGTATTTGTTCACTGTATTTATAAGGTTTTAAAAAATTTATGGCTGTTTATTTTTCAATTATTTTAGTTGTCATCACCATAGTTACCGGTATTGTTTGGTTAGTGGATAAATTTTATTTGGCTAAACAGCGCCAAATTAAAGTTGATAACGCACAAAGCCAATGTGCGGAATCGCTAACAAAAGAAACTATTGCAACCTTGTTAGAACCATCAACATTTGTTGATACAGCGGTGCAAATGTTTCCTGTAATCGCTTTTGTTTTAGTATTGCGCTCATTTTTATATGAACCTTTTCAAATTCCATCAGGTTCAATGATGCCAACGTTACTTGATGGCGATTTTATTTTAGTGAATAAATTTAACTACGGACTACGAGATCCTGTTGCCAGACATAAGTTTTATCAAGTTGGTTTACCTGAACGTGGTGATGTAGTGGTATTTAAATACCCTAACAACCCTAAAGTTGATTATATTAAACGTGTTATTGGCTTGCCAGGTGAAAGTATTATCTATCGTAATAAATCACTTTATATTAAACCGATATGTTTACCTATTGATGATAAGTGTCCTGAGTTTGAGCATGTTATACAAAACCTTAAAGAAAAGGGTGAATATTCTAATCATCAACAGCCTTTAAGTCGTTTTACTTCAGTTATGCCCAATAAAACTCATGATATTTTAATCGATACTCAAATGCCTCCTCGCATTGCAAGTTACTTTTTGCAACCTGGTACCCAAGTTGATGAATTTGTTGTTCCTCAAGGGCATTATTTTGTTATCGGAGACAATAGAGATAATTCACTTGATGGGCGTTATTGGGGCTTTGTTCCAGAAGAGAATCTTGTCGGGGAAGCGGTTGCTATCTGGATGAGTTTTGATTTTGAACGTGATGAGAGTGATTGGCTACCTCATTGGATCCCAACAGGAGTTCGTTTAAATCGTTTAGGTGCAATTTATTAAATGATTAAAAACAATACTCAAGCCATTGAAAGGTTATCAAAACGATTAGATTATAGTTTTACTAATCAAAATTTACTTATTCAAGCCTTAACTCACCGAAGCGCCAAAGGAGCTCATAATGAACGCTTAGAGTATTTGGGTGATTCTATTTTAGGTTTTGTTATCGCAGAAGAATTATTTTTACGATTCCCCTCTCAAGATGAAGGTGACTTGACTCGCATGCGTTCGAGTTTAGTGAAAGGGGTAACTTTAGCTGAATTAGGAAAAGACTTTTCTTTAGGTGAACATTTAATTCTAGGACCTGGCGAGTTAAAAAGTGGTGGCCACAGAAGGGAGTCTACTTTAGAAGATGCCATAGAAGCTATTATTGGTGCCGTTTATTTAGACTCTGACATTGGTACCTGTAAAGCCTTAATTTTAAACTGGTTTGCCTCAAGGTTGTCGAAAATAAAGCCAGGAAGTATTCATAAAGACCCTAAAACCCGATTACAGGAATACCTTCAAGGTAGAAAAATTGAATTACCTCATTATGATGTTATTCATACTAGTGGTCAGTCCCACAATCAAGAATTTACGGTGCGATGTACAACTAGTGTGATTAAGAAAGAAGTCATTTGTAAAGGGACTAGCAGAAGAAAAGCCGAACAAGGTGCCGCTCAACAAGTATTGGAATTTATTGAAAATGTCAAATAGTTCAGATAACCCTGATAATATAAATAATGAAAGTAGTGATAAACGCTGTGGTTTAATAGCCATTGTCGGTCGTCCCAACGTTGGTAAATCAACTTTACTTAATTGTTTGTTAGGCCAAAAAATTAGCATTACGTCTAAAAAACCACAAACGACAAGGCACCGTATTTTAGGTATCTTAACTGAAGGCAACCATCAAGCAGTTTTAGTCGATACCCCTGGCTTACACTTAGATGAAAAACGCGCCATCAATCGTTTGATGAATCGCGCTGCTAGTAGTTCTATCGCCGAAGTGGGCTTAGTGATATTTCTGGTAGAGGGAACCCACTGGACTCCTGATGATGAGTTAGTATTGAAAAAAATTGAGCAAACAAACGTCCCTTGTGTTTTAGCGATCAATAAGGTTGATAATGTTCAAGACAAAGAAGCTCTATTACCTCATTTACAAATATTAGCTCAAAAATATAACTTTCAAGCAATTGTGCCAATTTCAGCAACCAAAGGCTATAACGTTGATAAAATTCACGAAGCTTGTTTTGCCAGTTTACCTGAAGGAGACTTTTGGTTTCCTGAAGATTATATAACCGACAGATCGAGTCGTTTTATGGCGTCAGAGATTATAAGAGAAAAACTCATACGCTTTACGGGTGATGAATTACCCTATTCCACTACTGTTGAAATTGAACAGTTTAAAGTTGATGAAAAAGGAATTTTACATATTAATGCTCTAATTCTAATTGAGCGTAGTAGCCAGAAACGAATGGTAATTGGTAAAAAAGGTGAGCGATTAAAAACCATTGGTGCTGAAGCCCGGCGAGATATGGAGACCTTATTTGATCAAAAAGTTTTTTTAGAAACTTGGGTCAAAGTTAAATCTGGTTGGGCTGATGATGAAAGGGCATTGCGAAGTTTAGGTTATGGCGACGAATATTCAGGTTAGTTTTTAAATAACTATGATGGAATTTATAGAACAGTCAGCTTTTGTATTGCACAGCCGCCCTTATCGGGATCATAAACAAATTGTAGAGCTGTTAACTGAACATGAAGGAAAAGTTTCAGCAATTGTTTACTCGGGTAAAACAAACAAATCAAATAAAAAAGGTCTGATACAGCCATTTAATCCGTTATATGTTGTATTAAAAGGTAATGGTAACTTACGCAATTTAAGCCGTATTGAAGTTTCTGAAAAGTCCTATGCTCTTAAAGGTGAACACCTCTATAGTGGTTTTTATTTGAATGAATTATTAGTGAGGTTGTTAGGTGAATCAATTGCCTGCCCGATTTTATTTGATCATTATAGATTGAGCTTGTTTGAATTATCTGAAAAAAAATCTATTGAACCCATTTTAAGAAAGTTTGAAGTAGACTTACTTGATGAGTTAGGTTTTTCCCTTGATTTTTCTCCTATTTATGAGAATAACGCCCAAGGTTTCTATTATATATCAGAGCAAGGTTTTGTTCCTGCTGAAGAAAAGCTTAATTTGCCGTTATTCAACAGGGCGCATTTACAAGCCATTGTTGAGCAAGATTTAAGTAATAGTACCGTACTCCATTGTAATAAAATTTTAATGAGACAAGTGATTAATGGATTGTTAGGTGGTAAACCATTAAATAGTAGAAAGCTTTTTGTAAAACAGACAATCCAATCGGATTATAAATTATCAGATAAAACCAATAAATAAACCAAGAATCAAGCCAATAATCAAACCGAGAATTATGTTATGAAAGATATTTTATTAGGCGTTAATGTAGATCATATTGCCACTCTGCGTCAAGCTAGAGGTACAAATTACCCTGATCCTGTTTATGCGGCATCGATTGCGGAACATGCCGGTGCTGATGGTATTACTGTTCATTTGCGAGAAGATAGACGACATATTCAAGACCGTGATATCTATGTATTAAAAGAAACTCTTCACACTCGAATGAATTTAGAAATGGCGGTTACTGATGAAATGTTAGCGATAGCTTGTGACATTAAACCAGTATTTTGTTGTTTAGTACCAGAAAAACGTGAGGAGCTGACCACCGAAGGGGGTTTAGATGTGTTTGGCCAACTTGATAAAATTAAAAAAGCAGTAGCTCAACTTGCTGAAGTTGGTACACAAACGAGTTTATTTATTGATGCCGATAAAATCCAAATTGATGCCGCTTTTGCTAGTAAAGCGACTTATATTGAGATTCATACTGGAAAATACGCAGATGCTCCTAATGAAGAAGAGCAACAAACAGAATTAAATCGTTTAATTGTAGGCATTAAATATGCTCATTCCCTTGGACTTAAAGTGAATGCAGGTCATGGCTTAAATTACTTTAATGTTAAACCTATTGCCGCCATTGAAGAAATAATTGAACTGAATATTGGTCACGCGATCATTGCAAGAGCAGTCATTGATGGTTTAGATAAAGCGATAAGAGATATGAAACATTTAATGCTTGAAGCTAGAAGTAGCTAAAATAATTTGTAAAATGTTAATGCCATTGTTAATGCATTGTTAATTTTTTGTTAATAATTGGTTTTTAGGCTAGAATTATAGGAGATATATTGCTTTAAAACCGCTTTTCAGGAGCATTTCGTTAAATGAAAGATAAACTAATGGATAAAAGAGTTGAGACGCTAGACCAATCTGTCTGGTGGCTTCAGCTTTCTATTGCGCAAGAGTTTCTGTAAACACTCTTGGAAAATTCGGCTGCCAATTACAATTCATTCGTAAAGAAAAGGGCCGTAGTTTAGCGGTGTTAACTTGCAATACTGATATTGCTACAGTTAACGAAGACGGCGAAATAAATAGCACACCAAAGATTACCCTCCGGTAGCTTTCTCTATCCATTATCTAAAGATTGAGCGTCTTTAAAAATTTTGGCGCTTCTAATAAGACATTGTCTAATTGTTCAAAAAAGTCATAAAAATCGGGCTCAAGGTCATCCAGTGAGCAATTGATATTTAATTGGATTTCAATATGCTTACTTATTTGACTCAGGCTAGGAACGCCGGTGTAACAACAAGCCCCATTAAGTTTGTGAATAAGTGTTTTAATTTGTACTACATCTTGGCAAGTTAATCCTTCAGAAATTTCTTGCTTTACATTTGGTAAACTTTTGACTAATCCCCTTAGCATGTCCTTTGCTAAGTCGGCTCTATTACCTGTAAGTTTCATTGCTAAAGGCCAGTCGATTATGCTACTCAACGGAACATTGATAGTTATTGAGTCATCAATTAAAAACTCTTTATCTGTTTGGCTATCGTCAGAAGAGCTGGCAATGCTAGAGGTAAATAATTCTAAGTCACAATATTCATAAATATTATGTCGTAACATGTTTTCATCGATAGGTTTTGCAATATAACCATTAAAACCTTCCATTAATAATTTTTCCTTCTCACCTTTCAGGGCAAGAGCCGTCACCGCTACTATCGGCGTTTTATCATTAAATGTATTAGCCTTAATTATTTTTAATGCCGTTACGCCATCCATGACAGGCATTTGTATGTCCATGAAAATTATGGCAAAAATTTCATTTTCACAACATTTAACCGCTTCTTTACCATTAGTTGCTACGCTGACTTCCATCACTTGTTCAAGTAACAGTGCCTCAATAAGTTTTAAATTTGTTTCGTTATCATCAACAACGAGGACTTTAATTGGCACTCTTAATGACGGTTGATCATATGAAACTTGTGAGGTTCCATTTTGTAATGCCCGACTAAGTTTCGAGGGGATAATAGGTTTACTCAGGCAACTTAATGCACCGCTAGCTAATAATGCTTCTTGTAGGTTTGGTGCATTTGAGTTTATTGCTAAGTGAATGGCTGGAATCTGAGGTTTAATCGAGCTTATTAATTCCTTCAAATCATTAATTTGAGTTGGAGTAACTGAATGACCAATTAAAGCAAAGTCAAAATTTTGATTATTAATTAGTGCATTACTGAGTTTCTCTAGACTATGAACAGGAGTTACCTGCATTTTCCAACCCGTCATTATTTCGTTTGTAGCGATACGTGAATGAGATATAGGTTCATAGTAAAGGATGCTTTTATCAACCAATGCTTTAGTATTTAAGATTGTTTTAATGGGGATAGGGTTAAGTTCACATTGGAAGCTGAACCAAAAAGTAGAGCCTTTACCCTCTGCCGAGTCAAAACCAATATCACCTTTCATTTCATTGGCTAAGCGTTGACAAATAACTAAACCTAAACCTGAACCTCCGTATAAACGCGTAACACTTTTATCTGCTTGGCCAAATGCCTCAAAAATAGATCTTTGCTGCTCTTTGCTCATACCTATACCAGTATCTGTGATTTTTATTTTAAATGAAGCGGTATATTCATCAATATTTTCGCCCTCAACATCTATAGTCACTAAACCTTTGTCGGTAAATTTTATTGCATTATTAACTAAATTAACTATTACTTGTTTAATTCGCATGGCATCGCCAATTAATAAATCAGGGACTTGGTCAGGCATACGAAGTGATAATTCAATATTTCTTTTTTGGCAGCTAGGGCTGAGTAAAATCAGTACTTCTTCTATCGATTCACGGAGAGTGAAAGGGATACTCTCAATAATAATTTTACCCGCATCGAGTTTAGAGAAGTCTAAAATATCATTAATAATGGCCAGTAAATTGTTTGATGAACGTTCGATGATTTGTAAATAATCGCGCTGCGTTTCACTTAACGGTGTTTTTAACACTTGGCGAGTAAAACCAATAATACCATTTAATGGTGTTCTTAATTCATGGCTCATATTGGCTAAAAATTCGGATTTTACTCGGCTAGCAGCCTCGGCTTTTCGCTTTGAAATATCAAGTTCAACATTTTGAATTTCAAATTGCTCCACACTCTCTCTTAAATCAATGGTCGCATCATCGATACTGCGCTGCATTTCATTATGATAATCACCAATAGATTGAGCCATGGCATTAATCCCATTTTTCAAGAAGTTTAATTCACCAATTAGTTGGCCACTTATACGACTGTCTAATTTACCCTCTCGGATTCGGTCGACAGCACGCACCATAGTCCCTAGGGGGCGTGTAATATTTTTGATAAGTATAATTGAAAATAAAGCACTCATTAAAGAGCCCAAAAAGGCAATAGTTAATGCGACAAGTACTTGGCTTTGTTGGCTATAGTTAATAGTGGTTTTATCGATTTGCATTGCGACGTAGCCTACTATTATTGGCTTATTATCTAGGTAGTTTTCATTGATGATAGGTGTTCTAAAAATAAAGTCGTCAGCTAAAGAATCAGTTGATGTATGCTGAGGAATCTTATCTCTCGCTTTTAAACTCATAACAAAGGTGTCTCTGAGATAAGAGCTGGTGACTAATACTTGATTGTCAGTAGTGAATATTGTAATACTTTTCACTATGTTGGAATTGTTTTTATGAGCAAAGCCGATGAGTTGTCTTAATTTATCACGGTCTTTTTTAATAATAGACTCTACACTGGCAATCGCTATTGGTTCAATAATACTTTGAGAACGAATAGTTAAGAACTGATTAAGTTCTACATAACGAGCATAAGAAAAATAACCAGCTATTGTGAAACTGATTAAAGTGGTTGGCACTATGGTCAGTAATATGACCCAATCTTTTAGGCTTATTTTATTCATTAATTACTGAACTTTAGTTGGTAAATATGTTGAAATTTGTTTGCTAGCCATTTGAATCAGGTTAAAATTGATTTTTATGATTTATATAGCCAACTAGATTGAATATATAATGTCATACCCTCACAAAACTATCCATATAATCATTGGTAATCATAAAGATGGCGAATATTTTTCAAAAAAGCACAAAGAATCAAAGCTTAGGTCAAATTGTTGATGTGAAAATAGAAAGACTAGACCTTAATGGTTGCGGTGTGACTCGTTTCAAAAATAAGCCGTTATTTATTGAAAAAACATTACCAGAAGAATGGGTGAAAGTTCAAATTATTGAGCAAAAGAGTAAATACACTCGGGCCAATATTCTTGAAATAATTCAGGGAAGTGCGAATAGAGTGGAGCCTAGTTGCCGGCATTATCATTTATGTGGAGGCTGTAATTTACAACATTTAATTTTTTCTGAACATTTAGCTTTTAAGAAGAAAAAAGTATCAGAGATCTTTGAGCGCAATCAGATTAACCAATATTTACCTTGGCAAGACTCTATTGTCAGTAGTCCTTGGCATTATCGGCGGAAAGCTCGAATTGGAGTGCAATATGACAAAAAAGGTCATGTCACTTTAGGTTTTAGGAAAAAAGCGACTAATCAATTAATTGCGATTAAAGATTGCCCTGTTTTAGATGAAAAAATTTCTTCAATATTTACACCATTAAAAAAGGTCATTAGTGACTTATCTATTAGCCGTTCTGTTGGCCATATTGAAGTAGTTGTAACCAATCAAATCAATATTGTCATAAGGCAGCTTAAAAACCTTAATATAGAGGATGTTACTCTATGGAAGAATGCCTCGGACATTAATCAGTGGCAGATATTTATAGATGATGGTCAGATGGTTACGCCACTAACCGATATAAAACCATTGACCTACACTTTATTAAATAACCTCGAATTGACTTTTGAGCCTCAAGATTTCATTCAAATTAATCATCAGGTTAATATTGATATGGTAAGGCAATCAATAGAGTGGTTATCCTTAACAGCAAACGATGTTGTGCTCGACTTGTTTTGTGGCTTAGGTAATTTTAGTTTGTCTATAGCTCAACTGGTTGAGCAAGTGGTTGGCATAGAGGGCGTTCAGACTATGGTTGACCGAGCAACAAAAAACGCCAGTAATAATCAGTTAACTAACTGTCAGTTTTATCAAGCAGATCTAAATGCTAATTGGTTATCAAATAACTGGGCGAAAATTGGTTTTAATAAAGTATTATTAGACCCTGCCAGGGCTGGTGCATTCGAAGCAGTAGAGCAATTGGTTAAACTCTCCATACCAGAAATATTATATGTCAGCTGTGATCCTGCGACACTTGCAAGAGATACAAAATACTTAATTGATCATGGTTATAAATTAGAAAAAATTGCATTAATTGATATGTTTTCTCAAACAAAGCATATAGAAACTATGGTATTGTTTTCGCGATTAGTTAAGTAATTATAGGGATAAAAGATGGTTTCGGTTCGTAAGTCACATCAAATGTCAGTCACTAGTTTTGAACAATGGTTAGTGTCTTTAGACATATCTAACAGTAAATGTCAGTCTTTAGAGTCTATGTGGGCAAAAGTAAGGCATTTATTTGATAACCAGTTTGAGTGTCAAACTAAAGCGTTAGAAATGGTAGAAATCCTTGCACCATTAAACCTTGACCGAGACTCATTATGCGCCGCATTTTTAACCCCTTTGCTTCAATATAAATGTGTAGACATGATCTATATTGAAGAGAACTTTGATAAACAAATTTTAATGCTTTGCCAAGGCGTTGAGCAGATGGAAGTGATTAAAACTCTCCAACATAATCCTTCGAAAAAAAATCTAGTTTCTAATGTTTCAGCCAATCAAGTTGATAACATGCGCAAAATGCTACTGGCAATGGTTGATGATGTTAGAGCTGTTGTGATTAAATTAGCAGAGCGTCTTTGTAATCTTCGTTTAGTTAAAAATATTGATGAAGAGACCCGTGTTTTAACGGCCAAAGAGTGTGCAAATATTTATGCCCCTTTGGCTAATCGCTTAGGTATTGGACAGTTAAAATGGGAACTTGAAGATATAGCTTTTCGTTACCTTCATCCCAACATTTATAAAAAAATAGCCCAACTACTCGATGAAACACGTTTAGCTCGTGAAGATTATATGATTGACTTTGTTGGAAGTTTATCTGGACAGCTCAAATCCTTAAAAATTAGTGGTAAAGTTTATGGCCGGCCCAAACATATTTATAGTATTTGGAAAAAAATGCAGCAAAAATCACTCGATTTTGAGCAATTATTTGATGTCAGAGCGGTTCGGATTATTGTTGATGAACTACAAGATTGTTATAGCGCTTTAGGTATAGTTCATACGAGTTGGCAACACTTACATAATGAGTTTGATGACTATGTCGCAACCCCAAAACCTAATGGTTATCAATCTATTCATACTGTTGTTCTTGGCCCAGAAGGCAAATCTGTCGAAATTCAAATACGCACTCAGCAAATGCACGATGATGCTGAAATGGGTGTTGCTGCACATTGGCGCTATAAAGAGGGGAGTACGGCAACCAAAGGTAGTGATAAGAAATCAGGTTTTGATGAAAAAATTAGTTGGTTGAAAAAAATTCTTCAATGGCAAGAAGATGTCAGTGAAAGCGGTGACTTAATTGATGAGTTACGCAGTCAAGTATTTGAAGATAGAATTTATGTTTTTACCCCCAATGGCGATGTTATCGACTTGCCTGCCGGTTCAACGCCTTTAGACTTTGCTTATTATATTCATTCAAATGTTGGGCATTGTTGTATTGGTGCTAAAATATTTGGCAAAATCGTCCCCTTTATCTATCAATTACAGACAGGCGACCAAGTGGAGGTATTAACAACTAAAACGCCTAATCCAAGCAGGGATTGGCTCAACCCAAGCTTGAATTATCTTCATACGCCAAGGGCAAGGGCAAAAGTTCAGCATTTTTTCAAATTGCTCGACCGAGACAAACATATTAGCCAAGGTAAACAATTACTAGAAAACGAGCTAAGTAAAATAAAATTAGATAAACCAGACCTTGGTTCAACTATTTCACGTTTTAATGTGAAAACGGTTGATGATTTATATGCCGCTATTGGTTCTGGAAATGCGCGTTTGCAGCAAGTGACTAATTTTTTACAACAACAAAATGATAAATTTAAACCCATTGAAGAAATAGACCCACAAAGTTTAGTCAAGCAAACTTCAACACAAAAATTTTCATCGGACAGTAACGGTATTACCGTCTCAGGTGTTGGAAACTTATTAACTCATATTGCAAAATGTTGTTGTCCAGTGCCTGGTGATGAAATTATGGGCTTTATTACCCAAGGTCGCGGTATATCAGTTCACCGTCTTGATTGTGAACAGCTTTCTAATGCACTAATTCAACAGCCCGAGCGGGAAGTCGAAGTGCAATGGGGGTTAAAAAACGACAACAATCAACAGTTTTACCAAGTAAAAGTACAAGTTATTGCGATGGACAGGCAAGGGCTGCTTAGAGATGTATCTACTATTATTTCCAATGAAAGAGTCAGTATTGTTGGTGTAGAAAGTTACTCTGATTCAAGTAAACAAACAATGGTGATGTCAATCACTATGGAAACGCCAAACAGCGATACGTTATCAAAGGTAATTGGTAAGCTTCTACAACTTGAAGATGTTGGAGAAGTTAGGCGCCTCTAAGTAAACGTAAACACAAGTATTAAAGAGTAAGGTATTAATCCTTATATTAGCATTGAATACCAATCGTAAGATAAGTGACTGAGGGGAATTATTTGCCAGGGTCGTTAAAAAACTACCCTACTATAGCGAGATATAAAAAATAGTAAGGTTATTAAAAGGCGATAACTAAAATTCATAGCCAACACTAAAAAACATAATATTTTTACTATTACCTTTAATATAGGTAAATCCACTTCCAGACGCTTTATCACTCGGTATATGTCCAAAGTCTACGCCAAAAGTTATACCTTCATTTTGAGGGAGCGTGTAGTTGATGTTTACTGAATAGACTGTTCGAACTGTTTCGGTATAAGTTGCACCTAATGACCATTGAGGCGACAAAAAAAATCATACCCGACACTTACACCAATAAGACCTAAAGCGCCACGAAAACGACGGTCGTTATTCTTGGTTGATATTTGATAGCCCAGCACTCCAGCGTATTGTAAACCAAACCCCGTCGCATGTTTAATTTCAGCAGCACGTAACGAATGAGTGAACAATAAAGTTAAAATCAACAGTATTTTTATCATTTTAAATTCCTTTTAATTACATTGTATTTTAACTGTAATGTAACCATTATAACAACATAGTCATAAATTTACATTGCCAGCTTTTAGATAAACCTCCACTTTTAGCTATATGATTTCTGTTTGGTGCCTATTAATGGGTAAACTGGATTAAATGGGATGTGGTAATTATATCCAAATAATAAGCATTAATGGTCTGTGAATCTCTTTAATAAAATTCACAGTACAGATGGTTAAATACTTGATGTAGAATGAGATGATTATTAATTATAATTAAAGAGGGTAGTGTTAAATGTTAAACGATGAGCCATCAATCAGTAAACTTCGTTGGATAATGTCTGAGTTACGTGACCCGCAAACAGGCTGCCCTTGGGATATTAAACAAGACTTTGCCTCAATAGTTAAGTGTACTATTGAGGAAGCTTATGAAGTGGCAGATGCTATTGAACAACAAGACTTTGTTGAATTAGAAAAAGAATTAGGTGACTTACTTTTTCAGGTGATTTTTTATAGTCAATTAGGACAAGAGCAAAAACGTTTTGACTTTGACTCAGTTGTTGGTGCTATTTGTGAAAAACTGATCCGTCGTCATCCTCATGTTTTTGGCAATACCAAGCTTACTTCTGACGAAGATATTAAAGCGAACTGGGAAAATGAAAAAGCCAAGGAACGACAACATAGAAATAAAAATAATAAAATCAGTATATTAACAGATATCCCTAAAAATTTACCCGCACTTTCATTAGCGGTTAAAATACAAAAACGCTGTGCTCATGTAGGATTTGACTGGCATAATATTAATGATGTTTTTGACAAAGTGGTGGAAGAAGTCACCGAAGTTAAAGCGGAAATTGACTATTTACATAATGGAAAACCACACGCTTTAGCTGAAGAGTTGGGTGATCTCATGTTTGCTGTTGTGAACTTATGTCGCCACGCTAAACAAGATCCTGAAACGTTACTTAGGCAAGCTAATAAAAAGTTTACTAAGCGTTTTCATGGTGTTGAACAAAGAGTTGAACAATCAATGCAAACTTTTGAACAACATGATCTTGAGGAGCTAGAAAAATATTGGCAACAGGTTAAAGAGGCGGAAAAATCGACAAATGAAAATTAGTAAAACCTCAATGTAACCGATATTTAGATCTGACTTCTTATCCTGTCAAAAGATTTCCGTTGAGAGTTAATAAAACCATCGGTTGGATTTTTGATTTGTTAAAGGTTAGAACTAGTTTACTGATAAGTTATAGTGAGTTTTTGATTATTTAGTAGGGTTAACAAATAATGGTTAATAACCGCAGTAGCAAGTAACAAAGCTAATTGCGATAGCTTTGTTACTATTAGTCATATTATTATGCCAGCGCTTTAGCAACTAAAGCAGCTAAATGATTTGGTAACGTAAAGGTTAGAGCAATAGCATGGCCTTGTTCAGACATTTTACTCCAAGTTTTTTGCAGTACCCCTACTATTTTTTCTTCATTATGCTTAGCGGCAAAATCATCAAAATAAAACTGTAAAAATACTAAACAGGCAACATCTTCTAATGTTTGACTATCAATATTTGATTTTAATTGTTCTTTACGAATGATTTTTGCGGTTTGCTTCGCTTCATCTTCGCTGTAGCCATTTTCTAGCATTAACTGTTCTGTTAGTTCAGCATGGAATTTACCTAAACCTATGCGCCATTTAAAATAACCTTTTTTCCCTAGGTCAAATTCAGCGCGCTTAAGGTGCCAGCGTTTAATATGCTGAGCTCTCACCGCTATTTTTAGTAATTCATTTGCCTGAGGCCAATGTTCATCGAGCATATTGGTCATTTGATGGCCGTAAATATATTCTTTGGGGTAAGTTACATTGTCAAAAGTTATTTGATTAGGGTCCTGATTATTGACCTGATCAATGCTAGATAAAATTCCATTTAAGCGTTCATTATTCATAGATGTTAATTAACAAAAAATTTTAAGATAGTTAACAATACCATTTTTAACGTTATTGTTAACTATTGGAGTGATTAAACTATTATTTTTATCATTAGATTGATTGTTCATATTGTTGTTAGCTCAGGTTTTAAGTATAATGTTTTTCCGTCCTGCTAAATTTATTTATCAATAGTAATCACTTCACACTTTCTTTCTTTTAGGTTGAAGGTACAGTTGATTTATACCATTTTAGCAATAGTAATAGTTTACAGCTATTTGAATATAATCCGATCATTCTGACTTTTTGGTATCACATGACAACTCGATATATTTTTGTAACTGGTGGCGTTGTTTCGTCTCTTGGTAAAGGTATTGCAGCCGCCTCACTTGCGGCTATCCTTGAAGCGCGGGGCTTACAAGTCACCATGCTTAAGCTTGACCCTTATATTAACGTTGATCCTGGGACCATGAGCCCGATTCAACACGGTGAGGTGTTTGTCACCGAAGATGGTGCTGAAACCGATCTTGATTTAGGTCATTACGAACGATTCATTCGTACCAAAATGACTAAGCGAAATAACTTTACCACTGGTCGTATTTATCAAGACATTCTTGCTCGCGAACGTAAAGGTGAATTTTTAGGGGCAACTATCCAAGTTATTCCTCACATCACCAATGATATAAAACGTCGAGTAATCGAAGGCGCTGAAGGTTACGATGTTGCCATGGTTGAAATCGGAGGCACAGTTGGGGATATAGAGTCTCAACCTTTTTTAGAAGCTATCCGTCAACTGGGCGTTGAATTAGGTCGTGAACGTGCAATGTTCATGCATTTAACACTGGTACCTTACATAGCTGCTGCCGGCGAAATTAAAACTAAACCAACTCAACATTCAGTAAAAGAGTTACGCTCTATTGGTATTTTTCCTGATATTTTAGTTTGCCGGAGTGAACGTTCTATTCCAGCTAACGAACGCGCTAAAATTTCATTATTTACTAATGTTGAAGAAAAAGCGGTTATTGCTTTACGAGATGTTGACAGTATTTATAAAGTACCTGCGATATTAAAATCTCAAGGCACGGATGAATTAGTGGTCAAGCGTTTTGGCTTAGATGTTCCTGAAGCTGATTTAAGTGAATGGGAGCAAGTATTATATCAAGAAGCTAATCCGGTAGGTGAAGTCACTATTGGTATGGTTGGTAAATACACTGAATTACCAGATGCTTATAAGTCAGTTAACGAAGCGTTAAAACATGCAGGCATCAAAAACCAGGTAAAAGTAAAAATTCAACACATAGACTCACAAGATATTGAAGCGAAGGGAACCGAGGTATTAGATAATTTGGACGCAATACTCGTCCCCGGTGGCTTTGGTGAGCGTGGTGTGGAAGGGAAAATTTTAACGGCCCAATATGCCCGTGAAAACAAAGTACCTTATTTAGGTATTTGTTTAGGTATGCAAGTGGCATTAATAGATTTTGCCCGTAATGTTGCCGGTTTGCCGGGCGCTCACAGTACTGAATTTAATAAAGAAACACCCTATGCTGTTGTCGGCTTAATCAATGAATGGTTAGACGAAGAAGGCAAGATTGAGTATCGTCATGAAGGTTCTGATTTGGGAGGAACTATGCGTTTAGGCTCTCAATTGTGTCATCTTGTGAAAGGTACCAATGCTTATAACGTATATGGTAGTGAAACAATTTATGAAAGACACCGTCACCGTTATGAGGTAAATAATAACTACCGCGAACAATTAAGTAAAGCTGGTTTAGTGTTCTCGGGATTATCTACGGATAAAACATTAGTTGAGGTGATTGAAATACCTGATCACCCTTGGTTTATTGCAGGGCAGTTCCATCCAGAGTTTAATTCAACTCCACGTGATGGACACCCATTATTTAAAAGCTTTATTGCGGCATCCTTTGAGCATCAAAAGCTGCAATCAAGTTAACCAACCAATGAATTTAAACCGTAGCCTTATGCTACGGTTTTACTTTTTAAGTAGAGAAAAATTTTAGTTTTTAATTTTATTGTTCAATTATAGAACAGTCCCCTTTATGAGTAGGAATGACAATGTCAAATATTAGTAAAATTATTGCCCGTGAGATTATGGACTCTCGTGGTAACCCAACCGTTGAAGCTGACGTTTATCTTGAATCAGGTGCATGGGGCAGAGCTGCTGCGCCGTCTGGTGCTTCAACAGGTTCTCGTGAGGCTTTAGAATTACGCGACGGTGATCAAGCACGTTACCTAGGTAAGGGTGTCTTAAAAGCTGTTGCAGCTATTAACGAAGATATTCAAAAAGAACTTATTGGTAAGAATGCATTAGAACAAGCTGTTATTGATCAAGTCATGATTGATTTAGATGGTACTGAAAATAAAGAAAAATTTGGCGCTAATGCTATTCTAGCGGTTTCTTTAGCTGTAGCGAAGGCTGCCGCCATGGATAAGAAAGTGCAATTATTTGAACATATTGCCGACTTAAATGGTACTCCAGGTCAATATTCTTTACCTTTACCTATGATGAATATTATTAATGGCGGTGAACATGCTGATAATAACGTTGATATTCAAGAGTTTATGATTCAGCCAGTAGGCGCTAAAAGCTTTAGTGAAGCTTTACGTATGGGAGCGGAAATCTTTCATGCTTTGAAAAAAGTACTTTCTTCAAAAGGAATGAACACTGCGGTAGGTGATGAAGGCGGGTTTGCCCCTAACCTTGAGTCAAATGCTGATGCATTAGCCGTTATTAAAGAAGCCGTTGCTGCTGCAGGTTATGAGTTAGGTAAAGATATAACCTTAGCTATGGATTGCGCGGCATCAGAATTTTATGATGCAGAAAAAAATATTTACGATTTAAAGGGTGAAGGCAAAAAATTTACGGCTAATGAATTCTCTGACTTTTTAGCTACACTCTGTGAGCAATACCCTATTGTTTCTATTGAAGATGGTTTAGATGAGTCAGACTGGGATGGTTTTGCTTACCAAACTAAATTACTTGGCGATAAAGTGCAAATCGTTGGTGATGACTTATTTGTAACAAACACTAAAATTTTAGCTCGTGGTATTGAGCAAGGTATTGGTAATTCGATACTCATCAAATTTAACCAAATTGGTACGCTTACCGAAACCTTAGCGGCAATTAGAATGGCTAAAAGCGCTGGTTTTACCGCTGTCATTTCACACCGCAGTGGTGAAACTGAAGATGCAACCATCGCTGACTTAGCGGTTGGTACGGCGGCAGGTCAAATCAAAACAGGATCTTTGTGTCGCTCTGACCGTGTTTCTAAATACAATCAGTTGTTACGTATTGAAGAGTTTTTAGGAGACAAAGCAATCTTTAATGGCTTAAGTGAAGTTAAAGGCCAATAGTTAGTTATTAGTCCTTAGAATAAATCTGATATGTTTGTATTGGATTTGTTCTGGGAAATTTTATCTTTTGGCAATAATCAAGTATGCTTAAAAGATAAGCAGTAAATTATTGATTTATAACTACCATGACCCAAGCTTCACTTTGGCAAGAGCCACAACAATCAGTAAACTACGCTGAATTATGCAATGCACTCTATGAGCGCGAATTACGCTTACTTGCTAATATTGAATTTACCACACCTCAAGCCCTGCAAAACCGGCTTAAAAGTCTCTCTTATTATATAAACCGTACAGCACTTTTGATGACACAAACAAACTCCCCCCTCGAGTTAGACATTCAAAATGCGGCATGGCAAGTCAAACAAAGTAGTAAAATACCGCTTATTGGTCAAGAAACTGACAATATTAATACTTGGTATCTATCGACAAATTTGTCCCTTGGCCTTATTGTTCCTGTATTGGCCAACGGTCATGTTTTTCTCGACTGTATTGATAGAGTTGATAATGATCAACAACGTATTAGAACTAATACTTCCGGTTGGTTTTATATCTCTAATGTTGAAAAGCAAAAGCTTAAAAAGGTAAAATTACTTATACCGAATAAAAAAGTTATGCTTGCTGCTTGCTCTGGGCACTGTTGGCAAGGAGGTAAGAAGGCTCGTCCTATTACCCTAACGCTAAGGGGGCTATTACTTTCATGTACTATTAACTGGAATAACTTTAAAGCCCCTTTAAGCATTTAACTGCTCAATTTTATTTACAGTGACTAGCAACTATTTATAATAGTGTTATTATCTGATTTTTTAGTGTTACTCGTTTGGACTTTAATCTCTTATGCGCTTTATAACCTCAGGTCTTGTTATTTTTTTACTACTATTACAATACCGTCTTTGGTTTGGTAAAAATAGTGTACCTGATTATATTTCATTACAAAATGAAGTAGTTAGGCAAAAAGTTGATAACGAAAAACTTAAACAACGTAATAAATTGCTTTATGCTGACACCGATGATTTAAAGTTAGGTGTAGAGGCAATAGAAGAGCGAGCCAGAAATGAATTAGGTATGATTAAAAAAGGTGAAACTTTTTTTCGCATAGTTCCCAGCCATTCATCTCAAAATAATCAACGAGATCGATCACTGACTACGGCAGAAAAACTTAAGATGAATTTTAACTAATGGCAAGTGTAAAATTATTTAGCTCGCTAATTGCTGTTGTTCCTGCTGCTGGTATTGGTAAACGCATGGAAGCAAATTGTCCTAAGCAGTACTTAAAGATTAATAGTTTAACCATTCTAGAACATACCGTTTTAAACCTTTTATCTCACCCTGATATCACTCAAGTTATACTTGTTATTAGTGCTGAGGATGAATACTTTAATGAGTCATCATTAGTAAACCATCCAGATGTTGTCTCAGTTATTGGCGGTAAAGAGCGAGTTAACTCTGTGCTCGCAGGGTTGAAAGCTATTGACGAGACAAAACACCAGTGGGTATTGGTCCATGATGCCGCTCGTCCTTGTATTGAACATAAAGATATTGATGCGCTAATAGCTAGTTGTCGACAAACTAATTATGGTGGGATATTGGCTTCTCTTGCGCGCGATACAATGAAATCGTCAGATTCAAAGTCACAAATAACAGCGACTGTTGAGCGCTCTAACCTATGGCATGCACTTACACCACAAATGTTTGAAACAAAAATATTAATAAATGCCATTGAGCAAGCTTTAGTTGATGAAATTATTATTACCGACGAGTCATCAGCAATCGAATATTTAGGATTGCCTAGTTTATTAGTCGAAGGTAGTAGTGAAAATATAAAAATAACTCGCCCTGAAGATTTAGCGTTGGCGATGTTTTATTTAGGCAAAAACAATAAGGATAATTTGTGCGTATAGGTCATGGTTTTGATGTTCATAAATTTGGTGGTCAAGGACCATTAGTTTTAGCCGGGATAAAAGTACCCTACGAGTTTGGCTTTATTGCCCATTCTGATGGTGATGTTGCTATTCATGCTTTATGTGATGCTATTTTAGGAGCATTAGCGTTAGGTGATATTGGTAATCACTTCCCAGATACTGATGCTAACTATGAAAATATTTCTAGTCGAGTATTATTGCAGCATGTGGTTAGCTTAATGGCAGCCAAAGACTATGAAATTGGCAATGTAGATATAACGATAGTGGCTCAAGCACCAAAAATTGCACCACACTTATTAGCTATGCGAACTTGTCTAGCACAAGACTTAGTTTGTGAGGTTGACCAAGTTAATGTCAAAGCAACTACAACAGAAAAACTAGGCTATACTGGCAGAAAAGAAGGTGTGGCAGTGCATTGTGTCGCTTTGTTAATACCCTCTACCCCCCTATTTTAATCAATTCCATTTACACCCGAAGGTTAATAAACAATGCTACCAACACTTGCTTATTTATATGGCAAACCAAAATCTACTGGGCTATTACGGTCTAGTATGTCAGATTTTAAAGTTTTTGAACAACTGCCTTTTGAGCCTTGTTCAGAAGGTGAACATCTACTGATACACATAAGAAAAACAGGACAAAATACTTTAGACATTGTCCACGCTTTGGCTAAATACTTTAAAGTTAAAGATAAGTTTGTCTCTTATGCCGGCCTGAAAGACCGTTTTGCGATAACTGAGCAATGGTTTGGGGTTCACTTGCCAGGTAAGGATGAATACGACCTTAGTGATATCAATATCGACGGTGTTGAAGTGTTATCTTATGCTAGACATAATAAAAAATTAAGAATTGGTGCATTAACGGGCAATAATTTTGAATTAACGCTTCGTGAAGTATCGGATATCGATGCGTTGCAACAAGCTTGGCTAAAAATAATAGCCAACGGAGTACCAAACTATTTTGGTGAACAACGCTTTGGTATTGATGGCGGTAATATTGATAAAGCGATAAAGCTATTTGCCGGAAAACTGAAAGTAAAAGATAAGAAGAAACGGGGCTTTTATTTATCCGCAGCCAGATCACACTTGTTTAATGATATCGTTAGTAAACGTATCGAACTCGACTACTTTGATACTTTATCTATTGGTGATGTATGCATGTTAGCAGGTACACAGTCAGTATTTATAGCTGAGGATCTTGACCAAGTATTACTTAATCGTTTAATAGACAAAGACATCGATATTACTGCGCCAATGTGGGGTGCCGGCGAATTAATGACTCAAGGACAAACATTGCACTTTGAGCAACAAATTGCTGCTAATTACAGTGAAATATCAAGTGGTTTACCTAAGTTTGGTTTAAAACAAGAACGCCGTCGTATACGTTTGAATTTATCAACACCTTCTCTTATTATTAATGAAACTGGAGATAACAAAAACACGGTTACTTTGAAGTTCTTTTTACCTGCAGGTTGCTACGCAACGACAATATTAAGAGAGTTAATTGATTATAAAGACTTAAATTTACGCAGCTAAATCAACAATTAATATTATACAACTCATACTAACAACTAAGACCTAGAAATAAATCACAATATGAATATATTACTCAGTAATGATGACGGTGTGCATGCTTTAGGCATAAAAATATTACACCAAGAGCTAATGAAAATAGGTAAAGTGACGGTTGTCGCTCCTGATCGAAATTGTAGTGGCGCAAGTAATTCTCTTACCTTATTAAATCCTTTGCGTGCTCAAACCTTGGACAATGGTTATATTTCTGTCAATGGTACACCTACTGATGCAGTTCATTTAGGTATTAGTCAATTAATGGACCCTTTACCTGATTTGGTGGTGGCGGGTATTAATAACGGTGCTAACCTTGGTGACGATACTTTGTATTCAGGCACAATAGCGGCCGCAACCGAAGGCCGTCATATGGGTATGCCTGCAGTAGCCGTATCTTTAGTTGGAAAAAATGAACAGTATTATCGAACGGCTGCTGTGGTAGCCGCAAAGATAATATCAAGACTAAAAGAACATCCTTTAGCTGCGGATCAAATTTTAAATATAAATGTACCTGATATTCCTTTAGGTCAGTTAAAAGGTGTTAAAGTGACACGGTTAGGACACCGCCATAAAGCAGAAACCATGAAAAAGATGAAAGATCCATGGAATCGTGATATTTATTGGTATGGTACATTAGGATTAGAGCTAGACGGTGGTGAAGGTACTGATTTTCATGCTGTTGCTAATGGTTTTGTTTCTATTACGCCATTAACCGTCGATATGACTGCCCATAAAAGCTTATCAACAATGTCAGATTGGTTAGCAGATCTTTTATTATAAAATTTATCATTAAAAAAATAACGACTAACTAAAGTAAAAAAGAGCAGTATATGAACGTTAAAATAGCTAAGAGTATTGGAGGGAAGTCTACCCGCAGTGGTGAGATTCTAGCACAAAAACTTCATGCTCAGGGTATAAGTAATCAGCAAGTGCTGCGAGCGATAGCTTCAACACCAAGGCATATTTTTGTACCTGAAATACTTGCGCACAAAGCCTATGATAATACCGCGTTACCTATTGGCCAAGGGCAAACTATTTCTCAGCCTTATATTGTAGCTAAAATGTCTGAATTATTATTATCGGAAGGCATTCCTAATAATATTTTAGAGATTGGTACTGGCTCTGGTTATCAAACTGCTATATTAGCACAGCTAACCTCAGCAGTATTTTCTGTTGAGCGTATTAAAGCCCTTCAATGGCAAGCAAAACGTCGATTAAAATTGATGGACTTACATAGTGTTTCAATGAAACATGGTGACGGTTGGCAGGGGTGGGCGAGTAAAGCCCCATTTGACGCTATTATAGTCACCGCAGCACCTTCAAGTGTCCCACAAGCACTATTAGAGCAATTAGTAGATGGTGGTCGTTTAATAATTCCCGTAGGTGATGACAAGCAAATATTGAAAGTGATCACCCGTCAAGGTAACAGTTTTCATGAACAACAGATTGAAGCTGTTCGTTTTGTTCCACTTGTGCCTGGAGAATTATTATGAGATTCATCCGCTAGTCACTTTTATACCTAATCTAACTTTTTTGAGTAACCTCTGTGAAAATATTTTCAGCACTGTATCAATGGACACTTCGATGGGCCGAACATAAATTTGCGCCTCGAATTTTAGCAATGTTAACTTTTGCTGAGTCGATTTTTTTTCCTATTCCTCCTGATGTTTTACTAGCTCCTATGGTGTTAGCTAAACCCGAAAATGCATGGAAATTGGCGAGTTTAACTACTGTAGCGTCTGTTATTGGTGGTGTTGTTGGTTATTCATTAGGTTATTTAATGTTTGATCCATGGATACTCCCTATTATTATTGATTTTGGTTACCAAGCAAGATTCGATAAGATTATGTTATGGTTTGCCGAATGGGGGGTTTGGGTAGTTTTTCTTGCGGGGTTCTCACCAATTCCTTATAAGTTATTTACGGTCAGCGCTGGTTTTTTACACATGGCATTTTTACCCTTTTTATTTGTTTCAGCAATAGGTAGAGGGATGAGGTTTTTTTTAGTTGCAGGAATTATTAAGTGGGGTGGAGCGCCGATGGAGACAAAATTAAGGCAATACATAGATATTTTAGGTTGGTGTATAGTTGGACTTATACTCATAGTTTACTTAATTAATAGTTAATATCATTGACAAAATTCGATGATCAAGTTTAGGTGATATTGCCTGTTAAGGTTCTTTATAATTAGAAACCTGATACGTCACTATTTAACTAAAATTCAACATAAAGGTTACTCAGCAATTGTAATGAAAGAAGTTAGCATCAAAAAATCCAGCTTTAATTGGTTGTCCTTTGTTATCGTAGTAATGCTTATGCAGAGTTGCTCAAGTAGGGACACCCCTGCTCCTGTGGCAAATTCTTATGGTTCTATCGCACTTAAAGACAGGGTTAAAAATAACATAGACTCTTCTTATTACACGGTTAAAAAAGGTGAAACTCTCTATTCAATCTCTTGGCGAGCAAACTCAGATGTCAGAAGTATAGCTAAGCTAAATAAACTCTCCAGACCCTATAAAATATTACCGGGACAAAAATTAATTGTATCAAAGAAAAAAAACACTAACTCCTCCCCAGCAATTGGAAATAAAAGCGTCACTAAAAATTCGAATAAAAGCTCTAGCAGTAAGACTCAACCGCCGATTAAAAAAATTGTTGCGCCAAATAAAAAGCAGGAGTATGGTAAAAATGTAAGAGATATTAAAGTAAGTAAGAAAGTTACTTTACAAGGTTCTCCTTTCTCAAAGAAAATTAGAGAATGGCAGTGGCCAGCTAGTGGAAAAGTAATTGCTAGATTTTCTACGGCACAGCAAGGCAATAAAGGTATTAATATAGCAGGTCGCCGTGGCGATAAAGTTAAAGCTGCAGCGAAGGGCAAAGTAGTTTATGCGGGAAATGCATTAAGAGGTTATGGACAATTAGTTATTGTTAAACACAATGATGATTATCTTAGCGCTTATGCACATAACGATAAAATATTAGTCAAAGAAAAGCAGTTAGTTAATGCTGGCGATGTCATTGCTAAAATGGGCGATACAGGTGAACAAAGAGTGATGCTTCATTTTGAAGTTCGCTTTCGTGGTAAATCTGTTAACCCGATGAAGTATTTACCGAAACAATAAAACTTATAGGTACTACTATGTAGCTCAGTATACTTTAATACAACCAATACTTTATGGCTTGGCTATAGGGAGATATAAAATGGATGTAATCACTAAAGAAAAAAAAGAAAATGTCACAGTGTCACCAAAATTGAAAATAGCAGTAAAGGAAGTAATCAGAAAAGGTAAGGTTAAGGTTTCGTCGTCAAGTATAGACCCAACACAATTATATTTGTCTGAAATTGGTTCTTCTCCGCTATTAACCGCAGAAGAAGAAGTCTATTTTTCTCGCCTTTCGCTTAAAGGTGATGAACCCTCTCGAAAGCGTATGATTGAAAGTAACTTACGTTTAGTTGTCAAAATGGCCCGTCGTTATAATAATAGAGGCTTACCCCTATTAGACTTAATCGAAGAGGGTAACTTAGGTTTAATTAGAGCTGTTGAAAAATTTGATCCCGAACGAGGTTTTAGATTTTCAACTTATGCAACATGGTGGATTCGTCAGACTATTGAGCGTGCTATTATGAACCATACACGAACAATTCGTCTTCCTATACATGTGGTTAAAGAACTTAATATCTATTTGCGGACATTAAAGTCGTTAGTACATAAGTTAGATCATGAACCTACCGCTGAAGATATTGCTGAAGCCTTAGATAAACCTGTTACTGATGTAACAAAAGTTCTTAAATTGAATGAGCGGATTACCTCACTTGATAAACCATTTGGCGGTGATTCTGATAAGGTATTACTTGATGTTATCCCAGATGAAAAAAGTAATGGACCTGAAGGTGATTTACAATCGTCAGAGATGAGTTGTAATATTATTCATTGGTTAAATGAACTTAATGTTAAGCAAAGAGAAGTTTTAGCTAGACGTTTTGGTTTAATGGGATATGAGGCGGCAACATTAGAAGGTGTTGGTAATGAAATTGGTTTAACACGTGAACGTGTTCGCCAAATTCAAGTCGAGGCTTTGAAGCGTTTAAGGGATATTTTAAGTCAACAAAACTTGTCGATTGATACGATATTTCAAGCCTAAATAAATTATTTTACCTTTTTATTTATAAGCTTAGTGAACTCGTTTACTTAATAAAAACCAGCATTTAATGCTGGTTTTTATTTATGAGCGTTAATATAAAAAGAATTGTCGTCAAAAAATATCGTCAGTTTATTCTGATTTTTCTTTGAGCTGAAATAGTAGTGCTAATGCTTCTCTAGGACTCAAGTCGTTAACATCTGTGACTTTTAAAATATCAAGAACGGGATGGTTTTGTTCAATTAATGACAATTGCTCAAAAGCATTAATATTACTTGGTAAAATTGATGGTAATTGATTATTTTCTAACTCAGTTAACCGCTGTTTAGCTCGGTGAATAACCATTTTAGGTACACCAGCTAACTGCGCAACTTGTAAACCAAAACTCTTACTTGCCGGGCCATCTTTCACCGCATGCATAAAAATAATTTTATCGTTATGCTCAACTGCATCTAAGTGTATATTAGCAACCAGATCAATTTGCTCTGCTAACGTCGTTAATTCAAAATAGTGACTAGCAAATAAAGTAAAAGCTTTGGTTTGCATGGCTAACATTTCTGCACATGCCCAGGCCAAAGATAAACCGTCATAGGTACTAGTACCCCTACCAATTTCATCAAGTAGCACCAAGCTTTTGTCTGTTGAATTGTGCAATATGTTAGCCGTTTCTGTCATCTCCACCATAAAAGTAGAACGGCCACTAGCAAGATCATCTGAGGCGCCAATACGAGTAAAAATACGGTCTACCATGCCAATGCTGGCATTACTTGCTGGAACAAAACAGCCAATATGAGCCAATAAAACAATGAGTGCTGTTTGGCGCATATAGGTTGATTTACCGCCCATATTTGGTCCTGTAATGATCAACATTTTTCGTTGAGCATTTAAAACCACAGGATTTGCTATAAAAGTGTCAGCGGTCATTTTTTCAACCACAGGGTGCCGGCCTGCTTCAATATTTATACCTGGCTCATCAAACAAGGAAGGTTTAGTATAATTGAGTGTTTCGCTTCGTTCTGCAAAGGTATTAAGCACGTCTAGCTCTGAAATTGCTTGAGATAGTTGTTGCAAACATTCTAATTCAGGTAACACTTGATCAAAGAGTTGATCGTAAAGACGCTTTTCTAAGGCTAAAAATTTACTTTGAGCGCTTAATACTGTTATTTCATGCTGTTTTAATTCTTCAGTGATAAAACGTTCGTTGTTCTTTAACGTTTGACGGCGAATATAATCATCAGGAACATTGTTAGCCGCGCCGCGGCTAATTTCAATGAAAAAACCGTGTACTTTGTTATAACCAACTTTTAATGAGTGAATACCGGTACGTTTTTTTTCCTTCTCTTCAAGTTGGGCTAAAAAGTCGGTAGCACCATCACTTAAATCTCGAAGTACATCTAATTCCTGATGATAACCTGGCGCAATAACACCGCCATCACGAATGAGTACTGGTGGGTTGTCAACAATGGCGTTTTCCAATATTAACTGAATACTAGGAACGGGTTTGCTAAGACTTGCTAGTGCATGTAAATGGCCAGAGGTATAACGTTCTAAAAGATCTTGTAATTCAGGAAGTTGTTGAAGAGCATTACGTAATCTAGCAAAATCTCTGGGCCGAGCTGATCTAAGAGCAATACGGGATATTATGCGTTCAATATCACCTAAATTTCTGAGTAATGAAAATAAATCCACATGAATATCGGCTGCTAAGATATCACTAATAGCATTTTGTCTATTGGCTAAAACAGAGATATCCCTCAGTGGAAAGTGAATCCAGCGCTTTAATAACCGTGAACCCATGGGCGTAGCTGACTTATCTAATATTGCCGATAGTGTATTTTCAGCGCTGCCATGTAAGTTTACTGTTAATTCCAAATTTCTTCGGGTAGCTGCATCTAAAATAACCCCAGTAGCTGATGACTCATAAAGTATACTTCTAATATGTGGTAATGCACTTCGTTGGCATTCTTTGACGTATTGAAATAAACAACCCGCTGAAGCTAAACCTAAAGATTTATTATTAACTCCAAACCCTGATAATTCTTTAGTGCCAAATTGTTGATTAAGTAATTTTTTTGCTGTATCTAAATCAAATTCCCAGTCAGACCTGCGTCGTAAGCCTTTAGAGCCATCAATTAAATCAAAGTGTGCAAATGACTCTGGGTATAATAATTCTGCAGGTGCTAACCGCTGTAACTCAGCTAATAGCTGTTCTTCAGTTTGTGGTTCGGTCAAAACAAACCGGCCACTGGTCATGTCTAAATACGCTAAGCCAAATCCTTTGATATTATGGTTAGCAGGGGCTGAAAAAATAGCCACAATTAAATTATCTTGCCTATCAACTAATAATGCTTCGTCGCTTATGGTTCCGGGTGTTACCACACGCACCACTTTTCGCTCAACTGGCCCCTTACTTGTTGCTGGATCGCCTATTTGCTCACATATTGCGACAGACTCGCCCAGTTTAACTAACTTAGATAAATAAGTATCAATCGAATGATAAGGGACACCTGCCATTGGAATAGCATTGCCGCCGGTTTTACCGCGAGCAGTTAATGATATGTCGAGTAATTCAGCCGCTTTTTTAGCATCATCAAAGAATAACTCATAAAAATCACCCATCCGATAGAAAATTAGGATATTAGGGAATTCTGCTTTGATTGTTAGATATTGACGCATCATAGGGGTGTGAGATGAAAGATCAGTTTCTTTTAAAGTCGGATTCATACTAGTTCTTAATCTCTTTATCTTCTTTAAGCCTCTTTAGATAAAAGGCTATGCTATTTTATTATGTATTTCTTGTTGCTTCAACTCAGTTCAAACCAGCTGTAAATTAAGTGAATCTAGTATAGTTTTTGATATCATATTATTTAAATGACTTTAGGCGAATTCCTTCACTACTCTAACGCCTATAAAATGTTATTTAAGTACACTATTAAAACTAATTCTACAGCAATTGATGCACTTGCCGCAAAGCGTTTTAAATACAATTTTGACTCAATAAAAATAAACCTTTGCTATTCACTCTCAGTTACTTCATCTGCTTTATGATATTTCTCTGTACCAAGCTAACTGTTTTTGTCTTGCTTTATAGCCTTGTTAGCTTTTTTTTAACACTAACATTGTATTTGAGCCATAACTTGAGGCCATTTTTTATTATCTTGTTCGGGATAACCAATCACCAGTTTTTCAAAGCTGTTGTGTTTAACAAATGATATAAAAGAGACCACAGGAGCTGTTGGTATTTGGTAAAAAGAATGCCCGCATGTATTAATCGATGCTTCTTTCCATTTTAATACGACCACTTCTAAAGAGTCATTTTCAGCTCCGTGGTAGGTTAACTCTACCTACAAAGAGTCTTCATCTACTTCCGTTGTAAATGAATCACTTTCAACTTTATATAAACCTATTTTGTTTGATATTACTGTGCAACTACCTAAAAATATGAAAATAGCCACTAAAAATATTTTCATAATCTACAACTCGATAAAAAGCTAACACCGCACTATGAAAAAAATAATGGTTGGCTAAAATTGAATGATGTTCAGTTAAGTGATCTCATCTATATTTAACTCTTGAAGAGAAACTATTTTATGTTCATTGTGTTTTAATCGTTCGAGTTCACTAAAACCAAATTTCTGATGGAATAACAGTGAGGGTTTATTGGGAGGCAACACATCAATTTCAGCAAAAATACGAGGTAATGAATTTTTAACTACCCAATTTAATACATATTTATAGAAGGTAGTGCCAATACCTTTACCTCTAAAGTTTTCTGAAATTACGATTCTATCAATATACAAAAACTCAGGATAATTATCGTTAAACCATTGATAATTGATACTGTCGTATTGAGCATCATTAGTTAAAGCCAGTAAAAATCCCGCAACTTCATTTTTTTCTTCAATGACAATCGATAATGAAGATACATCAATTAAGCTGAGTAACTTACTTTTATCCATTGGACTTAATACTTTCACTGACTTTTCGTTTAACTTGAGAATCGTGTCAATATCTTTATTTAAGATTTTTCTAATAATCATGTTAACCCCCTATGGTGTCTAACCAAACACGTTAAGCGGAAGAAGCCCGCATTTTATCGAATGATATTCGACTAATTGATTATTCAAGATTGTAAATTTTACTTTTTATTAGTTTATCATTAATAGATGCCCAATATATTATCAGTAATAATACTCTTACAGAAAAATTAAACAGTATTATTACCATGAAGTTAGCTGCAGGACTTAGCTCTCTAAACGCAATATTTGGCTTGAGGTTTATCAGTAAACCTAGAGGTGATGATAACTTTTTTATAAGGTGCGACAAACATTCATTATGGTAAAAAACAAAGACTTTCTGTACCACTGCCCTAACCATTATCAGTTTTCCAATATAAGTTCATAAAACAGCATCATTTAAAAACTGGATTACTGGTAAGTGCTGTAGGTTTAATAATATAAGATATTTATTATCGTTTTACTGTGATCTCTAACATTCTGTTGTTATGCTAACACTGTATAAACTACCTGACATTACCATCAAAAAATTTTCCTAAGTGACTCGTTACATTATTTCTAATGAGAATGTTATTCACTAAACTAATAACCGTTTGACCAATATAAAGAAGATACTTACTTGTGTTAATGACCCTTAAACCCTTCATACTGCTATTAACGAGTGGTTTTTTACTAATGTTAGGTTATGGATTAAGCAATATCCTGTTGCCTGTACGTATGCAAAACGATGGAGTAAGTCTGAATAATATGGGCTTAGTACTCTCTATGTTGTCCGTTGGCTTTTTATTCGGTGCCTATTATAGCAGGACCTTATTACAGCGGGTTGGCCACATAAGAATATTTGCCATGTGTGGTAGTTTAACCTCTGTTGCTATTTTACTTTCAGGTCTTTACCCAGAACCTTTAATGCTTGGCGCGATGAGGATGATCACAGGGTTTTGTATTGCTTGCACTAATGCCACACTTGATAGTTGGTTGAGTCACAGTGCTACTGAAAAAAACAGAGGCAGAATACTGTCTATTAATCAAATGATGATAATGACGGCACTATTCTCTGGCCAATTTTTATTAAATGTTGCCCCAATTGATGATATTACCCTATTTGTTATCTGTGGTATTTTATTTAGCTTATCCATCACCCCTATTGTTATTAGCAGGCAAAAAGGCCCGCAAATTGAAGATAGCCACTCGATGTCTTTAATGACTATTTTTAAATTATCCCCCTTAGGAGTGGTTAGTAGTTTTTATTGTGGAATTCTGTATGCAGGTTTAATGAACATGCTGCCTATATTTGCCAGTAAAAATGGGATAACTGATTTAGACTTATCTATATTTATGGGTTCAGCTATCTCTGGGGCGATTATTTTACAGTTCCCAATTGCCTATTTATCAGACCATTTTGACCGTCGAAAAGTAATGTTATTTATGGTGGTAACGCTGATATTACTATCAATATCTGTGCCGTTTCTCATGTCTACCGATATGTTCAAGCTGACCTTATTAGCTATTGCACTCATAACGGGATTAGTTGCCTGTCTTTACCCTATGAGTATGTCTGAAACTTTTGATACGGTACTAAAAGATCAAATTTTGGCAGCAATGAGTTCGTTATTGTTGATCTATGCATTGGGCAGTATTTTAGGCCCTTACCTTGCCTCTTTGGTGATGGATGCTTTTGGTAGCAGCGCTCTGTTTAGTTTTATGAATGTTGTCGGATTAACTTTGTTACTTTTCATCAGTATTCGTATGAAACTGCAACAAGCTTTACCCCTTGATGAACAAGAAAGCTTTATTATGCAAACACCAAGTGGTGTAGTTTCTGAACTCGATCCTCGGACACAATATGCAGAAGCACAATTTGAAGCTACCCCTGAAGTCGAAGTCGCTATTAACTTAGCAAATAAAAACCCTTCAGCTGCAGTTAATATGGTTAAAGCGCTAGTGCTGAGAGACCCAAAAAACGCTTCAAACTTAGCTGCGGCACTCAGTACGATAGAGTCGATAGATATTGGTAAATTATATGCCGCGATAACTTCAGCAGCGCCACAAATGAGTATTCACATTGCTCAAGCATTAACCAATGCTTCACCTGAAAAAGCCGATCAACTGGTTGACTGGCTTACTTCTGAATATCCCGATCAATTTACTAACATCGTTGTTGCCATCGCTAATGCAATGCCTGATAACGGTATTGACTTAATGGAGTTAGCTGCTGAAAACATGGTTGAAGAATACCCGAGTGAGCTCATTGAAATGACCGAAGAATACATGACCAATCTTTCGGATTCTTTAGAGGCAATGCGGCCAGTCGATAGAGCTGCGGCGGCCTCTGAAAATACGGCAACTGAACTTTATAATCGATTGACTGATGTTTCTCCTGAGCAGTCAGAAGAACTTGCCTTTACGGTATCGGAATCACTACCTGAGTCGTCACACGATGTTGCCGAGGCCTATGTTCAGCATTTAATTGACAGTGAAAGTGAACAAGGCTTAGCAGAAGATACCTTAGAAAATATTGAAAATGCAGCCAATAGTTATATTAATCATATGATTGAAAAAATTCCTGAACACGCAGTGGATGTTGCGAGCACCTTCGTTGACTCTTTTCCTGAAGTTGCCTCTGATATGCTCGAAATTTTGCAAGGCTCAGATGTTATAGAAGATAGCGAGTTAAGTACGTCTATTGATGATAAGCCAATACAAGACCTAGTAGAACAACAATTACAAGAAGCCGTTGAGGCACAATCGGATAGTATTGAAAAAAATGTATAACTAACATCTCAATTTAGGGAGTTTTTTAGAAATAAGTGAAGTGGACTTGGCCGTTTACTCTCCATCATAAGTATAAAGTACACGGCAGGAGATGAATTTCTCATTGGCTGTCAGATGATTAAATAAGTGCTCGGTTAAAGAGTTCACTATTGTATCTAGGGACAATATTGCGCGGAGATATAGCTCTTTGTTAACAGACATTACTTAATAAAAAATAGAGCCGTTTCAGTTTGATTAAATCACAGGAAAGCTAGAAGGTGTTTAGCCACAGCACTTTTTATATTTTCTTTCACTGCCGCATGAACAAGGATCATTTCGATTTGGAGTTTTGTCAAACGTTGTTGTACTTGGCTTATTTAGTATAACGTTGAGCTCATTGATATTTTCATCAAGCGTGCTATCTAAGGTAATATCAGCAAAGAGTTGATTATCAGCAACTAACGTCTCGACTTCGAGTTTTCTTTTATCATTGTTAACGTTTAGCGTTAATGGATTTTTTTCTGTACCAAGCTTAACGTTACGCTTAGAATTATAGCCCGTCTTTACATGGTTTACTCTGGTATGGATACGTCCTTTGTAATAAAGATCGTGCATAATATACTCCGCTAATTAAATACTGGGTTTAAGCGCGGCAGTATAACCTAAAGCGATAATTAGTCGACTGTCGAACTAAGAAAAATAATACTTTTCTGCCTTTTTATGTTTTATTTTAGCTAAATGCCACTATTTTGATCAATAAACTCGCCAGTATAACCTGGAGTATAAAAATGCTAGGTAAGATGAAGCTCGCTCTGGGCATATAACTTAATGTCATTAGGTGAAATAATAGTTTGATTTTTACTGACTTCAGACATTGTTGTGGGGAAAAAAAACCCGCCATTTTGGCGGGTTTTATTAGACAAGTTAGTTATACAAGTCAGTTAGACAAGTTAGCGATTAACCACCAGTACCACCAGTACCACCAGTACCACCAGTACCACCAGTAGCTTCTACTGGGATATCGACAATAATAACCTCACTGATTGATTCATCTGAAACTGCAGCAGGGACAGGGGTAGATTCAAATGTTACACCTGAATCGTCTTCAACAGCGACTTTTACTAGAGTAACTTGATCCGATACTTCTTGTTGAGTTGACGCTAGTTCAGCACGAATACCAGTATCTACAGTAGCTAAAGCCGCTCCAATCTCTTCATCGTTAGCCACTGCTTCTACTACAACAGCTGAAACAACGGCAACGTTGTCTACATAGTGGTTGATAGTGTCACCAATTGTACTGCCCTCTGCTACGTCAAGACTAGCAAGTGAAGCATTTAGGAAAGTTAGTGTATTGGTAATGCTCGCAGCTTCGCCAGCATCAGTTGCTGCATCGGTAACCGCATCAGTATTTGAAGCATCAACGATTTTTATCTCGTAGATATTAGTTGTCGATAAATCAACACCTAATATTTGACCTACGATGGAAGAAGCATTTTGTTGCAATGCCGCTAAACCTGCTGCAGGAAGTGTGTCGATAGGGATATTAGGATTCGCTGCCACTTGCTCTAGTACCGCGTCGGTTGCCATAGTGGTTAACGTATTTGCATCGGCGTTAACAGCTGCGCCATCGCCAGTTGCTAAGGTAATCGTAGAAAGAGATAAACCAGCCACTTCTGCATTTGGAATCAAGTCTCCACGAAGTGTAGTACCACACATTACCGCAGCATCACAGCGCATTTGAGTGTCTGCGTCAGCCGTTATATTTACAACCAATGCACCACTGATATCAGTACCAGAAGCATCAACAACAGTTGCCTCGTAATCACCATTCTCATCAGTTTGCACATCTGCTGGCTCTGTAGTTAGCGGAGAAGACAACGCAGTATCACTAGCTCTGTATATCTGAACCTTAGCACCAATTAGTGCGCCTTTGATTATCGTACCCGACATATCAAATGTTGCAGGAGTTGGTGGAGGAGGTGGTGGTGTTGGTTTCCAGGTATCACCATCATTACATGCAGCTATTGATAAACTTATTGCTATAGCTAGGCTTAGTCGTAGAGTGTTTTTCATTGTGTTAAATTCCTATTATTTCACAAGTGTATGAATTGTATATTAGTGCCGTATTTTATTGAGCAATAATATTTAACCATTTATAAATATAAATAGTTATTGAGATTAATTCTTCCATTATATCCATAAGCATTAATACCTAAGCTCAATTATTCTTAATATTACCTCCTGAGCGCTAAAAGCACTAGACCTATTTGTTTTTTTTATTAAATAATTTTAATGCTAAGGACTTTCATCTTTAACTTTAATCTTAATTTATATAAGTAACATTTTATTTGGTAAATAACGACGACCTAATTTATGAATAAAAACGATAAATATTGGCTGTCGGTTAATAGTTTTAGTTAACGAAGTGACTTAACTAGTTCGAATGGCAATGAGTATAGCTCACCTTTTATTTTTATTTGATAGGTTTAATAGATATGACTTGATTATCGTTATTTGTGACTGTTGTAAAGCCCATTTCATAAAAGCCATAAAGCTAATATGTTGATTAACAACGGACTGACCAACGATGTAATCAGAGCACAAATAATCAGGGCTAGTGAGCCATATGCACCATGCTCATAACTTATCTTGCTGATCGTCGCTGTACCTAAAACGTGGCTTGCTGCACCTATTGCCAATCCTTGGGCTTTAGCTGATTTTACATTGATAAAATTAAGCCAGCTTGGACCTATTATGGCACCAAATAGCCCCGCTAATATTATAGCAAAAGCGGTAATGGCATTGTCGCCATTGAGCTGTTGTGAAAGTGCAAGTCCAATTGGCGTCGTGATTGATTTTAATGATAACGACACGGCGATTTTTGGTATGGCTATAAATAGCGTCGTTAAAGTAAAACTGATAACAATGACTAATATAACAGCTAAGCCTAAGATTAATCCTAAAGCCTTCCATTGATGTTTAATACTGCTTAAGTGTTGATAAAGAGGAAAGCCTAAAGCAACTATGGCAGGCTCTAATAAGTCGTTAAGGAACATTGTTGAATGGAAGTACTGTTTAAAGGGGAGTTCAAAATAGAGAAGTAGGGGGATAATAGCGGCAATTGAAAGTAACATGGGGTTAAAACAAATAAGCTGTGATTTTTTTTGTATCAAGGCAAAAAACTGATACAGGACAATGGTCGTTAGCATTAATGATAATGTGGCCATTTTATCTATCAGAACGCTCATTCTTAGATTTTATCACTATTTCGATTTAAAACATAGTGTTGGTAAGATAAGCCAACCAAGGAGAGTAAAATAAAGGTACTAACAAAGATGATGACCACCAAAGTAAAGCCATGATCTTTGATGAGTTGATAATGATTAATGATACCAACCCCTGCAGGAACAAAACAAACACCCATATGCTGTATTATCCAAGCAATTGTAGCAGATATCTTCTCAGCGTTAACCAGTTGAAAATGTAAGATACTGGTAAATATCATCATGCCATACAAGCTAGCAGGTAAACCTCCAACGTTAGCACTAATGACTTTTCCCATAAGTAAACAAGCGGTTATAACAAATAAGCTATAAAATGCATTTTTCAAAATGTTGCCCTCTATCATTAAAAATTTATTCACCTGAACACTGAATTATTTATTTTCTGTGGCAAGTTTTGCTGCATTAACGACTAACTTTCTAAACCAAATGTGGCTGGTGTCGTGATGTAATAAAGGGCTCCAAATCATTTTTAATTCGATATCGGGTATATCAAAGGGGGGGGTTAAGATGGTGTAATTTGAATCGTTTTTATGTAACAACGCTGCTTTTGTTGGTAAGGTGGCAATTAAGTCTGCTTCAAAAGCAAGTTGCATAGCAACATGATAATTACGGGTAAAGACATTAATATCACGCTTTTTACCTAATCGTGCTAACGCTTCATCTACCCAACCTAGTTTTTGGACGTCTTTGGGATCCATCCCCACACCAACACCAAAGCCAGTCTTTGATACCCAAACATGTTTACCGGCAAGATAAGAATCTAAATTAAACTCATTAACTACCGGATTTTTTGCGCTAAGTAAGCAGGAAAATGAATCACGCCAAATAGTTTTTTGGTGAAACGATTGGGGTAACTCATCAAAACGGTTAATAGCCATATCAATTTTACCTTCCTCAACATCATGGAAGTTAACATCACTTGGCGTCATAATATCAATAGTCACACTAGGTGCTATTTCATTGATACTTTTCAATAATTTAGGAATGAGTGTTGAGGCGGCGTAATCACTGGCCATTATTCTAAATACCCGCTGAGATTTCTTTTCGTTAAACTCTTCTTCACCTTGTAAAGCTTCTTCTAACTCTAGTAATATTTTTCGAATAACGGGAGCTAAGGTTCTTGCCCGCTCAGTAGGCACCATACCATCTGAAGTACGGACCAAAATAGGGTCATTGAATAGGTTTCTCAATCGTTTTAAGCCATTACTCATAGCCGGCTGGGTAATATTTAATTGGCCAGCGGCACGCGTTACGTTTTTCTCTCTAAGTAAAACATCAAGATAGATAAGTAAATTTAAATCGATTTTTGAAATATTCATGAGTTTGATGGTATTCCTGAAAAACATAACTGAAATAGATGAAGCAACTATAATGCTAAAGTCCGCTAAAATTCAATCCATTCTATTAAAAAACTTATTTAACTTTATTTTTTAAAATAGATTATTCACCTTAGTTATTGATAGTAAATAATATTATTTTTATATTGAGGGTAAATATACCATTATGTGTTTGGTGAATGCTGATAATGTTTAATATATACTTTATCAATACGAACTGACCGATTATGCTTTATGTTGTTGGGTGTGACAACTTACATGGTTGATTACACCTCCCCACTATAAATAATGTCAGTTAGGAGAGTGATATGTCTAATTATCAAAGTGCAATTGAAGCGGTTAAGACCATTAAAGAAGGAGCCGGTAGCTCATGGGCAGCTATTAATCCTGAATCAGTAGCCCGTATGCGAACGCAGAATAAATTTAAAACAGGTCTAGAGATAGCTCAGTACACTGCAGATATTATGCGGAGTGATATGGATGCCTACGATGCTGACAGCTCTAAATACACTCAATCGCTAGGCTGCTGGCATGGTTTTGTTGGCCAACAAAAAATGATTGCGATTAAAAAGCACTTCGGTGGTAAAACAGATCGTCGCTACTTGTATCTTTCCGGTTGGATGGTTGCGGCATTACGCAGTGAATTAGGCCCTCTTCCTGATCAATCTATGCACGAAAAAACTACCGTCGCGGCGCTGGTTGAAGAACTTTATACCTTTTTACGCCAAGCTGATGCACGTGAATTAGGGGGCTTGTTTCGTGAGTTAGACGCGGCAAACAAGCACGATAAAGTGGCGGTTCAAAATAAAATAGATAACCACGTTACCCATGTTGTGCCAATTATTGCAGATATAGATGCGGGTTTTGGTAACGCTGAAGCGACTTACTTAATGGCCAAGCAAATGATTGAAGCGGGCGCCTGTGCGCTACAGATTGAAAATCAAGTCGCTGATGAAAAGCAATGTGGTCACCAAGACGGTAAAGTAACGGTTCCTCACGCTGACTTTCATTCTAAAATTCGTGCCTTACGTCATGCTTTCCTAGAATTAGGTATTGATAATGGCATTATCGTTGCGCGTACAGACTCAGAAGGCGCTGGCCTTACTAAAGAAATTGCAGTGGTTAAGGAGATAGGTGACCAAGGTGATCAATATAACGCTTTCCTCGATGTTGAAGAAATTGATGTCGCTGATATGGCTGAAGGTGATGTTTGTTTTAACCGTGATGGTAAGCTTGTTCGTCCTAAACGACTACCTTCTGGTTTATATCAATTTCGCCCAGGGACTGGTGAAGCGCGTTGCGTATTTGATAGTATCGAAGCGATTAAAGCTGGTGCAGACCTGCTTTGGATTGAGACGGCCACACCAAACGTTGCTGATATAACGGCAATGATGAACGACGTTCGAAAAGAGATCCCTAATGCTAAGCTGGTTTATAATAACAGTCCATCATTTAACTGGACGCTAAACTTCCGTCAACAAGCCTACGATGCAATGGTTGCTGCTGGTGAAGATGTCTCAAGTTATGTTCGATGTGACTTAATGAGTGCCGACTATGACGAGTCTGAATTGTCTGCAAGAGCAGATGATAAGATCCAAAGTTTTCAAGCTGATACGTCACGTGAAGCCGGGATTTTTCATCACTTAATTACTCTGCCTACTTACCATACAACGGCTCTGTCTGTTGATAACTTAGCTAAAGAGTACTTCGGTGAAGCCGGTATGCTTGGTTATGTTGAAGGTGTTCAGCGTAAAGAGATTCGTCAAGGTATTGCCTGTGTTAAACACCAAAACATGTCAGGCTCTGACATGGGTGATGATCACAAAGAATATTTTGCTGGCGAGAACGCGCTTAAAGCAGGTGGTGCGAATAATACTTCTAATCAGTTTGGTTAAGTACCAAAACGCTAAGCTATTAAAAGTAACAACCTTCGGGTTGTTTTTTTATTAAAATAGTTTATATAAAAAATAAAGACGAAATTTAACACTAGGTCTTGGTGATATTAGGCAAATATTATCAGTTTTAAGGACGTTGTCGTTAACGATTAACGTGCTCAATCCTGTATATTGAGGTCGAACGGGTATATACTTCTGCAAAATTCCTGCGATATGCCTGAACAAAAAATGCCATTCTCAACACTTGGATTATCTGATCCTATTTTAAAAGCTATAGCTGAACTTAATTACACTACGCCAACCAAGATTCAAAAGCAGGCTATTCCCGTTATTTTGTCGGGAAAAGATCTTATCGCCTCAGCTCAAACAGGCACAGGTAAAACGGCAAGTTTTGTTTTGCCTATACTAGAGAAGCTAACTAGTGAACGTAAGCTTCGTGGTAAACGTATTAGGGCTCTTATTCTGACACCAACAAGAGAATTAGCGGTTCAAGTAGAGGCTAGTATCAGCGGGTACGGTCAATATCTAGAGCTTAGCTCCATGGCGATGTATGGTGGTGTTGATTCGGCACCACAAAAACAACGGTTAATTTGGGGAATTGATATTTTAGTGGCTACTCCAGGCCGATTATTAGATATGGCTCATCAACGAGCTCTGCATTTTGATGAGCTTGAAGTATTGGTTCTCGATGAAGCTGACAGAATGCTCGATATGGGCTTTATTGACGATATTAATAAAATTATTGAGCGCTTACCTGAACAGCGACAAAATTTATTATTTTCGGCCACTATTTCTGATGATGTTCGCAGTTTAGCGAAGAGAACAATCCATAAGCCAGTTGAATTATCTCTTTCAGAGGACAGAAAGTCTCAGCCTAAAATTGACCAATGGTTGATTACGGTAGATAAAGGTAATAAATCATCGTTGCTGAGTTACTTAATTAATGATCATCAATGGGATCAAGCCCTTATCTTTATAGAAACGAAACATGGTGCTGCCAAATTAGTAAGTCAGTTAGCAAAACGGGGTATCAAAGCTGAGTCTATTCATGGTGATAGAACTCAAGTGGTTCGAGAAAGGATATTATCTGATTTTAAATCCGGAATAATAAAATTTTTAGTGGCAACCGGTATTGCTGCTCGTGGCCTTGATATTGGTGAACTTTCTCGTGTCGTGAATTATGATTTACCCGACAAAGTTGATGATTATATTCACCGTGTTGGTCGTACTGGACGCGCTGGTGCATCAGGAGAAGCGATTTCGTTTGTTGCCAAAGATAACTTTAGAAACCTGTGTGCCATTGAAAGCCGATTAGGCCATACCATTAAACGTAAAGAATTTGATGGTTTTCCGGTGAAAAAAATTGTGCCAGACTCTATCTTAGATTATGTACCCAAGAACAAACGTAAATAAAGCTAACGTTGAGCACCTAATGACATTAACAATTTTTAGTGAATTTATTTTTAAGGTTAATACGCTCAGGCTCAGTTATAATAATACGATTAAAACTACTTAACTCTCAGGCTTATAAATGATAAATAATGATATTCTTCGTCGCATCTGCACCATATTTGATTTTAATGATGAAAAAACTCTTTCCGTATTTAAATTTGGCCAATGCGATATTTCTGCAGAGCAGCTAACGTGTTTTTTTAAAGAAAAAGATACTGCTGCCTACAAAGAATTAGTAGATGTTGAATTAGCCAGCTTTTTGAATGGTCTGATTGTTGAAAAAAGAGGTCAAAAAGAGGGTCCTCAACATCAAGCCGAGCAGGTAATTAACAACAACCTTATTTTTAATAAAGTTAAAATTGCACTCGCTTTAAAAGCTGATGAGGTGCTTGCCACTCTTGAATTAGCTGAGATGACTTTGAGTAAGTATGAACTAAGTGCATTTTTTAGAAATGTAAATAATAAACACTATGTTAAATGTGGTGATAACGTCCTGTCTGCTTTTTTAAAGGGGTTGAAAATAAAGTCTGACCTTCAATCTTGATTGTCATCAGTTCACTCAATAAATAAATAACGACAGCTTAGTTACCAAAAAATATGAAGCAGAGTAAAGTGCTTAAATACCATGCGCTTTATCAAGTTCATATTTTTTAAGGTGACGGCTAGTATTAAAATGGCGCAGGGTATTTTTTGAGCACTTGGTTGATGTCGTTAATAAGATCCTCCGATAGTGGTGTCTCAAAAGCGTCGATATTTGTTTTAAGTTGCTGCATGTTAGTTGCACCAATAATAGTAGAGCTCACTCCATTAACTTGATCCACCCAGCCAAGGGCTAATTTTTCAGGAGATATGTTGTGCTTTTTCGCTAAATCAACATAAGCCTGTACTGCAGCATTACTATCTTGATTCTCTCTGAATAAGCCATTACGCTGCATAAAAGTGAATCTACTACCCTCCGGACGTGCGCCATTAAGATATTTTCCTGTCAGCATACCTGTGGCTAAAGGTGACCATGGCAGATAAGCTATATTTTCGTGAACACAGGTCTCAATTAAATAAGGCCAGTCTTTAGTATGTAATAAACTAAATTCATTTTGGACCGACACCATGCGTGGTAAATCATATTTTTCACTTAAACGAAGGTATTGGTTGATACCCCATGGTGAGTCGTCAGATAAGCCACAATAACGAATTTTCCCTGCTTTTACACAAGCAGATAAGCCTTGTAAAATATCGAGCATGGCTGCTGTTTGCTGTTCTGTTTCAATGGTTGAAAAATCAATGTGATTAGTATGGTGTCGACCAAAATGAACCGAAGGATAGTTTGGCCAATGAAGCTGATACAAATCAATGTAATCTGTTTGTAATCGTTTAAGTGAATTATCAACAGCTTCGATAACTGTTTGACCACTAATAGGGCGACCTTCTCTAATGTAAGAAAATCCAGGGCCCGCAATTTTTGAGGCGAGCACTAAATCTTTTCGTTTAGCTGGATTAGCTTTTAACCAATGACCAATAATGGCTTCTGTTTTGCCATAGGTTGACTCAGCAGGTGGAACGGCATACATTTCAGCAGTATCAATAAAATTGATATCTTGAGCAAGCGCATAATCGATCTGTTGATTCGCATCGCTTTGCGTATTTTGTAAGCCCCATGTCATACTGCCTAAACAGACACGAGATACTTCTAAAGAGCTGCTGCCTAATGGTATATATTTCATTTAATGTCCTCATTATTTGTCTTTTGTCTTTTTGATGGGCTATTTTCTTTATAAGGTACTTTTACTGTTTTAACTAATCAATATTTTGGCTAAGAGAGAACTGCCAATAATGTTATTACTTTTGTAAAAAAAAAGGCAAACAATAACTGTTCGCCCTTTGTTTTGCTTCATTGACTAAATAAGGCTGATTATTGCCATACAGGCAATCTTGCTTCGAATGCTTTAATGATATCAAGTTTGTTTAACGTCCAACCAACACTGTCGATGCCTTGCTCTAAACAATATTGATGGAAGTCATCCAAGCTAAAATTATAACTGGTGTCACCGGCTATAACTTTATTATTAATTAAATCAACAGTAAGCGTGACATCTTCATTTTTGCATTTGATGAATAACACTTCAACCTCGGCTTCTGTTAATTTTACGGGTACTAAACCGATGTTAATACAATTACCATAAAAAATATCAGCAAAACTTGAGGCAATAATCGCTTTGAAACCATATTCTTCAAGTGCCCAAGGCGCGTGTTCACGACTTGAACCACAACCAAAGTTTTCTCGTGTTAATAAAATGCTTGCGTCTTTGTATTGGGGCGCATTTAAAATAAACGCTGGATTATCTTGCTTACCAGCAGCATCTAAATAACGCCAGTCGTGAAATAGGTGCTGACCAAAGCCAACACGTTCTGTTTTTTGTAAAAACTGTTTTGGAATGATTTGATCTGTGTCGACATTTGCTGCATCTAAAGGAGCAACTAAGCCGGTATGTTCTGAAAATTTTTCCATGATGTTCTCCTATGCGCCTTGGCTTGTTTGCGCTAAAGGTGCGTTAATATCGACAAAGTGGCCTTCAATTGCAGCAGCAACTGCCATTTCAGGACTGACTAAATGAGTACGAGAGCCACGGCCTTGGCGACCGACAAAATTACGATTACTGGTTGATGCACAGCGATCTCCTTCCTTAAGTACGTCATCATTCATACCTAAACACATAGAGCATCCAGGTAAGCGCCATTCAAAACCGGCATTAATGAATATTTGTGATAAACCTTCTGCTTCGGCTTGTTCTTTTACTCGGTAAGAACCAGGAACAATAATAGCATCAACGTTAGCCGACACTTTTTGGCCTTTATATTTGTTAACAACACTAGCTGCTGCTCGCAAATCTTCTATACGTGAATTGGTACAAGAACCAATAAAGACTTTATTAATTTCTATGTCAGTAATTTTCATACCAGCAGTTAACCCCATGTAAGCGAGGGCTTTAATACAAGAGTCTTTTTCAACGGCATTAGTAAAATCATCTGGCGATGGCACAACTGCATCAACAGACGTCACTTGACCAGGGGTTGTCCCCCAAGTGATTTGTGCTTTTATCTCTTTAGCATCTAACGTTAATAAGGTATCAAAAACCGCATCGTCATCAGTTCTTAACTTGTTCCAATCAGTAACAGCTTGTTGCCAAATATCGCCTTTAGGGGCGTATTCTCTGCCTTTAACATAAGCGATAGTTTTAGCATCAGGAGCAATTAATCCTGCTTTTGCGCCAAATTCTATGCTCATATTACAAATCGTCATGCGCTGTTCCATACTTAGCGCTTCAATGGCTTCGCCACAATATTCAACCACATAACCGGTAGCGCCGGCACTACCGGTTTTACCAATAATAGCTAAGATAATGTCTTTAGCGCTAATGCCCGCACCAACTTGGCCCTTAACCTCTATTCTCATGGTTTTAGCTTTAGTTTGGCGCAAGGTTTGCGTTGCAAAAACATGTTCAACTTCTGAGGTGCCAATACCAAAAGCTAAGGCGCCAAACGCCCCATGAGTCGCCGTATGAGAATCGCCACAAACAATGATAGTGCCTGGTAATGTTAGCCCTAATTCTGGACCAATAACATGAACAATGCCTTGATTTTTATGACCCATACCAAAGATTTCAATACCAAATTCTTGACAATTTTTTTCTAAGGTACGAAGTTGGTTGGCGGCACCTTCACCCGCAGCATCAATATTTACTGAGCGAGTAGAAATGTTATGATCCATGGTCGCAATAGTTCGCTCTGGGTGACGAACAGGTCGGTTATGAAATTTTAAATTAGCAAAGGCTTGAGGTGAGGTTACTTCGTGGATCAAATGACGGTCAACATAAAGTAAGGGGGTTTCACCTTCTTTTTCTTCAACTAAGTGAGACTGCCATAACTTTTCATACAAGGTGGTGGCTGTTTTTTTGTTAGTGTTAGTAACCTTGGGCATTACAGGCACTCCTTTTGGATTTGTTGACAAATATAATCACCGACTTCTGTGGTGGTCTTTGCAGAAGAACGCTTATTACTTGGTAAAAGATCAGCGGTTAATACACTGTTATCTAAAGCACTCGAGACAGCATCTTCAATTGCCTTCGCGGCTTTATCTTCATTTAAACTATAGCGTAACATTAAAGCGGCAGACAAAATTTGGGCAATGGGGTTAGCAATACCTTGGCCGGCAATATCTGGTGCACTGCCACCTGCGGGCTCGTACATACCAAAACCGGCTTCGTTTAAACTGGCAGAAGGAAGCAAGCCCATAGAACCGGTGATCATCGCACAAATGTCAGATAAAATATCACCAAAGAGGTTAGGGCAAAGCATGACATCAAATTGATTAGGGTCACGAACTAATTGCATTGCAGCGTTATCAACATATAAGTGCTCTAAAGTCACTGCAGGATAGTCTACTGCGACTTCTTCAACCACCTGACGCCATAATTGACTTGTTGCTAAAACGTTAGCCTTATCAACTGATGTTACCTTGTTATTACGCTTCTGAGCGGCTTGAAAAGCTAAATGAGCAATACGTTTTACTTCACGGCGAGAATAAAACATCGAATCATAGCCGGTTTCATCTTCACCTTGACCTTTACGGCCTTTAGGTTGACCAAAGTAGATGTCACCGGTTAATTCGCGGATAATTAAAACATCAAAACCTTGCTCGGATATATCACTACGGAGCGTTGATAATGATGATAACGCAGGCTGTAAAGTAGCGGGGCGCATATTACAAAATAAGTCAAAATGGCTACGTAAACCTAATAACGCACAACGTTCAGGCTGTTCAGTTGGTGGTAAATTTGCCCATTTAGGCCCGCCAACACTACCAAATAAAATGGCATCACTATTTTCACAACCGGTTAATGTTTCAGCAGGTAGTGCATTACCATGTTTATCAATGGCAGCGCCACCCACATCAAAGTCTTTAGTGTTAATTTGAATGTTAAATTTTTCGGCAATGGTGTTTAATACTTTTTTTGCTTCAACCATGACTTCTGGGCCGATACCGTCGCCCGCTAATATTGCTATGTGTGACATTTATTCGTTCTCGTTAATTTTTTAATATATTACTGGTCGTGATTGATCTTTGTTACATAACTTATTTTTTTTGATGACTTGTATGTTTCATCTGTGCAATGGTCATCGCTCTTCGAATACTATTGAGTGCATGGATCAATGCCTGTCCTGATGCCTCTATGACATCAGTTTCTAAACCATAACCATGAAAATTTCTGCCTTGCCAAGTGATCTCTAAATCAGCTTGCCCTAAGCCGTCTTCACCCGAACCTTTATTTGATATTTTGTAATCACTCACGTCAAATTCAATATCAACGGCTTGTTTGATCGCACGATATAATGAATCTACTGGGCCATTACCCGTTGCAGAGACAATCTGGCTTTCTTCACCTGAAAATAATTTAATACTTGCCGTAGAGAAATCACCACTACCTGCTTGTACATTAAGTTGTTCAATACGGTAGAAGTCTTTTAAGTCTTGTTGTTGTAATTTAAAAACAAGTGCTTCTAGGTCATCATCAAACACTTGCCCTTTTTTATCAGCCAATGTTAAAAAGTCGGTATAAAGTTGTTCTAACTCATAGTCTGATTCTTGGTAACCTAAACTTTCCATACGGTGTTTAATCACATGACGACCGCTGCGAGAGGTTAAGTTTAGCTTGGTTTTAGCAATACCAACACTTTCTGGCGTCATGATCTCATAGGTATTACTTGCTTTTAGCATCCCATCTTGATGTATACCTGAAGAGTGACTAAAGGCGTTACCACCAACAATCGCTTTATTTAATTGCACCGGCATATTACACAAAGTACTGACCAATTTTGACGTTCGTGCAATTTCTTGATGTTGAATATTACTATGAACACCTAATAAGCTAGCGCGAGTTTTCATGATCATCGCTACTTCTTCTAATGAGCAATTACCCGCACGTTCACCGATACCGTTAATGGTACATTCAATTTGGCGAACGCCTGCTTGAACGGCTGCCATGGAGTTGGCAACGGCAAGCCCTAAATCGTTGTGGCAATGGACTGAAATAATAGCTTTATCAATATTGGGTACACGATTAAATAGATTTGTAATTATACCTTGGAATTCAAATGGTAAAGTGTAGCCAACTGTATCAGGAATATTAATGGTACTAGCGCCCGCATTAATGGCGGCTTCTACCATTCGGCATAAATTATCAATAGGAGTTCGACCGGCATCTTCACAAGAGAACTCAACATCATCAGTAAACTGGCGTGCATATTTTACGGCATGAACAGCCATTGCCTGCACATCAGCAAACTCTTTTTTAAGCTTGTGTTGCACATGCACATCTGACGTTGAAATGAAGGTATGAATGCGGAATTGTTCTGCGGGTTTTAACGCATCAGCACAAGCCTTAATATCACCTTCCACCGCTCTTGCTAGGGCGCACACCCTTGAATTTTTTATAGTTTTAGCTATTTGTTGAACCGACTCAAAATCTCCAGGAGAAGACACTGGAAAACCAACTTCCATAATATCAACGCCTAAACGTTCTAATGCTTGGGCAATTTGTAGTTTTTCTCGTACAGATAAACTGGCATTTAATGCTTGTTCACCATCACGTAACGTTGTGTCAAAAATAATGACTCTGTCTTTATCAGATGCCGATTTTGAAGCGTTTATCATTTGATTGCTAACCATTTTATTGTCCTAATCGTGTGTACAATTTATTTAAAAGATTATTAATATCAATTTTGCGGACATAAAAAAACCCACGTTTATTGGCGCGGGTTTTAATTATTTTGATACTCTTAATTAAGCAAAAAAAACCTACCCACGCAAAATGGATGCCAGGAGGAGATTGGTGCTAATGTGCCTAACTAGTGTAATTATCATCTTTAATTCTTTTTTGCTCAGTACATCATCACTAATGTATTTTTAATAGTACATTTATAACGTATTTGCTTTGTTACTGTCAATGACTTAATTACTAACTGGTATAACAAAGCGGTATAACAAAGCGGTATAAAATAGAGTTAGCGGTAATGAATAAAACAAACGCTGTTATTTTTCTAAAATAATCTGGGTCAGAGTTGAGCATTGTGAGGTATCTAAACGTCGGTATTGTTCTACCTTTACTGATTTTTTCTCTTAAACTCACGTCAAGCTACAAATTCATAAACATCAGATGATACTTTAAAGTGCTTATTATATTAAATTAATAGTAAGCTAGACTGTCAAAAAATGCAGTTATCGTTAACTTATCCGCTAATTGATTTGCAGTAACTTCTGTTAAATTACTCCTAATATGATTGTCATCGCGATATATTAATTCATTATTAATATAAGTTTGACAATGTTGGCCGTGGCATAAAAAATCATTTGGAATAATAGCACTAACATTTAGAAATTCATCGGCCATATGCCTAATGAGACCGTCACTAGTTTCATGCCACAGTAAAGTTTCTTGTGAATCAAGGTATCTGTGTTTGTCATCAGTACACTTATTTCTTAGTAATTGAGTACTTTCAGCAAATGCACATTCATTAAGATTTTTGTTGGGGCGTGGAATATCAGAAATCAATAATACTGTTCTATCTGTTAATTGACTTAACAGATGTTTAAACGCGACTTTAGCTATGTCTGCACCCACTTTCGGATTTCTTTGAGTCAGTTCTTTATTTGATTTGTTCTCTTGGTTTTGAGCATTGTAATGCATACGGACTTGGCTAGACCACGACGCGGCTAATATAACCAAGCTCACGTCTTTATTTTTTTCAAGCCAGTTCAAGGTTTGTTGATTTCTAAAGGTACAATGTTCACTAAAATTAGGGTATTTAGGGTAGTGTGAATTAATATATTTATTATTTAGATAAGCAGGGCATTTACGAGGTGCTATGACCAAAGAAATCCCTCTTGATTCGGCTTGTTTATGTAATAACTGCCCCCAGTGTAATGAATGGCTGTCTCCCCATACAATACCTTTTTCTTTAGCTTCACTCCAAGGTAGCCCGATGACACAAAATTTTTCATCAATATTTGTAAATGGTTCTATTTGTTCAATACAGGGTAATGAACGCATTACATTATTGTTACTAATGGCGGCCAATTCACTACTAACTCGTATAGGAAAGCCTTTACTTACCAAGACACTCGATGTTAATAAAACCGATGTGAGGGTTGCATATCCAGCAACTTGTAGAATTTTCTTACTGCTTAATTCACGATAGCGATATCGGTTTTCAATATATTTCCATGAAAAGTAGCCTGTGATTAAGCTTGAAATGATAAGAATAATCACTTCGGTGTTGTTAAACGCCCTCTCGTTAATGTATATACGGTAAAAAACTATTATAGGCCAGTGCCATAGATAAGAGGAATAAGATATCTTACCAATAAAGACCATAGGTTTTATTGCTAAGGTTTTTCTAACAAGGTTGTTTTTTCCATGAAGACTAAAAATTAACAACGCTGCTGATAGTGTTGGAATTGTCGCTAAGTACCCTGGATATTGATCATGTTCGGTAATAAGTAATAAGGCATAAGAAATTCCACTTATACCGATAATTGACAAAAGGGTGTTGAATTTATCATTTTTTAATTGAGGTATAAAGTAAGTTAAAGCGCCTAATCCTAATTCCCAAGCTCTTGTTGGTAACATATAAAAAGTAAAGTTAGGGTAAATATTTATCAGTGAGAGGTTTAAGATAAACGTAACCAATACAATGGTTACTATGCTCCAATACACCGCTCTGATTTTACCAATTTTATAAGAAAAAAATAAGATAAAAGGATAAATAAAATAAAATTGTTCCTCAACAGATAGTGACCACGTATGTATTAAAGGCGAAATTTGCGTTGATATATCAAAATAACCAGAATGTTTCATAAACCAAATATTAGCTATAAAGAGGTTAGAGAACTCTGCACTTTTGGCTAATTGATAATATTTGTCAGGGGATAATATTAATGCGGAAAAAAGCATAGTCGTTAGTATCATGACTAATGCGGCAGGCAGTAAACGCTTAGCTCGACGTGCATAAAAACTCAGGTAGGAAAACTGCTGCGTTTCGAGTGACTTTATAATAATGGCAGTTATTAAGTAACCTGAAATCACAAAGAAGATATCAACACCGATAAAGCCTCCTGAGAGTGCTTCAATGCCCGCATGAAACACAATAACAGCTAAAACAGCTATTGCTCTCAAACCATCAATCTCTGGACGGTAAATTAGTTTATTATTCTTATTCAATGGTTTATTCACGTTATTTTTATTTTTATTTATGATTTTTTATTCTAGTATCTTGTATATAAGAATTCTCTAATTTTCTCTTATATTTAACCATATTAACGAATTGCTTTATACCAGCAATACTTTGCTGTCGAAGTTGCTTATTAATGATGGCGATGTTGCGAAGTAAATAAATGCTTTTGATAAAGCCGTTGTGTTTTCTTTATTTAAATTAATGTTGCTCATCACCGGTTGCTTTTAGATATTTTGTATTATTTTTCATTACTATTGATAAATAAAATAATGCCAGTAATGCTTTGATAACTAAATTAATAAGAAACAACCCCCAGCTATCAAAGTAAAGCAAAAGTTACTCTTGGGTGCGTCTTATCTTACTTCGTACTTTAGAAATCCAGCTATCTTTGGCATATCGGCCTTTTTTGATATGACGTATTTGAAATACCCCTGCTATTTCTAAAGGTATACCCTCACTGTTAATCAGCCACTTAAAAGCGGTATCTTCATAGGTTTTTCGCCAACGATCAGACTCAGTTTGAAACATCGATAATTTACCACAATAACCAATCGCTCGAGCAACATCACCATGAACAATTTGAAATGCGCCCTTGGCTTTATCTCTAGAAAACAAGCTGAAATTTTCAGATTTTATCTCAACAACTTGTGGTTTTGCATTAGCTTGAAGCATTGGATCAGACTCCGCCAACATTTCGGTGGTATATTCTTGTCTTGGGAAATATAAACTGTCTGTTTTTCCTTTTACTTGTTCAGCCAGAGAGTCTAAACAGTTTTCATGAAAAATAATGTCGCAATCGGTATACCAAATCCAATCAGATTTTGTTGTCAAAGCAGCGATATTACGGCCAATTCCGCGCCTAAAGAGTTTACCATTAGCCAAAGGTTGCCAATTCCAAGTGACATTTTTAGGCGATAGCGTAGAGAAATAGGCCAAAGTGTCAACCGTACCTTTATCTTCTATTGAATAAAAGACAGTAACAGTTAACGATAAATTTTTTGGTGGGTGATTAACAAAAGAACTTAATTGATAAGTCAACATATTGGAGTACTGCCAACAGTGACTAACAATTTCAAGACTCAAATTATCGGTCTTTTGATGGCGTTGAGCTTGAGTTGGTAATCCTGCTCTAAACCAAGAAACGGGCAAAAAACGTTGAATAAAAAAGCGGAAAAACAAAATAGACAAACGGCTGAATCTGCTGGGTGGGTATGTTTTAGTTTTTAACATGGTGTTCAATTAAACCTTTATTTTTTTCTATTGTAATTAGTCAAGTCATTTACTTCAATGAAATAGTGATGTTACTTTCTGATATTAACCTAGTTGCACCATAGACACTTAGATGACCATCGTCAAAATAGAGCGACTTGCCATCATTTACAGCCGGACAATGACTTGTGTGACATAAAATTTCAAAGGGCTTAATGGCTATTAATTGTTCATTGTAAGTGAGTGAGTCCAATTTTTCTAATATATACTGATTGCGGATATAATAGTAATCTGCAGTAGTAGTATTGTGTAAGTTGTAACGCAAACCCCCACCAAAAATAGAAAAAGGGGTTAGCATCGTACTGATATGAGCTGGTAATTCAGGTATGGGATACTGCAGATAAACGATCTTTCCTGAAGTAATTAAACGTTCAACCATTTGCGATAGCCCTTGCCAATATAACTCTCTAGTCTCTTCGGCATTGAGGTAGCTATATTGATCCGTTAATAACAGACTGGGATCTTTATTAGGGAGTTCAGGGTAATGGTTTCGGTGACTACCAAATAAAAATCCGTTGTAATTAAAGCCTAAATAAACATGTTCAATGGATTTGTTCGCTTCTAAGTAACTAAAAGCTTCATTGACCCAATTTGTACAGCCAGCATCTTTTACATCAAAGAGGAGTGATGGCACACAACCACTAAAGCTTAAATGTAATAGGCCAGTATCTTTTGGCTCTAAAGCTTTTGCAAGTGCGTAAGCAGGTTCAACCGTATGGCTATCGCCAAACGTCGCCCAAGTAACATTTTTTCCAAAATATTGGCATGAGTTTTTGGGTTGTTCAAAATTATGGCCGTTATAATGACATTGCTTTCTTTTAGGACTAAATTTTATCGATTGGACATAGCTACTATCGCCAAATCTAGATTGAAAACCTCGCTGAGAAACACCTATTAAACCAATAACAACAAAAAAGACAATCGAGATGCTTGCGTACTGTAAAATAGTGAATCTTGCTTTGGATGCTTTAACCGCTTTTCTTCTGAAAGGCTTCTCAACATATTGATAACTCAATAATGCACAGAGAAACGTTAAAAATATAGCGGCAAAAAATAACCTGGGTTCAGGCTCACCAATCGACTTTAAACGTAAAAAAGCAAAGAAGGGTTGGTGCCATAAGTACAGAGAGTAAGAAATTAAACCGATGCCAACAAATAAGCGGTTTCCTAAAAATCTTCCGACTAAAGTATCAATAGTGCTAAAACTAATAATAAGGACAGTGCCAATAATCGGAACTAAAGCATAAAAACTTGGAAATAAAGTATGGTCATCAAAAAAGCATATGGAATAAACAATAAGCATGAGCCCCAGAATACCGAGTGATTCTCTTTGCCAGTTTTTAATGTGAACTGACTGGATACTTGTCAACGCAATTAAGGCACCAGCAAAAAGCTCCCAAGCTCGGCTGAAGATCAAATAAAAGTTGGCATCAGCATAGCCTTTCACGGCTAAAAAGTGAGCTAATAATAATGATAGCATCGATAAAATAATAATAATTTTAGTGATCTGTTTTTTACCCTTTACCCATAAATAGCTAAGTAAAATAGGGAAGAACAAATAAAATTGCTCTTCAACCGCTAAGCTCCAAGTATGTAGTAGGGGTTTTTGATCTGATACCGTTGAGAAGTAACCACTGGTAGTAAAAAAATGAAAATTAGAAGTAAAAGTTACTACTGACATTAAACTATTGGCATAGGATTTCAGCAGGTTGGCGGGCATAAAAATAAAGGCTAAAAAGGTGGTAACTACTAAAACAGCAGATAAGGCAGGTAAAATTCTTTTTGCACGACGTTCATAAAAATTTTTAATGGAAAATTTATTTTGTGATAGCTCATCTAGGATAATGGTGGTAATTAAGTAACCACTGATAACAAAAAAGATATCAACACCGATGTAACCACCACTGAACCCAAAAATGCCAGCATGGAATAAAATGACAGGTATAACAGCAATCGCTCTTAAACCATCAATTTCTTTTCTATAGTGCACTTTGAGTTCCTTTAGGTTAACTGTTAAACAGTTATTTACTTTTTACTATTACTTCCAGTTATCCATACTTCCGCGGCGGTGGCCACCAAGTTTTGGTATAATTAAGCCTAAAATAAGGCCTATAGCTAAGACAATGGCACCAGTAAAAAACCATTGTTTTTGTAGATCAGTATCTTGGGTTTTAAGTTTAGCTTGAGTTGATGACAGTTGATTTTTTAATACAGCAACTTCATTATTTAATTGGCTACTACTATCGTTTAGATTACTGACCGTTTCTTTGGTGTTATTTAACTGGCTGTCTAATTGCTTATTGAGATCTTTTGCACTGGCTAGTTGTGCATTTAACTCTGCAGCAACAAAACGTAACCCAGGCTCTTGGCTTATATATTTACTTTCAACCCAAGTCATTCTCTTTTTTTCATCAATTACCTGACTGTAATCATTTTGCTCTAAACCGGTCACTCTTATTTGAGAACCAGCATTAATAGTCCCAACAATTCGGTAATTGTTACCAGCGCCAGCATGCATATAAACAAAAAGTTCATCGGTAATGTAGGCTTGACTGGTATCTGAGGGGAGTATTTGTGGTGAGTCCTGTTGGTCCTCAAAAGCAAGTGATTCTAAAGATAAAACAAACAAGCTAAGAGAAAAAAATCGTACCAGTGTTTTTATCAGTGTTCTTTGGGGAGTGTTCATCGAGCAACCAATATAAATATTAACAAAATCATGTTCAGATATTATGGGTTTGGTACCTTAATCGCAAGTGAATATTGATTTATGAAGCGAAAATAGTAATATTTTTTAGTAATATAATTCCGCTTTTATTCATAAAAGTATATATTTAAAGACTATGTATACTAATTAGTTAGTTACCAAGCATGGTAGAGCTAAAAATGAGATAATATGAACACAGAGATCGAACTTAAATTCTTAGTTTTAAATAAGGATGTTAATGAGCAAACAGCGAATAAAATCACTCAGTTGCTCAAAGAAAAAAAATATACTTTTTTTTGTCAGGAAAAAGAATTAATCAATAGTTATTTCGATACCTCTGATTTACAGTTACGACAATTAGACATGGGGTTAAGGGTTAGAACAAGCATTGATCAATTGGGTAATCGTGCTCTAGAGCAAACCATAAAAACTTCAGGTAAAATTATCGGAGGCCTTCATCAAAGACCTGAATATAATGTTGATATTAATACCAACTTCCCTGTGTTGTCTCAGTTTCCTCAATCAATATGGCCTGATAATCAAAATATAGAAAACCTTCAAAATCAACTGGTGAGTATTTTTACTACTAATTTTAAACGCTTGTTCTGGCAAATTACCATTGAGGGTTTAAATGGTCAGCAAAGTGAGATTGAATTGGTCTTTGACCAAGGGACTATTGAGACTCATGGGAAAAAAGAAGCGCTCTGTGAGATAGAGTTAGAGTTGGTCAATGGTTCTTTAAGTGATTTATTAATCTTGGCCAAAGTCCTTTGTTTTGGTTTGAAAATCAGGCCTGGTATTAAAAGTAAAGCCGCTAGAGGTTATGGGCTTTGGCAAAAGGATATAACTAATATTCCAGCTAATATTGAAAGAAACACAGAATATCAAAAAGAGGTAAATACATTAGCAAATTTAGCGCTCATTCCTCTAAATTTTCCTAAAAACTTAAATCAAGTTTTTATTCATGGCATTGATTTTGGATTAATGAAAGTACAAAAATTAGTTGATGCTTATAGCGAAAATCCCTCTTTGGCTATTTTGAATGAGATAACGGAAATTCTGGCTTTATTAAGACAAGGTTTTTGGTTATTTGAATATTGTTTAGACGAAAAAATGAAAAAACTTAGAAATGAATTAAGTTTTTTTATTAAAAAACTACATTGGGTTGAAGGTGCTTGTCACTTGAAGGAGTTGACGACAAAAACAGGTAATTATCGTGCAAAACTTCATTATAGTGACTCATTAGTTATTCAGCTCAAGTCAGAAAAGAATAATTTTCCTAATAGTGAAGAGATTATTGAATTATTTCATACGGCACGCTTTAATCGCCTACAGTTATCTTTACTTGAAATTTTACTTAGCGTTGAAGATATTATTGACCAAGCTAAAATATCGGAGGACCTAGTAGCCGTTAATAACTTTGCTCAGTCTTCTTTAGAGTCCAGCTTACAATGTTTGATTCAAATTATGCCTAAAGAAGGGGCGTTCAGTGCTCAACAATATCTTGCTCATCATAAGTTACTTATTCGCTCTTTGTTAACAGGTAGCTGGTTTGGTTCTTTGTTTGATAAAGCCAGTCGTCTAGCATTTAGAAACCCTTGGTTAGATATAAAACACGGTGTTAGCGAGTTACAAACTATTTTATTATTGCAGCAGCAGTTACTAAAGCTTGATGACCGAGATGAGAAGTTAGAAAGGTGGCTTGAGTCTAAAATTGAACATCTATTATTAACTTTGGAGCAATCGAGGAATTTGGCAGTTTTAATGTTGCCCTATTGGCGAAATTAGTCATAAAGTGAATGGCCGATTAGCCTATATTTGTTGGAATGAACTAAGTGAAACTAAAAGAAACATGTAAATACCAGCGTTTAATTAGCCTACTTTTTTTGATTCTGAGTATTAACAGTTTTGTTGAGGCAACAGAATATTTGCTTCCTAGTGGTGACAAACGGTTAATTGGTCAGTTAGAACACCATGTTGTACAAAAAGGTGACTATTTTCAGGAAATTGCCGAGACATACAATGTTGGCTTTTTGGCTTTATTGGCAGCTAATCCAGGGGTAGACCCATTTTTACCTAAACTAGGTCATAACCTCTTAATACCATCACAGATGCTATTACCTTTTATTAAACGAATAGGTATCGTGATTAACCTTCCTGAGTTGAGGTTATATTATTTTTTGCCTGCAGAAAATAAGGTCATGGTATTCCCTGTTGGTATTGGTCGAGAAGGATTAGAAACACCAAGAACAATGACCTATATAGGCAAAAAAAGGCAGAATCCTGTTTGGCGACCAACAAAAGAAACACGAGCTCGCTATTTTGCTAAGCATGGCAAAGAAATGGTTAGAGAGGTAGCTCCGGGCCCTGACAATCCTTTTGGACAATATGCATTACGCTTAGGGTTAAGTGAATATTTAATCCATGGTTCAAATAAACGATTTGGTATAGGGATGCGCGCTAGTGCTGGTTGTATTCGTATGTATGACAATGATATCAAGTGGTTATTTGATAATGTGCCAGAAAAAACACCAGTTCATATTATTGAACAGCCCATTAAAATGTCTCATGAACAACCAGGTTTAAAGCTTATTGAAATTCACCAACCATTAACTCGGCAAGGGGTTGAACCTAAGAAAGTTTCTGTTCCTGATTTAGTAAAGACTTTTCTTAGTGGTAAAGATAAACATTGGCCTTTATTACTTCCTTATTTTGAAAAACCTCAAGGTGTTGTTATCGCCATAAAATCAAGAGGTAAAAATAAATAAGTGTAAATTAGCCCTATGTTCTCGGTTCATAACATTAATAGATATAAGAACATATGTTTTATCTTAAATGGGAAATATAGAGAAATTGATATATAAAAAACACCTATTTAATCATAAGTGTTTTTTATTTAGATTGATGGGGTTATTTTTTGTACGATTTCACTATATTGGTAATGCGGTCATTAGCTCTTTTTGCTTCCATAGCGGCCTGCTTAGAAGTCAGGGCTACTCTACTAACCATTTTGTTACTCTGTTCTTGCTGTGCATTTAGTCCAGTTACTTCAGTTGAAAGGGAGTCTACTTTTGTAGATAAATTATCAACCTTAGTCGTTAAACTGTTAATTTTTTGTTCTAGTACGCCGGTGTTTGAACAACCAGCCATTGCTAGTACCGCTATTAATGAATAAATTAATGCTGATAATTTTTTTGTTAACATAATGATGTCCCTTATTTAGATTTTAAACTTACTGTTATTATATGTAACATTAATATCGCTAAATAGTTAAACAGATAGAATGCCCATACATTAAAATGAGTATGGCATAAAAAAAAATATATATGCGGTGACTTAATTCATTATTAACAAATAACTCATGGATTGCTTATTTATTTACTTTCACTTGAATTAATAATTGTGTCAGCTTTTCATCAAGTGCTATGTTTTGTGCAATGATTTTTTTGTTTTGCTCCCTTAATTCTCGATTTTTAACATTGGTATCAGAAAAACCAACAAATCGGTCGATGAATTGCGCTCCAATAAAACCGACTAAACCAACACCTAAATAAAACATAACAGCAACAATTAATCGACCTTCAATAGTCACAGGGTAAAAGTCACCAAAACCTATGGTACTAGCACTCATTTGTAAGGTCCAAAAAGCGTCTTTATAACTGGTTATATTACTGCTGGGTACCATTGCCTCATAATGTACTAAAGCAAAAGAGAGAAGACCAATAGTGATGTAGAGTACGATCATTGAAATGAGCAATAAAAAACCAGTGTTATAATTCTTAACACCATATTTATCGATACTGTGTGACTTTATTTTTATCTTCATTTTTTTTCTACAAATAATTTATTATCAGTTATATGGTGAATAAGTTCATCCATGAGCTTCTTTTTAATATCTAACTGCTGTTCAGGTGCTAATTGATATTTCTCTGCCAATACCACATAGTCATCAGGCGCTAAACTTACAGTCAAACGAGGTCGTTTAGGGCGTTTGTTAATTGTTAACCCTAGAATATCTCGAATTTGATCTGAGGGGCTTAACCCTGCTTTAAGTGCTTCAGTTCTGATGGCTAATTGTATTTTTTCATCTATATCAAAGGCAACTTGCACCGCTTTTATTGCTTTAATCGATGATTGCCATTTTTCAAGCACTTTTCTACTCATGATCTGACCTGTCTGTAAGCTCGTGTGATAATGGTAAGTTAACTACCTGGGTACATATCAATAATATCGGTTAATGGTCGATAAATCGATAAAAATATATCGGTATCACCATCCTGCCAAACTTCTACATCGATTCCGCGGCTTTGGTCTTTATCAAGTAATTGGTAAAGCTCAAATTGCTCGCCACTGCCTTGACCTTCGAAAGGTGAAAGTGTTTGAGAACGGTTATCTTTGCGATGAAAATAGCCCACTTTTGCATAAATATTTTGTTGGTATTGTTCACTCGTCCAACTCATTGTTTTATCATTATCGTGTTGACGATTCAAAAAAGCCTCACCTGGCTCATCAAATAATGTTGAAAATTCATCTAAATCAAATAATGTTTCAATATCTTGATGTTCAATCTTTAAAGCAAATTTTAGGTAAGTTTTATCATCAATATCAAGAGATAAAAATATCTCTAAATCATTATTACCAGTTAACGTCCACTCTGTTTGAGTGAAATTCTCATATTCATAACTATTAACGCTAGTCACTTGAAACTGCTGAGTTCGTAATGACTCCGGTAAGGCAAAACTGTCTGTTAATACAATAATATCTCCCGTGTTAAGTTCTTTCGCTGAAGATAATGTTCGTTGTTTTTCTTTTTTACCAAACATTTTTTTTAAGAAACTCATCGTGGTAAATCCTTTCATGAATTAATTTGATAAAAAAAAACAAACTTCAGGCTAAAAATAGACTGAAGTTTGAATACCCAAGGTACTGTTGGTAATCGCTTATGCTTTATTTTGTTTAGCTTTTAAGCGATCTAAGACTGAGTTAGCACTTGTACTTTGCGCACCAATACCGGCCGCTTTTAATTGAGCTTCTAACGCACCATCACCGCTTTCAGCTTCAAGTACCTCTGCCGCTTTCATCTTGTCATCAAACTTTTGCTGCTTCGCTTTGATGCGCTCTAAAGAGTCTTTTGCATTCAATAATTTAGAGTTACTTGATGAGAAATTGTCAGTAATAGCCGATGTTGCTTTTTGGACACTTTCGGTAGTCTTAACCATAGAAAGTTGACGCTTATGCTCTCCAACTTGACGTTCACTCTTTTTAACTAATTCTTTTAAACGGTTAGCGCTGCCTTGGAAACTTTCAAATGCTTGTTGCTGAGCCGCTAATTCACTCTCTAGATTGGCAATTTTTTCAGCTACTGCTAAAGCTAAAGACTCATCATTCTTTTCGAGCGCTTGAGCGACATAACCTTCATGTTCTGTTATTTCACGTTTTAAGCGATCAACTTCGCGGTTTGCTGACATTTGTTCAGCCATGACACCGGTTAAGTCACGTTTAGCTTTGGTTAAATGATTTTCAGCGTCACGGATTTCTTGTTCAAAAATACGAGTAGCATTTGTATCGATAATTGATTCACCAACTTCGGATGCGCCGCCACGAATAGCGGTCATGATTTTCTTAAATATACTCATATAATACTCCTCAAGGGGTAGATAAAATTTTAATTTGTATTATTCAACTCTACTGTTGAGTCAAATAGTTGCTGTATTCGTTACCTTCACTTTAGATAAGGTATTCGCTCATATCATCAATAACTTCTAATGCATTGTTGTTAAGTACGGTAAGCTCATGTTCGATATCATCAAAGTTAGAACTAATGGATAACGCGCCAAACACTACATATTTATCACCAATTTTTGAAAATGAAGACAAAGGCATAGGAATATTCATCTCTAACATGCTGACATGCATATCATTGATACATTCAATTTTTACTTCTTCTTCACCCCAAAGATAAGTGATGCATAGAATTTGATCGTCAGTTACTGAAACAAAAATGGGCAGTTCCTCACGACCTAAAATAGTTATTTGCAATACATCAACTTCACCTGAAATTGGTTGACAGTCGAACGTCATCCCTGTTTCTGAATCAGCCAGAGTATTTAGGTAATTGGCTATTTTATGAATGTTCATAGTAATCCTTATATATAAATTGCCTAAATAAATTGAGTTTTTAACAACTCAACTCATCTTTGCTTGTTGACATATTATGTCAACGGTTCTAAATTTAGCACTATGACATAATATGTCAAGTGTATTATGTGATTTTTTTGGTTAAAATATACTTTATTGTCGTTATTTAAGATTTTACCCCACTAAAATCGAATAATTGTCTACTCTGTCGTTACTATATCTTGCTGATCAAGCCATGCTTTTTGATGTAACTGGTAAAGGGTATGACTGCCTAAATAGTTTATACCTATTTTATCTTTGTTTTTATAAAAATCATTTGAGAAAATAAATGCAGCTTTAATCATCGGCAGATTGAGCCAGTTATGCTTGACCGTTAGCTCATTTAATTGATTTAAACGGTTGAGTGGACTTGCACCACTTTTACTGGCAATGGTCCAGCCCCACTCGCCAAAACTGGGTACATTGTCATGGTATTGCTCTACATGGTTAAAGTTAGCTGATTTAACTGTTTTACCAATGGAGATAAACGAGGCCTTAGCGTGATACGGGCTGGTTGATTGGATAGCAATCTGTCCATCTCCTGCTAATAATTGATTTAATCGAGCGTAGAAGTTAACCGAATATAGCTTATTTAAATCGGGGTGGCTAGGATCGGGAAGGTCAACAATAATCGCATCAAATACTTGTTGTCGACTCAGCAATTTATCAATTTCAATAAAGGCATCGCCGCGAATGATGTTGACTCTTTTATCTTGCAAACTTAACTGATTTAATTGACTGATTTGTTTGGCAAGCCTATCAGGTAAATGAAGCTCCGGTTTTTGAAATATATCAACTAATTCTGAGTCTAAGTCGACTAATGTGACCTGTTTTGGCGACCACTGTAAAACATCTCTGAGTGCTAAGCCGTCACCACCACCAATAATGAGAATATTATCATGACGAGCAGACCCTGCTAATACCGGTGAAACTAAGTAACTGTGGTAAATTTCTTCGTCCATCGATGAGAACTGTAATCGTCCATTCAGATAAAAATTAATGACATTTTCATGTCCTAAGCCCATATGACGTTCAGTAAAGGTAAGTTGTTGAAAACGTGTCTTATCGCTATAAACCACTTTATCTAAATAGAGTAAATTACTCATTTGGCCAAGCCAATTATTACCGTAGTTGAAAATAACTATAACTAATAAAGCAAGCAAAACATGCAAACTAACAAAGGTTTTACGCCATTTGAGTTTAGTCCAATAACGCCAGATAAAAAGACTGCCCACCACTAAATTTAAAGCAGCGGTAATAGCACCTGCTTTACTAATATCAATGGCAAGTAAGAATATAACCCAAATAGCAGCACCAATACCTGCACCAATGTAATCTGCTCCGTATATTGTGCCTAAATTGTTGGCGAGATGCGCTTGATGAATGTCCTCTCTAATACGTGCTATTAATGGAATTTCCATACCAATAAAAAAGCCGATTAATAACCCAAAGAAATAAGGACTATTAAACGCTAAAAAACTGAGTTGTTTGAAAATCCCCCCCTTGGGCAGGGCATCAGGAGGTAATGAAAAGGTGTCACTTAATAAGTGAGGCAGTATCTGAGTAACGGCAATTAAACCGCCGATAATTAATATAGCGCTGCTGCCAAGTAAAGCAATAATTAGCTCGAGACAAACAAAACCATTAAAAGCACACTTCACTTTTCTCGCAGCAAAAGCCCCTAAGCCCATAGCAACAATCATTAAGCCGATCATGGCATAAATAGTACTTTCCATTACACCAAGTACACGGCCAGCATAATGAGACAAGAGGTATTCGTAGATTAAGCCACAACCAGCAAGCACAGCCATGGTGATGATAAGCAAAGTATCATCGAGTAAGTGTTGTTTTTTTTTGATCATAAAAATAGAAGTTATTAATAACTAGCTATTAGCTAACAATTTTAAATTGACAGCTAATAACTATATTTTCAAACATCCTCTAAGCCATTAATGCAGTAAGGATAAGAGCAATTGATATACTAATAGCCATTTCAATGCTTGCTACACCAACATTGTGCTGCTGGTCTACTTCTTCGACTAGGTTAATACCCGTAAGAACAATACGCTTGGCTATAGCGGTTAATATTGCCACTAAAATGGTCATGATAATACCAAAGACTAACCAACCTAATAGGTTAATTGCTAATGTTTCTGGACTATAAGTTAAGAAGTGACTTGCCGCACTAACAGCTAATGCGGTACTGATAACCTGACCGGAGTAGCGCACAGCTAATGCTAACTGACCATTGGCTAATGCTTCTTGAAGACTATCTTGTTGATTGTTTTTTGCGTATTGTTTTTCTTTAATTCGAGTGACCAGTACTAGCATTGTTTGGGCAACAACAAAACCACTAGTAATAGCAATAAAGGTATTAAGGTCTAAACCATCAACCCATAATAAAACTGCGCGAATAATGATGGCTGTTGCGATTGCTCCAGCAGCATCAACTAAACCTATTGTGAGGTTTTTCTCTTTAATTAATGCAGTTTTATCAATTTGTTGTAAAGCAATTTTATCGTGAATAACCCGGCCAACTTTAATTAAAATTAAGCCATATAGCCCGTAAGATAACATGCCAACAACTTCCATCATAAAGCTACTCGCCGTTTCACCGGTAATTGCACCAGTAAGGACAATACCTAATGCAGCAATACTGCCTGCCAAGCTAATACCAAAGGCAAAATTATCTTTTTGTGCCAGTTCTTCTTGGGTATTTACCCCAGCAGATAACCCAGAAACAAAGCGCATAGCGCCGAGTAATACGATAGCAATAGTTAAATCAATCGCTAAGAATATAAGTAGATCTTGATTTAACCCTGTGATTTCAATTAAATTTTCCATGGTGCTTCCTAATAAAATTCTTTCTTGAAACTTTAAATGTTGCTAAAAGTTTATACATTTATTCTTATGGCCAGTTTTGTATGTAAAGGTCCCTAGGTAACAACGCTACTTGCCACGTCTAAAACCTCTAGAAGTATTACTACTGCTATTTCTAAAACTGGCATTTTTAGATTTATACTTTGAATAACTTGATTTACTCTTATTGACACTACTGCTTCTAAAGCGGTTCGCGCTAGTTTGTGCCGTTTTACTTTGTGAAGATAAACTGGAAGACCCCGTACGGTTTTTGCTATAGGCACTCGTGTATTTTTTACCTCTACTATCAAAGGATTTACTGGCGCGGGTATCAAGCTTGTTTTGTGTTTTTAACTGCGAAGGTGAACTATAGCGAGTCCGCCCATAATCGTTGTAATAACTGTAATTTCGAGAGCGACCCCAGTCATTATAAGAGGTTCGGCGACCAAACAAGTCACCCATTACTGAGTACATCCCGTACCATGCCCAAAATGACATACCATTACTACCCGTTTGCCAATTACCATAACTTGGATTGCCAATTAACTGTTGACCCGTACCAAAGTCTTGGGCGTTGTTAGCCTTTTTACTTTGAGTTTTTGATAGTGAGTTAACTCTCGGTAACTCGCCATCAGACATGTCTGCTAGTACATTTAACGGATCACTTAATGCATCTGAATAAAGTAATGGGTCAGCAGCCTGATAAATATTGATTAATTCATCATATATCGCTTGGTTATTTGCAAACATATTAGGCTGGGTTTTAACCGTACTCAAACGGTTTTCTAAGGCTTTAAACATTGGACCTTGCGACGTGGCATCTTTACGAAACTCATCAACTAGTGCCGTTAAAGAAGGCTTTTTACGTGCAACTTTTTCTGCATACTGGTTAATCAAGCTGGCATTGCGAACTTTATTTGTATCAAGTGCTTTAGCTAGTTGTTTAACACGTTGTTCGCTAAGAGGTATTTGTTGGTTGATTTTTCCTTTAAGTGGATCGCTGCAGGCACTGAGCAGCAATAAAGCTATAAAAGAAATGGAATAACTGAGTTGTTTATTTAAGCTGAAATTCAAACTAAAACTCGATCTAAATTAAGGTTGAAGTATTTAATCCATGTATGATAATGCAGCTTACCTTTATTTAAAAATAAGTGGCATATATGTCAAAAATACTATGATTGTTGTTATTAGTATCACCATAGGCATAGTATGTCTAACATTTAATTTTACAGAAATGACTTTATCATTAATATGAAAGAATTTAGTTTAAAACTACAGCAAGAATCGCTGAAAAATTGGCAGAAATTTAATGAACAGCATAGCGAATATGTTGAACATTTATCTGAACCACAATTAATTGATTTTCAAAAGGCTATCGCACTGAGTGATTTCATTTTTAATAGTGCTATGCAGGCACCTGATTTAGTGATTGAACTATTTTCTTCTTCTCGCGTTTATAATGAAAAATGTCCTGATTATCAAAAGTTGCTCGCAGTTTTATTAATAACTTGTGTTGATGAGTCACAATTGCACCGAACACTTCGTCGCTTTCGCTTACAGGAAATGGTTAATATTGCATTTGCCGATCTTATAATCGATATCCCTTTAGAGAGCTCTTTAGAGCGATTGTCTTTATTAGCAGATAGCTTAATTCTTGGCGCACTTGATTGGTTAACCACTTTATGTCAGCAACTTTGGGGGGTACCACAAGATAAAAATGATCTTAATAAAGCTATACCACTTTTAGTCTATGGCATGGGTAAACTTGGTGGAAAAGAACTTAATTTCTCTTCCGATATTGATTTGATTTTTACTTACCCACGACAAGGTGTCACTTTAGGCGCTCGTCGAAGTTTAGACAATCAACAATTTTTTACCCGCTTGGGGCAAAAGTTGATTTCGGCATTAGATCAACAAACAGCAGACGGTTTTGTTTATCGTGTTGATATGCGACTTCGTCCTTTTGGTGAAAGTGGCCCCTTAGTGATGAGCTTTAATGCGATGGAAGACTATTACCAGGAACAGGGGAGAGATTGGGAGCGCTATGCCATGCTTAAAGGGCGATTGCTTGGGATTAGCCCATATCATCAAGAGATTGTAGATACCCTTAGACCTTTTGTTTATCGTCGTTATATTGATTTTAGTGTTATTGAATCACTGCGTCGGATGAAAGCTATGATAGCGCAAGAGGTTCGGCGTAAAAACCTAGTCAATAATATAAAGCTAGGAGCTGGTGGTATTCGAGAAATTGAATTTATTGTTCAGGTTTTTCAACTCATCAGAGGGGGAAGAGTAAAGGAACTTCAACAACGACGCTTATTATCTGTGCTGCCTATTTTAGTTAAAGAAGGTGAATTATCTAACAATAGTAAAAGTGTCTTAGAAAGTGCCTATCGGTTTTTACGCCGTGTTGAAAATATTATTCAAGCGCTTAACGATCAGCAAACACAAATGCTACCTGATAATGAATTAGATCAAGCAAGAATATTGCAGGTGATGAATATTGATTCTTGGTCTGATTTTCTTGATATTTTAAATCGGCATATGTCTGGTGTGCATCAAAAATTTATTTCACTCATCGGTGAAGAAAGTCCTAATCATCAAGGGGAAAATGAGCATTGGCTAACTTTATGGCATAGCGAATGGCAAGACGAAGACTGTGTTGAGTGGATAAGACAAGAAGCTGGTTTTTGGAATACTGACCTGATTTGGCAAGAATTAAAGACTTTTCGAGATCATATTACTAAACGAAGTATTGGCAATCGAGGCCGACAAGTTTTAGATAAGCTTATTCCCTTATTGCTTTGGCATCTCCAACAATCTCATGCTAAAGAAATAACGCTAAGTCGTATTTTGATTGTTTTCAATAAAGTCACTACCCGAACAGCCTACTTAGAACTGTTATTTGAAAATGAAGGGGCGTTAAAGCACCTTATTAGGCTCTGTCAAGCCAGTCCTTGGGTTGCTGAGCACATTGCCACTTATCCTATTTTACTTGATGAGTTAATTGATCCTAAACTTTTGAATAACCCTCCTGCGCTATCTGACTATGCGCTAGAGTTACGTGAAATTATGTTACGAGTACCTGAAGAAGATGTTGAGGCGCAAATGAATACCTTACGTCAATTTAAACAGGCGCAGCAATTACGAATCGCTGCGGCTGATATTGTGGGTGTTTTGCCGTTAATGAAAGTAAGCGATCATTTAACCGCTTTAGCAGAGGCTACTATTTCTGAAGTTATTAATTTAGCTTGGCAACAAATCGCTAAAAGGTATGGTGTTCCTGAGTCAACTATTGTGCATGACAATAAAGGTTTTGCTGTTATCGGTTATGGGAAGTTAGGGGGTCGAGAGTTAAGTTACAGCTCAGATTTAGATTTGGTTTTTTTGCATTATTCTAAAGCAACTGAAGTCACTAATGGTGATAAGCAAGTGCTCTCTAGTGTCTTTTATATGAAACTAGCACAACGAATTATGCATATTTTTAATACGCGTATGGCCAGTGGTATTTTGTACGAATTGGATATGAGATTAAGACCTTCGGGTAATTCTGGTTTACTTGTTGTGCATTTTAACACTTTTGTACAATATCAACGTGAAGGTGCCTGGACATGGGAACATCAAGCGTTAGTTAGAACAAGAGCAGTGTATGGTCACAAAGATATTATTAATAAATTTAATAGCTTACGCCAACAAATACTGTCCCTTCCTCGAGAACCCGAAAAACTAGCACAAGATGTAATTAAGATGCGAAATAAAATGCGTAATCATCTGGATAAATCGCGTCAACGTGATATTGATATAAAGCAGGGGATGGGGGGGTTAGTTGATATTGAGTTTTTAGCTCAGTATCTGGTATTAAAAAATAGTCATCAATATCCCAATGTTGCAAAATATTCTGATAATGTCAGCATATTTACTGAGCTTTATTTGTCCGATATCATTGATAATCAGCAAAAAAAACTATTAACTCAGGCTTATTGTCAATTAAGAGACCAGAGCCATAGAGCGGCACTACAAGACGAGGATTCACTTTTAGAGGAACATATATTTAAACAATATGCTGGCGATATAGTTAATATTTGGCAAAGTTTTTTACCTAATATTAATGGCAGTTAATCACTGATTTATCGAAGAAAAGACCAGTAAGCCAATGTTGATGTTATTAGTGAACACTTATTAATAAATGACATCATTCGGTAAAGTTCAAAAAAGAAAGCTTTAAGGCCAGTGTTAAAACTGGCCTATACCGAACGTCTAAATAGAATTGAAATTTTTAGTGTCTTACTTATATAATGACGGGGCATCTTTATCTGGCCTAGTTTTAAAACGGCGGTGTAACCACATATATTGTTCAGGTTTTTGGGAAATAGCTTTTTCTAACTCTTGGTTAATTCTAATTAAGTCATTTTCATCGTTATCAGTGGGAAAATTATCTAAAGGTGGTTTTATTTCAATAGTATAACCACTACCATCATCATTCCTTGTTGGAATAAACATCATAGTTTTAGTTTCTTTTTGACGAGCGAAAATCAATGTTCCTTTGGTTGTTGCTGCGTCCTTAACACCAAAAAATGGAACAAATAAGCTATTGTTGCGTCCGTAGTCTTGATCAGGAAGATAAACACAGGCTTCTTTATTTTTTAACGCTTTTATTAAACCCCTAACATCGCGTTTACCTAACATGTATTTATTGGCTCTTCCTCGGCCTCTAAACTGAAAGTACTCCATCAATGGATTGTTATGCGGACGATAAAAAACCACCATAGAATTGCCGTGACCAACACCTCGACAATTCATTTCAACACTTAAATAATGCATCGTAAGCAATAAAACGCCATTGCCTTCTGATTGCGCTTTTTTAATATGCTCCAAACCTATAAAAGTAACTTTACGATTAACACGCCAATTTGGCCACCACCACCCCATGCCTGTTTCTAATAATGCGATACCCGTGTTTTCAAAATTAACTTTTAAAATACGCTGATGTTCACTATCAGGTAAATCAGGAAAACATAATTGTAAATTTGTTAAGGCCACTTTTTTTCGACTTGAAGCTATTTTAAATAATAGCCGGCCAATTACTCTACCTAGACTTAATTGAAATTTATAAGGGAGCCAAGAGATAGAATATAAAATAAAAACCGCTAGCCATGTAAGCCAGTACTTAGGTAATAGAAAAGAAACTTTAAAGTCGGGCTGTAATATTGAATTTCTACTCACTAATTATATTCACTTATGGTTATTTCTATCATTCTTTGTATTATATTATATCTAAATTGTGACTAAGGATGTTAGTAGTTAACATTAAATAGACTAATTTATTTTTGTCGATTATTAATTAACTTTTTACTAGGCTGAGTATTCTTGTAGTAAAGAACTTTATCCTTGCTTAAAATAAAGCGCCTTAGAAAGCTACATTAATGTCTTTGATTAAGGTTCTTTTTTAATGTTTTTAGATATAGATCTTTTTGACATAAAAAAACCGCTTAACTCTTTAGTTAAGCGGTTTCTATACTGATTTTAATTACTGGGTTGCTACCATCAAACCCTTGTTAATATCTTGGAGATCCTGAGGGGTAATGGTACCTGCTGATTTTTTCAATGATAAAACGTTTTGAATATAGGCATAACGTGTTTTTGAGAGGTTACGTTTAGCATTATATAAATTACGTGTGCTATCAAGCACATCGACTATAGTACGGGTACCTACTTCAAAACCAGCTTCTGTTGCTTCTAATGCTTTGGTGGCACTGACCACTGATTGCTTAAACGCTTTGGTTGCCGAAACGGCTGCGATAACCGTGTTGTAAGCATTACGAGTATCTCTAACGACACCACGGTGTGTTAAGGCCAAGTCTTGACTAGATGAAACGTAACTTTGTTGGGCTTTATTTACGGCACTATTTACCGAACCACCCGAGTATATAGGTACGCTTAAAGTAACACCAACAGAGTAACTATTTAAATATGGGCTTGAGGTAGGGTCAAATCCATCCGTTTCTGAGTCGCGCTGATTACTTCCGTAGCTACCATTTAAATCGATGGTTGGGTAATGACCAGAACGCGAGATACTAATATTTTCTTTGGCAATATCAACAGCCACTTTTTGTGATAACAAATTTAAATTTCTTGCCTCTGCTATTTTTTGCCATTCATCGGCACTGTCGGGCACCGGTCTGGAAGTACTAAATAAGCCAGTATCTAAAATATTGAGTTCACGAGGATAAACATTAGTGATTACTCTTAACGCTTCTTCTGCCGTATAAATACCATTTTCAGCAAGTATTTCAGAAGATACCGCGGTATCGTATTGTGCTTGTGCTTCATGAACATCAGTAATTGCTGTTAAACCAACAGAATAACGTTGTTTTGTTTGCTCTAATTGACGCTCGATCGCTATTTTTTCTGCAGTAGCGAACTCTAAGTCATCCCTTGCGCTTAATAAATTAAAATAAGCCTGTGAGACACGGGTGATTAATTCTTGTTTGGCAGACTGTAAACTAATATCACTGCGGTGAGCCGCTTTTTTAGAGATGGCTAAACGTAGCCATGAATCATGGTGGTAAAGCTGCATATCTAAACGAACGCCATAGTTCATTGAATCAGTATTGGTCGAGACTACCGTTCCTATCGGCAAAAGGGCAGTGAATGGTTCACTCTCAGACTCACTCTTTGTATATCCACCATAAGCATTTATTTGGGGCAGCAATAGCGCGCGCACACTTTCGATATCTTCTTGGGCTATCATATATTGTGCCGTCGCTTTTAATACCAAGGGATCATTTGCCATTGCTTGTCGATAAACAGTCATTAAATCTTCTGCATAAAGATTAGTACTTACAGTAGCACTTGTTAAAGCAATAATGAGCGATATAAGTGTTTTTTTCATGTGTGGGTAATCCCTTTTATCTACATTTTTATTTTATAACCCATTAGTTTACATATGTGTTGGGCATATTTTGATACTATCCTACAGGGGTTTTCACTTTAACCAAATAAAATAAGTGTTTACCTGTGTATACTAGTGTAACAAAATATTATTTCAAATATTTCAATACACTAATTTATTTTGGCTACTAATGAATATAAAAAAAAATCAACCAATAACACGATTTAAGCATAACTACAGTTTAAAAGACTTAACCATTCATAATGTAGAAACACGCTTTCAAGGTTTTTTTAAAATCGACTGTTATCAACTATCTCATAAATTATTTAACGGAAGTCAGAGTGATATATTATCGCGAGAGATTTTTGAGCGCGGTGATGCTGTAGTATTAATGCCTTATGATGCTAAGTTAGATCAAGTTGTTTTGTTAGAACAATTTAGACCAGGTGCTATTAGAGAAGGTGAAACTCCCTGGTTATTAGAGTTTGTAGCAGGGATGTTTAACAGTAATGAAAATCCCGAAGATGTTGCCATCAGAGAGGCTGAAGAAGAAGCTGGCTTAATTATCCCTTCCGATGATTTAATCAATATTATGAGTTATTTTTCTAGTCCAGGGGGGATGAGTGAAAAAATTCATCTTTATGCCGCTTGTATTGATAGCTCTGAACTTAATAATGATAATGCAGTTTATGGTTTAGAGGGCGAAGGTGAAGATATTTTAGTTCATATAATGCCACGCAGTGAGGCAATGGCGTTACTTTCTCAAGGGAGAATTAATAACGCAGCCACTATTATTGCTTTACAATGGTTGGCATTAAACTATCAATCTTTACAAGATCAAATACTAAACGGAGACCACTAAGATGGGCAACCTTGCTCGAAAATATCAAATAAGTTTATCTTCTTTAATGAATCTTTGTGACACTAATTACATGTTAATGCTAAAAGTATTAGCCAATAAAGAATGTGTCGGCGAGCAACGCTGTTTTTTTATATCTGACTTCCTATCCTATACGGTGACGGTAAAAGAAGTAACACGCTATACGTCATTAGTGAGTATTTCCCAAGATGTGAATGTTTTTATTACCAAAAATAATATCAATCAAGACAATACTAATAATATTGACCAATTATCACCCACTTTAGCTAAATTATTTCGCCCGTCGATGGTGCTTCGTCTATATCATGACGCGCGCATGGCTGAGGTGATTAGTTCGCAGGATATTCGTCAAGTTAAACCCCGTTATGATTATCCTAATAGTGATATGCATCAACCTGATGAAAAACATCAGATCAATTTGTTTTTAAATGAGTGGCTACAACTTTGTCTTCGATTAGGTCAAGTTAAGTTGACCTTACTGTAAGTTTTTCATATCTAATGACAGAGTAAAATATTTATGTTCGTATTGATGACACCGAGGTTTTTTTGAATAATCCCCTTATTATCGCCCAAATCAGTGACAGCCATTTGTTTGCTGACGAAGACTCGTTACATTGTGGCAAAAATGTTTATCAGCATTTTGTCAGTGTTTTAGCAGAAATTAAACAAAATAAAGCCATCAATTATTTAATATTCACCGGGGATTTAACGCAAGATCATAGTGAAGAGTCGTATCAATTATTTGCCCGAGCAATTAAACAAAATAATATATCAGTGCCAGTTTTGTTTTTAAGTGGTAATCATGATGAAACTGAATTACTCAATAAGCACCTTATAAATGCACCATTTTTGTCTGACAAGTTAATTCAAAATAACGAATGGCAAATACTGTTAGTAGAGAGTAAAAGTAAAGTTATAGAAGGGCCTGCAGGTCAAGTGGATGAAGATGAACTCCTGAAAATCAGCGGTAGTATTGACAGTGAAAAGCGACAGCTCATTTTTATGCACCATCACCCGGTAGATGTTGGTTATTTTATTGATAAACATGGTTTACAACAAGCGGATCTTTTTTGGAAAACTATTAATAATCACGCATCTATTTCAGGTATTGCTTGTGGACATATTCATCGCGCATTAACATTATTTCCTGATGTGTCTTCAGGGAATGTCACTGTTTATACTTGCCCAGCAACCTCTATACAGTTTGACCCTTTAGCCAATAGCGTAAAAGCTTTAGAGCAAGGGCCAGGGTACCGATTGTTTTATCTGGATGATCAAAAAAACATAACATCATCAGTACATTATATTGATGAAAAAGATATTAATAAAAAGCGAATGAGTGATACCGTTTACAATGATCAATAACATCCTTTATTTACATGGCTTTAACTCATCGCCATTGTCTGAAAAAGCAAAATTAACTCAGCAATATGTTACTGAACACTTTCCAGAGATAAACTTTTATTGCCCTCAAATTATCAGTAACCCTAAAGCGGCGATTATTCAACTTGAACAATTAATCGAGCAGCATTCGACATCATCTTGTCAATGGTATTTTATCGGCTCTTCTTTGGGGGGATATTTTGCTACCTATTTGGCAGAAAAGTATCAACGACCCGCGGCAGTTATTAACCCTGCAGTTAAACCTTATCATTTACTGGTCGATTATTTGGGTGAGCAAACCAATCCTTATACTCAGGAGGTTTATCAAGTGACTACCGACTTTATTGTTGATTTGAAAAGCCTAGAGCAAGAAACTTTGTTAAAAAATAATTATTTGCTAATGGTACAAACAGGTGATGAAGTGTTAGATTATCATCAAGCGATAAATTTTTACCAAAATGCGCATTTGATTAAACAACAAGGTGGCGATCATAGTTTTGTTGGTTTTGAAAAAATGTTGCCAACAATAACAAAGTTCTTTAATCTTAATTCGTTTTAGCCCGTACTTAACTTATTATAAAAATAACACTATCAGAAGTTTAACATGACCGAAGAATATAATGCTGGTTCCATCGAAGTCCTTAGTGGCTTAGACCCTGTTCGCCATCGTCCTGGAATGTATACTGATACCTCTCGACCCAATCATTTAGGTCAAGAGGTTATTGATAACTCAGTAGATGAAGCGCTTGCGGGTCACGCACAAAACATAACCGTTATTCTAGATAAAGACCAGTCATTGGAAATTATTGATGATGGCCGTGGTATGCCCGTTGATATTCACCCTGAAGAGGGAGTCTCAGGTGTGGAACTCATTTTTTGTAAATTACATGCGGGTGGTAAATTTTCTAACAAAAATTATCAATTTTCTGGTGGTCTACATGGTGTGGGTATTTCTGTAGTAAACGCTTTGTCAACAAGAGTAGATGTGACCATTCGCCGAGACAGTAAAGTTTTTGAAATTGCCTTTGAACATGGTGAAAAAGTTGAGGAACTACACGAAACAGGTACTGTTGGCCGCAGGAATACCGGGACAAGGGTGAAATTTTGGCCTGATGCTAAATATTTTGATTCGAATAAGTTTTCAACCTTAAAACTCACTCATTTATTAAAGGCTAAAGCGGTACTTTGTCCAGGTTTAACTATCAAGTTTCATGATAAAATTGAAGACAAAAAATATGACTGGTGTTATGAAGCAGGCCTAACAGACTATTTAAAAGAGTCCGTTAAAGGTTATATTAATTTACCTGAAGAACCTTTCGTTGGCAGTTTTATTTCTCACAATGAAGCAGCTGAATGGGCAGTGACATGGTTATCTGAAGGGGGAGAGGGCATTGGTGAAAGTTATGTTAACCTCATACCTACTATTCAAGGGGGTACTCATGTTAATGGTTTTCGCCAGGGCCTCTTAGAGTCAATGAGGGAATTTTGTGAGTTCCGTAACCTTATTCCCCGAGGTGTTAAATTAACGCCAGACGATATTTGGGACAAGTGTAGTTATATTTTATCAGTAAAAATGCAAGATCCACAATTTGCAGGACAAACAAAAGAGCGACTGTCGTCAAGGCAGTGTGCGGCATTTGTTACTGGTGTGGTTAAAGATGCTTTTAGTTTATGGTTAAACGAGCATACTGAAATTGCTGAGTCGTTAGCTGAATTTTGTATTTCAAATGCTCAACGTAGGTTACGCGCCAGTAAAAAAATCATTCGTAAAAAAATCACTCAAGGTCCCGCATTACCGGGGAAATTGACAGATTGTGGTAGCCAAGACCTCAATCGCACCGAGATATTTTTAGTGGAGGGTGACTCTGCTGGCGGCAGTGCTAAACAAGCAAGGGATCGTGAATTCCAAGCCATTATGCCATTGCGAGGTAAAATTTTAAATACTTGGGAAGTTGACTCAGAGCAGATATTAGCATCGCAAGAGGTTCATAATATCTCTATTGCCTTAGGCATTGACCCCGATAGTGATGATTTAACTGAGTTGCGTTATGGTAAAATATGTATTCTTGCTGATGCTGACTCCGATGGTCTTCATATAGCGACCTTACTTTGTGCATTATTCACTCAACATTTTTTACCTTTAGTTCAGCAGGGCCATGTATATGTTGCTATGCCACCTTTATATCGTATTGATATTGGTAAAGAGGTTTTTTATGCGCTTGATGAAGAAGAAAAAGATGGTATTTTAGATCGTATCGAAGCTGAGAAAAAACGTGGTAAAGTCAATGTTCAACGCTTTAAAGGTTTGGGCGAAATGAACCCGTTACAACTTCGTGAAACAACAATGGATCCAAATACCAGGCGCTTAGTGCAGTTGACTGTTGATGACCACCCCGAAATGATGGAATTGATGGATATGTTACTGTCTAAAAAACGAGCAGGGGATCGCAAAACTTGGTTACAAAGTAAAGGTGATCTAGCCATTATAGATTAATTTGATTTATTAAAATATTTCTTCAAACGTTAATCAGCTTTCTTGCTGGTTAACGTTTTTCTTTTATAGCATTAAAATAGGAAAACCGATGACAATTAAAGTAGGGATCAATGGATTTGGTCGAATGGGACGTTTAGTGATGCGTGCGGCTTGGGAATTTCCTGAGTTCGAATTTGTGCAAATTAATGATCCCGCTGGCGATGTTGATACGTTATCACATTTGATTAATTTTGATTCTATTCATGGTCGTTGGCAGTTTGAAGCTAAAAACGTTAATAACATGATGACGGTTAGTCACCCCCTTGGTGATAAAGTATTAAAAGTATCAGCGAATATCGCTATTTCTGATACTGATTGGTCTGGATGCGACATCGTCGTTGAAGCATCTGGCGTAATGAAAACAAAAGCTAAGTTAGAAGCTTATCTTGAGCAGGGGGTTAAACGTGTTGTTGTTACCGCACCAGTAAAAGAAGAAGGAGTATTGAATATTGTTATGGGGGTTAATCATCAGTTATTTGATGCGAGTAAACATAAAATAGTAACCGCCGCTTCTTGTACCACTAATTGTTTAGCGCCGGTTGTTAAAGTGTTGCAAGATACTGTGGGTATAAAGCACGGTAGTATGACGACTATTCATAGTATTACTAATACGCAAACTATTATCGATGCCCCTCATAAAGATTTACGACGAGCGCGCTCTTGTGGCCAAAGCTTGATTCCAACAACTACTGGCTCAGCAACTGCGATAACGCATATTTTTCCTGAACTTAAAGGTAAGTTAAATGGTCATGCCGTTCGTGTGCCTTTAACTAATGCCTCAATTACCGATTGTGTCTTTGAATTAAATCGAGCAACAACAGCGGATGAAATTAATCAATTAATGCAACGAGCTTCAGAAGGTCAATTAAAGGGAGTTTTAGGCTACGAAGACAAACCTTTGGTATCGGTTGATTATAAAACTGACCCTCGTTCATCCATAGTTGATGCCTTGTCAACTATGGTGATAAATGATACTCAATTAAAAATGTATCTTTGGTATGACAATGAATGGGGCTATGTTAATCGTACGGCTGAATTGATGTTGTTAGTCGTAAAATAGCCATGGAATGTTTGTTTTTATCAAGCATACTCATCAATGATTAAAAAAATAAAACAACTGCCGCAAGCAATAAAACAATACTTAGTGATAACTGCTAGTTATTGGGCTTTTACTTTGACGGATGGCGCTTTGAGAATGTTGATTTTATTACATTTTCATCAACTGGGTTATTCACCATTAGCCCTCGCGTCACTTTTTATATTTTATGAAATTTTTGGTGTGATAACTAACCTTGTTGGTGGTTGGCTGGGGGCTAAAATTGGTTTAAATAAAACCATGAATATTGGTTTGTTTTTGCAAGTCAGTGCTTTGATAATGCTTGTTGTTCCGACTGATTATTTAACCATAACATGGGTAATGCTATCCCAAGCAATATCCGGTATGGCTAAAGACCTGAATAAAATGAGTGCTAAAAGTAGCATCAAAACCTTAGTGCCAAATGAGCAACAAGGGCAATTATTTCATTGGGTTGCATTGTTAACAGGTTCAAAAAATGCACTAAAAGGCTTTGGATTCTTTTTAGGGGCGTTTTTACTGGCAGTTTTAGGTTTTAAATTTGCAATAGCGACGATGGCTATATCATTAGCAGGGGTTGCTATTATTAGTTCCCTATTACTCACTACTGATATTGGTAAAGCCAACAAAAAAGTTAAGTTCAGTCAGTTATTTTCTAAAAATGCGTCACTAAATTATTTGTCAGCAGCACGGTTATGCTTGTTTGCCTCAAGGGATGTTTGGTTTGTTGTTGCACTTCCTGTGTATTTATCAAGCCAACTAAACTGGAGTTTTCATTTTATTGGCACTTTTATGGCTGTGTGGATTATCTTTTATGGTCTTATTCAAGCGAATACACCTAAGTTAATGCAATCTTTTAATATGCAACACTTAAACTCTAGCGACAATCGACAACAGTCATTAATGTCTAGTGTTTATTTAGTGGTGATTTGGGGGAGTATATTAACACTGATAAGCCTTTTGATTGCATTAGCCCTTAGTTTTACACTTTATAGCCCCGTGGTTATTGTTATTGGCCTATTAGCCTTTGGCTTTGTATTTGCTATTAACTCTTCTTTGCATAGTTATTTAATTGTCGCTTTTGCACGAGATGATGGTGTTTCTATGGATGTTGGCTTTTATTATATGGCAAATGCTCTTGGGCGTTTAATGGGGACTCTGCTCTCTGGTTGGATTTATCAGTATTATGGTTTTTATCCTTGCTTGATTTTTTCAGCTTTATTAGCCTGCGGCTCCGTTTTATTTATTAAAAAAGTTATATAGTTATTTGGGTGTGACTAGTCAGTGATTGGTCAAGTATCTTTGGACTCTTCAGCAGATTGAAGAATTTTCACAGCAAAGCAGTGACTTCTTTGTTTTTAAATTTACTTTTTAGCTTTATTTTACCGATAACACCACAGAAGTATTTTTTACCTGTCAATAATCGTATAAGCTAGAGAAAGACATCGTTTCGACCTTGCTTGTTTTGGCAGTAAAATTGAAACAATAATAAAAATAGAATTACTTCACTAGGGAAACAATTCATGTCTGATGTGCTCGAATTTAGTCTTGACGGTATAGAACAAAAACCTCTACGACAATTCACTGAAGAAGCTTATTTAAACTACTCGATGTACGTAATAATGGATCGAGCATTACCGCATATTGGTGATGGTTTAAAGCCGGTTCAACGACGAATAGTTTATGCGATGTCAGAGTTAGGTTTATCAGCAACGGCAAAATATAAAAAGTCTGCTCGAACTGTTGGTGATGTTCTAGGTAAATTTCATCCACATGGTGACTCAGCATGTTATGAAGCCATGGTATTAATGGCTCAGCCGTTTTCGTATCGTTACCCATTAGTTGATGGTCAAGGGAACTGGGGCGCACCTGATGATCCTAAATCATTTGCTGCTATGCGTTATACCGAATCTCGATTGTCTAAATTTAGTGAAGTGTTATTGGCTGAACTAGGTCAAGGTACGGTTGACTGGAGTCCTAATTTTGATGGCACCATGAAGGAGCCAAAAACTTTACCTGCTCGTTTACCCCATATTTTACTTAACGGTATTACTGGTATTGCTGTGGGTATGGCGACTGATATTCCACCACATAACGTCAGAGAAGTTGCCCAAGCTTGCGTGCACCTTATTGAACAGCCAAAAGCTGATCTTATTGATTTATTGGCGTTTGTTAAAGGACCCGATTATCCCACTGATGCTGAAATCATTACTCCAAAAGCTGAAATTGAAAAAATTTATCAAACAGGGCGCGGCACTATCAGAATGCGCGCAGTCTATGATATTGAGCAGGGTGAAGTGGTTATTACTTCTTTACCTCATCAGGCTGCTGGCGGTAAAATTCTTGAGCAAATTGCTAATCAAATGCAAGCGAAAAAGCTTCCGATGGTTGTCGATTTACGGGATGAGTCTGATCATGAGAACCCAACACGACTAGTGGTTGTGGTCAGGTCAAATCGTGTAGATTTAGAGCAACTAATGCAGCACTTATTTGCCACTACTGATCTCGAAAAAAGTTACCGTGTTAACTTAAACATGATTGGTTTAGATAACCGTCCAGCGGTAAAAAATCTCAAAGATATTTTACTTGAATGGTTAGAATATCGCCGTGAAACTGTCCGTCGCCGATTACAATATCGTTTGGACAAAGTATTATCACGATTACATATTTTAGATGGTTTATTAGTCGCTTATTTAAATATTGATGAAGTTATTGAGATTATTCGTAATTATGATAAACCTAAAGTAGAGTTGATGTCGCGGTTTGATCTTTCATCGACTCAAGCTGAATCAATCTTAGAGATTAAATTACGTCAATTAGCTAAGCTAGAAGAAATAAAGATTCGTGCAGAACAAGACGAACTCAATACAGAAAGAGAATATTTAGAGAAACTTCTTAGTTCAAAAGTGCGCATGAATACGCTAATGAAAAAAGAAATTTTGGAAGCAGCGCAAACTTATGGTGATGATCGCCGATCGTTAATTATCGAACGTGAAGAAGCTAAAGCACTTTCAGAAAAAGATTTAGTACCAAGCGAAGCGGTTACTGTCGTTATCTCAGATAAAGGTTGGGCTCGTTGTGCTAAAGGTCATGATATAGACCCCGGTACGTTGAGTTATAAGGCTGGAGATGAATACCTCTGTGCTGCCAAAGGGCGAAGTAATCGTCCCGTTGTCTTTATTGACTCATCAGGCCGCTCCTATGCTACCGACGCTCATACTTTGCCAACAGCTCGGAGTCAGGGTGAACCATTAACTGGCCGTTTTAATCTATCCCAAGGTGATGTTTTTACGACAGTATTAATGGCTGATGATGAAACTAAGTACATATTATCTAGTGATGCCGGTTATGGTTTTATTGGTAGTTTTTCAGACATGCTCAGCCGTAACAAAAATGGTAAAGCGTTATTAAGTTTACCGCATGCATCGAAGGTTATGACACCACAAAAAGTTGACAATATTGATACTCAGCTTTGCTTGGCCATTACTACTGAAGGACGTATGTTAGTCTTTCCATTAACTGACTTACCCGTATTGAGTAAAGGTAAGGGTAACAAAATTATAAATATTCCATCAGCAAAAGCAAAAGCTAGAGAGGAATACGTGACTTTGGTTAATGTGATATCACCAACCGATGCTATTACCTTACACGCCGGTAAGCGTAAGTTAACGTTAAAGCCTAGTGATATTGAGCATTACTGTGGTGAAAGAGGCCGTAGAGGTAATAAACTGCCTCGAGGGTTACAACGTGTTGACCGCATTGAAATCGAACAAGCCTCCACCAATAATGCTGCTATAGAGTCTGAATAAATTCAATTGCTATAATTATAAAAACCAGCTCTATGCTGGTTTTTTTTATTATTTCATTCAATTTAAGTTAACTTAATTTAATACATTTAAACTTACTTCATCAAAAGACAATGTACTCACTAAACAGTAGAGGTAAAATATTGGCTATCTATTTATTGATAAAGAAGCCATAAGCATTCCCTCAACTCGGATATTCTAGCCTGTCTATTAAATAACTTAGCAGAGTAGATTAATTCATGATTTAATCATAAATTTATTATGACTTCCTTAATCGCTCAGGTATAAATATTTTAAATTCAGTTCATAATAGTTTTAACTTAATTGATAAAAAATAAATAGATATACACGTTAAAAATCCATTGAGTAACTTTTTTCTCTTTATGTTGATAAAGTTATGTATCGTTATATTTTTGTTTTATAACAGTCACTTAAAAGTATCAATTTATTTTTTTTAGTCGATGATAAAAATAAATTGTAAAAAACCTTGATACTGTACGGTCATACAGTATACTTGCTTCATTAAAACGAACTTCCAGTAATTATCAGCGGAGCAAAAAAGATGAAAGATGATAAAGAAAAAGCATTAGCGGCAGCCTTAGGTCAAATCGAGAGACAGTTTGGTAAAGGCTCAATAATGAAGCTTGGCGATAATACCACAATGGATGTCGAAACAATTTCTACAGGCTCATTGGGATTAGATATTGCTTTGGGTGCTGGTGGCTTACCCTTAGGTCGTGTTGTTGAAATCTATGGCCCAGAGTCAAGTGGTAAAACAACATTGACGCTAGAAGTTATTGCTGAAGCACAGCGTTGTGGCAAAGTTTGTGCCTTTATTGATGCTGAACACGCTCTTGATCCTGTTTATGCTGAGAAGTTAGGTGTTAACATAAATGAACTATTGATTTCTCAACCAGACACTGGCGAGCAAGCTTTAGAAATTGTTGATATGCTTACACGCTCTGGCGCTATAGACGTTATTGTCGTTGACTCAGTTGCTGCACTTACCCCTAAAGCTGAAATTGAAGGTGATATGGGAGATTCTCATATGGGACTTCAAGCACGTATGCTTTCTCAAGCTATGCGTAAGCTAACAGGTAACTTGAAAAGATCGAATACTATGTTGATTTTCATTAACCAAATACGCATGAAAATTGGTGTTATGTTTGGTTCTCCTGAAACAACAACAGGTGGTAACGCATTAAAATTTTATGCCTCTGTTCGTTTGGACATCCGTCGTATCGGTGCGGTAAAAAATGGTGATGAGATTGTTGGTAATGAAACGCGTGTTAAAGTAGTTAAAAATAAAATCGCTCCACCTTTTAAACAAGCTGAATTTCAAATACTTTATGGTCAAGGTATTAACAATTTAGGTGAATTAATTGAATTGGGTGTTAAGCACGATTTTGTTGAAAAAGCCGGTGCTTGGTATAGCTGTAATGGTGAGCGTATTGGACAAGGTAAAGCTAATGCGGCTAAATATTTAGAAGAGCACCCTGAAATGGCCAAGGATGTGGATACTAAATTGCGAGAAATGTTTTTAACAAAAACGGTACCTGCTGAAACCGAAGCTAAAACTAAAGCTAAAGAATCAGTAGCTGACTAAATATAGAAAACTACAATTAGATCTTTTAAAACGATGATAGCTGTCATCGTTTTTTTTTGTAAAAAATAAAGACTCACTTTTATAGTCACTCATTACACCTAAGCGTTAGCGTTTAAATTATGGTTAACTCAATGGCTTTAAAAATCAAATTACCCAGGAAGCAAATATAAAATATTAGGTTAAAGTTGTGTTGTCGACTTTCGAAGGGTAGGCATACTATGATCAAAGTACGTCATATTATGATCACTATATTTCATATAATCATTAACATAAGCGATAGGTTTGTTACTGAATATAAGTAAATGTTAATAGACTGTTATTAATAAATTACATATAAGTTAATGATACTTTATTTCACCATAAACGCTTGGATTTGAATTTATAGTATGTATATAATATAAAGATATTAGTGCATAAACAGCAGTACTTTATGCACTAATATACAATTTTATGCATCGGTGATTGCCGGTTAGCCGTAATGGTAGGTGTACTGAAATAAGTGGTATAAGTGAAACAAAACTGGCGGATCGGAGAGTATTGATGGATTCACTAATAATAATATTGAATGGATTGCATTTAGGGAGTTTGTAATGACAATAATTTATAAGACAAGAACACAACTGGTTGTAGAAATACTCAGAGAACAGATCATTAACGGTGAAATTAAGGCTGGCCAAGCATTACGCCAAGCTGCATTAGCTGAAGAGCTAAATGTAAGTCGTATACCTGTTCGTGAAGCTTTATTACAATTAGAGGCTGAAGGTTTAGTTTCTTTTGAGCCACATAGAGGAGCGACTGCTACAGACCTAAGTTCTGATCAAATTGATGAGTTGTTTGAACTTCGCGCAATGTTAGAGGCTGATTTATTAACATATTCTATCCCGAATATCAGTGAAGAATCACTTGAAGAGGCTACTAATATTTTGGAAAAGTATACGAAAGCTATAAGTGAGGTAACTGAACCAGGTGAGTTGAGTTTATTAAACTCTAGTTTTCATACCTGTTTATATTCCGGTGCAGCACGCCCGCAAACGCAATACTTGGTTGACATCTTAAATAAAAACGCAGACCGGTTTATTCGTATGCATATCTTAGGAACGGGTTGTGTAGCACAATCTAATGACGAACATGCTAATTTACTCGCTAAATGTAAACTTCGTGATATAGACGGAGCCGTTTCAATTTTAACAAAGCATATTTTACACTGTCGTGATGAGATTAAAGCCTTTTTAATCGAACGAGAATTTAACAACAAATAAAATAATATTAGTGAAATCAAATAGATAAGCCTTTATTTTTGTTCTTGAAAACAAAGGTTTATTGACATCCCCTCCGAAAATCTATAGTATCTTCGCGCCTTAACCTCCAATAACTTACTTTAAATTGATTTTTCTTCAATAACTATCCTATTTTTACTCTAGGGAGAAATAGTTAATTAACTCAATTTAGCCTTGAAACGTTAATACTTAATAAACGTGAGAAAACAATGTTTGAAATACACGCAAGTAAAGTGTCGAACCTGAAAAATGATGTCCTTTCAGGATTTACTGTTGCCTTAGCCTTAGTCCCGGAAGCTGTTGCATTTGCTTTTGTCGCCGGTGTTGATCCCCTCGTTGGTTTATATGCAGCCTTTATTGTTGGCCTTATAACATCTGTTTTTGGTGGACGTCCTGGGATGATTTCAGGTGCTACTGGTGCAATGGCTGTAGTGCTAGTCAGTTTAGTTGCTATTTATGGTGTGCAATATTTATTTGCTACTGTGGTGCTAACAGGTTTACTGCAAATTCTGGCGGGGATATTTAAACTTGGAAAGTTTATTCGACTTGTGCCACATCCAGTAATGTTAGGTTTTGTTAATGGTTTAGCTATAGTGATCTTTCTTGCTCAATTAGGTCAGTTTAAAGAACCTAATGCCGCAGGTGAATTAGAATGGATGGTTGGTACACCCCTATACACTATGGCGGGATTAATTATCTTAACCATGGCCATTATTCATTTTTTTCCAAAATTAACGAAAGCAGTTCCCTCAACATTAGTTGCTATCGTAGCGGTCTCTTTTTTAGTCTTAGGTACCAATTTAGATACACGTTTAGTTGGTGATATTGCCTCTATAGCCGGTGGATTACCTACATTTAGTATCCCAGAGGTACCATTTAATTTTGAGACCTTAAGAATTATATTTCCTTTTGCTTTAGTGCTTGCTGCTATTGGGTTAATAGAGTCATTATTAACGTTAACATTAATCGACGAGCTTACTGGTACTCGTGGTCGTGGTAACAAAGAATGTATTGCACAAGGTGCAGCTAACACGGTTACTGGCTTTTTTGGTGGTATGGGTGGTTGTGCGATGATTGGTCAGTCAATGATTAATGTTAACTCTGGTGGTAGAGGTAGAGCATCAGGTATTACTGCAGCACTTGCCTTATTGGGTTTTATTCTTTTCGCCTCAGGGTTAATTGAGCAAATCCCCTTAGCCGCATTAGTTGGTGTGATGTTTATTGTGGTCATTGGTACATTTGAATGGTCAAGCTTTAGAATACTTGGCAAAGTACCGAAAGCAGATGCCTTTGTTATTATTCTTGTTTCTGGTGTTACGGTTATCTCTGACTTAGCTATTGCTGTCGTCGTCGGTGTTATTGTCTCTGCATTAGTATTTGCATGGGAGCATGCTAAACATATCATTATTGCACGTAGCACTGATGAAAATGGCTACACTATTTATGAAGTTACTGGACCTATATTTTTTGGTTCAGTTTCTAACTTCTTAGAACAGTTTGATATAGAAAATGATAGTAATGATGTTACTATTGAATTTAAACGTTCTCGTGTTGCCGACCACTCGGCTATTGAGGCTATTGATACCTTGGCGGAACGTTATTTGGCCAAGGGAAAAGTATTACACCTGAAACATCTCAATCAAGAATGTCGAACCTTACTAAAAAAGGCTGGTGACTTGGTTGAAGTTAACGTGATCGAAGATCCTGAGTATCACATTGCGTCAGACACATTAGAATAATTCAATATATTATAGTGATATGATAAAAGTGTGTTGATTAGTTCTGCTCAATATCAATGCACTTTTTGGTTATAACACAATATTCATGAGCTCATTTATTAGTGAGTATACGAAATTTTATGCAATTAGAGTTTTTTGATGTTCCAAGTCCCTGTGTTAGCGTCTGTCAAACTGATGATAAAGGCTTGTGCTTGGGCTGTTTTCGAAAGCGGGACGAAAGGTTAAACTGGCTTAATTTTACCTCTGATGATAAACAAAAAGTCATTAAGCGTTGTAAGCAGCGTAAAAAGCGTAAAGAGAGTTTACTTAAAGCCAAAATAACCGATACTGCAAGTGAAACTGAGCTCTTAAAGCTGTTACAACCCTCACTACTCGACCCTCCGACAAAATCGAAAGCAGAGGGCACAACAGACCTTGATTTTAGTGACTTTGAGTTATAAATTATGAAAAATTACCTTTACCTTTATTTTACTTAAAAAACGGTTGCGAGTCATAAAGTTTACCGATATGATACGCGCTCTTCGAAGTATCAATTATTTTTGAACCCTCGTAGAGTGCCCCGATAGCTCAGTTGGTAGAGCAGAGGATTGAAAATCCTCGTGTCCCTGGTTCAAATCCGGGTCGGGGCACCATAAATTAGAAAGGCTTACAAGAAATTGTAAGCCTTTTTTTGTTTGATAGTTTGGTGATTTTTTTTAACCTAGCTTACAATTTTATCTTTTATTAGCCGCTTTTTATTACCCTTACCTGGATTATATTCATTAATATTGAGTGATCTGGTTAAATTTGACTTACCTTTAATGACTATGAATTGAGCGTATTGGTTCAATATTAATATCTAATTGGTTGAGTAAGCTGGCATAGTTGATCTGATAACATAATTTGAGGTGTATGATCAGATTAATATTGAAATTCAACAATTATAATTTAGGTTGCTGTATGTAATTAAATAGTTTTTCAATATAGAGTGCTTAGAAAAAATAAAATGTGACGCTAAGATATTTCAGTGCATATTTATAAAAAAGTAATTATTTTTTAATAGTTTACAATTTTTTTATGTAAATTGAGCTGTACATAATCGTTATGAATATATAGTATGCCAAGGGCACATAATAAAAGAAATCATATTTAATTGGAGATATTATGAACAAAATTTTACTAAGTATAAGTCTATTATTACTTGCTCACACTTCATTCGCTGGACATCATGAGGCCGGTGAAAAAACAGTAAAAACTGCTGACGGTTACTATTTCTCAGATGAGGGTATTAAGTATGAAATCTTTCCAGGCGATACTTCTCTAGTAGATATCGTGGTCAATTATGCTAAAGCCCACAACGATAGAGATCTTGAAGCCATCAACGATGCCAATACCGAGGACTTTAAGGCTTATTTGTCAAATGGTATTATTATTGAAGGGCGAGCGGCACATGCTGAATTTCTTAAGGAGCTTTTCGCCGCATCAAATCAAAAGTGGGAGTATCAGTGGGGTACTGCTAATAATGTTGTAGTAGCAGATGGCAGTATTGAACAATGGGTCAATGTTGGTTATAAAACGAGTTATATTATTGATGGCAAAGAAGTCAGCCATCAAGAAGTGCAAAATATCTATATTAAGAACGGCAAGGTTGGACGGATTTTTGTTCATAGTAGACTATCTGTGCCACAAAAATAATTGAGTTAATACAGTTAAGTTGATATTTAACTCACGCTCACAAAAAAGCCCCTCGGTTACCAAGGGGCTTTTTTTGTATAAATAAAACTAGTGATTACTTGTTTAGTAATCATTAAGGTGACGCACGTTTTTGTATTTTTACTAAGTTACATAAGCTTCAATAAAATAAAGTTAGTCACAATAAAATTATGAATCCATCGATTGGTAAGGTAAAAAAATCATCATTATAGACCGTCACTGAGTTAATCAATGAGCGTCAATATCAAGGAGCATGTCAAGCGTCTAACTTAATCAAATGAAATAAAGTTAAAGGGGGAAGTTTGAACAATGTATTTATGAAAATAAGGAGGTAATGCAAGATGAAATGCAGCACTCAAAGGGCTGAGCACTACATTAATAGCATTTATAAGGCGAGTTCGATCACCATTTCTTTAAGTTCATCTTTAGAAATAGAGTTATCATGATTCTTATCAAAACGGTTAAAGATAGTTTCACACATACGTAAACCTTTATCTTGAAGCAGCACATCAATCAATTCAACGAATTCACTTCGGTTTATTACACCGTCTTTATCTTCATCGAATACTTCAAATAGCTCATCTACCCATTGGTTTATTTCCATATTATTTCCTTAGATGCTTAGGTAAAAACTCATAATTAAACCATATCCCTTATTGCACAAATTTGGAATGATTAATTGTGATTTTTATTAATATATTGAGCAGCCTCGATGCAAGTGCGCTAGTTTTTATATTTATTAGCTGATTAAGCGTTTTTATCAATTGGATATGAGATACACTGATTTTTATTCAAAGCCAATCTAAAAAGGGCTAAGTAAAGGATAAATTCAACAGGAAGGTTTAATGAATACATTTTTACAACAGTTACTGGTGGTGGGTTTGCTCTCTACGAGTCATTTAACCATAGCAAGCAATACCGCTAACAATAACCTACAAGTTAGCCTTACAGAACAAAATAAATTGGTTTCTACAGACTGCCACCTAGATGGTATTAAAGAACAGGTTAAGTGCGGCTATTTAACAGTGCCTGAAAATTACAGCCTTAAAGATAGCGCTCAAATATCGATTAATTTTGCTGTTTTACCTGCTATTGATGAAAGTAATAATAATACACCTTTAATGTTTTTAGCTGGTGGTCCAGGACAAGCTGCAGTTGAATTAGCTAGTGGTTTGCGCATGGCCTTTAGTGAAATTAGAAAAACACGTGACATTATTCTTGTTGATCAACGTGGCACGGGTATGTCTCACGCTTTAGAGTGTAAAGAGATCTCAGTTGTTCAAAATGTCTATCAAATAATTCCAGAGGACTTTTCTGAACAAGAAATTAAAGACTGTATTGCAGAGTTTACTGGTGATTTAAGCCAATATAACTCTGAAAATGCTATTCGTGATTTTGATGGTGTTCGAGAAGCATTAGGGCATGAAAAGATCAATATTTATGGTGGTTCATATGGCACGCGTGCAGCTTTAGTCTACATGCGAATGTTCCCTGAATCACTCCGCAGTGTAGTACTTGATAGCGTAGGGCCTATTGAAGTCCCCATCGGTTTATTTGGTCAAAGCTCTGCCCAGTCTTTTAAGTTAGTGCTTGAGCATTGTCAGCAAGAAGACGTTTGTCATAATGCTTATCCCAATTTAGTTGATGAGTTTCACCAATTAATAAGGCGATTAACCGACAAGCCGATAACCATAACCATTCCACACCCACGTCTGGGGACTAATACAGAATTTGTTATTAGTAAAAGTAAACTGCTTAGCACTATTTTCCAACAACTTTATTCACTTCCTTCGCGTAATTTAATCCCGTTGATTATCCATCAAGCTTATTTAAATAACTATATGCCGTTAGCGGGTTTAATCGCTATGACTGATGAAGTTCAAATGGTGTATACCGGTTTGCTATTCAATATCACCTGTAATGAAGACTTTCCAAAAATTACTGCAGAGATGCTAGCTAAAGACGCCGATAACAGCTTTGCTGGTGATAATAGTCAATTAGCCTTTAAAAAAGCTTGTGCTATATGGCCAAAGTACCGTCCGAGTGAAGAGTTTTATCAATCGGTAACTGCCGATATCCCCACGTTGATTCTATCCGGCGGTCTCGATCCAGTAACCCCTCCAAGCAATGGTGAATTTTCAGCGTCAACTTTGCCAAACAGTCACCATATTATTGTTGATAATGTTTCCCATGGTGTTGCTACGAGTACCGGTAAATGTGGGGTGTTAATTATTAATGAATTTTTATCTAGGTTAACACCCAATAAATTAGACGAAACGTGTCTAGAAGAGTTGCCTGCTGAGTCGTTTATGACCAGTTTAAACGGAGGTGATATTAGCCGTATCACTTCAAAAAAGTCGAACAACTTGAATGGGATTAACGCCATGAAAGAGAAGAAGAGTAAAGGAGATAGATAATGATTGAAGTCAATAATTTACGTAAAACCTTTGCGGGTGATAAAAAAGGTAAAGAAAACCGAGTGATCGCTTTAGACGGTTTGTCATTTACTGCTAATAATGGCGAGATTACCGGTATTTTAGGACCAAATGGCGCCGGTAAAACAACGTGTTTACGTACGCTTTATGGTTTATTAAAAGCTGACAGTGGTTATGCAACTATTGATGGAATCAATGTCGTTGAAAACCCTTTACTTGCTCGTAAAGAAATAGGTATTTTTCCTGATAAATTTGGTTTGTATGAGCGTTTAACCGCCTACGAGCAAATAGATTATTTTGCTAGTTTGCATGGCTTACAAGGTGAGGCTAAACACCAAGCTATTGAAACGGTTATACGTGATTTAGAGATGACAGAATTAGCGCATCGAAAAACAGCAGGTTTTTCTCAAGGACAACGAATGAAAGTTACCCTTGCTCAGGCACTTGTTCACCAACCTAAGAACTTTGTTCTTGATGAGCCCACTCGTGGGTTAGACGTCATGAGTACGCGCGTCTTACGTAATTACTTAGCACGATTTAAAAAGAAAGGTCACTGTATCTTATTTTCATCACACGTTATGCAAGAAGTTGCGGCGTTATGTGATCGCGTCATTATTGTTGCTAATGGTAAATTAGCGGCTCAAGGGACACCAACTGAGCTTTGTGAACTTGCTGGCGAAAGTAATTTAGAAGAAGCCTTTGTTAAAATTATTGGCTCAGACGAAGGAGTGGCTGCATGATCCAGTTTAAAGCGTTGCTAACGAAAGAATTAAAAGAAGCGCTTCGCGACAGACGTGCGTTAATGATGGCCTTGTCGTTTGCCATTATGGCGCCAATTATTATTTTTACCATGTCAAAAGTCATGATTAATAAAATAACTGAAACGCCTGAAGTTTACATTAAAATTAATGGTGCTGAGTTTGCACCTAAATTAATTAAGCACTTAAAAGATGAAAATATCTTATCATTTAAGCGAGTGCCTGATGATGAAAAAATTATGTGGGATGAGCGTGATGTCATATTGACTATTCCCAAGACTTTTAATCAAGATATGCTTGATGGTAAACCGATTGAACTTATCCTTAATACAGATTATAGCGATAAAGCGATGATGTCTCCTATTCGTCGAATTAAAGATAAAATCAGAGGGTATGCTCAATCAATAGGTTATAAGCGTTTACTGGTTCGTGGTATTGATGTTCGTCTATTGCAACCCATTAAGCTTATTGAGCAAAATACTGCTATGCCTAATAGTAATGCGATGATTATCTCTATGATGTTAGGACTTTATTTATTAATCGCCGCCTTCATGTCAGGACTGCCGGTAGCGATTGACTCCAGTGCGGGTGAGCGTGAGCGTAATGTCTTAGAAATGTTATTATGCCAACCGGTAAGTACTGTTAAAATTGTGCTAGCTAAACTCACCAGTGCTAGTTTAATCGCTGTTGTTGGTGTTGTTTTAACCCTTGCCTTAACGAGTTTTGCTGTAAGTTTTATTGATTTAACTAAAATTGGTGCAAGTTTTAGCTTAGATAGCTTTACCATTAGTGCTTTGTTGTTATTGTTAATACCCATCTGTTTTTTTGCTTCAGCCCTACAATTATTTGTCGCCTTTCAGTCAAAAAACTTTAAAGAAGCTCAATCGATGGTTTCTATCATTATATTGATACCCGCAATGGTGCCCTTTGCAACTATGATGATGGATGACCGACCTAAATGGTTAGACTGGTTACCCGTTGCTGGCCAATCATTAATTATGGAAGACTTATTTAAAGGTTTGCCGGTCAGTTGGGGCCTTATGGTTTTTACTACGTTAGTCACTATCATCATGACTATTTTATTAGTATTAGCGATGGCAAGAAAACTTAAGTCTGAGAAAGTTGTACTAGCGCTAAGTTAACGATTACTCAATCAGTGAATGAAAAGTTTAAAATTTTTTTGAACCCTATTTCTTACAAAAAAGTCATTAAAACATTGATGGCTTTTTTACTGTAGTTTGAGTGTTTTATTCAATTATTTATTATCAGCCAATCAAATGCTGCTGCGTGCGGAAATAGTGTTATTTTTGGTATGTTTTTTGTTATTTTGTTATTTTGTTGTATAAAGTTTTGATTGTAAGTGTTTTTGCTGAATTAAATTTGTTGAACTTGTGGCGTTAGTTAGTTATATTGCTGTAGATTGTAGTTAGGTGTTTGTTGTAAAGTTTTTTACTGCATAATACATTGCTATTTGAGCTAAGACATAGCGGGTATATTTATATACACCAAAGCTAAATTAAGGCAATATACGCCGCATTATTGTTAGATAACCTTTTTTGCATTCGTGCTAATTTTAATCTGATGCGCAGCATTAACGCTGACCACTTGAGGAAAAACCATGTATACACGTGATATGACTATTGCTGATTTTGATCCAGAACTTTATCAGGCAATGACAAAAGAAACAGTTCGTCAAGAAGAGCATATTGAACTAATCGCTTCTGAAAATTACTGTAGCCCCCGTGTTCTTGAGGCACAAGGTTCTCAGCTAACTAATAAATATGCTGAAGGTTATCCGGGAAAGCGTTATTACGGTGGTTGTGAGTATGTCGATATTGCTGAGCAACTAGCTATCGACCGTGCGAAAGAATTATTTGGTGCAACTTATGCTAACGTTCAGCCTCATGCCGGTTCTCAGGCAAATTCAGCTGTTTTTCAGGCGCTTGTTACCCCAGGTGGAAAAATATTAGGCATGAGTCTAGCGCATGGTGGTCATTTAACACACGGTTCACATGTGAATTTCTCTGGTAAGTCATATGAAGCATTTCAATATGGTTTGCACCCTGAAACTGGCGACATTGACTATGATGAACTTGAGCGTTTAGCTAATGAGCATAAACCTGAAATGATTATCGGTGGTTTTTCTGCTTTTTCTGGAATAGTAGATTGGGCGCGTATGCGTAAAATAGCTGACAACATAGGTGCTTACTTCTTCGTAGATATGGCTCACGTTGCTGGTTTAGTTGCTGCTGGTTTATATCCTAATCCAGTGCCACATGCACACGTTGTAGCTACGACCACACATAAAACATTAGCAGGGCCACGTGGTGGTTTGATTGTTTCTGCTTGTAATGATGAGGCTATCTACAAAAAATTAAACAGTGCAGTTTTTCCTGGTGGTCAAGGTGGCCCATTAATGCATATTATTGCCGCTAAAGCGGTAGCATTTAAAGAAGCACTAGCGCCAGAATTTAAAGTGTATCAACAAAATGTTTTAGATAATGCTAAAGCCATGGTTGCTGTTCTTCAAGAGCGCGGTTATAAAGTGGTATCAAACGGCACAGAAAATCACTTGTTACTTCTTGACCTCATCGATAAGAATATTACAGGTAAAGATGCTGATGCGGCATTAGGCCATGCGCATATCACCGTAAACAAAAATTCAGTACCCAATGATCCACGCTCTCCGTTTGTTACTTCTGGACTTCGCCTTGGTACCCCAGCAATTACTCGCCGTGGTTTTGGTGTCGAAGAAACTCAAGCATTAACTGGATGGATTTGTGATATTTTAGACGATATCAGTAATCAAGATGTTATTGAAACGGTCAAAGCTAAGGTTAGCGAACTTTGCGGTCGTTTTCCTGTTTATCAAAAGTAGGCTATTCTCCTGCTGATTAATGAATAGTAGAAATAAAACAAGTTAATTTAGATTAACATCGTGTTTTACATTAAAATGGTCGCATTAAGCGGCCATTTTTGTTTTTACAAAATTGAAAAATTTAAAGGTGAATTAATGTATTGCCCATTTTGCGCAACAGATGATACAAAAGTTATTGACTCTCGATTGGTCTCTGCCGGTCATCAGGTACGTCGACGCAGAGAATGTTTAGGCTGTCATGAACGATTCACTACCTTTGAGTCAGCTGAGTTAGTGATGCCGCGTATCGTAAAACGTGATGGTTCGAGAGAACCTTTTAACGAAGAAAAAATGAGTAATGGTTTATTACGCGCACTAGAAAAAAGACCCGTTAGTACAGAACAGGTTGAATTATCAATCAATACAATTAAATCACAAATAAGAGCAACAGGTGAGCGTGAAGTAACCAGTGAAATGCTTGGTAATTTGATTATGGAGCAACTTAAAGAATTAGATAAAGTTGCTTATGTGCGTTTTGCGTCAGTTTATCGCTCTTTCGAGGATATTCGCGAGTTTGGTGAAGAAATTGCCCGCTTAGGTGGAGAGAAGACGAGTGATAAACAGAGAGAAAAAGGTAAATAGTCAGTGACGGTATTTAGTAAACAAGACCACCTTTATATGCAGCGAGCAATATCGTTGGCTAAAAAAGGCCATTACACGACATCGCCAAATCCTCGTGTTGGATGTGTGTTAGTTAAAGATGAGCTTGTTATTGGTGAAGGTTTTCATCAAAAAGCAGGTCATGGCCATGCTGAAGTTAACGCTTTATTGGCATGTTACGAATCAAAGCAAAGCCCTAAAGGGTCTACTGCTTATGTAACTTTAGAGCCTTGTAGTCATTTTGGACAAACGCCTCCTTGTGCTAAAAGTTTAATTAATGCCGGCATTAAACATGTTGTTATTGCCATGGTTGACCCTAATCCTGAAGTTTCGGGTAAAGGTATACGCATGCTTGAAGATGCGGGTATTACTACTGCCACAGGTTTACTTAAAGCTGAGGCAATGACTCTTAATAAAGGTTTTATTAATTTAATGACCACGGGATTACCTTACGTGCGTTGTAAATTAGCGGCAAGTCTTGATGGAAAAACAGCAATGGCTAATGGAGAAAGTCAGTGGATTACTTCACCCGCGGCCAGAACAAATGTACAAAAATTGCGAGCGCAGTGCTGTGCCGTAATCTCAGGTGCTGATTCTGTATTAACCGATAATGCTAGAATGAGTGTTCGTTACCAAGAACTTGGTGAAGTTAAAAATCACTTTTCTGAAGCGCAATTAAGACAACCTATTCGAGTGATAATTGACTCGAAAAACCGTCTAACACCTGATTTAGCATTGTTTGAGGTAGAATCTCCGATAATCTTGATTCGTACTACTGTTGAAGAATTAACCCTATGGCCACATTTTGTTGAACAAATCGAGTGCCCTAGTATTAAGAATGAAGTTGGTGAAGAAAAAGTAAATTTAACTGAACTCTTATTTTTATTAGGTAAGCGTGGTTTAAATGAAGTATTAATTGAGTCTGGTAGTCAATTAGCCGGCGCATTTATTGAACAAGAATTAGTAAATGAGCTTATTTTGTTTCAAGCACCTAAATTGATAGGTGGACAAGGTAAAAGTTTAGTGCAATTAGTCGGTGTTAATGAATTAAGCGCAGTAAAAAAATTAACGATAAATGATGTCACTATGGTTGGACCTGACATTAGAATTATCGCTACCTTCGACACGACCGAAAGTTACTAGTATTATGTCGAATGGATTCATTGAACCTAGCAGTGTCATGAGTCGTTTATATTGACGTATCAGTGGTGCCTCTTTAGTGTTGGCAGTGTTAAACTTGGTGAGTTTATTGCTGATAATGGCTGTTAACATAACTTATGTCGATGAACGATTTTCTGCAGTTATTGATAGCATATCCTTAACAGCTAATAGTTTGGGTGATAGTAGTAAATCTTGCTTAACTATGGCTAAATCTATTGTAGGTAAAACTCACAGTTAAAATTACTAAGTAAGCACTAAAATTAATAGAAAACTTAATGTTATCGCTCACTAGATTGAGCGCCTATTGATAAATACATTATTGACAATAGATAATCAAGGCTTAACCATGACTTAAGTTTCATCAATGAATTTTTTTTATCAAATAACTAGCTAATAAGCGTTAGGCTTAATAGCAAAAAATATCAAATTTTTACGTATTATGAGGTTAACATGCAATTAAATACTCCCCAAGAGATCATCGAAGATATCGCCCTAGGTAAAATGGTTATATTGATGGATGATGAAGACCGTGAAAATGAAGGTGATTTTATCATGGCAGCAGAAAAAGTTACTCCTGAAGCTATTAATTTTATGGCTACTCATGGTCGTGGTTTGATTTGCATGCCAATGACAGTTGAAAAGTGTCAGCAGTTAAAATTACCGTTAATGGTTGAAAAAAACGATGCACAGTTTAGTACTAACTTTACTGTCTCAATCGAAGCTGCACAGGGTGTTACCACTGGAATATCAGCAGGTGATAGAGCAACGACAGTTTTAGCTGCTGTTGCCAAAGATGCAACGCATTTGAGTATTGTGCAGCCGGGTCATATTTTTCCTTTGATTGCCAAAGAAGGTGGAGTGTTAAACCGCGCTGGCCATACTGAAGCAGGTGTTGACTTAGCAAGGTTAGCGGGACTTGAACCGGCATCAGTAATCGTTGAAATTTTAAATGAAGACGGTACTATGGCACGTCGTCCAGACTTAGAGATTATTGCTGAAAAACATAATTTAAAAATGGGTACCATTGCTGACCTCATTGAATATCGTAATGCTAATGAAACAACAATTCAACGTATCTCGGAGTGTAAGCTGCCTACAGCGTTTGGTGAATTTGATTTAACTATTTTCAAAGATACCATTGATGGTCAAGCACATTTCGCCTTAACCAAAGGTGAAATCAGCGCAGATAAACCGATATTGGTTCGAGTACACTTGGAAAACACCTTTAGAGACTTATTATTTAGCCAACGAGAAAGTGTTGCTAAATGGCCAATTGCTGATGCTTTACAAAGAATCGGCGAAGAAGGCGGGGTATTAGTACTTCTGGGTAAACACGAATCGCCATTAGAGTTAATCACTCAAGTTGAGAAATACGCTAAAATAGATGCCGGTGAAATGGTTAATGAAGTCACCAGGCATGTTGGTTCTCGAAATGTTGGTGTTGGCTCACAGATTTTATCAAACTTGGGTGTCAGTAAGATGCGCCTGTTAAGCTCGCAGGCTAAATATCATTCGCTATCTGGTTTTGGTTTGGAAGTTGTAGAATACATTGCTGAGTAAGTTATTTTTAAAATAATCTTTTAGCTAAAAACGTTACTCAGGTAACGTTTTTTTTCATTAAAACAAAGGTAGTTATGTGTTAAGTTTTTAATAAATAAATTTATTTAAGGATTTCTCCTGTGAAAGTATTAGAGACATTATAGAATGTGTGGGAATTATGAAATAAAAGTATTCACTTTATTAATAATTCCTTGGCAGTCTAGCCCTAGTTCCTGATGAACTTCTTTTTGGGTACCGTGTTTAATAAACTGATCAGGTAAACCAATATTAAGTACTTTAACAGAAAGTCCATTGTTAAGAATATATTCATTAATACCTGAACCTGCTCCACCAGCAATGGCATTATCTTCAACCGTTACTATTGTATGATGATTGAGCGCTATATGCTTAAGTAATTCAATATCGAGAGGTTTAATAAAACGCATATCAACAACCGTTGCACCTAGCTCTTCTCCCGCTTTTTTCACTTCCGCTAGTATCGGTCCAAAACTGAGTAAGGCAACATCTTTACCTTGGCATTTGGTCACAGCTTTGCCAATTTCAATTGTTTCATTAATTTGAGGGAGCTGTTGGCCAGTACCACTTCCTCGAGGGTATCGCACCACACTAGGGGTATTAAGTTGATGACCCGTGGTCAGCATTAATTGGCATTCTCTTTCATCAGAAGGAGCCATGATGGTAAGATTAGGGATACATCTTAGGTAACTTAAATCAAATGCACCTTGATGAGTTGCACCATCTGCACCCACAACACCTGCACGGTCAACCGCAAACATCACAGGAAGGTTTTGAATAGCCACATCATGAATGAGTTGGTCATAACCGCGTTGTAAAAAGCTTGAATAAATAGCCACTACAGCGTTTTGTCCACCAATCGCTAGGCCTGCAGCATATGTCACCGCATGTTGTTCGGCAATAGCGACATCATAGTATTGATCTGGGAACCTTTTGCTAAACTCAACCATACCAGAGCCCTCTGCCATTGCAGGTGTTACCGCGATGAGTTTTTTATCAAGTTCTGCTGTTTTACATAGCCAGTCACCAAAAATTTGAGAATAACTTGGCAAGCTAGGTGCTTTTTTAGGTAAGCTTGTATCTTCAGGATTAAATTTTGGTACCGCATGGTATTTAATGGGATCTTGTTCTGCCGCTTTATAGCCTTTCCCTTTAGTCGTAATAACATGAAGCAATTGTGGTCCCTTTAGGTGGCTCATATTTTTAATGGTATTTACCAAACCATTAACGTCATGGCCATCAATTGGACCAATATAATTAAACCCAAGCTCTTCAAAAAAAGTACTAGGGACAACCATACCTTTTAAATGTTCTTCAGCGCGACTTGCCAATTCTTTAATTGGTGGGATATTACTTAAAATGCGTTTACTACTCTCACGTAAACTGGCAAAAACACTACTTGATAATATTTTTGCAAAATGTTGATTTAGCGCACCCACATTTTCTGAAATTGACATGTCATTATCATTAAGAATAACTAACATATCCTTTTTAATATCACCTGCATGATTTAGTGCTTCAAAAGCCATACCTGCCGTCATCGCACCATCACCGATAACAGTAACAGTTTTTCGATTTTCACCTTCATTTTCAGCCGCTACGGCTAAACCTAAAGCAGCAGATATCGATGTACTTGAATGACCAACACTTAAGGTGTCGTATTCACTTTCTTCACGCCAAGGGAAGGGATGTAAACCATTCTTTTGTCGAATAGTATGAAGGCGGTCACGACGACCCGTTAATATTTTATGAGGGTAAGCTTGATGACCTACATCCCAAATTAAATGATCAAAGGGAGTGTTGTAAATATAATGAAGGGCAACAGTAAGCTCTATCGTGCCAAGGCCAGAAGCGAAATGGCCACTACTTTCACTAACAGAACTGAGTAAATAACTACGTAATTCATTGCTAACACTAACAAGCTGATCCTGACTTAATTTTCGCAAGTCATCAGGTGAGTCGATCTTAGATAATAAAGGAAAGTTTGCTAGGTTTGTCATCATAATGTTGTGACCAATTGTAATTGTTTATTTTATATTTTTTATAGGTTTTTCTGATTCAGTCTGAAAATTAATGTGTTCGCTTAATAATAAAAGTCGCAAAGTCTATTAAATTTTTATTATTGTAAGGCAAACTTTCCAAAGCTTGAAGTGCTTGTTGATTCAAGTATTGTGCTTTTTCTTGAGCGCCCTGTAAACCTAATAAGCCAGGATAAGTACTTTTTTTGGCTGCAATGTCTGACCCCTTTGGTTTTCCCAACTCTTCTTGTGAAGATGTTATATCAATTATATCGTCTCTTATTTGATAAGCTAAACCAATGAATTTTGCAAAACTAGCTAAACTTTCTTTATCTGTGTTTGTAGTTTTTATTGAACATTCCGCCGCCATCAACACTGACGCTTCTAGCAATGCCCCGGTTTTAAGTGAATGTAAGGTTTCAAGTTCAGCTAAAGCGATTGTTTGCCCTGTTGCCGACAAATCTAATGCCTGCCCCCCGCACATACCCTGGTAGCCTGCAGCATTAACCAGTTGTTGAATAAGTACTACCCTTTTGGCTGCTATCTGAGAGGTGAAATTATGATTAACCAAAATATCAAAAGCCAGGGTTTGTAAACTATCACCAGCTAAAATAGCTGTCGCTTCATCAAAAGCTTTATGGCAGGTGAGTTTACCGCGTCGTAAATCATCGTCGTCCATAGCAGGTAAGTCGTCATGTAGTAGAGAGTATGCATGTATGCACTCTAATGCCGCAGCAACGCCATCAATATCACTAAGAGAAGCTCCTAAGGCTTCACCAGTTATATAAGCAAGGTAAGGGCGTGTTCTTTTACCGCCGATAAGTAAACCATAACGCATTGCTTCTAATAATTTAATATCATTAACGGTGAGTTGATTAAGTTTTTCTTCTAGGAATTCGTTAATACGTAATTGGTACTGCTCAACATTGACTAGTATGGTCACTAAATAATATCCTGAGCATCATTTTTATCGAGTGTAAAATCAGACAGTTCAGTTTGACCATTTTTTTCTAATAATATTTTAATTTTTTGTTCAGCATCTTGGAGCTTACATTGGCTAACTTGGCTTAAATTCAATCCACGCTCAAAAAGAGCCATTGAAGCTTCTAAACTTAGTTCCCCTTGCTCAAGGTTTTGTACTATAGAGTCGAGTTCATTTAAGGACTCCTCAAAGCTCAAATTTTCTACTTTTTTCTTAGCCATAATTTTAAGAATACTATTTTAAGAGGTGATTTGAAACATATCGCCCAAAGTTACCTTAGCTTTGGGCTCAGGTCAATCAAGCATGACAAATTTGATGTATTATTCGTAGGTTTGAAAAAATATCATTAATAACTATTAAGAAATTGATATTGCGGGCGATAACAATAATATATTTATAACTATTAGAATTTATAAAGACAGCTTTGATTAATAGTTGTTTTAGGAGATGTCAGTGGATTTAGCAACAATATTCGGAATGGTCGGTGCAATTGGTTTTCTAATTCTGGCAATGGTGCTTTCGGGTGACATCGGTACCTTTATTGATACACAAGCCGTGATTATTGTTTTTGGCGGTTCTTTTTTTGTGGTTTTAGCTAATTTTGAAATAGGACAATTCCTTAGTGTTGGAAAAGTTATTGTTAATGCCTTCATATTTAAAATAGAAAAACCAGAAGAGTTAATTGAACAAGCTGTCGATATGGCTGACGCTGCTCGTAAAGGTGGGTTTTTAGCATTAGAAGAAACAGAAGTGTCGAATTCTTTTATGCAAAAGGGCGTTGATATGTTGGTTGATGGTCATGATGCTGATGTGGTTCGTGGTACATTACAAAAAGATATTTCCCTAACAGCAGAACGACATGAAAGGGGAGTCAGTATGATGACGGCACTGGCCGATATCGCCCCAGCTATGGGTATGATAGGGACACTAATTGGTTTGGTGGCAATGCTAACCAATATGGATGATCCTAAATCTATTGGTCCTGCTATGGCTGTTGCACTATTAACGACGCTATACGGTGCATTTTTAGCCAACGTTATCGCTATTCCAATTGCTGCAAAATTAAAACTCCGTAGCGAACAAGAGCAAATGAATCAAGAGTTAATACTTGATGCTGTTCTAGGTATTCAAGATGGTCAAAATCCGAGAGTGATTGAAGGTTTGCTGAAAACCTATTTGGCTGAAAGTAAACGCAGCATAAATACCACTGAAGATGAGTAGAATCAACTATGGCTAAAAAATCTAAATGTCCCCCTCCGGGGCTAGCTAAGTGGATGGCTACTTTTGCTGACTTAATGGCGCTTCTGATGTGTTTTTTTGTATTGTTATTATCTTTTTCTGAATTAGATGCCTTAAAATTCAAACAAATTGCAGGTTCAATGAAGTTTGCCTTCGGTGTACAGAATAAAATTGAAGTCAAAGGTATTCCAAAAGGAACCAGTATAATTGCCCAAGAATTTCGACCAGGAAAACCTGAACCTACCCCTATCGAAACCATTCAACAATTGACCATGGAAATGACTCAAGAAATACTGGAATTTCAAGCTGGGGATGAAGACTCAGCAGGTGGTCGTCAAAAACAGCGAGGCGATGACAGGGGGGGGAGCTCTCAAAATACTGCGGATCAACTATCAGCAGCAACAACGGTACAATCACAAAGTGAAATGGATAAAAATCAGGAAGAACAAGTAAATGATTTGTTGAAAAAAATTGATCAACAGCTTGAAAAAGAAATTCAAGATGGCGCTATAGAGCTTGAGTCATTGGGACAACAAATCACTATTAGAATTCGTGAAAACGGATCATTTCCTTCGGGGTCCTCTTTTTTACAGCCAAAGTTCAAAGCCGTTATTCAAGCTATTGGTGAACTTTTGAAAACGGTACCAGGTGAAATTATGGTATCAGCACACACCGATAGTCGGGGTATTAACTCAGAACTCTTTACTTCTAATTGGGACTTATCCAGTCAGCGTGCAGTTGCCATAGCACATGAATTAATTAAGGTACCTAATTTTGATAATAAAAGAATGCGAGTGGTAGGTTATGCCGATACTAAGCCTTTAGCTCCAAATACTAGTGCATTTAATCGCCGTCTTAATCGTCGTGTTGAAATTTCGATTAATCAAGGTAAAACTAAAGAGGGAGAACGCGTTTCCGTAATCAAAGAGTAGTTAAATAGCAAGGTAGCAATTTTACATCATCATATACAGAGAGACTTTGTCATAGAAAAAAGTTAAACAGATTGTATTTATCAGAGTCACTTTAAGTTATCGTTATTTTTTTAAATATAGCGTTTCAGCGTCATACTGGTCAATCTGATTGTTTTGTGACGTGAGAGCATGCTTTTCCTACAAAGGTATGTTATCACTGGAGTGGGTATCTCTTATTTAGCTATAGCGTCCATTGATGTATAATTACACCATAAATTTTTGCTAATATTAAATAAGTTGATTTACGAGCTATAGCTGATGAAACTCATCGTTAAATTACAAACTAAAATTACTCTTGAAACTCGTCCTGTGCGTCAACGCTTTATTAAGGTATTAGAGTCTAATATCAGAAATTTATTACGCTGTGTTGATAAGCAAATTAATACCGGTATTAATTTGCTTGATATTGAAATTAATACCGATAACAATAATGTTGACAATCGTCTAGCCTTAATTGATTCGTTAAAACGTATTCCTGGAATATCACATTTTACTGAAGTGAAACGCTATGAGTTTATTGATCCTAAAGATATTTTAGACAAAACATTAGCTGTACATGCTAAAACGATTAAAAATAGAAGCTTCTGCCTCCAAATAAAAAAAATAGGGACTCAAGACTTTAATTTATCCCAAATTGAGCAATATGTTCTTAGAGGTTTAATCGAGGGTGTTAAAAATACTAAGCTAGAATTGACTAAACCCGATGTCACTATTTATTTAGAAATCAAAAAAAACGAATTATCTATAGTTACTGATACACATGGAGGGCTTGGTGGTTTGCCAATTGGTACGCAACTTGATGTTTTAGCATTAGTTAATGCTGACAATAACTCGGGTGTAGCCAGCTATCAAATGATTAAAAAGGGTTGTCGTACTCATTATTGTTTCTTTAATTTGGGTAACTCTGATCATGAAGCTGTAGTTAAACAGCTTTGTTATTATTTATGGACGACCTATGGTTCATCCCATAAAGTGAAATATTTCACTGTCGATCTAGAGCCTGTCATTGAAAAGATATCAAACAATGTTGAACAGAGTCATGACCGTCAATTTTTTAACCGCTTGATGATGCATGCGGCTGAAAAAATTGCTTTAAAAGCTAATATTCAAGCTTTAGTTACTAGCGAATCCATTGAACAAAACTCAAGTGAAGTATTGGCGAGTTTTAATGCTGTTAAGGGAACAACAACACCCCCCCTTGTTTTGAGGCCCCTCATTGCTTGTGATAAAAAAAAGGTCACTACTATTGCTCGTGAAATAGGGATTGAATATTATACTAAAACAGTCTCTGAATACCCTTTAAATAAATTTAAAAATACAAACCCGATTTTGAAAAATGAAGAAGAAATAAACTTTAATGGTGATGTGTTAGCTAGAGTGATCAATGAAGCAAAAGTTTATGATATAAGAGATATCGGTCGAGCAACCGAATCAGAAATTAAAGTTGTTGATATGGTTGAACAAATACCCGAGGGTACCATTATTATTGATATACGTAGCCCTGAAGAAGCAGAGAATAATCCGTTGACTCTTGATGGGGTGAAAATTAAACCGCTACCCTTTTATAAACTAGCGAGTCAATTTATCAATCTTGATCATTCAAAAGAATATCTTTTATATTGTGATCACGGTGTGATGAGTAAAATTCAAGCTTTATTATTAATTGAGAGCGGCTTTAAAAACGTAAAAGTTTATCGGCCAAGAGATAGAAAATTAATTATTTGAGGTACAACAAGCACCTTAACAATAGCGATGGATTCGTTAGTTATTTTTATATTTAGGTTGACTGACGTTGCGATATTTGATGCCATAAGTAAGTATTCTTCGGTGTATTTATATCATGTATTTGACCAAGTCGGTGAATATATCCATTAATAAAATCGATTTCTGTTGGCTTATTATCAATTAAATCGCATCGCATTGAAGAACTATTCTCACTCGTTGATTGAGCTACTTTTTTTACCATATTAATAAGTGAATTTAACTCAAGGTTAATGTCTTGGGTTTTAGCCACCAAAACAATTTCAGCTAAGAGTGCACGAGTAATACTTTTATACTTTCTCTCGTTAATAGCTCCATTTTTAACATCATAAATAGCTGTTAACGGATTGATTACACAATTCACGGCTAATTTTAACCATTGCTTTTCAATGATGTCAAAATGAAAGTTAGCCGGTGTTAATAATTTTTTTATTTTTGTAACAATGACTTGGGCGCTTATACTTAAACCTGGTTGTTGTTTAATTAATTGATTAGCAACTATACCAAAATCAATTCGACCTACTCCAGTATGAGTTATTTTTAACGGAGCATCTTTTAAACATCCGTGTGTTGTCAGCATGCTGATAATTTGATGGTTATCTGTTAATTTCTTAGGGAGCTTTTCAAACGTTCCCATACCGTTATGGCATAAAACAATGGCAGTTTTTGAAGGGAGTAAAGATGCAAGCTGAGTTAAAGCTTGTGTGACTTGATAGGACTTAACAGCAAGCAAAATAATATCAGCAGTTTTGATTGTATTCTGATTTGCATAATTTAAAATTAGTGTTTCTGTTAAGCCGTTAATGTCTGTGAAGTGATAATTTTCTTGTTTGTTACTCGTTGTATATGATGGGCTAAGGGTAACGAGGTCATCACTTTTTTTATCACTATTAATAGTTCTACTGATAAAATGATAAAACAATAAGCCGATAGCTCCTTGGCCAACAACGACAATATTCATTATGGTTTTTTGCGCCAATAAAAACTATGAACCCACTGAACAGCAGCAAAACTTAAAATACCAATGACATCAGCAATAATGTCTCTAAATTCACCATTTCTAAAGCCTAAATAATATTGACCTACTTCACTTAGCACCGCATAAAATATCAAACAAGTTACTGTAACTAATAAGGGTAATTTTAAAGCGTAATTTATCAAAAAAGATAAACAAAAAAAGCCAAAGAAATGTCCAATGCTATCAATCTGTGTATGCTTAAAAACAAAGGCTGTAACCTCAGGGGAAAAAAATAAGGCGAAGAGACTTAATAAAGCGATTAAGGGCGGTAAAAAATAATAGCGTCTTTTCACAATATAGCTGGATGACTTTTTTAAATTGATGTAACTATCATAACACGAGAGCACAAGATGTCTCTATTCTCTTGGCGTTCATTAATAGCTTTGTTAATATGATTAAAATAATCGTTCTTATTCATGCAGAGAAAACTATGCCATCCTTAGATATTGTTTCAGAAATTAATTTAGAAGAAGTCCGTAACGCAACAGAAAATGCCAAAAAAGAACTTGCCACTCGTTTTGATTTTCGAGGGGTAACTGCTGATGTTGAATGGAAATCACCCGTTGTTACCGTCAGTGCTGAACTAGACTTTCAGGTTAACCAATTATTAGATATTCTTCGTAGTAATTTAGCCAAGCGAAATGTTGATGCAAAAGCGATGACATTTGGTGATTTTGTTCATAGTGGTAAAACCTTTACAGCAAAAGTGACTTTTAAGGAGGGTATTGAACAAGATGTTGCTAAAAAAGTGGTTAAATTAATTAAGGATGCAAAATTAAAAGTGCAAGCAGCAATTCAGGGTGAGCAAGTCCGAGTTACTGGAAAAAAACGTGATGATTTGCAGGGGGTAATGCAGTTAATTCGTCAAGCTGATCTAGAACAATCGTTTCAATTCACTAATTTTAAAGATTAATTGTTGTTAGATATCATTTGATTTTTATTCAGTAATGATATGTTTACAATGATGTAATCATTATGAAGTAGTGTTAAATAATAAAAATTAGCCTTAACCCTATTTTTTAGTTGTTAAGTTCAGTAGATTAGAGCTCTGAAATTCAAACTTATATTAATTGAATTTATAAACTGAGCAACTATAAACGATAAATCAAGTATTTATATCGCTTTATAATTGTTCAGTTTGTTATTTCATTTGGTATCAAAATAAAAAAGATGTGATTCAATGAGTGTTTCAAGAGGCGGCTTTAGTTCGCGTTTAGGTTTTATTATGGCCGCAGCAGGTTCTGCCGTCGGTTTAGGAAATATTTGGGGATTTCCGACACAGACAGCAAGTAATGGTGGTGCTGCCTTTGTGTTAGTTTATTTAGTATTGGCTTTCTGTTTAGCTTATCCCGCATTTATGGCTGAACTGCTTATTGGTCGTTATGGTCAAGCCAATGCCGTTTCGTCGATGCAAAAAATGTCTAAAACCCTATGGCAAAAACGTTTTGCATTTTTTGTTGGCTTTGGCGGCATTATTTGTGCCACTCTTATCCTGAGCTTTTATGGCATATTAGCGGGTTGGATGATGTCGTATGCGATAGAGCCAATTGCAAGGCTAATTGGTCTAACTGAAGTCTCAAGTTGGTTAACTTCCCAATCTATTGCACGTAATTTGATTTTTAATGCGTTATTTATGATGTTAACAATCGCTATAATACGTCGCGGTGTTGAGGAGGGCATAGAGAAATGGTCAAAACGCTTAATGCCAATGCTCATTGGCTTACTTATTTTATTGATCATTTACGTCTTTACTTTAGATGGTTCAAAAGAAGGATTCGAAGCTTACTTAAACCCTGATATTTCTAGAATATTTGAACCAGACCTACTTATTAGCGCTCTTGGTCAGGCATTTTTCTCGTTATCTCTTGGTACCAGTGTAATGGTGATTTATGGCTCTTATATCGCTAAAAGTGAAAACTTAGTCACCTTAGGGGCTCAGGTAACCCTTATCGATGTTTCTATAGCATTCCTTGCTGGCTTATTAATTATTCCAGCTATGTATGTAGCTCAAGCACAGGGCGTCCCAATATTTGCCGAGGATGGTAGCTTAATCTCTGGACCTAATTTAGTTTTTGATGTGTTACCTACTTTATTCAATAGTATGGGAGCTATTGGTTTATTCGTTACTTTTGGCTTTTTTGTTTTAATGTCGATTGCGGCACTAACGTCATCAATATCGATGCTTGAAGGTCCGGTTTCTTATGTTGTTGAGTGCCATGAGGTTGAGCGTAAAAAAGCAACAACCTTTATTGGTCTAACAATCTTGGTGCTGAGTGCTGTAATTATAGTTAATTTTGATTTACTGTTTGGCCTGGTGATAAGTATTTCTACCGTTTATGGACAACCGCTAATTGCAATGCTTTGTTGTATTTTTGTTGGATGGATATGGCACCGTAATGAATTATTAGCAGAAATAAAAGAAGGTAATGATGACGTAGAAAACAGCACCTTTTGGAAAATATGGCCTTGGTATACTAAATTTGTTTGCCCTGTAGCTATCGGTGCTGTCTTTATTCATTCGTTATAAGGTTTGTTATTTTATAATGGGTAAGTCGATAAAATGTATTCATCAGCCTAGTAAGTATCTCTAATTTTTTAGTGTTATATATCCTAGGACTCCTGCTTTAAAGTGACACTATTAGCACATCGCAAAATGGTTTTATTGACTCACCAGTTAGTAGCGTTTTACCGTTAGAACACAGCTTTAAATTGATAAGTTAACAGGACAATAATTAGGGATTTATTTACACTTCTATTTAGTAAATAAATCCTTTATTCTTTAATCTAACTTTAATTGGTCAATCAGTATTTTAGGGACATTTTATGACTCAAGCTTGGTTTAAAAACTATCCAAATAAAACTGCTCATCAAATCGATTTAACTACGGGTATTTCAGTCCTTGATTTATTTAATCAAAGTGTTGAGCGCTATCAAGATAAAGTAGCTTTTAGCAATTTTGGTGCGGACCTTTCATTTAGTGACGTTGACCGATTATCAAATAACTTTGCGGCTTACCTTCAGAGTCATTTAAGCATAAGTAAAGGTGATCATGTTGCGCTTATGTCTCCAAATATGTTGAGTTTCCCTGTCGCTATGTGGGGCATTATAAAAGTAGGTGGTGTACAAGTTAATGTTAACCCTTTATATACCTCTAAAGAATTACAGCACCAGTTAAATGACGCGCAAGTAAAGACGATTATTATATTCTCACCATCAACCAAAGTACTCGCTGATATTATTGATAACACCCAAGTTAAAAATATTATTGTTATTGAACTTGACGATTTAGTCTCTAAAGGTTTGCCAAATACCCCAGTGGATAAGCGTTTAAAGAAAACCATTCATTTTTTAGAGGTACTTAAGCAAGGACAAAAAATGGCATTTAATTCTGTTGAATTATTTGCCCAAGATTTACTTTTTTTACAATACACTGGCGGTACGACGGGCTTATCAAAAGGTGCGATGCTTAGTCATGGTAATATTGTTGCAAATTTTTTGCAGTACCAAGAATTCTCAAAAGACAAAGTTATGTATGGTAATGAAATCGTGATTACAGCTATCCCGATGTACCATATTTTTGCCTTAACCGCGAACGCACTGTGTTACTTTTTCTTTGGCGCAAAAAATATTTTGGTGACTAATCCTAGAGATATGGAGAGCTTTGTAAAAGTTTGGCAAGATAATAAAGCTACCTTTTTCACTGGAGTCAACACCCTGTTTAATGGCTTATTACATACGCCGGGTTTTGATAGTGTTGACTTTTCTGACCTGAAATTGACCATAGGAGGCGGTGCAGCGGTGCAAGCGGCGGTAGCAAAAAAGTGGCAGCAAGTAACAGGTAACCGATTGAATGAAGGATATGGCTTATCTGAAACATCACCGATTTTGACACTCAACTTTGGCGATCGAAGTCATCCTGATGGTGTTTATATTGCCGGTATTGGAACAGCAATTCCGTCAACAGATATCTCTATTCGTGATGACAATGGTAATGTGGTTGAGCAAGGGCAGACAGGCGAACTATGTGCAAAGGGACCACAAATTATGCTCGGTTATTGGAATAATAAAGATGCAACGCTGGATGCGATGACTACCGATGGCTATTTTAAAACAGGTGATGTTGCTCTGCTTGACGAACAGGGTTTTTTCCATATTGTAGACCGAAAAAAAGACATGATTATTGTCTCTGGTTTTAATGTTTATCCAAATGAAATTGAAGCCGAAATTGCTAATATGCCAGGAGTTTTGGAATCGGCCTGTATCGGCATCAAAGATAACAAAACGGGTGAAGCTGTCAAAGTCTTTGTTGTAAAAGAACATAACGAACAAGGACAAGCGATCACCGCAAATGATATTATTGATTTTTGTCGTCAAGGACTAGCAGGATATAAAATCCCTAAAAATGTTGAATTTATTGATGAGTTACCGAAGTCTAGTGTTGGAAAAATCCTCAGACGAGAATTAAAGTAAAGGGACTCTAAATTTTAGGCCAACTTATCAACCAAGGTGTTTGAAGCTTTTTAAGGTGATTTATTGTGGCACTTTCTAAGTAATGCTCACCATTACTTGGCGGTAATCGATAGGAATAGTTTTTACCACCGAGTAAAAAATTTAAAGCATAAGCATGTAAGTAACCTCGATCTTGGCAGCACTTGCCGTAATAACGTTCATCACCAAGAATAGGGGCACCTATGCTGCTTAATGCAACTCTAATTTGATGAGACTTACCAGAATGGGGTTTGATAAGATATAAACGTTTACCCTCAGATAAAGCATAAGAAAAAAATTGACTAATGGCAGGGTTATTATGACTTCGGACTAGTTTCCAAGATCCCCTCCTGCCTTTTTCCATATCGCCTTTTATTAAACCCTGCTTTTTTTTGGGTTTTTTATCACTAATGGCGAGGTAATACTTCTCAACACGTTGTTGACTAAATATTTTTTGAAATTGTTGTGCTGTTGTTAAATTCCTAGCAAAAAGGAGTAAACCCGAGGTCATTTTATCCAAACGATGAACTGGGTAAAGCTTATCATTGCTTGTTTGCTTGAAAAATTGGCTTACTAAATTAAATAATCCCTGTCCCAGGTTATCTTCATCATGAAAATTTATACCTGAGGCTTTGTTGACTACAATAAAGTTGTCTTGAATATCGATAATGTCAAAATATGACTTATGCTCACTCATGCCTAAAAATTTAATCCAATTAAAGTATAAAGAACTAGAGTCACTATACCACCAAATAAAGCATAAGGTAGTTGGGTATTAACATGTTCAAAGTGATCACAACCACTGGCAATTGATGCAACTATGGTGGTATCAGAAATAGGGGAAGCATGATCACCAAAGATACCGCCACCAAGTACTGAAGCGACTAAAAAATGAATGGGCAAACCACTTTCTAATGCGATGGGTACGGCAATAGGCACCAGTATTGCCCATGTTCCCCAAGACGTGCCTGTAGCAAAAGCCATAATTGCTGCCGCAATAAATAAGATAGGGGCCATTAGAAATAAGGGCACCTCAACATTCATTAGCTGACTCACATAAATACCGGTACCAAGTTCTTTGATTGCTCCTCCAAAGGCAAATGAAATAACTAAAATACTCACAGGAGCAATCATGGTTTTTATCCCCGATATGGCGACTAAAAAAATTTGTTTACTAGTAAGTAGTCGATAATACAAAATCATTGCTATTAACATAAACAATGCGCTTGTTATTGCCCAAAAGACAGAAAATGAGCCCGAGCCTCTGCGAATATCACCATCGCCTGTGATAAATAATAAAAGTAATGAGATGGCTAATAAGCTAATGAGTGGTAGCCACATGACACGGGCTTGAGCCACCTTTTCGACATTTGGTTCAGTTTTTATATTTATATAGGTTCCTGCTCTTTTCATTGGACCATAAACTTTACCCGAATAAGCGGTATAGTAAGCTAATGTTACTGCAATAATGGCATAAAAATTATAGCCAACAGTACCCATTAAAATACCCACAGGGTCTTTAAAGTTAAACTCGTCTAAAAGTCCTAATATATAAGCTCCCCAGCCATTAATTAGGAATAAAATACTAATAGGTGCACATGTCGAATCTAACAAATAAGCCAGTCGAGCTCGGCTTAACTTATGTTTATCGAATAGCTGCTGGCTGGCCATACCACCAGTGAACATACTTAAATTGGTATCAGTAAAAATACTGGTACCAATTATGGTTGGTAACATACTCGCATGACGCTTATTTTTAACGAGTTTTAATTCACTCAAGTGCTGAATAAAGCCGTTCACTGCGCCCGATTGAGTCATCAACTTTACCAGTGCACCAATTAACAAGCTAAAAGTGATGATATAAATATTACCCAACGAATTGAAAACGCCAAAAAGCTCGTTGATACTGCCAATAAATCCATCAATAGGTTGCCAATGGGCTATCATAATGTGACAAAGTAATAAGCCCGCAAGTAAGGCGAAAAAAGCATTTTTTTGCCAAATGGCAATCGTAATAGCAATCAAAGGTGGGAGTAAGGTAATTACACTGTCTTGCATCTGGGACTTCTTTTATTGTTTTTATTTATTATTTATATTGTCATATTATGTAATGACATAAACGTTAAAGACTGATTCGTTAACTTTAACTGAAATTACTGCTTTTAGAAACTGCGAATGTGAGGATGCGGCTATTTTAATAAAAGTTTTGATCAGTATAAAAACGAACATATTTAGTCATATCCTAATGCTGTCGAGTCTTCTTATTGGTTTTACCTAAAACCGTAACATTAGGTTATAATTCTGTTAATAAAAGAATTTAACGACATAGTAACATCACGACAACTGATATCACTTGGTTAGAAAAACACTTTAGAAAAGTTAAAGGTATATAAGTTAAAAAAGTTAACGTTAGTTACTAAATAAAAGTTATTATTTTAAATGAGTTATGGTGCAGGCAATAGTTTCTCCGGTGGAGAGACATTAGTTTAGTTTAGTGGTGGCTCAAGTGCTAAAATAGCCTACTATTTGCGCCTTAGCGTTACGGTTAAGATAATCAAAGAAATAAAGCATACACATTAGACTTCAATGAAGTTGAGGTGAGTGTTATCTGTCAAGTTAACCCGTAAAATCAAGCGTTAACATTTAAATGTCTTAATAATGTGTCACCGTGTATCTAAACTTTTTAGTAAAATAATAATCGGCTACTTAAACGATTGTCATTAGTGACGTTTAACTTGTGAACAAATAATTAAAAGCCTTTGATTTATAGATTGTTGAGTTAGAATTACTTTAATAGACCTAATTCTGTTTTAGTTTGGTTATTCCCGAGGTTTGTTATTGTTAATCGTGGGTATTGGTTTGTTATTAAGTATTGAATTTTCAATATATACCCTCAAATAGGGAGTAACTATTTGTGGTCTGTGTTTTATAGGAGTTATTTTGACTTTATCTTTAAAAGATTACCTTCGTGAATTAAATAAAGCTGATGATTTTAGCAAAATATTAGAATTTGGCCGAGGTATTGAACGTGAGGCATTAAGAGTTTTACCCGGAGGTGGACTGTCTACGTTGCCTCATCGTTATTCTATTGGCTCTGCGTTAACACACCCTAATATCACTACGGATTACTCTGAAACCTTATTAGAATTTATTACTCCTGTGAGTAATAAACCAGAGGAAGCGATATCACAGTTACAAGATATTCAAAAATTTACTATGTCTCAAATTGATGGTGAATTATTGTGGCCTTTTAGCATGCCTTGTTTTGTCAATGACGAAGATAAGGTACAACTGGCTTATTTTGGTGAGTCAAATATTGGTAAAATGAAAACTGTTTATCGTCAGGGCTTAAAAAATCGTTACGGATCAATGATGCAAGTTATCTCAGGTATTCATTTTAACTTCTCATTTTCAGATGATTTTTGGCGTTCAATTCAAAAAATATCGCAAGATAATAATGATCTTCAAACATTCAAATCCGATGGCTACTTTGCTCTTATTCGTAATTATAAACGCTATTGTTGGTTGATTCCTTATTTATATGGTAGTTCTCCGGTGCTTTGTGGTTCGTTTTTAAGTGGTGCTTCAACCAACAATAGCCCAAGTCAGTTACCTTTTAAAAAATCAGATAATGGTTATATTTATTTAGAACATGCCACATCACTAAGAATGAGTGATTTGGGGTATACCAGTAATGCCCAATCTGAATTAGCCATTTGTTATAACAATTTACCTGGTTATCTTGATGGCGTAGAACAAGCGATGGATTTAACCTCTGATGAATTTAAAAAAATTGGTATTAAAGTTGATAACAAGTATCAGCAATTAAATACCAACGTGCTACAAATTGAAAATGAACTTTATGCTCCTATTCGTCCTAAACGCGTAGCAAAGTCAGGTGAAAAACCGTCAGAAGCTCTTAAAAATAGAGGGGTTGAATATATTGAAGTACGTGCTCTTGATGTTAATCCATTTGTTGATACGGGCATAAGCATTGATCAAGTTTACTTTTTAGATATATTCCTGACCTTTTGTGCCTTAGCCCCAAGTCCTATATTTAATGACCAAGGCCAAGAAGTAAGCGAATTTAATATGGATAGAGTTGTTGTTAGTGGCCGTGACCCTAAGTTACTACTTAATGATAACGGGGTTGATAAATCGTTGCCACAATGGGGTAATGAGCTATTAGATCAATTTATTGACGTGGCAAATTTACTTGATAAAGCTAAGGAGACCACTCGTTATACTCAGTCTGTTGAGCATGAGCGTGCTAAAATTAATAACAGTGAGCTAACCCCATCAGCAAAATTATTGGACTTAGTAGTTAATAAAAATAAGAGTTTAACAACGCTGGCACTTGATTATGCCGCAACGTATAGGGAGTCGTTGTTGACGCAAGACTATCAATTTTTTGATGAGCAATATTTTATAAAAAGTGTTGAAAAGTCTCACCAAGAGCAAGTGAAAATTGAGCAAGCAGATGTTATTTCTTTTGATGCATTTCTAAGTGAATACTTTAATTGATATTAACGCTCAAAAAAAAGCGCGTATACTTGAAACCAAGTAACGCGCACAAAACTTAAAACATAAAACATAAAACATAAAACATTAAGGGAATACATACCTCACATAGTTAAGAGTCATCTTAAATGGTTTAGTTCATTTTTAATTTGTAAAAATAGCATGAAATTCCCTATTATTAATATTTTAACTGCAAATTTATCATTAATTCAGGCACAATAACTTCAGTTTACTCAAGTTTAAGACCTGCTACATATATGCAATTAAAAAAACACACTCTTATTAGCTGTTTGTTTATTACAGCTTTGTCATCTTGTGCGACACCTCCACCAAAAAATCCTGAGAATATTTGTGAAATTTTCAGAGAACATCGTGATTGGTACTCTGCCGCTAAAGATGCAAATAAACGTTGGGGTGTACCTATACATATTCCAATGAGTATGATGTATCAAGAAAGCTCCTTTCGTCATGATGCTATTCCACCAAGAGACTATTTATTAGGCTTTATTCCTTGGGGGCGAGTCAGTAGTGCTTACGGCTATTCTCAAGCTAAAACGATGACATGGGGTGATTATATTAATGAAACGGGTAATTCAGGTGCCGATCGTGATGACTTTGAAGATGCGATCGATTTCATGGGCTGGTTTATTTTTAAAACGAGTAAAATAAATAAAGTGTCGAAATGGGATGCTTATAATCAATACTTGAACTATCACGAAGGCTGGGGTGGCTTTAAAAATAAAAGCTATAAAAAGAAGCCCTGGTTAGTAAAAGTTTCTCGAAAAGTAGACGCTAGAGCTAAAATATATAATAGCCAATTAACAAGCTGTAAAGAAGAATTAAATCATGGTTGGTTATGGCGGTTATTTTTTGGATAAATCTTAAATTGTTTTATTATTAAAGAATAATAAAACAACCATTCCTTTGTTTTGTATACAATTTAAATGTATACATTATGCGTATTGCTTAATGATTAGTATTGACAAATGCTAGCTTTGAATCGGACTAAAGTAAATTATTTAACTAATAAAGTCTTCGTATATACAATTGAAAAATACTTCACTTTTTTGTGAAATATTGATTGCAAATATTAGGTGGTTTAATCCATTGGTCTTGCTTTTGTTATCCACAGAAATTGTGGAACGTTCTTGTTAACTCATTGCCTGTGAATAACTTTGTGGTTAACTTTTATGATAAAATAGCCAGTAAGCAGGTACTATCAAATAAATAGCTTTATTAACTGATAGTACCTATTGGTTAGATTTCTTCAAATGGGGATTGATAGAAAAATTCAGGCATTACCCTGACGGATTTTATCATATTGTCACTAACTTCAATGATCTCTATTGGGTAACCAGAAATACGAACGCTTAAATTATTTTGAGGGATATCTTCGAGGTATTCAACAATCAAACCATTTAAGGTTTTGGGACCATCTGCAGGAAGTTCCCATGACATTTCTTTATTAATATCACGAATTGTTGCGCTACCATCAACTAGATAGCTTCCGTCTGGTTGTAAGTGAACTTCCTCACTCGGTGTCGGTGTCATGGTCGTCGTAAAGTCGCCAACAATTTCTTCCAGAATATCTTCCAAAGTGACTAAGCCTTGAATATCACCATACTCATCAACAACTAAGCCTAGACGTTCTTTTGCGGCCTGAAACTTTAATAGCTGAACATTGAGTGGCGTACCTTCAGGAATAAAATACAGTTCACGTACAGCACGTAATAAGGTAGCTTTGGTAAACTGATTTTTTGATAACAGCTTAAGTGCGTCCTTGACATGAATATAACCAACAACATCATCAATGTTATCTCGATACAAGAGAACTCGGGTATGGTAAGAATGTGTTAATTGCTTTTGAATTTTTTTCCAATCGTCATTGACATCAATGCCTACCAATTCACTGCGCGGGATCATGATATCTTCAACACTAACGTTTTCGAGTTCTAAAATACTGACCAGCATATCTTTATCACGACCTGATAATAAAGCACCCGCTTCATTAACCACAGTTCGTAATTCTTCACTACTTAAACCATGTTGGTCTCTCTGTTCAGCATTAATACCAATTAACATTAATATGCCATTGGTAATCCAGTTAACAACAATAACCAATGGAAAAAGTAACTTAAGTAAAAACTTGAGTAAAATAGAGCTAGGGAATGCCACTTTTTCGGGGTAAAGGGCAGCAAGCGTTTTAGGTGTAACCTCAGCGAAAATAAGAATAACTAATGTTAATGCAATAGTGGCAATTAAGACCCCCATATCACCAAATAATCGTAAACCAATGATCGTTGCAATAGCTGAAGCAGCAATGTTAACAAGGTTATTACCAATTAAGATTAAACCAATTAATCGGTCAGGGCGAGCTAATAACTTAGCCACACGTTTAGCACCTTTATGATTTTTTTGTTCTAAGTGCCTCAATCGGTATCGATTTAATGACATAAGACCAGTTTCTGAACCTGAAAAATAGGCAGAAATGAAAATGAGTACGGCAAGAATGCCAAACAGCATTTCGGTAGATATGTTGTCCAATAGGGTATCCTAAGTTTTTAAAATAAAGCTAATGTATGACTTTAATCAATTAGCGTTGATCTAAACACTTTATACCTTAAAAAGCAAAGAAGAGAAACTCTAAACCCTTATAATATAAATTCTTTTACAAATCGACTACCGAAATAAGACAACGTTAAAAGTAATGAGGCAATTACCGTTAATACTAATACTTTGTGGCCACGCCAACCTTGCTTAAAATGCCCCCATAAAATCAGCATGTAAACCAATAAAGATATTAATGAAAGCACTGTTTTGTGTGCTCTTTCCCTAGCAAAAAAATCATCAAGAAAAATAAAACCACTAAATTGACTTAATAATAAAGATAACGTGCCGATACTTAAGATTAAAAATAATTGATTTTCAACCTGCATCAATGGTGGTAAATGACTCACGGCCAGCAAGTTTTTATTTTTTAGTTTGTAATTGATATAGGCTACTTGGAAGGCGTAAAGTGTGGCAATAATTAATACGCAATAGGCAATTAAGGCTAAAGTGATATGCGTCACTAAAAATATTTTTTCAGTGCTTAAAGGGATCAGAACATTAGGCGGAATAAAAATCATTAATAACTGCCAAATACCAGCAAAACTATAAACCACAGGCAGTAATAAATTAACTTTATATTTTAATGCAACCAAAGAGACTAGTAAGGTAATAAGTAAACTAACGAGTGAAACAACATTTGGTAAACTAAAGTTTATATTGGCTTGTTGGTATAAATATTGACCATTACTTAAAGTATGAGCAACCATTGCAATACAGCCTAAAGACAATACTAAGACAATATTTGGTCCTTTAGGGTGAAATAACCTCGACAATGTCGCGACTGATGCGAGTATATAACTGACAAAGGCAACGCTAGAACCAATTACTAATAAATCCACAAAGTGCTCCGACACTAATAAATATTCTACTGATTCTATCAGATTGCTAGAGCAACTCCATGATAAATATCAAAGGATTGTTGATAAAAATTTTACCTTATTAATACTTTTCTTATTGGTTTTATCGCTAAAAAGGTAATAAGTAAAGCACAAAACAGGTTAAACCATTGAGGAAGAATGGAATGACTATACTGCATTTGTTCCGAAATATTGATGTCATAATAATTAAGGCAAAAGTCAAGAAAACTACCAAAAGCAATGGCACAAAGTGAAATTCCTAATAAGTAGTGAATAAGCACCTTCGCACCCATCTCGTTTTTAATAACACCAAGAGTTGATATATTCGTTGCGGGGCCAGCCATCATAAAGACTAAAGCCGTTCCCGGCGACAGCCCTGCTAAAATAAATCCGGCAGCAATAGGGGTTGAAGCGGTAGCACAAATGTACATAGGAATCGAAATGACTATCATCATTAACATGGCACCTAAACCGCTGCCATAACTTAATAAAAAGTCCTGAGGTAAAAATGTTTTCACTAAGGTTGCAAAGAGTAAACCGATCACTAACCAAATAATGATGTCGTCAATAAGTTGTGTAGCTGCGTATTTAAAACCTTGTAATGTTTTGCTTTGAGTAAATGCCGGTCTATCGTTCACAGAGACACTCTGACTTGAACAACAGCTGACTTCTTTTGTTAGGTCAACGGCTGGCTGTAAGGCTTCTTTATTACAATAAGAAGTCATACTTGAGTCTTTAGGGGACAACTCAGTTTTATCGTTAGTGCCATCTTCTTTTATTAACGAAACCAATAATCCGGTAATAATGGCAGAAGCTATCGCTGTGATTGGTCGGTAGATAGTCATTATCGGGCCTAACATCGCATAAGAAACTGAAATTGAATCAACCCCTGTTTCAGGTGTTGCGACTAAAAAGGCTGCGGTGGCAGATTTTGACGCACCACTTCGTCTTAACTCTGTCGCTACAGGGATTACACCACAAGAGCAAAGGGGTAAAGGGGCACCGATCAATGCGGCTTTTATAATACTTTTATGACCACCACCAAGATGCTTACTTAATATTTTTGTTGGCACCCAAGCCTTCATAAGGCCAGCAATTAATAAACCCAGTAACAACCAAGGGCTTGCTTCAGCACTTAATTCGATAAAATTATTTATTAAATCAGTAAACTTATCCATTAATATTTCTTATGGTTGAATAAACTAAAAATTATAGTGATAGCCTAACAAATTCAATGCTTTTGTTAAAGATTAATAGAATATAAACGTTCAACTTGGAGAGTGTTTTGAATAATAAATCATTTAATTCAGTGCCTAGTTGATATTTTATCCTTTCGCTTATGTGTATGGCAGTTATAATAGAAAAATATTTCGTCAATTTTCGCTTTTTTGAGTACTTTATGTTTGAAAATTTATCCGAGCGTTTAACTAAAACGTTAAAAAACATCAGTGGCCGTGGCCGTTTAACTGAAGACAATATTAAAGAGACTTTGCGTGAAGTGCGCATGGCATTACTTGAAGCCGATGTCGCCTTACCTGTTATTCGTGACTTTATCGGTAAAGTCAAGGAGCGTGCTGTTGGTAGTGATGTATCAAAAAGCTTAACGCCAGGCCAAGTTTTTGTAAAAATTGTTCAATCAGAACTCGAAAGTGCAATGGGAGAACACAACGAAGGTTTGAACCTCAAAGCTATTCCTCCAGCGGTTATCTTAATGGCGGGTTTACAAGGTGCTGGTAAAACGACCTCTGTTGCTAAATTAGCTAAATTTTTAACGGAACGTGAAAAGAAAAAAGTGCTAGTCGTTAGTGTTGATGTTTACCGACCGGCTGCAATTAAACAACTGCAAACGTTAGCTGCTGAAGTCAATGTTGAGTTTTTCGACAGCACTATTGAACAAAAACCTCTTGATATTGCTAATGCGGCAATTGACCATGCGAAGAAAAAATTCTTTGATGTGGTTATTGTTGATACTGCAGGTCGCTTGCATGTTAACGAAAGCATGATGAAAGAGATACAAGAGCTCCATAGTGTCATCAATCCAATAGAAACTTTGTTTACTGTTGATGCCATGACAGGTCAAGATGCGGCAAATACCGCTAAAGCTTTTGATGAGGCGTTACCTTTAACGGGAATCATATTAACTAAAACTGATGGTGATGCTAGGGGCGGTGCTGCGTTATCAATTCGTCATATTACCGGCAAACCGATAAAATTTATGGGTGTTGGTGAAAAAACTGATGCCTTAGAAGCTTTTCATCCAGAACGTATTGCTTCACGAATTCTTGGTATGGGTGATGTGTTATCACTCATCGAAGAAGTTGAGCAAAAAGTTGATAAAGAGCAAGCGGCTAAACTTGCTGCCAAAGTTAAAGGCGGCAAGGGTTTTGATTTAGAAGATTTTCGTGACCAACTTGTACAAATGAAAAGTATGGGTGGCATGACAGGCATGATGAATAAGTTGCCAGGTATGGGCAATATGTCAGAGAAAATTAAGGATCAGATGGATGATAAGGTTACCGTTCAGATGGAAGCCATCATTAATTCTATGACTCCCGGTGAGCGTCAAAAGCCTGAAGTTATAAAAGGTTCAAGAAAACGCAGAATTGCTGCTGGCTCTGGAACACAAATTCAAGATGTGAATAAGTTACTAAAACAGTTTACCCAAATGCAAAAAATGATGAAAAAAATGTCGGGTAAAGGCGGTATGAAGAAAATGATGCGCAGTATGCAAGGCATGATGCCTCCCGGTGGTGGCATGGGTGGTGGAATGTTTGGTCGTTAATACCAAAGAGTATGCTAAACCTATAAAAAAAAGCGCTGTTTAGCGCTTTTTTTATAGGGACATTTATTGGAAATTATTATCAACGTAAATTAATGATTCTAACCCCCCCCACAAAAAAATAATGTTATCACTTGAAATAATTAACAATATTTATTTATATTTCAGTACTGAAAATAGCCATGGTAGAGCATTCATTAAACAATTTACTTTGCTTAAATAAAAATAGTAAAGCTTTGGCCTCTTTAAGTAAGGTATTACTTGCTATTGCATACTAAAAGCGTAAAATACGCGAGCTTTTCTTTCACTGCGGTGAAGGAAGTGTCTGGGAAAATCCGTTTAACAATTAATTATATAGAGGACGATATGGTTACCATTCGTTTAGCTCGTGGCGGCGCAAAAAAGCGTCCATTCTATCAGGTTGTTGTTGCAGATAGCCGTAATTCTCGCGATGGTCGTTTCATCGAGAGAGTTGGTTTCTTCAACCCAACAGCACAAGGTCAAGCTGAAAAATTACGCTTAGACTTAGACCGTATAACCCATTGGGTTGGTCAAGGTGCGACTGTATCTGATCGTGTGGCTAAGTTAGTTAAAGACGCTCAAGTAGCAGCTTAATAACTTAGTAGTTGTAGAAGGAGTATTTAGTGAGCGAAGAAAATAAAATCATCTTAGGTAAAATAGGCGCTGTCTATGGAGTTAAAGGCTGGTTGAAGGTTCATTCATTTACTGGTGAAACTGAAGCAATATTAGACTATTTCCCTTGGTCTTTAAAATTAGGGAACAAAACTCAATCAGTAGAAATTACCGATTGGCGCAAACATAACAAAGGTTTAATTGTTAAAGCTGCTGGTTTAGATGATCGAGATGTTGCGCAAGCATTAGTTGGATCTGAAATATTAGTTAGTGAAGCCGTGCTACCAGAATTACCCGAAGGGGAATTTTATTGGCGCGACTTAATTGGCATGAACGTTGTTACTACCAATGGTTACGACCTTGGTACAGTATCTGAAATGATGGAAACTGGCGCTAACGATATACTGGTTGTAAAAGCTAACCCGAATGATGGTTTTAGTAAAAAAGAGCGGTTAATCCCTTATCTTTTTGAACAAGTTATTATTTCGGTAGATGCAAACACTAAACAAATTTGTGTTGACTGGGAACCAGGTTTTTAATTCGTGACTAGCGATAAATCAAATAAACTTTGGATTGGGGTGATAAGCCTTTTTCCTGAAATGTTTGATGCTATTACCGAATATGGGGTGACAGGCCGAGCGATCCGCAACGGGTTAATTGAGTTTCATAAGTGGAACCCAAGAGACTTTACTAATGATCGACATCGTACCGTTGACGACCGTCCTTATGGTGGTGGTCCGGGGATGTTGATGATGGTTCAACCGTTACGAGATGCTATTGCTGAAGCGCGTAAAGCTGCTGATGCTGATGCTTCTTTAAATGGTGGAGGAAAAGCAAAGGTTATATACTTGTCTCCTCAGGGACGAAAATTGGACCAAGCCGGTGTACGTGAATTAGCACAACATGATCGACTAGTATTTATTGCTGGAAGATATGAAGGCATTGACGAACGATTAATTGAGTCAGATATTGACGAAGAATGGTCTATTGGCGATTACGTTTTAAGTGGTGGGGAACTACCTGCAATGAATGTAATTGATGCCGTAGCGCGTTTTGTGCCAGGTGTATTAGGACATCAACAATCAGCTGAAGAAGACTCGTTTTCTAATGGTTTATTGGATTGTCCACATTACACTAGGCCTGAGATACTTGAAGTTTCTTCTGATGAAGAAAAATCAGTACCTAAAGTGCTACTAAGTGGTAATCATGAACACATAAGGCAATGGCGCCAATTTAAGTCTTTAGAAAGAACATGGGCCAGAAGACCGGAACTTTTAACTGACCTAGCTCTGACTGCGGAGCAGGAAGAAATGCTTAATACCATCAAAAGTGGTAAAGAGCACAAACTTGCTGATTGCCAGTGAACACTAGGAAGAAGGTATTATGAGTAAAATTATTGACATGCTCAATCAAGAGCAATTAAAAACTGACTTACCAGTTTTCGCCCCAGGTGATACGGTAGTTGTTCAAGTTAAAGTAGTGGAAGCGGACAAAGAACGTTTACAAGCGTTTGAAGGCGTTATCATTTCTATTAAAAACCGTGGCTTACATTCTGCTTTCACTGTTCGTAAAATTTCGAATGGTGTAGGTGTTGAGCGTGTATTCCAGACACATAGCCCTATTGTTGACTCTATTTTAGTCAAACGTCGCGGTGATGTACGTCAAGCTAAACTTTATTACCTACGTGAACTTTCTGGTAAGAGAGCGAGAATTAAAGAGAAATTGGCAAAAAGATAATCTCTTTTTAAACCAATTTACTAAAGCAAAACGTATAAAAAAGCCTGAACAAGTAATTGTTCAGGCTTTTTTGATAGTAGTTTTACCTTTTATATTCTTTAATACTGACGTTTATATTACTTATTCATCGAGCTTAAACATCAAACACTTTACCCTTGATGTCTATGCTATTTAATGTACAAGCTGTTAGACACGCTACTAACAGTATTAGAGTGCTAACATTAATATTTTCCGGCTGACATCTAAAGTAATATCACTATGTTCACCAAGTTTAACCATACCATGTTGCTCTAATTTGGCTAGAATGCCATCAATATTGTCTTCTGTTAAACCCACTTCAGATAATCGTGTTGGTACATTCATCTGTTGAAAAAAGGCTTCTGTTAAAGCAATGGCTTTATCAATTTTAATCGATTCGTCGTTATCGGTTAACTGCCAAACACGTTCGGCAAATTGCACTAGTTTTTCGCGTTTTTCATTACGTTTAACTTTCATAACCGCAGGCAAAATAATGGACAGTGTTCTGGCGTGGTCAATACCAAATCCGCCCGTTAACTCATGGCCTATCATATGTGTTGACCAATCTTGTGGAACACCTGCACCAATAAGGCCATTTAACGCCATCGTTGCAGACCACATAATATTGGCGCGTACTGCCAAATCATCTTTAGTTTCTGCCTGCAAGGCTTTAGGGCCCTCTTCAATTAATGTTTGCAATAAACCTTCAGCAAAACGGTCCTGTACTTTGCCATTAACACTATAGGTTAGGTATTGCTCCATAACATGAATAAAGGCGTCAATCACCCCGTTACCTATCTGACGGTCAGATAATGACAAGGTCACAGTCGGGTCTAATACCGCAAATTGAGGACAGACTAGCGCACTAGCAAAGGGTAATTTATTACCATCACGAGTGACAACAGAATTGCCATTACTCTCAGAACCAGTGGCTGGCAAAGTTAATACCGCACCAATAGGCAGTGCTTGTCTGACCGGTGCTTGTTTAGCCAAAATGTCCCAAGGGTCTTCACCTTCATACAGAGCAGCTGCGGCAATAAATTTAGCGCCATCGATAACTGAGCCGCCACCAACAGCCAGTAAATAATCGATACCTTGTTGTTTAATAATCGCTTGAGCTTTCATTAACGTTTCATAACTAGGATTGGGTTCTATACCAAAAAACTCAAACCACGTATGCTGAGCTAGTGCACTAACAACTTGATCATAAACACCATTATTCTTAATTGAGCCACCACCATAAACCACTAATACTTTAGCATCAGCGGGGATTTCATTAGTAATTAGGTGGATTTGGTTCTCACCAAAATGAATTTTTGTCGGGTTGTGAAAACTAAAATTTAACAAAGGAAATACCTCAATAATAAAATAAAATTAAGCGTTTAATTGCTTCAGTAACTTCTGTGCGACTAAGGTTGAACTGGCTGGATTTTGTCCTGAAATAATTAATGCGTCTTGAACGGCAAAGGCATGCCAATCATCGACTTTTTGATAGTCACCACCACGTTTAATTAATTCATCTTCAAGTAAGAAAGGAACTATATCGGTTAATTGCACCGCTTCTTCTTCACTGTTAGTGAACCCTGAAACAGCTTTGCCTTTAATTGCGTAATCGCCAGTACTATCTTTAACATTTAAGAGGGCAGCAGTCGCATGACATACGGTAGCAACAGGCTTATCAGTGGCTAGGAAACGCTCGATTAACGCGATAGAATCACTATTGTCAGTTAAGTCCCATAATGGACCATGTCCACCTGGATAGAAAACAGCGTCGAATTCATCAGCATTAACGTCAGATAAAACCAGTGTATTAGCAACCAAATTTTGTGCTTCAGTATCCGCATCAAATTTAACAGTGGCTGGCGTTTGAAAATCGTCTAATTTACTATTAGGATCGATAGGCGGTTGACCGCCAAGTGGTGACGCTAATGTTATCATTAGACCCGCGTCTTTGAAGGTGTAATAGGGTGAAGCAAATTCTTCTATCCAAAAACCTGTTTTTTCACCGGTGTTACCTAAGTCTGCATGTGATGTTAGTACCATTAATATTTTCTTTGTATTCATTGTCGGCCTCTTTTTATCAATTTATTACAAGATATTTTCTATTAAGGTTAAGTTAACATAAAGACGATTATCCTGACAATGCAGATAAAATAATCATCATTGTATCAATTAATGATACAATTATTAGATGATAACCTAGTCGAGTATAGTGTTGGATATTTCATTTGAACAATTAAAAAGTATGGTGGTATTTGCCCAAGTGATTGAGCAGGGCACACTAAGTGGTGCTGCTAGGCGGATTGGACTTTCACGCGCCGTTGTCAGTTATCATATAAAAAAGCTTGAAGCACATTTAGGCATAAAATTACTTAATCGTTCAACCCGAACCATTTCACTCACTGAAGCCGGCAGTGACTATTATCAATATTGTCAGGCTATTGCTGAGCAAGCATCTGCTGCTAATCAGCAGATTGAAAACCTTAAGCACGAACCCGTTGGTTTACTCAAAATAACGTGCCCAGTAAATGTTGGCCTACAAACGATTGTCCCAGCACTAAACGAATTTCGAACAATTTATCCACAAATTGAACTTGATGTTATGTTAACTGATGAGGTCATTAATATAATGAAAGAAGGTATCGATTTAGCTATACGTGGTGCGCCATTGAGTGACTCAGGGCTACAGGCAACTAAATTATCGACATTAACGACTTGTCTTTGTGGCTCACCTTCGTACTTTAAAAAATTAGGTACCCCAAAACACCCCACAGACTTAAATAAACATCAATGGGTAATATATAAGCTTACTTCTGGTACGCTTGAGCTTACTAAGGGGAGTCGTTCGTTTAGTATTGAAATGAAGGGGACCATTAGAACTAATAACGCTGCAGCGAGAACGTCTTTTGTTGAAGGGGGGCACGGTTTAGCTAGAATTCCATACTATGATGCGAAACCAAAAATCGAACAAGGTACGTTAGTCTCTGTGCTTGATGACTACGCGATGAAAGATATTAATGTTTATGGTGTTTTCCCACCTGGTGGCGCAGAGTCTAAAAAATTACGACTACTGATCGATTATTTGAAAGACTATTTTATTAAACCACGACTTTTATGAGCACGGGCATTAATCACCATTAAGAGAAAATTCAAATAGTAACCTTAGTTAATTAGCCTATAATTGTTCTGTGATTTATTAGCTAGATTCAAAAACTTTCGATAAAGACCTTTTTAATCAAGTGAAACAGATAAAAAAAAGCCTGAATAAGTAATTATTCAGGCTTTTTAATGTTAAATAGTTTAATGGTGTTATTTGTCATGTCTTTTTTGAAGCACAGCCATAACTTCAGATAATTCGACGTCTTTATCTTGTAACAGGACTAAGGTGTGGTAAAACAAATCAGCACATTCCCCTAGTAAGTCTTCTTTAGTTTCTGCGACGGCAGCCAATGCAACTTCAACGCCTTCTTCACCTACTTTTTGCGCCATTTTAGTGGTACCTTCGGCAAATAAACTTGCGGTGTAACTCGTTTCTGGCGATTCATGTCTTTTACTGGCAATGACTTGCTCTAAATGACTTAAAAAGTTTTGTTGACTCAACTTTTGTTCAGGAAAACAAGACTCAGTACCTAAATGACAACTCGGACCAATGGGGCGGCAAGCAATTAATAAACTGTCTTGGTCACAATCAGTGAGTATTTGGCTAACATTTAAAAAGTTTCCTGATGTTTCACCTTTTACCCAAAGTGTTTGTTTTGACCGGCTAAAGAAAGTCGCTTTACCCGAGTCTATTGTTGCCGCTAATGAGGCTTGGTTCATATAACCTTGCATTAATATCGCACCAGTATCTTGGTGTTGAATAATAGCAGGGATTAGGTTATCCATCTTCAACCAAGCTAGTTGGCTGATATTTTCGTTAGTTACTAACATAGTCTGATCTCTATTTTTGGCTCAAAACTTTTATCGGCTAAGTAATTTTTTAGATCAACAATTTCGATAACTTCTTTATGAAAAACACTAGCTGCTAATGCGCCATCAACATCACATTGTTGATAAACCTCTTTAAAGTGGACCATTTCACCTGCGCCACCTGAAGCAATTAGCGGTATATTACAAACAGCCCGTGCTCTTTTTAATTGTTCAATATCATAACCTTGTCGGACACCATCTTGGTTCATACAGTTTAAAACAATTTCACCCGCGCCACGGCGTTGAACTTCTTTTATCCAATCAAAGGTATTCCACGAGGTTTTTTGGGTACGAGTTTCATCACCCGTAAATTGATAAACTTGATATTGATTAGTTTCTTTATCAAAAAAACTGTCAATACCTATTACTATGCACTGTTGGCCAAAAACATCGGCCAAACGGGTGATTAATGAAGGGTCTTGCAGTGCAGGGGAGTTAATACTGATTTTATCAGCACCCATGGTGAGTATTTGTTTGGCATCTGCTTCACTTTTAATACCACCAGCGACACAAAATGGAATGTCAATTACTTCAGCAATACGGCTTACCCAGCTTTTATCAACCACACGGCCATCGGCGCTAGCGGTAATATCATAAAAAACTAGTTCATCAGCACCAGCTTCAGCATAACGCTGGGCCAGTGGCACGATATCACCAATAATTTCATGATTACGAAATTGAATGCCCTTAACGACTTTGCCATCTTTAACATCTAAACAAGGAATTATTCGTTTAGCTAACATCTATCACCTGTTTTGATTAATACTTTTAAAAATAATGTTTTATTTGTAACATTCATTGCGTGTTAATTCTTCTGTTTCAGCACCTGTGTATAGTTATATATACTGGTTTTTTTTAATAATTTATTCGATTCTATATTATGCACGAAGTAAAAAAAATTGTAACGAATGGAATGCTCTAAAGTATAACTTTATTCTTTTTAGTTGAAAGGGCAGGTATATTTATTTTAATAATAAAGAGTGTTTTTACATGTCAAAATAAGGACTTTTATCTTAAATACTTGTTCAAGAAAAAATGAATCAGCAAGCCAAATAATATCCTATTATGCGGTGTTATTAAATAATTCTACTTTTTTCTTTGTCCTAGCCTAAAGTAACTTATGTAGACCAGATGATAATGAAAATATGGCTGAAGAGGTCTTTACCTATTGAATAGGAGGCCTGAGGCTATTTTTAATTGTATGTCATCATTAATACAACTAGCACCAACAAATTTAGTTTACGCCCGTCTTGTTTTACTTAGTGTTATTCTGTTGAGTAAGCGTTTTTAAATAAAGCAATTAAAATTCATACCGCAGACCTGAGTATGAATTTTAATTGCTTGTTGACTACTTTCTTGCCACTAAGTGAACGGTGCTTGTTGAGCGTTCTAAAAAGGCGCCTTCACAATAGGCAAAATAATATAGCCACAGGCGTTTAAAGGTGTTGTCGTAACCTAAAGTAGATAGGTTGGGCCATGACGATAAGAAGTTAGTTCGCCAGTCTGCGAGTGTTCTAGCGTAATCTAAACCGATATCATCTAGTGACTCTATGACTAATGAGCTATGAGACGTTATATGTTGAGACAATATATTAATTGACGGTAAAAACCCACCTGGAAATATATAGCGTTGAATAAAGTCGACATTATTTTTATAATAGTCAAAGCGCTGGTCCGCTATGGTAATTGATTGAATAAGTAACTTACCACCTTCTTTTAGTCTATCGTTACATTGTTGAAAGAAACTGGGAAGATACTCATAACCGACCGCTTCAATCATTTCAATAGAAACAACTTTATCAAAACTACCGGTAAGATTACGATAATCTTCTTTAAGTAAGGTGATTTTATCGCCAAGGTTTAATTCATCTATTTTATTTTTAGCATAATCAAACTGTGCATCAGAAATGGTTGTCGTGGTAACTTTACAACCGTAGTTTTGTGCCGCATAAATGGCTAAACCACCCCATCCAGTACCTATTTCTAGCAGATGCTCACCCTCACAAAGACTGAGTTTTTCACAAATGGTTTTTAATTTATGTTGTTGTGCTTCATCTAGGGTTGAGTTTTTATCAGGATAAATAGCTGAAGAATACATCATTGACGGGTCTAAAAATTGAGTATATAAGTCGTTACCCAAATCGTAATGAGCCAATATATTTCGTTTTGATCCCGACTGAGTATTTCTATTTTGCCAGTGATTAACGGCACCTTTAACTTTATTCATCCAGGATTTATTTTGTTCTAACGAATCGGTTTCTTGCTGGGCTTTAGCGAAGATTCTGATGACATTAGTTAGGTTTGGACTACTCCATTTACCTTCTATAAAAGCTTCGGCTGCACCAATGCTACCACCCTTAACTAAGTCTCGGTAAACGCTAATGTCATGAATAACAAGTTGACCTTTGATAGCCACATCATTAGCTGATTCAGGGAAGAAGTAGTTTGCTGAGTCTTCGACAATTTCTAATTGTCCGAAGGTGATGTCAGCTAAAACACCGTGTACTAATGCGCGACAGCGTTTATCTATCCACTTTGCGGCTTTTGAACGATTAATAGTCTCAACATTTTCCATCTTTTATTCCTTTATATTTTACTTCACTAACTATTGTTATTAATTTATTTTTTGATAGCCAATAAACGGAATACGCTTAAGGAAAATTTTGACTGCTTGCCAATAAATACTGAACACAATTTTTATCGTCATTATTGGTAATTGACACCAAATACGCATCAGTACTGGTGTAGAAAAAGGCAGTTTTTTCATGACTAAACTAACATCAAATAATGTTTTACTATTTTGGTTTACTTCATCTATTTTTTTATTTTCAATTTTAACCAGTAACTTATTATCGGTAGTGGTAGGTGGCTTTATTTGCCAAAAGTAAGTCATGTCTAAGTCCATAAAGGGTGACACTTGAAAAACTTTTTTGGAGGTATGTTCACTGGTTTTGTCTAATAAATCAATTAAATAGTAATGCCGCTCATTCCAAGGGGTATTACTGACCTCAGCCAGCATTTGAGTACAGTTATTCTCCTTGTCATAACAAAAGTAGAAATTTGCTGGGCTAAAATAGATGCCAAAACATCTAACCTGAATCAGCATAGTAATACTGTTTATATCGTTATGACCGTTTAACTGGCTGACTTTTTTCTTAATACGCTCAGATAAAGAAAAAGGTTCATCTCTTAAGTAATCTTTTTCGACAAAACGTAACGGGTGATACCAAGAAAAACCAAAAAAACCTTTAGTGGCCTTTTTGTCCTCAATGTCACCAACATCAAGTGCCAGCATATACAGGCGATAATTAAAACTATGTTTGGTTGGGCTGAAGCGTCGGTGAATAATATTGCCTAAGTAAATATTACTTTTACTAAAAGGTATGGTCTTATTTTCAGAGGCAACTTTATTTTTAGACACAACTAAGACTTAGACGTTTGCTTGTCAAGTAGGCAGTCAAATCGTTTAGCCACTTCAACTGCGCTTCTTACGCCATCTTCATGAAATCCACTATGCCAGTAAGCGCCGGCAAAATGCGTATGGTTTTGACCGCAAATCAATGACCTTTCATTTTGAGCTTTAATAGATTCGGTAGTAAATATCGGGTGGTGATAAATAAATTGCCCTAGGATGCTACTAGGATCAATATCATCTTTTTGGTTGAGGGTGACACAAAAAGTATGTTTACTTTTTATTCCCTGTAAAATATTCATGTTGTAAGTAACACTAGCCGCTTTTGTACGATCGTCACTCAATTGATAATTCCAGCTTGCCCAAGCTTTTTCTCGTTTAGGTAATAAGTTTTTATCGGTATGTAAAACTACTGAATTTTCACTATAGGGCATAGCGGATAATACACTTATTTCTTCTTTTGATGCATCACCGAGTAATGACAGTGCTTCGTCTGAATGACAAGCGATAACAATTTCGTCAAACGTTTCACTTGGCGCATCTTTAAAGTGCAATTGTACTTGCCCATCACGCCGAGTAATATCACTGATATTGGCATTGAGTTTAATACTTTCTTTAAAGGGTTCACACAAGGGGGCCAAGTAACTGCGAGAACCATTAGGTACTACATACCACTGTGGCCTGTCAGCAATATTTAATAATCCGTGATTATGGAAAAACTGGACAAAAAATCTAAACTCAAAGTCTTCCATTTGGGCCAAAGAACTTGACCAAATAGCAGCCCCCATAGGAAGAATATAATGTTCAGCAAAGAAACTATTAAATGAATTGTCGGCTAAAAAATTCCCTAAGGTATAACTTTCAGTATAACTTTGCTGCTCAAAGACTGCTTTACATAACTTGTTAAACCTTAAAATATCTTTGACTAGTTGCCAAAATTTTGGTCTGAAAATATTACGTCGTTGAGCAAATAGGGTGTTGAGGTTATGGCCATTGTATTCTAAACCTGTCTGACAATTATGAACTGAAAAGCTCATCTCAGTTGCTTGCTTACTTATACCAATCTCAGACAACATGGCTAAGAAATTAGGATAAGTCTTGTCATTAAAAACAATAAAACCGGTATCAATAGCAAAGTTTTCGCCATCTTTTACGATATCAACAGTGGCTGTATGCCCACCCACTCGATCGTTTTTCTCAAATACTGTGACACGGTGTTTCTTGGCAAGTAAGTAAGCGGCAGTTAATCCTGAAACCCCTGAACCAATAATTGCGAAATGCTTCAAACTTTTACTTCCTTAAAATCAATGATTGCCATAATGAAGACGGTAATAATGAAAACAGTTTTAATAATAATGTGAGTCTTTTGGGGAAGTGAATATAATTTTTTTGAGCTTTTACACCTTCAACAATTCGTTGTGCTGCTTCTTCACTGGTCAGTAAAAATGGCATGGAAAAATCATTTTTGTCGGTTAAAGGCGTTTTGATGAAACCGGGGTGAACCAAGGTGACACTGATGTCATTGCTGACTAAATCAAGACGTAAACTTTTAGCGAGATAATCCATTCCGGCTTTTGATGCACCATATGCCTCACTTCGTGGGAATGGTAAAATGGTTGCACTTGAGCTAACGAATACCACTTGACCACCTTTTTTTACTTTGGGTAATAGATACTGTAATAGCCAGCCTAATGATATCAAATTTGTATTAATGACATCAGCGAAAAGCTCGCCATTAAATTGCTTTGCATTATCAATATAACGACAGTTACCGGCATTTAAGATTAAAATATCAATTTCATCAATATACTCAGTTTGAATCTTGATTTCTTCTTGTTTGGTCATATCAAATAGGCAGGTTTTGTAAGCTTTCTCTTTAATGGCATCAAGTTGTTTTACATTACGACCACAAGCTATAACTTTGTGATTATTATTACTGTAAGTTTCGAAAAGTGCTGCGCCAATACCTGAGGTTGCGCCTGTTATCAATATTGTTTTAGATGACATTATTTCGCCGCCTGTAGCTTAATCCAGCGGATAAGTTTGCCAACAAAAGGCAGTTGTTCATAAAGCATAACACCTAAATCAAGGTAGTCTTTATGGTAAATGACCTTATCTGCCTCTCCTTCTATATGTGAATTACCCCAAACGGTGACAGCTTTACCCTTGTTAAGTTTTTTATGGGTATAGGTCATTTTCCAATAAATTGAGGCATGAGAGTCTTGCAATATTACTCGCTCTATAGTGAACTCACATGACGTTAAGTTTTGATATAAACCTTCAAAATATCGATACAAATTGTCAAAACCTTCAACTTTGTGGATAGGGTCTACAAAGGTGATGTTTTTATGATAAATACTTTCTAGTAGCTCAAGGTTATCTATAGACAGCTCTTGGTAACTTTGAACAAAACTATTGAGCCAAAGGGGATAGTTTGTTGATTTTTTATTGCTCACTTCATTTTGCATAGTTATTACCACTATATTTTGTAAACGATGAATGCCATATTTATTGAATAATAATTTAAATTTCTTAGTTATTTTTATTTTATATTATTTATAAAAAGCTAGCGCTTTTGTTCTTGCTTCTTTGTGGTCAACAATTGCTGGCCAATAAGTAGTTGTTTTATGATCACTGATATATTGATGAGGAAAATGAATTTTTTTATCAGGCACATTTTTAAGCTCTGGTATATATTTACGTATGAATGTTCCGTTGGGATCAAATCGCTCGCTTTGTCTAATAGGATTGAAAATTCTAAAGTAGGGCTGGGCGTCACATCCAGTACTCGATGCCCATTGCCAGCCGCCATTGTTCGAGGCTAAGTCACCATCAATCAATTGTTGCATAAAATACTTTTCGCCTTTTCGCCAATCAATCATTAAATGCTTAGTGAGAAAGCTGGCAACAACCATTCTTAATCTGTTGTGCATCCAGCCTGTTTGATTAAGCTGTCTCATGGCGGCATCAACAATAGGGTAACCTGTTTTACCTTCACACCATGCCTGGAACAGTTCATTGTTATCGATCCATTTAACGGCGTTATACTTTTCCTGAAAGCATTGGTTTTTACTTAACTTTTGCTCATCAAACATTAGGTGGCGATAAAAGTCACGCCAAATAATTTCATTTAACCAAGCAAATTCTTTACTATCAGTTGCTATCAAAATGTCGGGAGAATGGTTGAGTAAAGACCATAAGATGTATCGCGGACTGATAACACCTGCAGCTAGATACGGTGATAAACCGGAAGTGCCTTTAATAGAGGGCACATCTCTGACTTCATCATAACGATTGAGTTTTTTTTGGTAGAAGTAAGATAAGGTGTTTTTTTCAAAGTCAGTTGCTAATGGCCAATTTTTGGAGATGCCTGAATTTGATGATGGAGAAGCTTGGAATGGCTGTTTAATTTGTTCTTTTGTTGAAGGTTTACCAAGATACTCAAAACTATATTGTCTGATGTATTGTAACCACGCTTTTTTAAAGGGGGTAAATACCTTAAACATCTTACCTGACTGATTCAGTATTTTTCCCTTGGGTGCGATTACGTCTGACTCATGCAGTATTAACGGTACCCCAGCATCTATAAGCGCCTTATCACGTTGTTGTTCATTAAATTCAAGCTCGCTATTGGCTATTATATTGGTGATTTCATTGTTAGCACAATATGATTTTAAATAGGTTAATTGTGATGCAAAGTCTTCTACTTCAACTAATTTAAGTTCTATATTAAAGTTTATAAGTTCATCAACTAGGGCATAGGCGTGACGTTTGATAAAGTCTATTTTAATTGGCGACCAATCGTGTGTTTGCCACTGTTTTTCGCTAATAAAAAAAATCGCCTCACGCTTATGGGGCGAACTAGGGAGGTTTAAAAAATAGTTTAAGGCAGGATTATCGTGAGTCCTAAGATCATTGCGAAACCAAAGTAAAGATGTCATTTTTAAAATATATAACCTTTAATTGTCATTTTAATATACATAACTAAGTGTAAGTACTACTGAATAAAGTGATGGTTAGAACATTGGCTAATACTTCAGTTAATACAAAAATTAGCTCTAACTGAGGTTAGGGTCACAACAAGTGTATTGAGTTGCTAAGAACTCAATAGATCATGCTTTGGCTATTAATATATAAAACTGCCGATAGGATTAAGCAGTTTATTAAGCCCCTCGGTAAAATGTAGTGCATCATTGGCAACTGTATAACATAAACAGCCATTTTGGGAAGTGGGCTGATGAACGTTTGAACCGTCCAACATAATAAAATCACCTTTTACATATTTACCGTGACTGTCATGGAAAGAACCCGCTAATAAAACAGTTAATTCGAAACCTTTGTGGGTATGTTTTGGAACTCCACCTCCAGGCTCAATATGTAATAAGTTAGTATGAATTTCATTCTCATTAAGTTGAAAAGCTGCTCGGGCTAATTTGCCAAATTGAGCCGTTTTACCAAGTGGCAGACTATTTAAAATAGCGGGTAATTTAAAAGTCTTATTTTTAAACGTTACTGATTTCTCAATAATGGTATCTTGAAGCTCAAGCTCGTCAGTTTCGGTAATACCGTCGATCATTTGGTCAAAATCCATTAAAGTAATATCTTGTCCTTGACTATCAACCATTAATTTATCTAAAAGATCTTCTTCGAAACTAACCTCGGCTGCTTGTTCGGTTAATTGTACGATTTTTTGTTGGCAAGTTGAACACATGTCGGCATGAATTGCGATACCCGCAGATAAAGAGACAGGTAAGTCTCCTTTGACAAAAGACTGTATTAGCTCATATTTAGGGTGGTGCTTAATCATGGTGTTCTCCTAACTGCACTTTGAGTTTGGCTAGTGCTAAACGCAAACGGGATTTAATAGTACCTAAGGGTAAATTTAGGTGTTGGGCAAGCTGCTCTTGCGACATTTCCATCAAATAAAATCCCCTAACAACCTGTTGCTGATTATCCGGAAGCTTTTCTATACCATTTAACAGCTCTTTACTTTCAAGATGATCATCAAAGGCTTCTGATTCGGTTTGAATACTTTCTATTATCGGCCAAATGTCATCACTGAGGTTGTCTTCTTTGTTACCCTTTATTTTTCTAAGTAAATCAAAGGTTACATTACGCATTACTGTATAAACCCAAGTAGTTGATGCCCCTTTTTTTTCATCATAAAGGTGGGCTTTGCGCCAAACATTGCTCATTGTTTCTTGAACCACCTCATTTGCTTGTGTTTCATTTGGGAATTTACTACGAGCTATTCGTTGAATTTTTGGTGCGAAAAATTTAAACAATCCAGTAAATGCTTGTTTATCTCTTGTACTGGCAACAGCTTTAAGCCATTGACTAAGTTGAGCGTGATCTATTGCATCTGGCATATTACAAGGTGGAGCCTCTATTACTTTTGTTATAAAATTGTTTTGCAGAGCTGCCATTATACCTTCTCCTACCCAGACATTTTGTTTTAATACGTTAATATGATAAAAAAGATCACATGCCTGTTCATTTATTAATAAATAATGGTCTGAACAAAGTCTTTAGCTTGTTCGAAACTATATTTATTAATGAGGTTATTTTTAGAACTGTGTACTATAGGGAGTAACTCTAACCACCTTGCTACAATCCAGGTTGGATTGTCTGCGGGAATTTCCGGATAGAGCTCGCTGAGCATTTTGTTTTGCTCAAATACTTCCGAGAGGGATTTTGATAATTTATCTATTAATGGGTCTGTTTTAACGTCAGTAGCAGGCCAATGCTCAAGATGGGTAACTGAGCTATAATGGAGGTCGTTGTCACGTGTATTAATAGATTGAAGTTCAACTAATGATTTACACTTTACATCAACTTCCAATATCCCATCTTCGCCTTGGCCAAAATTAATTATTTCAACCCAACTGCCCCACATCTTATTGGTAAGTTGCTCGTCTTTAGTCTTAAAACAGATGACAAACCCTTCCCCTTGCGCAGCAACACTTACCATTTTTAGGTAACGTGGTTCAAATATTCTTAATCGCGTAATACCTTCTGGTAATAGAAATACGGGTAAAGGAAAAATAGGTAAGTGTATGCTTTGATTTTTCAATTATATTCCTCTTATTTTATCATTGGCTATTGTAGGTAATACGATCATAATTAATGTATCGATGAAGTTAAAAAAAAAGCCCCTTTGAAAGGGGCAAAACACGAAGGAAAACTTAACTTTCAATCAAGAACAAATCCGTACATTGTTATTAATTACGTGAGAGAAATTATAAAGATCATAAAGTTAATAAAAAAAAAGACATCAAGTTTTTAATGATCTAAAGTTAAAAGCCACTCGTATTAAATAAGTTGGATATTAATAAGGGAATGTATAATGAATTATCTTATAACCGGTGGTACAGGTCTAATAGGTAAGGCCTTGATAGCAGAACTATCGCAAAATAATGTTGAGATAACTGTCTTGACAAGAAATCCCAAGCAAGCGAAGAAATCACTGGGAAATCATCTGCATTTCATTGATGAATTAACATCTAGCGATATAGAAAATAAAGATGTTGTCATAAACTTAGCCGGTGAGCCAATTGCAGACAAAAGATGGACAAACGCACAAAAAAATAAAATTTGTCAAAGTCGCTGGCACATAACGCAGCAACTAGCTGATCTCATAAATAAAGCAGAAGCTCCACCGAGTTTATTTATTTCTGGTAGTGCCATCGGCATATATGGCCGCCAGGGTAATAAAGCAATTAATGAAGACTATACAGATTTTAATCAAGAGTTTACCCACGATATTTGTAAAAAATGGGAAGCTATAGCTTTAGAGGCATCTTCTGAGAAAACTCGCGTCGCTATTCTGAGAACTGGTATTGTATTAGCAACAAATAGTGGCGCGTTAGCTAAAATGTTACCACCATTTAAACTAGGATTAGGTGGACCAATTAGCCAAGGTGAACAGATCATGTCTTGGATACACTATCAAGATATGGTCGCTGCGATATTGCACATTGAAAAAAGCAAAGAACTAAATGGGCCTATAAATTTAACGGCCCCTTTTGCTGTATCTAATCATCACTTTAGCCAAGCATTATCGAGTCAATTAAAACGCCCTTGTTTTTTCACTACACCGACGTTGTTATTAAAATTACTGTTTGGTGAAATGGCTGATTTATTATTATATGGTCAAAATGTTGTACCAACCAAATTGCTTGACTCAGGTTATAGCTTTAAGTATCCAACAATTGAAGCTGCTTTAACTGATTTAGTCAGTTAATTTTCATTTCAATTATTTAACTGTTATTAAAAGAGGAACACGTTTGATTAGGTGTTTCTTTATCAAAAAACAGGGTGACCTCTGCTACGTCAATACCAAGTTTTGATATGGTGGTTTTATTCATTACGCGGTAGTCATCAATTTGATACATCCAATCATCCATAGATACTTGATATGTTTCATCATCAATTTTAAGTAACAGGTCGTAGGTAAACTGAAAAGCAAAACCTTGATGCTTTCCTATTGCTGTGCCAACAACATCCTCAGCTGTACCAAGGTAAGTGCCATTAGCTTTTTTAGTTAATTGCCAATTTCGGTAACTAATTTCTCCATCATTGAAATAAAACTTTTCAGCTAAGGTACCTTCATTAGCTTCCCACGTACCTTTAATTTCGACACAAAATCGTCTGTTGACCTTGTTGGAATAATCTTGAATCATTCCCCAAGCGACAATATCGCCAGAAAAGTAACTCTTAATATCAAAAGGTTTTTTCTCTTTTTGATAATCAGCTAAATCGACTGAACAGCTGGCAAGGATTAATAAAGTAAAAAGGGTAAATATAATGCTAATGATTTTATTCATGGTTAGTTTGACCTAATAATTGTGAACGTAACTTTGGTTGGCTTGTTTTTTCTGCTAGCCAAATATCAAGGAAGATTTGACCAAATGTGGGGTCATCGATACGACCAATATGAACTTTATTAAAATAAAAAAAACTGGTTTTATTGTCAATAAACAAAGACAAAGTATCACCTTCAATAATATCGGGCCAAATCTGTTGTAGTTGCGGGATGAATTTTTGATAACTTTGGCTAGGTAACTCCAAGTGTTGCCATTGTTCAACTGTGCGGTCAACTAAATCATCTTTTGAAATATCTCTTAGGTAGTTTATTTCATAAATGAGTTTGTCATTTATTTCATTAATAGGGTATTTCCCTGAGGTGGTCAGTAATCTGCTCTTGTACAAGTCCCAAAACAGAAATGAAAGGGTTGCTTGACCAACCTGATGAAATTTAAATTGCTCATTTAACTCCCCTAGGTTGTTGTTTAACTCGCTTTTAATATTTGATGCTGACGCAAATAACGAATAAGACAGCGTCAGGGCAAAAAAGACGATTAACTTATTCATAAATGACCTTTTTACCAATAAAAAACGACTGTAATCTAAAGAGTAACACAAACAAGGAACCCCAAATCACACTTAAAACCAAGTAGGTTATTATCAGTGATTGGCCTAAATTTACCACCTCCAATTGATAACCCACAATATAACTTAAGGGTGCAATTAATCCAGCCAGTATTTGTAGCCATATGGAGGTGCGTAAAAAACGTAAACTGTGAAATAAAGTTGTGGCAAAACTGGCCCACAAAGACATCAACCAGAAGGGGATATGTGTTTCTTGGCTAAAAATGAAAAAACCAAAATGCTGTAAAATAGAGTCAGTATAAATACCTATGATACTAACAATAAATATAAAGAAGATTTCTTTATATGTTTTTATAAAAAATAAAAGGTGCACACTAAGCAAAAACAGAGCTACCGGAATAAAGAGATTACCCCAATAAATTAAACCAAACCATGTGATATTGTAGCTAATTAAGTTTATCATAGTGATGACTATAAGAATTATTGAACATGTATACGTATGAAAGACCAATAAGGTTTATTTTCTTTGAAAAATAGGGGGTCTGATTTAAATCCCCCTTATCTGACTACGGCTACCTAAGTTATCTTATCTATTAGTTTAGTGATTTATGTTGCTAACATGAGGAAGAATTAGGCCAACAGGCAATTGCTTGCTCTAAAGTAAATTTTCCCTCAAGTAATGAACGACCTAAAATAACACCCTTTACACCTGTTGGAATAAGCGCTTTGATATCGTTAAGGCTACCAATGCCTCCAGAAGCTTGCCAAGCAACACTTGGATACTTTTGACAAAGCTCTGAGTAAAGGTCGACATTGCTACCGGTTAACGTGCCGTCCTTTGAAATGTCGGTACATAAGATATGTTTAATACCTGCGCTAATATAAGCGTCGAGTAAGTCTTCTAGATTGACGCCACTATCTTGGAGCCAGCCATGGGTTGGGAGCGTTTTATTACCTAATTCATCAATTTTAATATCAAGCGCTAAGACAATTTTCTCACCACCATAAATGTTAAGCCATTCAAGCACCAGTTTAGGTTGTTTAATGGCTAATGAGCCAATAACCACACGATTCACCCCCAGTTCAAGTAGTTGTTCAACATCTTCTTGACAGCGAATACCCCCACCGACTTGAATAATCATACTTGGATGGTTCATAACGGTTTTAAGGGTTGATAATTGACGTTTAGTACTATCTTTTGCCCCATCTAAATCGACAAAGTGCATTACCTTTGCCCCAGCATCACTGTAGGCTTGTTGGCGTTCTTTAACTGTGTATTGATAATTGGTCTTTTGGTTATAATCGCCTTGGAATAAACGGACCACTTTACCATCAATTAAATCTATTGCGGGGATCATCATGAGTGTTCTAACTCCAAAAAATTCTGAATGATTTTACTGCCTAGTTCACCTGAACGCTCAGGATGAAATTGACAACCAATAAAGTTGTCTTTAGCAATAACTGCTGAAAAATTGCTACCGTATTGACAAGTTGCCAACGTGTATTCACTAATGGGCGCGGCAAAACTATGAACGAAATAGAAATAATCACCAAGGGCTATACCATTAAATACAGGGTGCTCAACTAATGTTGTTAGTGTGTTCCAGCCCATATGTGGTAGTCGGTTATCTTGTGCCTCTAATGGGGTGACTTTAGTCGGGATCAAACCTAGACATTGAACAGTATCACCGCTTGAACTTTCAGTTGATGACTCAGTCATTAATTGCATACCTAAACAAAAACCGAGTACCGGTTGTTTAAGGTTTTGTAGTGTTTTAACTAGGCCTTTTTCAATAATATTTGCCATCGCATATTTTGCGCTACCAACGCCGGGTAAAATAACTTTATCTGCTTGTTTAATAACATTAATATCATCACTGATGATAACGTCAAAGCCTAAGCGTTCAATAGCAAATTTCACTGAAAATAAATTAGCGCAACCGGTGTCAACAATTACATTAATTTGCTGTTGAACATTCCCTCTCATTATAAGGTGCCTTTTGAGCTAGGGAGTACATCGCCTTTTACTGTAATAGCTTGCCCCAGTGCGCGACCAAACACTTTAAATAAACTCTCTACTTGGTGATGACAATTGCCTTCAGTGGTTGATAAGTGCAAAGTGATTGCCATAGAATCAGCAATAGAGCGGAAAAAATGACTAACCATTTGTGTCGACATCTTTCCTACTACATTGTCAGTAAAGTTAGCATCAAATTCTAGCCACGGGCGACCTGATAAATCGATTGAACATTCGGCGCGGCACTCATCCATCGGCAAAACAAAACCAAAACGGGCAATACCACGTTTATCACCAAGGGCTTTTTTTAAAGCTTGTCCCAATGCCAGTGCAGTGTCTTCAACACTGTGATGTTCATCTATATGATAATCACCAGAAACGCTACATTGGAGATTAAAACCACCGTGAGTTGCTATTTGATCTAGCATATGATCAAAAAAGCCAAGACCGGTATCAATTTTACTACCACCGACTTTATCTAAGTTAACAATGACTTTTATATCTGTTTCTTTAGTGGTGCGGATAACAGTTGAGGTTCTTTTGTTACTGGTTAATAGCTGATCACTAATATCGGTCCAGTTTAAGTTTTCACGATCATATTTGATACCAATAATGCCCATATTTGCAGCAAGTTGCATGTCAGTTTCGCGATCACCAATAACAAACGAATTTGAAAAGTTAACTCTTCCTTGTTGTAAATAATTGCTAACAAGGCCTAGTTTAGGCTTGCGACAACTGCAGTTGTCTTTATCAAAATGAGGGCAAAGTAAAACGTCTTCAAAAATAACACCTTGAGAGCTAAAGATGTCCATCATTTTATTGTGGGGTACATCAAAGTCTTCTTGTGGGTAACTTTGTGTGCCTAACCCATCTTGATTCGATACCATTACCAGTTTAAAACCTTTATTTTGCAGTGCCAATAACACAGGTAATACTTTTGGTTCAAAAACTAATTTCTCTAAGCTATCAACTTGTTTATCGCTAATAGGCTCCTCAATTAGTGTGCCGTCACGGTCGATAAATAAAATATTTTCTTGTGCCATAATTATTCTCTATAAAAGTTTCTGTAAAAAAGTTGCTAAAGTAATCGGATAAAAATCAATTCAACTATTATTTATTTGTCAAATGCCAAGGTAATTGTTTCTATTAATAACTTTAGCTCATGTTCACTGCCAATACTGATGCGTAAACAATTCATTAATTGGGGTTGCTTTGATTGATCTCGAATTAATATCCCTCGTGCTAACAAGGCATTAAAAATAAAATCTTTGAGGTCCTCAGAGCCCGCCTTAAATAATACGAAATTAGCATCACTATGATGTACCTTTTCGCACCAGGGCTGTAATGCAAGCCAAGTGATTAGTTGTTGGCGAAAAAAATCAGTTTCTTTAACACGAATACTGACTTGCTTTAAATTGTCATTAGCGAGAGCAATACTGCCTATTTCAGCGACAGGCGCTGAAATAGGATAGGGAGCAATAACTTTGCTGAGCATATTAATAATATCGCTATTGGCCAGGGTAAAGCCACAACGTAAACCAGCCAGAGCAAACGCTTTTGATAAGGTTCTTAGTATAACTAAGTTTTCATATTGTTGGAGCCAGGAAGCAACAGAGTGTTTAGCCGAAAATTCTATGTAGGCTTCATCAACGACGACAATGGCGCTGTCTTTGAATAACTCAATCGTCTCTTTTATTTGTGCTGCGGGTAATAAATTACCTGTAGGATTGCCTGGCGAACACAGGAATACAATCTTAACTTTTCCTACATTAGCTTTTAAGCCTTCAAGGTCAAGTTCATTGTTGATTAATGGCACTTTAACAATACCTGCGCCATGACTTTCTGCACTAATGGCGTACATCCCATAAGTGGGTGGACAGATGACTATATTATCTTGATAAGCTTTACAAAAAGTTCTTATTAACAGCTCAATGCCTTCATCTGCGCCACGCGTTGCTAAAATATTAGCCACGGGTTGTTGAGCATAGTTGCTGTAAGCTTTTAATAGCGACTCTGGTTGAAAATCAGGATAGCGATTAAGACTATTACCCTCAAGTTGATAAGTACCTGGCCCTGATGCTTCATTGGCATTTAGCCAGATCTTATTGGTTGCATCATCACCACTTGAAAATAATCGACGGGCCGATTGATAGGGCACCATATTGATCAGTTCTTCTCGTGCAAGTTTATTGGTAATTGACGGGCTGTTTTTTGAATTAGTTGGCATAACTAATCTTCCTCAAGACGAATAGTAACGGCACGTTTATGAGCATCTAACCCTTCGGCATCGGTCAATTCTGTAATACATTCAGCCAAACTGGCTAAGCCCTCTTTAGTAAGCTCTTGTATTGTATAGCGACGAGAGAAATCGGCTAGTGTTAGGCTGCTGATTACTTTTGAATAGCCGTAAGTCGGCAGTACGTGGTTAGTACCACTCGCGTAATCACCTGCCGATTCTGGGGTGTAAGCGCCAACAAAAATTGAGCCGGCATTACGTAAAGTCGACAATAAATTTTGTGGTGTCTCAGTTTGAATAATTAAATGCTCTGGACCATACTCGTTCGATATTTCAACCGCTTGACTTAAATCTTTTGTTAAAATTAGTCGACTTTGCAATAAGGCTTGTTGGGCAATTTTTTTGCGGCTCAATAAGGTAACTTGTTGGCTAAGTTCAACTGCAACATCATTGATTAAACTTTCACTATCTGACAATAAAATTACTTGGCTGTCCGGTCCATGTTCGGCCTGAGATAATAAATCAGCAGCAACAAAGGCGGCGTTGGCTTGTTCATCAGCTATGACTAATAATTCTGAAGGACCAGCAGGCATATCTATAGCAAAACCAGGTACTTGCTGTGAAAGTTGCTTTTTAGCTTCGGTAACAAAACGATTACCTGGACCAAAGACTTTATGGACTGCTTTAATCGTTTCTGTGCCATAAGCAAGCGCTGCAATGGCTTGTGCACCACCTACTGTATAAATTTCATCAATATCACAAAGGTCAGCAGCAACTAAAATTTCATCAGCCAGTTGGCCATTTTTATCAGGAGGACAAACTAAAACAGTGCGTGAACAACCAGCGATTTTTGCTGGAACACCCAACATGAGTACTGTTGATGGTAAAGGCGCACTACCTGCTGGAATATATAAACCCACACTATCAATTGCTTGTGTTTTTAAAATACAACGGACACCGGGACGAGTCGTGACATCGACATCCGTGGGTATTTGTGCATCGTGAAAACATTTAATCTGCTGATAAGCGGTTTTAATGGCTTTTAAACGTTTGTCTGATAATGCCAGCGTTGCCTGTTTAATTTGTTCTTTTGTTACTTTTAACGTGGTTAGTTTTACGGTGTCAAATTTTTCCGTTAACTGAAAAATTGCTTGATCACCTTGTTTTTTAACTAAGGATAATATCTCAGCAACTTGAGTGGATAAACTCGCACTATTAGTAATGGCAGGACGAGCAAGTGTCACTTGTTGCTCTTCTAGTGAAAGTGACGACCAATTAATCGCACTGGCGTTTGCTGTCTTTTTATCTGTTACAAAAGAATTAGTCATAATTTAGCCCATCATCTTTTCAATTGGCATAACGAGTATTGAGTGACAACCTAACGCCTTTAGTTGCTCCATAGTTTCCCAGAAGAGCGTTTCTGTCGCCACTACGTGAACCGCAACTAAATCATCACGCTCTGCCAAAGGTAAGATCGTTGGTGTTTCAGTGCCGGGCATCAGAGCACTTACTTCACTTATTTTATCCTTTGGTGCGTGCAACATAATGTATTTACTTTCTTTTGCCTGCATCACGCCTTGAATACGGGGTAATAAGGTATCTAACATTTTTTGTTTTTCATCACCCAGCGGTACAGATGTTTGAATTAATGATGCTTTAGAGCGAAAGATCACTTCAACTTCTTTTAAACCGTTAGCTTCTAATGTTGCACCGGTTGATACTAGATCGCAAATACCATCAGCTAAACCAACTCGAGGAGCAACTTCTACCGAGCCTTTTAATAAACAAAAGTCGAGTTCAATGCCTTTTTCTTTAGCAAAGCGATTGAGCAGTTGCGGGTAAGTTGTCGCAAACCGTAAACCATTCAAACTTTCAATACCTTGGTAATCAAATTCTTCTGGCATGGCAATAGACAGGTGGCAAGCGGCGAAGTTTAAACCGGTGGTACGAATGTAGTTGGCTTTTTTACCTAAAAGTTCACGTTCTAATTCGGCTTCTTCTAAGGTATTGTCACCAACAATACCTAAATCACAGACACCATCCATCACAAGGCCTGGAATATCACTGCTTCTCACACGCATAATATCAATAGGCATATTAGTGACATGTGCTAACAAACGACGGTCGGTAACGTTGAGCTTTAGGCCGCAACGTTTAAGTAAATTTTGGGTATCTTCGCTTAATCTTCCTGATTTTTGCATGGCGATGCGTAAACGTGGTTGAGTAGTCATCTTATTTGTCCTGTCTAAAGTCTTTAAATTTATAATAGTTTGTCTGCTTTCATCAATATTTCGCATGTATATACAATTTTTAACACAGTAAAATGCGAAAACCCCCGAGAGAGTAAGGCTCTTTCGGGGGTTTAGAATTTGGTGTAAATTTAACTAATCCATTGAAAGGCCAATAGCCCCCCAGCGAATATACCTGAGTGGCTAATCCGTATGATAGTGATGATGTAGCGTGTTCAGGTTGTCAGTCATAATAATCTCGTTAAATTTGTTTCTCATGGCAAATATTGACAATATAAATTCAATATTTGCTTCTATGGTTCACAATACGAGGAATATCATTAGCTCGCAAGCTTTTATTACCTTTCTGTTATTACAAAAGTATATATGATATTAAAGTTTCTTGATTTTTTTCCGATAATAAGTTCATTAGATAATTAACTAACAAATTGATTAAATGATTTGTTTACTTAAAATGAGGGAGATTATCAGTGGATATTTTTACTACACAATTAACACGTGTTGTAACAGTGCCAATCAAACCAACTAACCTAAAAGTTAAGGCATTGTTAAAAGATTCAGCGGCAAATGAATTAAAAGAAGACGAAGATCATTTGCTCAATCATTATTATTCTATTTCAGATACAGATCATCAATCCAGTCGTCAGCATGGTCAGGTTTTGGAAGATAAGCAAATAGATAAAAATAAATCTAAAAGCGTGGAAACGGAAATTACTCAGGAGGAAGATCATAAATCGCATCTTGATATATTTGTATAAACTATCAATACAAAGCATTAAAATTCTTTCAATGCTTTAAAAGCTAATTATAATAGCCCCAATCTTATGTTAATGAGGTATTATCTTTCCTCATTCCATCCTCACTTTATATAAGCTTATTGCCAATAAATGACACCAATAGAAATAGCTTTTTCAACAGATGGCATATTAGCCAAAGCCATTGACGGTTTTTCCCCCCGACAAGCACAAACAGATATGGCCATTGAAGTTGCTTATGCTATAGATAAAAAGTCGTCATTAATTGTGGAAGCAGGAACAGGTACAGGTAAAACTTTTGCTTATTTAATTCCTGCGTTGCTCAGTGATAAAAAAATCATAGTATCAACGGGTACTAAAAACTTACAAGAACAGCTATTCCATAAAGACCTTCCTCTTATTCGTAAAGCCCTTGCCAGTAATGCTCAAATGGCTTTATTAAAAGGGCGTGCAAATTATTTATGCCGATACCGACTCGACCAATTTCAAGAAACCCGGGGTCAGCTTGACGCTGAAACTTTAACAGACTTAGTTAAAGTGAAAACATGGTCTAACAGTACTCAAAGTGGTGATATTGGCGAGCTGGTCAGTGTACAAGAAAATTCAGCTATTTTTCCGTTTGTTACCAGTACCGTTGATAACTGCTTAGCTAAAGATTGTCCTGATTATGACAATTGTTACCTCATCAAGGCTCGAAAAAAAGCGATTGAGGCTGATTTAGTGGTGGTCAATCATCATTTGTTTTTTGCTGATATGGCGCTAAAAGATACAGGTTTCGGTGAATTAATACCAAAGGCCGATGTCATGATTTTTGATGAAGCACATCAAATTCCTGATATTGCCAGTGAATATTTTGGTGAAGCTTTTTCAACACGTCAATTATCTGAACTGTGTGTCGATGTTTTACAAGTTTATCGGAGCTCGCTAACGGATGTTAAACAGTTAGGAAAGGCGGCTGAGAAGCTACAAAGAACCGCACAAAGTTTTAGATTATTGTTTAATTATGACCCTGAAAGAGGTAATTGGCGTGATAAGGCAAAACAGTCTCTATTGTTACAATGTTTTCAAGACCTAAAGATAGATCTTGATTTTCTTTATCAGGTGATAAAGTTGTGTGTATCTCGAAATGAAGCCATTGATAATTGTTTTGAGCGTGCAGTAACTTTGCTTAATAAATACGATGTTATGGCGAAATTTGACGATTACAGTATGAGCTTTTGGTATGAAACCACCCCTCGTCATGTGGTACTGCACCAAACACCGCTCACTGTTGCAGAAAAATTTAGTCATTATGTTAAAGACTCTGGTGCCGGTTGGATTTTTACTTCGGCAACATTGGCTGTTGATGGTAAGTTTGAACATTTTGCTAAACACTTAGGTTTGCAAGAAGCAAAAAGCTTACTGCTAGATAGTCCTTTTGATTACCAACAACAGTCACAACTTATTGTTCCTCGTTATTTACCTGAAGCGAATAATAAAAATAGAGCCTTGGCATTATCGGAACTTGCTATTCCTTTAATTGCTGCCTCTAATGGTGCCTGCTTTATGTTATTTACCAGTTATCGCGTTATGAACCAGGTGGCTGAACATTTAGCGGAAAAAATTGATAATCCTTTATTGGTTCAAGGTCAGATGGGTAAGGGTAAATTATTAGCTCAATTTGTTGAAGAACCGCAAGCTGTGTTACTGGCAACGGCTAGTTTTTGGGAAGGGGTAGATGTTAGGGGCGATAAACTAACCTGTGTTATTATTGATAAATTGCCTTTTGCTTCACCTGACGACCCATTATTACAGGCAAGATGTGAAGAAGTCCGGCGACAAGGTAATGATCCCTTTAGTCAAATCCAGTTACCCCAGGCCGTTATTGCCTTAAAACAAGGCGTCGGGCGACTAATTCGAGATGTTAGTGATAAAGGTATTCTAGTTATTTGCGACGATCGTTTAGTGAACAGGCCTTACGGTGAAGTGTTTTTAAAAAGTTTACCGATAATGAAACGTAGCCGTGACTTAGACCAAGCAGCAAAGTTCTTGCAAGATATTACCTGTTAGTTTAATCAATTTAAGTTTATTAGTTAGATAAAAAGAAGAGAGAATTAGGTGAATTATTTGGCCATAGATGCTTCAACAGAAGCTTGCTCAGTTGCTTTACAGTGTAATGATAAAGTTTTTAGTCGCTATGAATTGTGTCCTCAATCACACAGTTTACGTTTATTACCAATGATTGATGATGTATTAAAAGAAGCGAGCTGTAAGTTAAGCCAGCTTGACGGGTTAATCTTTGGTCAAGGCCCTGGGAGTTTTACCGGTGTTCGTATTGGTATCGGTGTTGCTCAAGGTTTAGCTTTTTCAGCTAATTTAAAACTTGTTGGTGTATCAACACTTCAAACCATGGCGCAATTAGCCTATATAAATCATCAACAAAGCCAAGTGATTGCGGTAATTGATGCACGAATGTCTGAGGTTTATAACAGTTACTACGAACTTGATGAAAATAATATTATGCAAGCTAAAATTAATGAAGCGGTGACACCCCCAGATAAACTTAAACAAAGGTTAGTCAGTATTGTAGAACAAGCTTACGGTGTTGGTACTGGCTGGGATGCCTATGTCGATGAATTAACAAGTTTAAAATTCAATAATGACTCGCCTGAAGTTTTATTTCCTGAAGCCAAAGCTATGTTAGCAATAGGTATCGCAGCGTTCAACAGAGGTGAGGGTGTATTGCCAGAAAATGCTCAACCTGTTTATGTAAGAGACACAGTTTCTTGGAAAAAATTACCAGGAAAAGAATAAATATTTTTACATTTGTCTGAAATTTGCTAAATTAGAGAGATGAAAATACCTAATGCTCCGACCAACTTATCAATTAATACCCCGATAAGTCATAGAAAAAATGTACAAGGGTCCGTTGAGCATCAACGCGACCTTGACCGTCTGCAATTTAGTAAAGATGAAACATCAAGTAAAAAACCAATAGACAGGCTAGATCTCGACCCTCAAACTCTTGAACTTATTCAGCAGCAAACGCTTAAGCAGCCTAATCAGCAATCAACTAAATATACTGATTATGATCAGCCTAGTGAGCAAAACTATACAGCCATATCTGCTTATCAATCTGTTGAAAATCAAGCTCAACGAGATAATATTAAGCAAGTCTTTGGGGTAGACTTACTTGCCTGATTCGCATCCTTATTCTGCGCCTCAATTTAAATCTCCTTCATTTTGGCATAAATATCAATTTTGGTTATTTCTCATTGCTGGCGCCATTATCAGACAAATCCCTATCGTTTCGATTCCTTTTAATTGGTTAGAAACTTATTTTCACGAAATTAGTCATGGTTTAGCGGCAATTGCTACTGGTGGCACTATAATTAAACTTCAGTTATTTGCTAATGGCTCTGGTTTATGTACCACACAGGGCGGCAGTGCTTTTTTTATTAGTTTTTTTGGTTATGCTGGTGCTATTCTTTGGGGTGGCTTAATTTATAGCCTTGCTGGTCATCATCAAAGACTTGCACAGTTTTTTTCTGGTTTTGTCATTTTTTTACTGTCGGCTTCTATTTTATTATGGGCAAGAGATATTTTAACTATCATTATTTTAGCGGCGTTGTTAACCATGTTTATCATGACCATAAAGCTTAAGAAATTAAAAATGTTGCAAAAATTTGTACAACTACTGGGTATTATCGTCTTGCTTAATAGTATGTTTAGTCCTTTATATCTGTTAGATGGCAGAAGTTTAGGTGATGGTGCAACACTCTCTGCATCAACTGCAATTCCAGAAATATTATGGGTAACTACATGGTTGCTGCTTGCGTTGACAATGGTATTTTTACTTAGCCGATTAAAGGCTACAGCTTATCGCTAGCGTAATAGTCCCTGAAGTGACTATTTACCAAAAAATATTCGTCTTTAAAAAAAGTGTTAGAAATTTATATGTCAGTAATTGAAATAGAAGAAATTTGTTACGATATTGGTGCATTATCGCTCCATGGTTTAGCTTGTGGTGATGACGAAGACGAAGTGGTTTTGTGCCTACATGGCTGGTTAGATAACGCCGCAAGTTTTACCCCTTTAATGCCTTATTTAACCAACAAACGGCTTATTGCTATTGATTGGCCAGGCCATGGCTTTTCATCACATCGCTCTGAAGATGCTCATTATCATTTTATTGACTGGGTCTATGATTTGCTTCAGTTATTTGAATTAAATGATTGGCATGATATTGATATAGTTGCTCATTCAATGGGGGGCATGGTCGCCTCTGCTTTTGCTGCAGCATTTCCTGAGAGAGTTAAGTCATTAACGTTGCTCGACTCCATTGGTTTTATGAGTTCAGATGCTGATAAAACCACAGCTCAGCTAAGACAAGGTATGACAAGTCGTCTCAGAAGTTCATTCAATTACGTTAAAAATAATAAGATCAAGAAAGAAAAAAACTTGCATCCAACATCAGACTCAGCCATTAAAGCCAGGATTGCGGTGAGTGATATGAATTATCAACAAGCAAAAATTATTGTCAAAAGAGGCTTGGTTAAAGAGGGGCATGGATATGTGTGGCGTGCCGACAGTCGTCTTAGAAATGTTTCGCCTTATCGTCTAACGTTATCCCAAGCTGAGCAATTCATTCGAGATATTAAATGCCCTGTACAATTATTACATGGTACTACAGGCACTGGGTTTGACATGGTAACCCGAGGAATTACTCATTTTGGTCCATTATTTAATAATGTTGTTTATTATGATATTGAGGGTGGGCATCATGTTCATATGGAACAACCAGAGACGACTGCAAAATTTATTAACAATTTTATAAGCGCTTAGCCAAATGTTCTAGATTGGTTATATTTACATTTTATTATAACTGATTCATATTGTTGACTTGGCATTTCGTTTGATTACTTATGCTTATTTTAAACAAGCGTTTTAAATAAGCGTTTTAAATCACTGGCTCTACCAGTTTAAATTTGCTAACTTACCATCATTAATAATAAATGAAAGTAGCTTTAAATAAGCCACTTTTAAATAAATAAATAATCTTAGTATGAGGAATTGCACAGTGGACAAAATCTGGTTAGAAAAAAGTTATCCCCCTGGAGTTCCATTTGATATTGACCCCGATAAATATGCCTCCCTTGTTGATATGTTTAATAAATATACCCAGGTTTATAGTGAAAGAACTGCTTTTATTAATATGGGTGCGGAAATTAGTTACACTGAGCTTGCTGAACAATCACAAGCTTTTGCCGCTTATTTACAACAAGAATTAGGTTTAGTTAAAGGCGACAAGTTTGCCATTATGATACCTAATACTCTGCAATACCCTATTGCCTTATTTGGTGCACTAATTGCCGGCCTCACTGTCGTCAATGTTAATCCTTTATACACCGCTCGTGAATTAGAGCACCAATTAAAAGACTCTGGTGCTAAAGCTATTGTAATTATTGAAAATTTTGCTCATACCCTTGAGTCTATTATCAATAAAACACCGATTGAACATGTGGTGCTAACGTCACTGGGTGATCGTCTTGGTTTAGTTAAAGGAACACTAGTTAATACGGTTGTTAAATACGTTAAAAAAATGGTGCCAGCGTTTAATTTACCTAAGACGGTAAGATTTAATGCTGTTTTGGCTAAAGGTAAAAATATGACTTTTTCACCGGTGGTTTTAAAAGGTGAAGATCTTGCTTTCTTGCAATATACCGGCGGCACCACAGGGGTTTCTAAAGGTGCGATGCTTTCTCATCGCAATATGGTCGCCAATTTAGAACAAGCTAAAGCCGCTATTAAACCTTTGTTAGAAGAAGGTAATGAATTAGTAGTGACCGCATTGCCGCTTTATCATATTTTTGCCTTAACGGCTAATTGCTTGACATTTATTACACTTGGGGGGACTAATTTATTAATTACCAACCCTCGTGATATGCCTGCGTTTATCAAAGAGTTAGCGAAATATCCTTTCACCGCAATTACGGGTGTAAATACCTTATTTAACGGATTATTAAATACGGTAGGCTTTAAAGATCTCGACTTTAGTCACTTAAGAATGGCTATGGGTGGCGGAATGGCGGTACAACGACCCGTTGCAGAGCGTTGGCAGCAAGTGACATCAATTGAATTACTTGAAGGTTATGGTTTAACTGAATGTTCGCCGTTGGTAACATTAAGTCCATATAATCAAGAAGTTTATAATGGCAGTATAGGACTTCCTGCTTCATCAACGGATATACGAATTGTAAAAGATGATGGCACAGATGCTCAAATTGGTGAAGCGGGTGAAATGTGGGTTAAAGGGCCACAGGTCATGGTTGGCTATTACAATCGTCAAGAAGCGACAGATGAAATTTTAAAAGATGGTTGGTTAGCGACAGGTGATGTTGCCACTATGGATGAGGGTGGATTTTTTAAAATAGTCGATCGCAAAAAAGATATGATCATCGTCTCAGGTTTTAATGTGTTTCCCAATGAGATTGAAGAAGTTGTTATGATGCATGAGGGGGTATTAGAAGTTGCCGCTATTGGCGTCCCTAATGATTTTTCTGGTGAATTGGTGAAGATATTTGTGGTGAAAAAAGATGAAAGTCTCGATGAAAAATCGCTAATTGATCATTGCCGTAAAAACTTGACCAATTATAAAGTGCCTAAACTAATAGAATTTAGAGACGAGCTGCCTAAAACGAATGTAGGTAAAATTTTACGCAGAGAATTGCGTTAATAAAATGAAAGACTATTCGTAAAGAGATGTTTCACTTGAACAGAGCGAAACATCTTTTTTTATTGAGCCTTTAACGTTTGTCCATTCACTTCAAGACTATCATCACTCATTAAATAAACATACAGTGGCATAATATCAGCCGGTACTGCTAATATGTTTTTATCTTCAGCAGGAAAAGCACTGGCGCGCATATTGGTTTTTGTAGCCCCAGGATTAATGGCATTAGTCCGTAATGAGGTGTTTTCATATTCATCAGCAATAACCTGCATCATTCCTTCAGTAGCAAATTTAGATATACTATAGGGCCCCCAGAAAGCCTTCCCTTGATTTCCCACTCCTGATGAAGTGAATACCACGGAAGCATTTTTAGCTAAAAGCAGTGTCGGAATAAGCGATTGAGCAATTAAATATTGCGCGGTAACATTAACTTTTATTACTTCATTAAATATTTCTTCATGTATTTGAGTAAAAGGGCTTAACTCACCTAACATAGAGGCATTTAATAACAGTCCATCTAACTGACCAAATTGCTCACCAATCGTGGCAGACATATCAATATAGTTTTGTTTAGTGGCGCCTTTTAAATCGAGTGGTATAATTGCTGGCTCTTTGCTCCCTTGAAGCATTATTTCATCGTAAACAGCCTCTAGTTTTTTAACAGTTTTTCCCAATAATATAACCGTAGCACCTAATTTTGCATAACTTAATGAAGCTTGCCGGCCAATACCATCGCCGGCACCTGTCACTAGGATATTTTTACCAGCTAAGCAATTTTCTTTTATTTGATAGTCGAACATTTTCGTTTCAGTTTTAGTTCTAAAAGTTAACTAATTCTACTCTTTAGCCAGTTAACTGACGAGTAAATTCCTTAATTTGTAGTTAAAAAAATAAAATAAACCGTTAGAGGCCTAAATAGGGTTAGTAAATTATTAAATATTAGTTTAAATTTAAATAGTCTAACAAGCTGCTCGTAAGTAATATTTATGTATTATGCATGATTTTTTGTTAATTCCACCACCTATTGTAAAAGTAAAAACTCCCATAAATAAAGCGTAAATATATAATAAATATAAATTAAATCAATAGAATAGTCCTTGGGGAGATAAGATGAATAAGCTAATTCTCAGTTTCGCTATTATCAGCGCACTTGGTTTAAGTGGTTGTGGTAGTGAAACCATTGAAGATGTAAAAAACGAATTACCTGATAATGGTACACCAGTAACGGCACCTGCAAGGGTCATCTTTGATCCCGCTAATGCCATCATTTCTGTACCTAACGATTTATTATTTTCTGGCACACTCGATGGTACCCTGAATTTACCTGTAGAGGATCCGCTGAACGGTTCAGACCCCTTCGTTGCTCTTAGCGCACTCGATGGTTGGTCAACCGTGAATCCTTTTACTATTGATATTGATTTCCCTGCGGGGACATCACTCAGTGGTAATAGCGCCTCTAATCCTGCGTCCGTCCGTATCTTTGAAGCATTAATGGGCGGTGATATTGGCTGTGAAGCAGTTCCCCTCGGTGCCGCTTGTCTAGTTGTCAGCGAGTTAACTTTCGGTGTTGACTTCATTTCGCAAAAGTCGGGCGCGAGTATTGTTGTTATCCCTCTAATACCTTTAAAAGGTAAAACTTCTTATATTTTAGCATTAACAAATAATCTTCAAGATGATAGCGGAAAAGCTATTGCTGGGTCAGGGACATATGAGTCAGTTCGGCAAAATATTAATGAGTATCCATTAGCTAGTGATGCACAAAGAGGGTTGCAAGCAATTATTAATAGTTATGAAAATGCTATTGTAGCGGCCGGAGCTGTTCACGACAGCTTAATTTATACTATGGTGATGACAACTCAATCAACAACCGATGTATTGTTTACTGCTAAAGCTTTATTAGCCGCACCGTTAGCTCAAGGTGGCATACCACCCGTTATATCAGTGACTGATACGACTATCTCTGTTGCCCAAGCTTTTGCGATGCAAGGCCTTGTGTTACCTGCTAACTTGCAAGCGTTATATTCAACGGCTAATTTATGGTCAGGTTCGGTAACACTACCCTATTATTTAGGTGTCCCTACACCTGAAAACCCTATGGCGCCTATTAATGATTGGTGGCGAAGCTTGTGTGACTCGGGTGCTATGCTCGCTGGACTTGCAGCAGAAAATCCAGCCGCTATACCCGCAGGGCCTCTTTCTGAGTCAGATGGTGTTTGTATGGCGGTATCTGAATCTGCAGGCTTATCAGCACCAGGTTTGCGTGATTTAAGTTCGGTTATGGAACTTGATACTGAGCGTAATCTAACTAAATTTAGTCCGGTACCTGCGCCAAAAGCAATGATGCCTCTTGATGTACAACTGACAACCCCTGATATATCACCTACCACAGATGCTGTTCGTGCAAGCTTCGGTTTACCTGCTTTAACATCTATACCCACAGGTGGTTGGCCTATCGTTATGCTTCAACACGGTATTACCTCTAAGAAAGAAGATATGCTAGCAATGACAGGTATTTTATCCACTGTTGGTTTCGCTACTATTGCCATTGATCATCCATTGCATGGCAGTCGGGGATTTGACATAACAGGCCCTGATAATATTCCTGACGGTATTGATGATATCAATGCATCAAGTGTTTCTGCTGATCAGTATATGAATTTAGCTAGTTTACTGACGACCCGTGATAACTTGCGTCAAAGTACTGTTGATATGTTAGGTCTGCGTTTAAGTTTAAGTACCATTCCAAACGTCAATGGAACCAATGTCCATTTCCTAGGGCATTCTTTAGGCGCTATTACGGGTATTAACTTTTTAGCATTAGCAAACACGCCTTTAAACCCAGCGTTAGATGCTTTATTTGCAGTATCGTCTAATTCATTAGCAATGCCTGGAATTATGGTCGCTAACTTTCTAATGGAGTCTCCTGCTTTTGGTGATTTGATCAAGTCTAGTTTAACGCTTGCTCAATCTCCTGAGTTCCAAGGATATATCGCACAAGTTAACCCGGGTATAGTTGCGCCAACAGAAGCTCAGATGATTGGTTATTACCAAGACTTTTATGCTTTACTGAGCCCTGTACAGCAAGGCGAATTAGACGCTGTTTTTGCTCAGTTTACTTTTGCAGCTCAAACAGTTACTGACGCTGGTGACCCTATAAACTATTTGGCAGCAATGGCTGCGTCCCAAACACCCACGCACTTAATTGAAGTGGTCGGTAATGGTAGTGACAACTTATCCGATCAGGTTATTCCTAATAGTGTTGTAACAGCGCCGCTAGCGGGCACTGAAGGTGCCGTTGTCTTATTAGGTTTACCTAGCGTTAATGAAACTACTCTTGGCTCTGGCGTAGTAAGATTTGTGGTGGGTCATCATAGTTCAATATTAGATCCAAGTCCTCGCCCTGAAGCACCAGATGCAGCAATGGCAGGTCGTGCTACTCAAGAAATGCAAGGTCAAGTTGCTGGTTTCTTCTTATCTGGAGGTCAAGCTATTACTGTTACCGATGGTGATGTGATCAACTAATTATCATGAATGAATTAAAAGTCCTCATAATGAGGACTTTTTTTTGGCTATAGAGGTAACATTTGTTCAAGGTATAGATAAGAAATATTGGAGAATCTTGTCAAAAATTTGATCTGGAAATTAATACCCCCATATCTTAAATAACAGATGATTTTCATCATCAATTTTTGATATGTCTCAGGAGAAGAAACTTTGGATTTTTTGTATGAATACGGCTTGTTTTTAGCTAAAACTATCACTTTTGTTATCGCTGTTGTCGCAATTATTGTCGCCATAGCTGCGGCGGCAATTAAACAGAAACCTAAAAAAGGTGAGCTTGATATCACTGATCTTTCTGAGCAGTTTGAGCAAGTAGAATATGACATAACGCACGCGTTATTATCTAAAGAGCAATTAAAAGCGAAAGAAAAATCAGATAAAAAAAGTGCTAAAGAAAAAGCTAAAGAAGAGAAAAAAACTGGTAAACATGAAGATGATGACAAACCTCGATTATTTGTCGTTGATTTTCATGGCAGTATAGATGCTAAAGAAGTGACATCTTTACGCGAAGAAATCACTGCTATTTTATCGATTGCTACAAAAAAAGATGAAGTTTTTGTACGTTTAGAAAGTGGTGGTGGCATGGTACATGGCTACGGTTTAGCATCTTCCCAGTTAGATAGAGTCCGTCAAAATGAAATCCCACTAACTGTTGCCGTTGACAAAGTCGCTGCTAGTGGTGGCTATATGATGGCTTGTGTCGCTAATAAAATAATCTCTGCACCATTCGCTATTTTAGGTTCAATTGGTGTTATTGCTCAAGTACCCAATTTCAATAAATTATTAAAGAAAAATGATATAGATTTTGAACAGTTTACTGCAGGCGAATTTAAACGCACAGTAACTATGTTTGGTGAAAACACTGAAAAAGGCAAAGAAAAATTTACTGAAGAACTAGAAGAAACGCATGTGTTATTTAAAAACTTTGTCAGCGATCATCGAGCGAGCTTAGACTTAAAAAAAGTTGCGACAGGCGAACATTGGTTTGGCACTAAAGCATTAGAGTTAGGTTTAGTCGATAAAATTCAAACCAGTGATGATTACCTACAATCGTTAAGTAAAACTCATAATATTGTTGCTATAAAGTATGTTATTCATAAAAGCTTAACAGAAAAATTCTCAAAAGCGGCCTCTTTGTCAATAACCAATGTTTTAGGGAAATTGTGGCAATCTAATCGAATTTTTCCGAGTTAATAAAAGTGTGTTGATAAACCGAGTTAATAAGTAAAGTGTTTAAGGTTATAGGATCATGAAAGTATCTTTTTGGCATAAATGTTGGGAACAAAGTCGTATAGGTTTCCATCAAGATCAGGTGCATCCATTTTTATCGCAATACCTATTTCCACTCATTAATAAACAAGATAGGCATGTTTTTGTGCCATTTTCGGGTAAAACATTAGATATGCGCTGGCTTGCCCAACACATGAAGGTTTCGGGAAGTGAGTTAAGTGAGATTGCTTGCCGAGACTTTTTTAGTGAAGGCAATATCGATAGCCAAATGAAAGTATATCAAGAGTGTCAATCAGACGTTAAATTTCAACAGTTTTCGTCGGATAGCATAACATTATGGCAGGGAGACTTTTTTAAACTCAATGCTAAACATATTATCTCAGAGCAAAACCTATTAATAGATTGGATTTATGACCGCGCTGCTTTGATTGCTCTACCGATTGAAATGCAACAGGCTTATGTTAATCATTTAGTTAGTTTTATCGGCCAAGGAACTAAGCTTTTTTTAATATCAGTTGAATTTCCAAGCCAAGAAATGTTAGGACCCCCGTTCCCAATTACCGAGCAAGATATCAAGCAATTATTTTTATCTGCCAATAAGCACTGTAAAATCGAATGTATTGCCTCAAGAGAATTAGAAAATAAACGTTTTGCTCAACGAAACTTTGAAGTGAGTCATTTGCTTGAACGTTTATACATCATTACTCTACCTTAAATAACTTATTAGTTAGTGGTTAAGTGTCGCTTTGCTACTTAACGAATGCTTTTTTTATACTCGTTAAAATATTAACCACCATAATGACAGCCACATGCTGCTGGTTTTAAATAGTCTTTGATTTTTCATTGTTCTGCTAATTTAATATCATCATTTTTCTTTATTCTTATCTGTTATTAGACTATGAATAAGTCTATGAGTAAGACTAAAGTAGAATGCAACAGATTAAAGTAACAAGGTAGACTGTCATCAATTGATAAAAATAGAGTAATTACAACAATTGATTTTAATGATAAGTTAATGATAAGGCGTAAATAAAACCTTTAATTTAAATAATAACTTAATGTGATTGCTCTCATTTTAACACCAGAGATTTATTAAAAATATATTAAGGACAAAGCATGAACGATTTAAAAACGTTTTATCCCGTTTCAGATAAAGCAAAAGCGCGCACTCACATTGATGCGGCAACATATGATGCTATGTATCAACAATCTATTGACGAGCCTGATATATTTTGGGGCGAGCAAGCATTGAAGTTTATCGACTGGACTAAACCTTTTGATAGTGTCAGTAGTATTAACTTTAAAGAGTCAAAAGTTAATTGGTTTGCTGGTGGTCAATTAAATGTTAGCTATAACTGTATTGATCGCCACCTTGCGACAAAAGCAAACGATATGGCGATAATCTGGGAAGGTGATGACCCTTCTGAAGACGCTAAAATTACTTATCAAGAACTACATGATCATGTTTGTCGTTTAGCTAATCTATTAAAAGCCCGCGGCGTTAAAAAAGGTGATCGTGTTTGTATTTATATGCCAATGATCCCCGAAGTTGGTTATGCAATGTTAGCCTGCGCACGTATCGGTGCAATTCATTCCGTAGTCTTTGGTGGTTTCTCAGCCGAAGCGATTAAGTCTCGTGTTATTGACGCCGACTGCCAAGTGATCATTACTGCTGATGAAAGTCTTCGCGGCGGTAAAATAATTCCACTGAAAGCCAATGTTGATGCCGCTATTGTTGATTGTGACAACGTTCATACTGTCGTTGTGGTTGAACGCACGGGTGGCGATGTTCATTACAACGATAAAGTTGACATCAGATATACAGCAGCTGTTGCTGCTATGCCAGCCGTTTGCCAGCCAGAAGTGATGGATGCAGAAGATCCCTTATTTATTTTATATACCTCTGGCTCAACAGGTACACCAAAAGGTGTTGTTCATACTTGCGGTGGCTATATTCTTTATGCAGCAATGACCCACAAGTATGTTTTTGATTACCAAGAGGGTGATATTTACTGGTGTACTGCCGATGCAGGTTGGATTACTGGGCATTCGTATATTTTTTATGGTCCACTTGCCAATGGTGCAACAACATTAGTTTTTGAAGGTGTACCAACATACCCAGATGCAGGCCGTTTTTGGCAAGTTTGTGATAAACATCAAGTCAATATTTTTTATACGGCACCTACTGCTATTCGTGCATTAATGAGTATTGGTGACGAATTGGTTGAAAAAGCTGATTTATCATCAGTCCGTTTGTTAGGGACGGTAGGTGAGCCAATAAACCCTGAGGCATGGCATTGGTATTATGAAGTTGTCGGGAAAAGTAACTGCCCAGTGGTTGACACTTGGTGGCAAACTGAAACAGGAGGTATTATGATTACCTCTCTTCCCGGTGCTGTGGGTATGAAACCCGGTTGTGCCGGTAAACCCTTCTTTGGTGTTCAGCCAGCCCTACTTGATAAAGAGGGAAATACGTTGGAAGGTGAAAATCAAGGTTTGTTAGTCATGACCGGGAGTTGGCCTGGACAATTACGCACTGTTTATGGCGATCATGACCGTTTCTATCAAACGTATTTAAGCCAATACCCAGGTAATTACTTTACTGGCGACGGTGCCAAACGCGATAAAGACGACTTTTATTGGATTACGGGTCGTGTCGATGACGTCTTAAACGTCTCTGGACACAGATTAGGTACTGCAGAAATTGAAAGTGCCCTAGTACTTCATCCTAGTGTTGCCGAAGCTGCTGTTGTTGGTTACCCTCATGAAATTAAAGGGCAGGGGGTTTATTGTTACGTGACCTTAATGCAAGGTGCTAAGCAAAACAATAAGCTTAATAATGATCTTAAAGAATTTGTTGCTAACGAATTAGGTCGCTTTGCTAAACCTGATTATATTCAATGGGCTCCAGGATTACCTAAAACACGTTCAGGTAAAATTATGCGTCGTATTTTACGTAAAATTGCTGAAAATGATGTAGATACTCTAGGCGATACTTCAACACTAGCTGACCCAAGTGTTGTTGATAATTTAATTGAACAGCGTATTTTTCAGGGCTCCTAACCACTCTAATTAATAGAGTTGAAAGATATTTTTTCTGTGAATTTATTAGTTATAAAAAAATGTGCCTTCGGGTGCTTTTTTTTATCTAAATACTATACCTGAGATAGTTAAGTGTGTATTATATTCCTTACAAAGTGCGTATTGAAATCTTTACATTAATTGATTTTTATTTGCCGCACTAAAAGTAAGCCAGAAAATAATTGAGAATTTAATGAAATATACTATCTACCTTTAGTAAAATTTATCGACTTTGTTATCGATTGACCTATTGCTGTTAATATAGCCTCGTTGTCAATGTTGTTAACTGACTCGCATCACCTACACTTTATAAATTAGACACACTGTCACACAAAAGCTGGAAAAATTATGTCAAGCGCTCAATCTAAAAGTACCTTAAACAATATTCATATTAATTCAGAGCAAGTATTAATTACGCCTGAACAACTTAGATCTGAAATCACTTTATCTCAGCGAGGTCGGGATTATGTGACCAAGGCAAGAAAAATTATTGCAGATATCATTCATCAGCGTGATCCTCGCTTATTAGTAATAAGTGGCCCATGCTCAGTACATAACGTTGATGAAGCTAAAGAATATGCAAGAGAGCTGAAAAAGCTTCATGATCAATACAAAGATACTATGTATATAGTTATGCGCGTTTATTTTGAAAAACCACGGACTACTGTTGGTTGGAAAGGCTTAATTAACGATCCTCATATGGATGGTTCATTTGATGTTGAAACGGGTTTACGTAAAGCCCGTGAATTATTAATATATTTAACAGAGCTTGGTTTACCATTAGCCACTGAAGCACTTGATCCCATAAGTCCACAATACCTAGCTGAATTATTTAGTTGGTCAGCTATTGGTGCAAGAACCACTGAGTCACAAACCCATCGTGAAATGGCCAGTGGACTATCTATGCCCATTGGCTTTAAAAATGGTACAAACGGTAGCTTGGGCGTAGCGATTAATGCAATGCAGTCTGCAGAGTCACCTCATCGATTTATGGGCATTAACCGTCAAGGGCAAGTTGCACTAATTAAAACCTCAGGTAATCCTGATGGTCATGTTATTTTACGCGGAGGCAAACAGCCCAATTATGACTCAGTTAATATTGCAGAATGTGAGCAAGAGATTGCTGCCCAAGGGATTAAACCAAGTATAGTTGTCGATTGCAGTCATGGTAATTCAAATAAAGACTATAATCGTCAGCCACTGGTAGCTATGAATGTTTTTAACCAAATACTTGAAGGCAATAAGTCAATTATTGGTATTATGTTAGAAAGTAATTTGAATGCGGGTAATCAAAGCTCAGAATTACCAAAAGAAGAATTAGCCTATGGCATATCGGTAACGGATGCTTGTATTAATTTTGCTTCAACAGAACAATTATTTAAAAAAGCGGATGAAATGTTAGCAGCAAAACTTGTTGAACGTATCGCTTAATGTTATTTCAATTGACCCTTATTTGAGAGCAGAATGATAAATAAGAAAAATGTTGAGTATGAAAAAAAACTCAACGATTTGCGTAATGAAATAGATGATATTGATAGTCAGTTAGTCGAATTATTATCAAAACGTTTAGATATTACCAGTAAAGTTGGACAATTAAAAAGTCAAGTCGGTATGCCTATTTATGACGCTGAACGTGAGCAATTACTCTTTAGCAAGCGGCGCCAACAAGCTATAGACTCGGGTATCTCTGGCGATCTAATTGAAGATGTACTGCGCCGATTAATGCGAGATTCTTACGTTAGTCAAGATGCCAGTGGCTATCAATGTATCAATCCCCATTGTAATAAAGTGGTAATTATTGGTGGCAAAGGTCAATTAGGTAGTGTCTTTGTTGATTTATTTCAACGCTCTGAATATCAAGTTGAAGTGCTTGAACGAGAAGACTGGCCAAATAGCGATAATATTTTGGCAAATACCAGCTTAGTGATCGTTGCTGTGCCGATTAGTTTAACATCTAAGGTTATTGGCAAACTTAAAGCGTTACCAAAAGATTGTATCTTGGCAGATGTCACTAGTATTAAAGAGTCACCACTCAATGAAATGATGAAAATTCATCAGGGTCCGGTTGTTGGTTTACATCCGATGTTTGGCCCTGATGTTACGGGGTTAATAAAACAAACAATTATTGCCTGCGATGGCCGTTTTCCTGATAAGTATAATTGGCTATTACAACAGTTTAAAGTGTGGGGAGCGAAAGTTTATCCTGTAACCGCTCATGAGCATGATAACGCTATGGCAATGGTACAAGTGATGCGTCATTTCTCCACCATCACTTATGGTTATCATTTAATGGCTGAGGGTGCTGATATTTCTCAACTTGTTGATATGAGTTCACCAATTTACCGTTTGGAACTTATTATGGTTGGCCGACTATTTGCTCAAGACCCTATTCTTTATTCTGATATCATTTTTTCTAATGCGGATAATGTCGCCATGATGAAAAGATTTGCTTACCGGTTTTTAGAATTATTAGCAGATGTTGAACGTGGAGATAAAGAAGCCTTTGTTAGTATGTTCAACCGTGTTTCTCATTGGTTCGGTGATTATGCTGATATTTTCTTAGCCGAAAGCAAAGGTATGCTATTAAAAGCTAACGAGTTAAAAAAATAACATCCATTTATTGGCTATTATTTGAGTTAATTTTTTGAAATACTTATTGTTAATAACCCACTTTTTACTGTTCTTCTGATAAAAAGATACAAGTTAACGTAAATAGTTTATTAAAGTAATTTTATACTCTGGAGGAATTAGAGTTGAATAAATATTGTTTAGTGATTATCTTTTTACTTGTATCACCACTTTTTGTCAGTTGTGCTCATTCCAATGGATCAGTTGATTATGCGTTAGGTGAAGTTAACCAAAAAGAACTATTAATAAAGTATGATAATTTTTCTAAAAGTTATCAAGGTTTTACTATAGAAGCAGAGCAAGAAAAGCAGGTTGAACAGTGGCCATCAAATTTAAAGATTGATGTCTACTTTGCTACTTGGTGTCATGATAGTGAGCGAGAAGTACCTCGTTTGCTAAAGGCTTTACAAAAGAACAATCAAATAAAAGTGATGTTACTTGCATTAGACTATCAGAAATCTGAACCAAACGGCCGTGCCAAGGAAGCCAATATTAAATATACGCCAACCTTTATTATTTCTTTAGCAGAAAAAGAAATTGGGCGTATTATTGAACGACCTAAAGAGAGTTTGGTGGGTGATATTTCAGACATGCTTAAAAAAAGTAAAGTGTAGTTCAGAGTAACGTTAAAAAGTCCCTTCCAATCGTGTCTATGTTTTCAATTTCATAAGCTTTATCTAACAGATTTTTATTGTATCGAAAATTTGTAATAAATAAATCACACATTTATTATCACCAATGATATTGAGTCGGCTCCTGTTACAAACATTATTCCGATGCTCCTTTTAATAATAGCTTAAACCTTTTGGGTTTTATGATTACCTGAGGCTTATTCATTAGATAGTAAACTGGCCTGATTTGTCGGTCACAACAGAGAATGACTATTGATATGATTAACAAATAAAATTTACCAATCATTAGCTAAAAAATCTGCTACAATCCGCGACCTAAAATTTTATTTGTATATTTAATGTTGGTGATGTAATGAGTGTTGATTCAATGGGGTTCTCTGAAGGGCTACTAAAAGCTGTTAAAGCGTGTGGTTACCAAACTGTCACTCCAATTCAGCAAAGAGCGATTCCTGTGATCCGTTCTGGTACCGATTTGCTTGCTAGTGCTCAAACGGGAACAGGGAAAACTGCAGCTTTTGCTTTGCCTCTTATCGATTTGTTGGCTAAAGCAGCGGACAATGAAAATGTTTCCTCGCAACGTACTATTCGAGCGCTTATATTAACACCAACAAGAGAATTAGCTGCACAGGTTGCTAAAAATATTAGTGATTATAGTCAATTCTTACCATTGACGTCAGGTGTGGTTTTTGGTGGTGGCAAAATGCCATCTCAGACAAAAATGTTAAAAGAAGGTGTTGATATTTTAGTAGCAACTCCTGGACGTTTACTTGAACATTTAACGTTAAGAAATGTTGATTTATCACATGTTAAACATGTTGTTTTAGATGAAGCTGATCGCATGTTAGATATGGGCTTTTTAACTGATATTGAGCGTTTATTTGCTGTGATTAAACAACGTCATCAAACGATGATGTTTTCAGCGACTTTTTCTCATAAAGTTAAAACATTGGCGAATCAAATATTAGTTACACCTAAAACGATTGAGGTAGCTCGTCAAAATTCAACCTCAGGTAAAGTAAAACAATCGGTATACTGGGTATCTGAGATTCGCAAACGTGAATTATTATCTGAAATTATTGGTGTGAACAACTGGCAACAGGTTCTTGTGTTTGCTGGAACTAAAGAAAGTGCCAATATACTCGCAAAAGAATTAAAACTCGACGGTATTAAAACCGCACTTTGTCATGGTGATAAATCTCAAGGGGCACGTAATCAGTCACTTGAAAAATTCAAGGATGGTAGTGTTCGCGTTCTAGTCGCTACCGATGTTGCTGCTCGTGGTTTAGATATTGAAGACTTACCCTACGTTGTTAATTTTCATTTACCCTATTTAGCAGAAGACTATATCCATCGCATCGGTCGTACAGGTAGAGCTGGAAAAACAGGTACAGCTATATCGTTGGTAAGCCCTAAGGATGAACAGTTTTTAGAAAACATTGAGCAACTCATTGAACGTAAATTTGAGCGAATTATTGCCCCAGGTTATGAACTTGACCGAGCATTGCCTTTACAATATAAAGATGAAGTCGAAAAACCCTTAAAGAAAAGTCGTTACCGCGCAACTCAAGAAAAGAATCAATTGTTGGCAAAGAAAGGCTCTGAGAGTGCAGGTTTAAGAAAGAAAAAGCCAGAAAACACAACCAAATACAATTCCAAAATCAAGAAAAAACGTTAAATTTTCTTAATTTATTAAGTCTATTCATAAATGACATATCCTAACAATGAGGTAAGTGCTATCGAAATCCCTTTTGAGCACAGACATCATTGTTGGTTTTGTGGTGAACCCTCCCAACTTAACTTTTGTTTCCCGAAAAATTATGAGGATAACTTTTCTGAAGACCAAGAGCTTATATTAAATAGTCGTCATCCTAGGTTAAATATCCCAGCTTGTGCAGAATGTTACCGATTAGCAAATCAGGTTAAAGCTGACTCTATTTCGGCAGTTAATGAGGGGGTAAAACGTCGTTTATTAAATTTATACCGAAAAGATTTAGCCATAGGTATTAATTGGACCGAAGAAGAACTCAAAAATAGTGAATTCGAGGGGGGGTGTTTCTCTGGCTTTCAAAAAAGTGCATGGTTTATGTATGAAGTAGCGAAAGCAAGAGTGAGTTTTAATGGCTGGCCCATTGAACATAAGGGGATCGATCTTGATCTCGATATAGATGGGCAAACTTTTGTCTTTGATGGTGTGACTTACCCTAGCCTGGAAGATGCAGTGAATCACTATTGTCAGGTATTTTCTCTAAACAAACCTTTTTTTCAAACAGCATTAAACAAAGTAGGTGTCGAACGTTTTGCTAATGTAATTAGATTTTGTCGCTTGTTAGTTGGCTCAACATCTACTGAGCAAAAAGAAAGTTTAAAAGAGTTTATCTAAGTATTTACCTTCGTTGATTATCAATAATACCGAGGTTAATTTTGACATGAGGCTTCTTTTTTCTAGTAGCTCAAAGTAACTATCAATTAGGTAAGCCAAACTTTAAGTTTGAAAACTGTTTTTTTGAATTTAGATGTTGTTCCATTTATTATCAATACTCTAAGTCATTAAAATCTTCACCCATGGTATGGTTTTGATCCAACATAAATATAAATCAGTGATTATTACTAGTTAAAATTGTGTAGAATAGTTTTTATTATGAATGATGACAGCTTTTTGTAACCCCATTTTAATCACAACGTTTATGCATGGGTTATTGATATTTATCTTATTGAACTATAAGGGGGTTTTGTGACTGGACATTTAGAGATTTTAGCTATTTTAACTAGCGCTGTTTTAATTGTTTGGATCTTCAGACGCTTAAAACTACCTGCCATTCTTGCTTATTTAATTGCCGGTATGCTTGTCGGTGAACATGGACTTAATTGGGCGCAAGACCAAGTTAATTATGACCATTTTGCTGAACTTGGCATTGTTTTTTTGCTGTTCACGTTAGGATTAGAATTTTCATTACCTAAATTAATGGCTATGCGGCACTTGGTTTTAAGTGTGGGTAGCTTACAAGTTGGTATTTCTTTAGTCATTTTTATTCTTATTGCCATGCTATTAGGTCAAAGCTTTAGCGGTGCTTTTGTTATTGGCGGTATTTTAGCACTTTCATCAACAGCCATTGTTGTTAAGCAACTCAGCGAGTCTGGCGCAATGAAGCGTAAATCAGGTCAACTCTCTGTCGCTGTATTACTTTTTCAAGATGTCGCCGTTGTCCCCTTCTTAATTATCATTCCTATGTTAGCGTCTACCGGCGATAGTTCAATGGTATTAGCGTTAATCACGGCACTCATTAAAGGTATTTTTGTTGTCGGTTTGTTATTGTTAACGGGTAAGTGGTTATTACCTCGTCTGTTCAATGTTATCGCCCAAGTAAGAACTGATGAGCTATTCGTCTTAACTACGCTATTGGTCACTTTAGTTGCGTCTGCGCTAACTCAATGGTTTGGTTTATCAATGGCATTAGGGGCTTTTCTTGCCGGTATGATGTTAGGAGAGAGTCAGTATAAACATCAATTAGAAGCCGATATTAGGCCTTATAGAGATATTTTACTGGGTTTGTTCTTTATCACTGTCGGTATGAAATTAGATATTGCTATTTTATTGTCATCGCCGCTAACCATTCTTCTCATAATGTTTTCTTTTATGATAATTAAAATCATTGTGATTAAAACATTAGCTGTTAGAGCCGGAGAAGCCTCGAAAGATGCTTGGGCTGCTGGTTTTATGCTTGCTCAAATGGGTGAGTTTGGTTTTGTATTAATTGCTTTGGCAGGGCAGGTTGAATTATTGCCACTTGATGTTGCTGCTATTTTATTAGGGGCAGGTGTTATCAGTATGGGGATTACTCCATATATGGTTAATAATGCAAGAGAATGGGGTGTGTGGTTAAGTAATGATAAGCAAGTTGATACGGAGACTTTGCAACAATTACCAGATAATCAAAACCTTAAAGATCACGTGATCATTTGCGGTTTTGGCCGTGTAGGTCAGACCGTTAGTCGTTTTTTAAAACAAGAATCAATAGACTTTGTTGCCATCGATATTGACCCGTTAAGAACTTCAAAAGCCCGTGATGCGGGAGAAAATATTTTATTTGGCTCTTCACGACAAGCTGAACTGCTTCAAGCAGCCCATTTATCGTCAGCAAAATTAGTTGTTATTGCTTTTGGTGAAGATAGACAATCCATTGAAGTTATAAAAAAAGTGAGATCTTTATCTGCGGATGTCCCTATTTTAGTAAGAACGAGAAATGATGATCAATTAGACTCTTTACAAGAAGCGGGTGCTAATCAAGTTGTCCCAGAAAGCCTAGAAGGCAGCTTAATGTTAGTTTCTCAAGTATTGTCTTTATCAGGTATTCCTATTTCTAGAATTATTCGCCGAGTACAAAAAGAACGTAAAGATCATTACAGCCATTTACATGGTTTTTTTCAAGGAGAACAGACAGATATGGGTGCTGAAGCTATTGACCGCATCGAATTTGCTCATGCGATATTGTTAACTGATGATGCCTATGTCATCGGACACTCAATAAGCTCTCTAAACTTATCTCGTCGTGGTGTGAGTATCATAGCATTAAGAAGAAATAATCAAGAAATTGAGCAACCTGATGAAAGTACCACTTTACTGCCACAAGACACTTTAATCTTACGTGGAAAACCGAGAAAAGTAGAGCATACCGAGCGTTATCTTCACAAAGGCCAAAATTAAGCAGTAATCATAAAGATAAAAATTCTCTAATTTGTGCTTCTTTGATCATAGCATCTTCAAAGCCTAATTTTATCAACCTATTACAATAGTTTTTTTCAAATAATAAGTAGCTGCCAATACTTGACTCTGGGTCATTGGTTATACCCACACTCCTCAATAATAGCCTTACAGATATTGATAGTTCATTGTAATGTTCGCAAGCCATTGCATTAAAGTCATGGCTTGGGTTAAGTACTAGGCTATCAATATGCTGAAGTCCCTCAATGTTTTTTTTATTTTCTTTAGGTATTAATGACAAGGTTTTATTAATTCTATCCATTCGCTCAATATCACTTTTAAGAGTGTCAGAAAAGATAGTATCGAGTAAATGGCCGGCAATTGTTGCTGTATTGGGTGGATGAGGATTATTTTCATTAGCATGCACTGGCTCTTTAGGTTGTTCAACGCCAATAACCAGTATACGTTTGGCTCCTAAGTGTATAGCAGGGCTTAAGGGCGACAATTGATGTACCGAGCCATCACCAAAATGTTGGTTCCTAATTTTTATTGAAGGAAACACCAGAGGTATCGCCGCAGAGGCCATTAAGTGCTCGCTATTAATTTGGCAAGGCTCACCATGGCGCTTCGCCCTGAACCAAGGTTTTATTCCAGGCTCTGATTGAAAGAAACTGATTGAGTTACCCGTAGAGTAATTTGAAGCTGTAATTGATAAGGCGGATAAATAGCCGTTAGATATATTATTGTCTATACGATCAAAATTGATCACTTGATTGAGTAAATCTCTTAACGGTTCAGTGTTTAGTAAACTTCGAGCCGACTTATTGGCATAATCTGCTTGGAAGCTACCTAATATACCTCGACTGATATGACCCAAAACTCTGATCGGATCACTATGATAAATATTGTGAGTATGTAAAGATTTCCACATCCATTCTAATTTTTTAACGCCAAGATGAAAACATGAGGCATAACACGAAAGTGCAGTGGCATTAATTGCACCAGCAGATGTGCCGCAGATAATTGGAAAAGGAATACCGTGATTACGGGGAATAAATTTAGTAATAGCTGATAATACACCAACTTGATAAGCGGCATGAGCACCACCACCAGAAAGTACCAGTGCGTTTTTATTGCCTTTATAATTTCTTTTAATTGCCATACGGAAAAATTTCCTTATCAGATATTTAGTGTATGAACTTTTTTTGATGCTGACTAGTCATTAATTGAATTAACTTTCTATTTTTATTAGTTTTAATAAAAAAAAGCCAGCAAAGCTGACTTTTAAATGGTCTATTAATATGTACCACCTTTTCATAGGCCATATTTACACTTTTCTTTGCTGCAATGGTCAATAAATTAAGCGAGATACTTATTAAGTACCTTACTAGAAGAGCATTTCAGGTACATCTTTTGGTACTATAAGTTCACCTTGGGTAAGTTTAATGATTTCCTCAACAGAGACGCCTGGTGCACGTTCAAGTAAATGAAATTTACCTTCTTTAATTTCAATAAAAGCTAAATCTGTTAGAACCCTTTTTATACAGCCTTTTCCTGTTAGAGGAAGTGAGCACTGGTTTAGTAATTTAGATACGCCATGCTTGGATGCATGCGTCATGGTAACAATAATATTATCAGCACCAGCGACTAAATCCATGGCTCCGCCCATACCTTTAATCAGCTTGCCTGGGATCATGTATGAAGCGATATTACCATTGGTGTCTACTTCAAAGGCGCCTAAAACCGTTAAATCTACATGTCCCCCTCTGATCATTGCGAATGACTCTGCGGAATCAAATATTGAAGCACCTGTCGCCATTGTTACTGTTTGTTTACCCGCGTTAATTAAATCAGCATCAATCTCGTCTTCTGTTGGGAATTGTCCCATACCTAATAAGCCATTCTCAGATTGAAGCATTACCTCAATATCATCGGGTACGTAATTGGCCACTAATGTTGGAATACCAATACCTAAGTTGACATAAAATCCGTCTTGAAGTTCTTGAGCAACGCGTTGTGCAATTTGTTCACGTGTTAAAGCCATTATCGTCTCTTAAGCATCACGAACAGTACGTTGTTCGATACGTTTTTCAAATGAGCCTAAGATAAGGCGATTAACATAAATTCCAGGGGTGTGAATATGATCTGGGTCTAACTCCCCAGGTTCAACTATTTCTTCAACTTCTGCTACTGTAATTTTTCCTGCAGTCGCAGCCAATGGATTAAAATTGCGCGCTGTTTTTCTAAAAACTAAGTTGCCATAACGATCTGCTTTCCAGGCTTTGATTATCGCAAAATCACCAGTGATAGCAGGTTCTAATATATAATGACGGCCATTAAATTCGCGTTCTTCTTTACCCTCTGCTACAGGTGTTCCGTAACCAGTCGCTGTATAGAATGCAGGAATACCCGCACCGCCAGCCCGCATTTTTTCTGCAAGTGTGCCTTGAGGTGTTAGCTCTACTTCTAATTCACCCGCCATCATTTGGCGCTCAAATTCAGCATTTTCACCAACATAGGAAGCAATGATTTTTTTAATTTGTCGGTCCTGTAATAATAAACCTAAGCCAAAATTATCAACGCCACAATTATTAGAGACTATTGTCAGACCTTTAGTCTTTTTACGTTTTATTTCACTAATTAAATTTTCTGGAATACCACAAAGACCAAAGCCGCCTGCAATTACAGTCATATTATCGTTTAGACCTGCCATTGCCTCTTCATAGCTTGACACTACTTTGTCAAAACCTGCCATTTGAAACTCCTATATATGTAAATTATTAATTTTTTAAATTAGGGTTGTGCCCGATACGCATTAGATACTTTTGAAATAGGCTCTCTTGATAATTTATCACTAATGAACCAACCCGCTTTAAGTAGTTTATCGAAATCTATGCCTGTTTTTATCCCTAAACCATTTAACATGTAAATTACATCTTCGGTAGCAACATTACCTGATGCTCCATTAGCATAAGGGCAGCCGCCAAGTCCAGCAATTGCACTATCGACTGCCTTTATACCCATTTGTAGTGCGGTGTAAATATTCACTAACGCTTGACCATAGGTATCATGAAAGTGAACGGCTAGCTTAGCCATGGGTACACGAGTACTAACAGCTTGTAACATTTTTTGTACGCTAGCTGGCGTACCTATACCCGTTGTATCACCTAGAGATATTTCATAACAGCCCATTTTGAATAGTTTTTCAGCTACTTCTGCTACTTTTTCGGGTTCTGTAGAGCCATCATATGGACAACCAATCACACAAGAAACATAACCTCTAACTGGAATACCTGCAGTTTTTGCTGCGGCCATAATGGGCTCAAACCTAACCAGGCTTTCTTCAATTGAGCAATTAATATTTTTCTGACTAAAGGCTTCTGATGCGGCTCCAAAAATAGCCACTTCATTAGCATTTACTGCAACAGCGCCTTCAAACCCACGCATGTTAGGTGTTAATGCAGCATAAGTGACACCCTCGGTGCGAGTGATACCTTCAAAGACAGCTGCTGAAGTTGCCATTTGAGGTACCCATTTAGGTGAGACAAAACTGCCACATTCAATATAGCTAACACCCGATTCGGCCAAGAGATTTATCAGTGTTATTTTATCTTCGGCACTAATTTGTATTTTTTCATTTTGCAAACCATCACGAGGACCTACTTCAACAACTTTAACTGATGAGGGCATCAACAGATTTAATCTAGGTATTCTCATTGTTGTTCTTCTTCTGAAGTAAAAGATAATAGTTCTGTACCGCCATCAACCATTTCACCTTCTGAAAAAAATACGGCCTCGATGGTACCTTCTTTCGGTGCACGTATGGTGTGTTCCATTTTCATTGCTTCCATGATGACTAGCGCTTGATTTTTTTCAACTGTGTCACCTGCACTGATAAGTACACTAACTATAGTGCCATTCATCGGAGCAACTAAGCCACCATGATTATCATCAGCTGAATTATCGCCAAAATCAGGTAATACATGGGTGAAGTTAAACACGCCATTTTGTCCGTTTCTATTGCAATAAACACTTATTTTATTATCAAAATAAGCAACCGTTACTTGGCTTCGATAGCCATTAATGCAGACTTTTAAACGCTCATCATCAAGACTGCCTTGGCAATCAAACGTTTTGCCATCTAAGGTAATTAAATAATAACTATCACTACCTTGTCTTTTTTGTTCAACAACAACAGAGTACTCAATATCATTATGAGCCAGAACTAGTTGATGATTATGTGCTTCATTTAATCGCCAAGCATTAGTATTGTTCCAAGGAGAGAAAGGATCATGGGTTGTAGCCGCCAGATGCTGGGCATTTCTAGCCTCAGAAAGTACTAAATAGAGTGCTGCCATGGGTAGTTCATTTTCTAACGTTTGACTATTTTTATGAAAGATAAGACTGTTATTTTTTTCAATAAACCCGGTATCAATATCAGCTTCAACGAATGGCTTACAGGTTGCTAAATTATACAAAAACTCAATATTAGTGGTCACACCATTGATACGATATTCACTTAATGCTTTGGCTAGTCGTTGTAGCGCTTTTTCACGTGTTTCATCCCAAACAATTAATTTTGCAATCATCGGATCGTAAAATACACTAACCTCATCACCTTGACGAACACCCGTATCTATCCGGACATGTTCACTTTCTACTGGTGTTTGTAAAAATTCTAATTTACCTGTTGCGGGTAAAAAATCATTGTTTGGGTCTTCCGCATAAATCCGTGCTTCAAAAGCATAGCCATTGAGTACCAATTCAGCTTGAGTTTTAGGTAATTTTTCGCCAGCGGCTACCCTTAATTGCCACTCAACTAAATCTTGGCCACTAATCATTTCAGTTACTGGGTGTTCAACTTGTAAACGAGTATTCATTTCCATGAAATAGAAAGAACCATCAACATCTAATAAAAACTCAACAGTTCCCGCGCCTTGATAACCGATTGCTTGAGCCGACTTAATCGCTGACTCACCCATTTGTGCACGTAACTCTTCACTCATACTGAAGGCAGGAGCTTCTTCAATAATTTTTTGATGACGACGCTGAACTGAGCAATCACGCTCAAATAAATAAACGGCTTGTTGATGATTATCACAAAAAACTTGAATTTCAACATGACGGGGTTGTGTTAAGTATTTTTCGACTAACATGCGATCATCACCAAAGGATGATTTTGCTTCACGTTTTGCTGCAGCTAATCCTTCAGAAAATTCAGACGCGTTCCATACTTGGCGCATCCCTTTACCACCACCGCCAGCAGTTGCTTTTAGTAATACGGGGTAGCCCATCTCATCCGCTGAGTTTTTAAGTATATCTTCTGATTGATCATCGCCATGATATCCTGGTACTAAAGGAACATTCGCTTTTTCCATAATATTTTTAGCAGCAGACTTTGAGCCCATAGCTTCAATGGCCGCAACTGGAGGGCCAATAAACGTGATATTCTCTTGATGACATTGACGGCAAAATTCAGCATTTTCAGATAAGAAACCATAACCTGGGTGTATTGCTTGAGCGCCTGTCATTTTTGCAGCGGCAATAACTTTATCAACCAATAAGTAACTCTCACGAGAGGGTGATGGACCAAGATAAACGGCTTCATCAGCCATGTGGACATGCAAAGACTCGGCATCAGCATCTGAATAGACGGCAACGGTTAAAATGCCCATTTTTTTGGCTGTTTTAATAATACGGCAAGCAATTTCACCACGGTTGGCAATTAATATTTTGGTAAACATTTTACTTATCACTTTAGTAGAGCTTGTTTTAATCATTTGAAATATCCTTGGGTGATTGCCAAGCGGGTAAGCGTTTTTCAAAGAAAGCAGTTAAGCCTTCTTGACCTTCAGGTGACACTCTTAAGTGTGCAATTCTTTGGCTAGTATCTTGTAGCAAATTCTCGTTAAATTCTTGAAAAGCAACATCTAAAGCTAGTTTTTTTGCCGCTCGTATTGCCTGAGGACCATTTGAGAGTAGTATGGCTATCATATGATCAACTTCAGTTGTTAGTGATTCAAGTTCAACGACTTCATCAACCAAACCGATTTGTTGAGCTTTGTCAGCAAAAAAACGTTCTGCCGTTATGAAGTATCGCCTAGCAGCTTTTAAACCTATGGCATTTACTACATACGGGCTTATGGTTGCGGGAATTAATCCAAGCTTTACTTCACTTAAACAAAAACTGGCCTTACTTGCTGCAATAACAATATCGCAACAACTGGCTAAACCTACTGCACCACCAAAGGCTGCCCCTTGAATTTTCGCTATGCTTGGTTGAGGTAAAAAATTTAAGGCTTTAAGCATTTTAGCTAATGCGGTGGCATCTTTTAAATTATCTTCATATGAATAACTCGCCATTCGCTTCATCCAAGCGAGATCGGCACCCGCTGAAAAACTCTTCCCAGTAGAATCAAGCACCATAACCTTTATGTCAGTTCGCTCTGCAATACTATAGAAAATACCAGTTAATTCGCTAATGATGATGTCATCAAAGGCATTATGTTTATCAGGATTATTTAATGTGACGGTAGCAACACCTTGCTGATCGACATTAAATAAGACCCTTGGATTGTTTGTATTGTTATCATTCATGGGTGATACCTACATTCTGAATATGCCAAATTTAGTTTCTTCGATGGTTTTATTTAATGTGGCTGATATTGCCAAACCTAAAACTTGACGAGTCTCACTGGGATCAATAATTCCGTCATCCCATAATCGAGCTGAGGCATAATAAGGATGTCCTTGGTGTTCATAATTATCGATGATAGGTTGTTTAAATGCAGTTTCATCTTCTTCAGACCAAGTTTCACCATTCCGCTCTTTTTTATCTCGAGTTACTTGTGCCATTACGCCAGCAGCTTGTTCACCACCCATAACTGAAATTCTAGCGTTAGGCCACATAAATAAGAAACGAGGATCATAAGCTCGGCCACACATACCATAGTTTCCAGCGCCAAAACTTCCGCCTATCAAGATGGTAAACTTAGGGACTTTAGCCGTAGCGACAGCAGTCACCATTTTTGCACCATGTTTTGCTATGCCGCCTGACTCGTATTGTTTACCAACCATAAAACCGGTGATATTTTGTAAAAAGACCAATGGAATTTTACGTTGAGCACAAAGTTCGATGAAGTGAGCACCTTTTTGCGCTGATTCACCAAACAAGACCCCATTATTGGCAACTATGCCGACAGGATAGCCAAATATACGTGCGAATCCACAAACTAAGGTTGTGCCATAAAGTGTTTTAAATTCATCAAAATTACTGTTATCAACGATACGGGCAATAATTTCTCTAACATCATAAGGTTGACGTGAATCTTTAGGAATAATGCCAAAAATTTCACTGGTGTCATAACTTGGCTCGCTAATCTTTTCAATATTCACTTGTAGTGGTTTTATGCGATTTAAATTTTTAATAGCACTGCGGGCAAGTTCTAAAGCATGGTTATCGTTTTGTGCATAATGATCTGTTACCCCTGAGGTGCGGCAATGAACATCGGCACCTCCCAAATCCTCTGCACTGACAACTTCTCCGGTAGCCGCTTTAACTAATGGAGGTCCGGCAAGGAAGATAGTACCTTGCTCTTTAACTATAATAGATTCATCAGCCATAGCAGGAACATAAGCACCACCGGCAGTACATGAACCCATCACTACCGCTATTTGAGGGATGTTTTGCGCTGACATATTCGCTTGATTAAAGAAAATACGACCAAAATGTTCTTTATCTGGGAATACATCGTCTTGATTCGGTAAGTTAGCACCTCCTGAGTCAACCAAATAGATGCAGGGTAAGTTATTTTCTTGAGCAATATTTTGTGCCCTAAGATGCTTTTTAACCGTTAGCGGGTAATAAGTCCCCCCCTTTACCGTTGCATCGTTAGCGACAATGATACACTCTTGACCACCAATACGGCCAATACCGGTTATAACTCCAGCGGAGGGTACATTATCTTTATATACCTCAAAAGCGGCAAACTGAGATAACTCAAGAAACGGCGAACCAACATCTAACAATGCTAGAATACGATCTCTGGGCAGGAGTTTACCGCGAGCTAAGTGGCGCTGACGACTGCCTTCACCCCCGCCCAGTTTTATATCTTCAAGTTTAGTTTTTAAGTCATCAACTTGACTCTGCATATGAGCAGCATTTTCAATGAAATCTTGGCTGCGAGGGTTGATTTTAGATATTATTTTAGCCACGGTTAAAGCCTTGTATTTATTATGTCACCCTAGCAAATAGGTTTTAGGATGACAGTCGATAAGTGTGAAAATCAAATACTTTTAAATAACTCGACTATTTAGACTCAGAAAATAGTTCTCGACCAATTAGCATACGGCGAATTTCTGAGGTACCTGCACCAATTTCATATAATTTTGCATCACGTAATAAACGGCCGGCTGGAAATTCGTTAATGTAGCCATTGCCACCGAGTAATTGAATGGTGTCTAGTGCCATTTTTGTTGCTAACTCTGCCGCATAGAGAATAACGGCAGCCGAGTCTTTACGGGTTGTTTCACCACGGTCACAGGCTTGAGCAACCATGTACGCATATGATTTTGCAGCGTTCATTTGAGTATACATATCAGCAATTTTTCCTTGTACCAATTGAAACTCTCCAATTGATTGGCCAAATTGCTTACGGTCGTGAATATAAGGAACAACTAAGTCCATACAGGCATCCATAATGCCTAAAGACCCCCCTGAGAGTACGACACGTTCGTAATCTAAACCGCTCATTAATACACGGACACCTTTACCTTCTTCACCTAAAATATTTTCAGCGGGAACCTCACAGTTTTGGAAAACTAACTCACAAGTGTTTGAACCTCGCATACCCAGTTTGTCTAATTTTTGGTGACGAGAAAACCCAGGATAATCACGTTCAACAATAAAAGCAGTAATACCTTTTGAACCTGCATCTATATCTGTTTTAGCGTAAATCACATAAACATCCGCATCTGGCCCATTTGTGATCCACATTTTGTTGCCATTTAAAATGTACCTGTCACCTTTTTCATCAGTCACTTTTCTAGCTGAAAGTTTCATACTAACAACATCACTACCGGCGTTAGGTTCGCTCATTGCTAATGCACCTACGTGTTCCCCAGTACAAAGTTTTGGTAAATATTGTAATTTTTGTTCATGGGAGGCATTTTTGCTGAGTTGATTCATACACAAGTTTGACATTGCTCCATAACTCAAGCCAACAGAGGCAGATGCTCGGCTAATTTCTTGCATAGCAATAATATGTTCAATATAACCTAAATCAGAGCCGCCATATTGTTCTTCAACGGTCATTCCTAATAAGCCCATATCGCCAAATTTACGCCATAAATCTTTTGGAAATTCATTGTCAATATCAATTTGTGCAGCACGAGGGGCTATTTCATCACGAGAAAAGGCGTTGACTTGATCGCGAATCATGTCGACAGTTTCGCCTAAGTTAAAATTTAATGAAGAAAAAGACGAAATCATGGGTAAATCCTTAATCAATTGTTAGCAGTAATGGCAGTAAAAATAATTATTTATTTTTACTGCCATCAATTTTGTTAATTATATTTGTTTTAGTAACTTTATGGTTCGATACGACTTAATGTATCTAAACAGTTTGTTTCCAGGTCATTTAACTCGATCAATACAGCATTGATATCTTCAAGCTGTTGACTTAAATCGCTTTTCTTTTGAGCAATGAGTTTCATTATTGTTTCTAACTGTGAGGCGCTACTTCGGTCTGCATCATAGAGGTCGAATAAACGACCTGTTTCAGCTAATGAAAACCCCAAACGTTTACCGCGGAGAATTAACTTTAGTCTAACTCTGTCTCGTTGGTTATAAATTCTCGTTTGTCCTTTACGAGTAGGAGTTACCAGTCCTTGATCTTCATAAAATCGAATACTTCGTGTTGTTATGTCAAATTCTTTGGCTATATCACCAATAGAATATGTCTCCTGTGCTGTTTGTTCCATGTCGATTCCGAGCTTGTAATAATATTAAACACCTTACATAAAGTTTACGTAAACGTAAAGCTTATTTTGATCAGTGAAGAATCATGTACATTTGTTGTTAAATTAATTTTTGGTTAACGTTGGCGTAAACGTCAAATTGAGTTAGTCTGTTTGATATATTTTGTTATATCTACTTTTTTGGAGAATGTCATGTCTGCATTAGACCCTATTGTTATTGTTTCAGCTGTAAGAACCCCGATGGGGGCTTTTATGGGGGTTTTATCTGCTGCCACGGCACCTTCACTTGGTGCAACGGCAATTAGTGCGGCACTAAAAAGTGCAAACTTGAACAAAGATCAAATAGATGAAGTCATTATGGGTTGTGTTTTACCTGCGGGTTTAAAGCAAGCGCCGGCTAGGCAGGCTGCTATTGCTGCTGATTTAGCTTTATCTACTGTGTGTACTACCATTAATAAAGTGTGCGGTTCTGGTATGAAAGCAGCAATGCAAGCACATGATGCCTTAATAGCGGGCTCCATCGATGTAGCAATTGCTGGCGGTATGGAAAGTATGAGTAATGCACCTCATTTACTACCTAAATCTCGTTCAGGCATTAAAATGGGTCATGGTCAAATACTTGATCACATGATGCTAGATGGTCTTGAAAATGCTTATGATGGCATATCTATGGGTTGTTTTGCTCAAGAAACCGCCGATGAAGCCGGTTTTACCCGCCAAGAAATGGATGCTTTTGCAATACGTTCGTTAGACCGTGCAAATGAAGCAATTAATTCAGGTGCTTTTAGCAATGAAGTCGCTCCTGTGACTATTAAAAGTCGTCGCGGTGATCTTGTTATTGATACTGATGAACAACCCGGTAAGGCTCGGCCTGAAAAAATTCCTTCATTACGTGCAGCTTTCAAAAAAAATGGCACAATAACCGCTGCTAATTCAAGCTCTATTTCAGATGGTGCTGCGGCATTGGTTCTGATGAAATTATCGAGCGCCAAAGAACGAGGCCTTACTCCCCTTTGTAAAATAGTTAGCCATGCAACTCATGCCCAGGCCCCCGCAGAATTTACTGTTGCTCCTGTTAGGGCAATGACCAAGGTATTAAAAAAAGCTGGTTGGAGTAGTAATGATGTAGATTTATTTGAAATTAACGAGGCATTTGCCATGGTAACTATGCTTGCTGTGAAAAAAATGGATCTTGATATGACTAAAGTAAACATCAATGGGGGTGCCTGTGCTTTAGGACACCCTTTAGGTGCAAGTGGTGCTCGTATTATGGTGACATTGATTCACGCACTAAAAAACAAAAACCTCTCTAAAGGTATTGCTTCTCTTTGCATTGGTGGTGGTGAAGCTACGGCTATTGCTATTGAAATGCTTTAATCATTGTCAATATTGATTACTAATCAACCTGAGTGCTCTAATAAGTTATAAATTTGAGCCTAGGTTTATTTTCTACTGTAAATTATTTATTAAAACCCAAGGAACTCAAATGAATTTTGACCTAACTGAAGATCAGCAAATGTTTGCTGAAACAGCTAAACAATTTAGTGATACAGAATTTGCTCCTCTTGCTGCCAAGTGGGATCAAGAGCATATATTTCCAAAAGATGTCATTGCTAAAGCTGGTGAATTAGGTTTTTGTGGTTTGTATTCTCCTGAAGATGTTGGTGGTTTAGCCTTAAGTCGTTTGGATTCATCGATTATTTTTGAGCAACTATCTATGGGTTGTACAGCAACAACAGCGATGATGACCATTCACAATATGGCTTCATGGATGATTGCTACCTGGGGTACTCAAGAGGTTAAAAACACTTGGTGTCCTTCACTGGTTATGGGTGAAAAATTAGCTTCTTATTGCTTAACCGAACCAAGTGCTGGCTCTGATGCGGCATCATTAAGGACCAGTGCAAAAAAAGACGGTGAACATTATTTAGTTAATGGTTCAAAAGTTTTTATATCCGGTGCTGGTGAGACTGATGTTTTAGTGGTTATGGTTCGCACAGGAGAAGCGGGTGCAAAAGGTATTTCGGCGTTAGCTATTCCTGCTGATCTTGACGGTATTATTTATGGTAAGGCAGAAGATAAATTAGGTTGGAATGCCCAACCTACCCGTCAAATTACTTTTGATAACGTCAGAGTCCCTATTGAAAATTTGTTAGGTAAAGAAGGCGAGGGTTTCTCTATTGCCATGAAAGGACTTGATGGTGGACGTATTAATATCGCCACTTGTTCAATTGGTACAGCACAACAAGCACTCAATTCAGCCATTATATATATGAAAGAACGGGAGCAATTTGGTAAACCTATTGCTGCTTTTCAAGGGTTACAATTTAAATTAGCCGATATGGCAACTGAATTGGTGGCTGCACGTCAATTAGTGCGTTTGGCCGCTTTTAAACTTGATAATAATGACCCTGAAAAAACAGCCTATTGTGCAATGGCAAAACGTTTTGCGACTGATATAGGTTTTCAAGTGTGTGATGCAGCTCTTCAAATACATGGCGGTTATGGTTATATCAAAGAGTATCCTTTAGAGCGTCACTTTAGAGATGTTCGTGTCCATCAAATATTAGAAGGCACCAATGAAATTATGCGGCTAATTATTGCACGTCGTTTGTTAATTGAGGGTGCAGGGCAGCTTTTATAATGTAATCTCAACAAATATAATTTTTTAAAATTAATACAGTAGTGATTGCATCAAATATAAATAAAAAACTGAAGGGTTAATTACACATGTCAAAATTTTATGACTATCAAGGATTACTTGTCGAAGTAATTAAACATACTGCGGTTATTACTTTTGATAATCCACCTGCACATACTTGGACCTCGCAAAGCCTAACAAGTTTACGAGATTTGGTGCTAGAGCTTAATAACGATGATGATATATATGCATTAGTATTAACGGGTGGTGGTGATAAATTTTTCTCAGCCGGTGCTGACTTAAAGATATTTGCTGATGGTGATAAAAAAACAGCGGCAGATATGTCTGATATTTTTGGTCAAGCATTTGAAACTTTATCCAACTTTCGGGGGGTCTCCATTGCTGCTATAAATGGTTATTCAATGGGTGGCGGATTGGAGGTCGCATTAGCTTGTGATATTCGAATAGCGGAGGAACATGCTGTGCTGGCATTACCCGAAGCAAGTGTCGGTTTATTACCTTGCGCGGGTGGTACGCAAAACCTAGCGGTTTTGGTTGGTGAGGGCTGGGCTAAACGAATGATTTTATGTGGAGAGAGGGTCGACAGCGTTACCGCTTTACGTATTGGCCTAGTTGAAGAAATAGCGAAAAAAGGTTTAGGCAAGGATATTGCCATAGCACTTGCTAGTAAAGTTGCAAAACAAAGCCCTGTGGCAGTAACTGCATGTAAAAAATTAATTCAAAAAAGTCGGGCTATGCCTATCATCAAAGCATTACCACAAGAGCGACAAGCATTCGTTGACTTGTTTGACTCTGAAGATCAAACCGAAGGTGTGAAAGCGTTTTTAGAAAAACGAAAACCTGTTTGGTTAAATAAATAGTAAATAAGTAAAGCATAATTAAGCATTAAGGTAACAGTTATGATGGATGTAGTTTTGTTTCAAGAATTAACTTGCGATAATGGCAAGTTAATTGGTATTGCGACATTAAATTCAGAGCGCTCATTAAACGCCCTAAGTGGTGACATGGTCGATGCGTTATTTCCTCAATTATCATTGTGGCATCAAAATGATGATATATCGGCAGTTTTTTTACAGGGTGCAGGTGAAAAAGCATTTTGTGCAGGTGGTGATATTGTTCATTTATATAATGAGATGAAGAGTCATGTTGGCGAATATGCACCTGCTATTGAGGAATATTTTACTAAAGAATATAAACTCGATTATTTAATTCATACCTTTAACAAACCTTTTATTGTTTGGGGTAATGGCATTGTTATGGGCGGGGGCTTGGGAATGATGGCTGGTGCTAGTCATAGAGTAGTCACCGAAAGTTCACGTATTGCTATGCCAGAAATTAGTATCGGTTTATATCCAGATGTTGGTGGTACTTGGTTTTTAAACCGTATGCCTGATAACTGTGGATTGTTTTTAGGTTTAACAGGAGCTTCAATGAATGCCTCTGATGCTAAATATACCGGTCTTGCTGATTTTTTTATCCTTAATGAGAAGAAACAAGGCTTAATTGAAAAACTCAAATTAATTAAATGGGGTGATTCTGTGCCAGAAAATCACGCCCAATTATCAGTATTGATGAACGACTTTGAATTATTTTCAAATGCCAGTTTACCTATATCTAATGTTAGAACGCAAAAATCATTAATTGAACATGTGACTAATCATGACAATATTAACGATATTGTTAACGCTATTGTCACTGTTGAAGTTGAAGAAAGATGGTTTAATAAAGCTCAAAAATCGTTAAAGCATGGTAGCGCTATTAGTGAACACCTCGTTTACCGACAATTAAGAGAAGGAAAGGGTTTAAGTCTAGCTGACTGTTTTAGGATGGAGCTTAGTTTGTCAGTAAAAGTGGGAAAGTATGGTGAATTTGTTGAAGGGGTAAGAGCATTGCTTATTGACAAAGACTATGCCCCTCAATGGAAATTTATTTCTGTTAGGGATGTTGATTTAAACATAATTGACTGGTTCTTTGAGTCTAAATGGCAAGAGTCAGATCATCCGCTATCAACTATTGGTCATTAATTATTTGGCCCTTACTCACTCATAAAGTTAAATATAGAATATTTAGGAGCGCATCATGTCAAAAATAGCATTTATTGGTTTAGGTAATATGGGTGGTCCAATGGCCATTAATTTAGTTAAAGCGGGTCATCAGGTTTGTGTATTTGATTTATCAAAGAGGGCGGTTGCTCAAGTAGTCGAGCAAGGTGCAACAACACAACCACAAGCAAATGACTGTGTAAAAGATGCAGAGTTTATTATTTCGATGTTGCCAGCAGGTAAACATGTAGAAGCTGTTTATTTATCTGATGATGGCCTAATTAATTATATAGATAAAGATGCTTTAGTTATTGATTCATCAACCATTGATTCTGCTACCTCTATTAAAGTAGGTGCCGCATTATTAGAAAAAGGTATTAATTTTATTGATGCGCCGGTTTCTGGAGGGGTTGGAGGTGCAATTGCTGGCAGCTTAAGCTTTATGGTGGGTGGCAGTGAAACCGACTTTGAACACGGAAAAAGTGTGTTAGCTTCTATGGGTAAAAATATCTTTCATGCGGGTAAGCATGGGGCAGGTCAAATCGCTAAAGTTTGCAATAACATGTTGTTATCAGTTTTAATGATAGGGACGTCGGAGGCTTTGCAGTTAGGTATAACAAATGGTTTAGCCCCGGCGATTTTATCAAACATTATGAGCAACAGTTCAGGAAGTAACTGGACATTAGATGTTTATAACCCCTGCCCTGATGTAATGGAAAATGTACCTTCTTCGAATGATTATCAAGGTGGATTCATGGTTGACTTAATGGCGAAAGATTTAGGCCTTGCTATGGATACTGCGGTTACAAGTCAATCTTCAACTCCCATGGGGGCATTAGCGCGAAATTTATATGCTATACATGCCGCATCTGGAAATGGAACTAAAGATTTTTCTAGTATTTTTAACCTTTTCAATCAACAAAAATAAAATAGAGCAGTTATGAACATTAAAAATAAAGTTATCGTTATCACCGGCGGAGGTCAAGGTTTAGGTCGTGCAATGGCTGTCGAACTCGCACAAAGCGGTGCTAAATTAGCATTAATTGATTTGAATGAAGAACAACTACAAACCACCGTTAAGTTAATTGAACAGCTTGGTTCTACTGCGAAATATTATTTGGCTAATGTGACTAATGAAAAAGAAGTTGAAGAAATATTTGAGAAAATAAATCAGGATTTTGATGGCTTCGATGGTTTGATCAATAACGCTGGGGTTTTACGAGACGGTATGCTTGTCAAAGCTAAAGACGGTGTTGTTACTAAAAAAATGTCATTATCACAATTTCAATCCGTGATTGATGTTAATTTAACCGGAGTATTTCTATGTGGTCGAGAAGCTGCTATTCATATGATTGAACAAAAACGTAAAGGAGTGATCATTAATATGTCCTCTATTGCCCGTGGGGGTAATATCGGACAAACTAACTATGCAGCGTCTAAAGCTGGTGTAGTTGCTATGACGATAACTTGGGCACGCGAATTAGGTCGACATGGTATTAGAGTAGGAGCCATAGCTCCGGGTGTTATTAAAACAGCCATGACTGATGCAATGAAACCTGAAATGCGAGAGCGTTTAGAGAAAATGAAACCTGTGGGTCGATTAGGTGAAGCGAATGAAATAGCACACACTGTAAAGTATATTTTTGAAAATGAATTCTTCACGGGTCGTGTTATTGAAATAGATGGCGGTCTGTGCATGTAGGTTCGATTCTCAGATTGATAATACAAAGGAGACTCTAGTGCAATTCTCTATCAATAATTGAATGAATATCGAACACCTTCACTGAAGTACAACGCTACATTCAAATTAATTGAAGTTATTATCAAAAAAGGGTTGACGAAAAATCAAAACTCGCTATTATGCGCATCCAGTTCAAAGGGG
>Ga0209279_10000008_pt1 | contig 188931 bp, 175 predicted proteins | sample CoawatmetaG00DNA_3_FD_187508 | JGI IMG/M metagenome (GOLD analysis project Ga0209279, IMG submission 187508) | Marine microbial communities from the West Antarctic Peninsula - Coastal water metaG006-DNA (SPAdes) (version 2) | ecosystem: Environmental > Aquatic > Marine > Coastal ...
ACACACTCACGACATTTTATTCAATTCCAATTTAGACGACACTACACCTCACATTTTACACAACACACACGAAACACACGAAACACACGAAACACACGACGCACAAGAAGAAGACTTCGATATTTAAGCAGGGGGCTGTGCCCCCCTGCGACCCCCCCCTATCAGGAGGCTATATTGCGCATGTTATTTTACCATATTTTGTATATTTTTGTAGCAACCAAATATACGAGTTAAAATAGAATATAGAATGACCGCTTATCCTTTCACATTATGCGTTAAATATGAATATCTGCATTAAAATTATGCTGATGGCACCTCCTATGGAAATCCGTTTGACCACAATTACCCGATTTATCTTCACCTTCCTCTACAGCAATCATTGGTGTAATCACTGCACGCTTTCCATACTTTGTAATAATCCAATCAGGACTATAAGGAATTTTTTCAAGATGGTCAATCGCAAATTGAATCGTGAAGGTGTCTATCAAATATTTAGCGTGTTTTCTAGAAATTAAATACATTTGACTACCCCAAATATCATCGGGGTATCCGTGAAAACTATACCTCCCTGTATCTTTTAACACCGGGAAATAGCCGTTTCCATGAAGTTGGCGGGGAAATAGATATCCAAGCAGTAGAATATCTAGTCCTAGCTCCTGGAAATTTTTAATAATTTCAGGCAAATCTGAAACCAAGTTCTTGGAAATATGAATATCATCCTCACAAATAATAGAATAATCAGCAGTTGTGTTTTCATAAAAATGTCTTACAGAATCTAAATGTTGTAACATAATTGCACTTGTGCGTTTATCAAGAGGTGTGTTTTCTATTCGAACATCTCCCATTTGAACTGGATTCACAAAATGTAAGTCAATATCTAATTTTCGAAATCGACTGGTCATTCTCTCCTTTCTTTTGTCGTCGTTAAAGTTAATTACATAAAAAAGCACCATAATAGTCAATTATTATAATATTTAAATAAAGTATTTAAATTACTTTATTTAAAATACTTTATTTAAAATATACACTTTTCGCATATAAAATTGAAAGGTCTTTTTGTATAACAATGTATAGTATCAAATATAGAACACTACGTGTGAGATTATAACTATGAACACCATGATTGAAATGATTACCGTGAAACCCGAGGAGATTGAATGTTGTATATGTTACGACGTCATTGGAAAGCAAAACAATTGTACCACACCCTGTGGTCACTCCTTCTGTTTTGAATGTATGATGAAGTCTTTAGGCAGAAACAACACGTGTCCGTGTTGTAGAGCGGTGTTAAAAGAGGATGAAGAGGAAGAAAGCGACGAAGAGTATGAAGAGGAAGAAAGCGACGACGAAGAATACGAAAGAACCCGTTTAGAAGGTCTGGCTTCACCCGAAGAAATCGGTAATAGACTTACGAAGATGGGATACACCATGACCGACATATTGTCTCTCTATATGAACCGCATCAATCGAGATGATTCACGATATACACGCGAATTCACAGAAAAATTAGTGAATGATTTCGACAACATCGTTGAGAACGCCGATGAAGAGATAGAAAACGAAACGACGGAAAGAGAGGGAATGGGTGGCGAGGATGTGCGAACACGCTTATACAAAGAAGGGACTATTTTCGATATTGACCCTACATTTACACTAAGAAACTTGTTCGGCGATGCATAAAAATACCAATAACACACAAAAATATTCAACTTGTAAAATAAAACTAAACAACCCTTTTTAATGGTGCATAAAAAACAATATATACAATGTTTGTTGTGCACCCTCTTTTTATTCAAAACCAATCAAAGCGTGAAATTCATATTTATAATCATCGCTGCTGTTGTATAAGATATAATCGTCACTTTTCACAAACTCAACGTAATGGAGTGTCGAATTACCAAAACCGCGAAGATTCGATGATTTGTATGTAGATAATTCTTGAAAGCACACACCTTCAGGAGTTCCGCGCAAATTCCCAGTTACAGGGTGTGGTATATACAACAATGTAGCAACCAGAAACGCCACAACTAGCATCCAATCCAATTGATAAACCATAATCACAGATATTATTTTGATACTGTTGTCCATATACAAGAAAGGCCAATCAATTTTACATCAATCCGATGCGTATTTTACGTCGACAATTATCTTCCGATTCAAACAAGAATAATTGTATTTTGTGTGTGCTATATTCATCCAATTCACAAGTTGTTTTTAGCTTCATCATTTTTCGCAAATCTTCCAAATACACATTATAAGTGAAATCACCGAGTTTTCCAATCTGTCTATCAAAGACAATACCTTCATATAGTTTATTCATTATGTCCGGGTTTGTCGTGCACATATGGACCATTTCACATTCTGATTGTAATTTACGAATAGATTTCATATCACAGTTCAAGTCACATAAACGCGCAGTCCATTTTTGCAGGAATGTGAGAGACAAATCACAATCTAGTATGGAAGTGCAAAACATGAGTTGATTTATAATGTCGACTAGGCGCCGTATAGGGCTCGTAATTTGAACATATTTCCGATCATTCATCATAGCGTGTTTCATTTCAACACCGTCTTCATATAGTTGATAAGAGCCGGATACATTGTTCCACATGGAGAGTGCGCGATTGGTTTCGGGTGAGAATTTGGGAACTGATTGTTCTTCGCGTCCCATCAGAGTAGCTGTGCGGAATAATCCAGTTTTATGATCATGGAGGCGATTTGCACATAAAGTATTCATTTTCATCATCCAAAAGGCGACGACATCGTGGCTGTCTAGAACATTACAATCCAACTTCGCAGTTAATGAAGCCAAATTTTGGTAATGTGTATTTTTGAAGAGTTTGGGTTCTTCATATCGAAAATTTTTGCGGACGCGTATGATGGCGTTATATACTAGTGTGAGTGGTTCAATTAAACCTCCATTTTGGTCAAATACTAGGTCCATTGCGAAAACCACTGATTTTTCCTTTTCATTCAGACTGCACCATTTATCGGCAAGGAGTGAGGGAATCATATTTCGTTTGCATTCAGGTAAATAAATGGTGGATACTCGGTCACTCAGTTCTTCCCATAATTGCAAATGTTCCAACCAAAGACATACATTGGCTATATATACCGAAACGACAGTATATTCTGGTTTTGTAGGATGAGCAGATATACTCAATGCATCGTCCAAGTCCACACTTCCGTCCGGGTCAATCGTGAATACATATTGATCGGTTTTGTCTACAATGTGGAACCTACTATTTTGTTCCATGGTCGCGATATGGTCATTATAAGACCCTAACTTGAGTTTTTCGTGAACAGTGTGTGTAAGGCGTGTGACTGAATGTTGTAAATTGCGGCAGTTCATTTGATATTCGTAAAAGGGTTCGAGTTCATTAACGGTTCCAAGTGTTTCGAGAATTATGCCAGCAGGGTGTTTTCCGTCCCAATTATCAAACCGGAAAATCACATATTTGTTCACATTTGTTTTATCAAAACCTGGTTTTACATTGTATGGAACAATAAATGCAGGCAATCCTTTTTGGTGAGGAATGCATTTAAATAGGAGGCGTCCATTTTGTGTTCGTCCAAAGGTTTTAGAGCCGTGTAGTTGTAAAACACCGGGTATTTTATTCATTTCGCGTATAGGCGAAGAATGTAATTCGATTGATGTGTCTTGTTTTATAGAGAAAATGTCCCCGGAAAACAATTTTTCGGAACTTGGACAAATGTGAATCAATGTAGATTCTTCACATATTTCTGGTTTAATTGACCATTCAGAATAGTTTCGGTCAGAAACTGATAATGTATAACGTTCCATATACAATATAATATAGCTTATTTGATTTATGCGATTTTATCTTGATAGGGTTGAGTTTCAATTTTCTCCAAAAAAACCTATTTAGACTATTTGTTATTCAATATATTTAAATTGCAAAAATATAAAGTACAAAACGTATTGCATATTTAGGACAATTTCTATTATTAAAATATCAAACTATTGTACTAACATAACTAGTTATAACCTTTATGAACCCAAACATAAAAGATAAGATGGTCATTCCGCCAGTATTCCCTATAATTCGGCCTATGCGAACCAATAAAATACAGTTACATAAAATACATTTGCAGAAAATGCAACAACATAAATTACAAAACCAGAAATTGCAAAACCAGAAAATGCAAAACCAGAAAATGCAAAACCAGAAAATGCAACAACCGAAACGTATCATTCCATTGAATATATTTCAAACATATCACACAATGAATGTTCCACTATATATGAAAAACAATATATATAAATTGAGACGGGAAAATCCAGAATTTAAATATTATTTATTTGATGATGCAATGTGTCGAAAATTCATAAAAAATCATTTTGATATTGATGTGGTAAACGCATTTGATGTATTAACACCTGGTGCATATAAGGCTGATTTATGGAGATATTGCATTTTATATATTTACGGAGGTATATACATGGACATCAAATTTGGTTGCGAACAAAATTTCAAGTTAATTAATTTATTGGATAAAGAATATTACGTAAGAGATCGAATAACGTCTGGTCACGCTGGAATTTACCAAGCATTTATGGTAAGTTTACCAAAGAACCCTATTTTGTTTAAATGTATCAATCAGATTGTAGAAAATGTAAAATCAAAATTTTACGGAGACAATCCATTATGTGTCACTGGTCCGCATTTAATATCAAATTATTTCGAAAAAGATGAAATCGACAAAATGGAATTATATAATGGAGTCGAAGGCGATTGTGTGTATCTACATAAGCGTAAAATAATTAATATTTATAAAAATTACCGTAAAGAGCAGAGAGCAACTGCTAAAACTGCCTATTATCATAAAATGTGGCATAATAAATCAATATATGTATAACTTATGTTATTATTCACAACTTGTGTAAATTGTGAATAATCTAAAAGGATAAGTTCAGTAGTTCCAATACTATGATGCAGTCGTGCAACGTGGTTGTATTTTGATTATTTGCTGAATTATAATTTCGAAACAGACTATATTTGGTAGTATTATCATGTATTTCAAAGGTTGTATTATTTATGTAACAAGGGATTTGGTTAATTATTCGAATCAAATAAAACCATACATCGTCGGCTGTTTTGCAATGGTTTAAATATATATTTTTATTGAAAATTAAATCACCGGATTTATGAAAAAATTTCGGATGATATAAGCATCCACCCTTTCCTGTTGGGAAGTTATACAACCACTTGTGTATTATCGATTGACGATTGGTATAATCAAACTCGTGTAAATGTGTTAATCGTGGTGAAAATCCCCTATAATTGATTACACATTGTTGTTTTTCATAATCCGCGGTCATATTTTTAATCAAATTTGGATGATATTCAGTATCGTCATCAATTGTTATTAATATACAATCTTCATTCCATTTATCTTGCAATAATGGTAATAATTTACGATAAGGGCCAATATTATCGACCCATTGTATCTGAATCAAACTATTACTCTTTATTAACTCGCGAAGATCTTCATTTGTAATTTGATTATCTTTAAACCCGGAATCAAGCAAATATGCATCTTTCGATAAATATACATAAATACAATTCGGTAAAATAGTTTGCCCCAGTATGCTTTTCAATGTTTTACATAAAACGTCTTGATTTTGATAAATAGAAGTTAATGTTACATATATTGGAATAGAAAGCCTCATAGCGGATACTATATTAACGGGATATTTTAATATTACGTGTTTTCTATCGTGTTTTCGTATATATATAGAAGTCAGATGGACTCTCGTTTGGATATTTGTTTGGAACGTGTGAAATCATATTCCATTCCGGGAATACTCGTTCAATATAATCAGTAAATTTTCGAAATTTTACGTGTTCTGCGTGATTTTTATTTATATTATTCGCATAAATAATTACATATTTCGATGAAAAGTCAAACAATGTGCGAATATAGTCTCGATAGACGTCGTCTTCAATCAAATGATACAATACATCACAAGAGATCGATAATTCAGCCATATCAACTATAGTGTTATTGTCGTTTATTAATTCAAATCGCATATTAGGCCGATTTGCGTATATTTCTTTGCACATATTAATAATTGTGGGTGAAACATCTAAGCCAATATACGTATTTACTCTTTCTAAACAAAACATAGATGTTTGATTTCCGTCCCCAACGCCATAATCGATTATACTAGTTATATTGTGTTGTGATATAAAGTGATTAATTACATCTGATTTAAATTTAGCAAGGTGTCCGTAGGAACCTGCTCCACTATTCCCATTATGTTTATATCGACTCTCCCAAAATGCCGATGAATCGAACTTACTCATACAATATGTTATAAAGTAGGTAGAGAGATTTTCCCAAAATAACGATTTAAAACCTCTAATTCCAACCATTCTTCTCGTTTCATGTCCATAAATTGGTTCATATATTGATTCGCATTGCGTATAATTTTTTTGCATTTACCCGGATTTTCGTTACACCATTGAACCTTCGTCTGTAAATCGCTGAAATCGTTATTCACTTGAATATAATGGATGTTTGGTATTAATTTATCCTCCATTAACCAACTAAATTTCGTTGGTTTCGGCATAAATACCAGTGAATTTGACGCTAAAGACCAATTTAATCCACTCGCTTTATCATTTCCTTCTATCATCAAAATATATTTATACGTTAATAAATCTGTTATAGACATCCCGTTGGTTTTATATTTTGCATATTCATCCTTTCCTTGACAAATTCCATTAAATCCGACATCGATTTCGGAGTATTTCCCGAAATATTTTTTCATTAATGTAAAACGGTTTCCAGGGCGCGACGGTTGTCCTGTAGTCACACCTCGCCATACCAATTTGTTTGATTTTGTATTAAATGGAATATCATTAAATTGTGAAGTATCATGTACGAGATTCCAATGGCGCGAATAATTTGGGCATTTTAGTAAAACGGATTTTCGATCTTGACCACTTCGATTTTTAGTAAAGCAATATTCTTTTAGATCATTTTCAACATCCCCGATGCAATATAGAAAGGATTTTTTATCGTGCCCTCCTTTTTTCAATAATTCTAATAATTTTTGTGAATAGTTTTTCATTATATGTTTATGTTGTAAAGTAGTATAATTCATACGTGAAATACGATTCGTTGGGTTTCCAGTCGTGATTGTTTCAAAATTTTGATGCGATTTTGTTACGACAGCCCGGTCTAAATGATACATTTCACCCAAGTAATAAGATAAGCGCTCTTCGTTATTCATAATATATGTGAATATAATAAATGATACAAAGAATTGCATTATTTATTTTGTTTCTTGTATTCCTATATTGGTGTTACAAGAAAATAAAAGTATCGGCCAAAAAATCAGATAAAAATGTGCATTGGGATGAATTCTTGGACATAGAGGAGACGTATTCTGCGGCGGAATATGACCGACATAGTGATTATATGCGACATTTATAATTTACCAAATAAATTGGATAATTCATCCATTTCTCTCACCGTAGCCACTTTCACTTTCTTTTTGTCGTCTCTTATTGTTTTAGCCAAGGCTTTCTGGTATTTTTCTTCGTTTCTTGCGACTTGTTTAACAGATGGTAATCTCTTTCTCGAAATTGAAGGTAAATCGTTGAATAATGAACTCATATCCATACCAGTTTTAACAGACTTAGGTGTTTTTCTAGGTTCTTTTCCGCCACCACGAATTCTTCGTTTTGTAACTCTCCGAGTTCTACGTCTTCTATTCACCTGGCTTTTTCTACGTGTAGGCATTATATACTATCAAAACAAAATAAACATAATATGACCAAGTCTATTAGCACACTTATTCATATGCCGTCAAAGCAAAAGACATCTATAAACGCGTGTTACCTCATTATAGTCGAGTCACCTTCAAAATGTGGTAAAATCGAGAATTATCTTGGACCCAATTATCAATGTATTGCGAGTAAAGGACATATCCGTGAATTGGATGGTCTAAAGAATATTGATGTGAAGAATAATTACAAACCAACTTTTACGATTATTAAAGAAAAGGCTGATCACGTGTCCAAGATGCGTGAAATCATCCAACAATATCCCAAAGAAAACGTTATTTTGGCTGCAGATGATGATCGCGAGGGTGAGGCGATTGCGTGGCACATATGTGATGTATTTAAATTACCTACAAAAACTACAAAGCGCATAGTATTTCACGAAATTACTCAAAAGGCTATTTTGGAAGCGGTTAATAATCCGACATTGCTAAATATGAACCTAGTTCATGCTCAACACGCGCGACAAATCTTGGACATTTTGGTGGGTTTCAAGGTGTCTCCTCATTTATGGAAGCATGTGCGAGGTGGAAAAAAGAATGCCTTGTCTGCGGGTCGTTGTCAAACACCTGCATTGCGTCTTGTTTATGAGAACGAGAAAGCTCGTTTATCATCAGGTGCAGAAAAGAGGTATAAAACGGCGGGTTTTTTCACTTCTCAAGACCTAGAGTTCAATCTTGGACACGAGTTTGAAAAAGAAGATGATGTAGAGAGTTTTTTAGAAAGTTCGAAGTCGCATAAACATATTCTTACCCTTGAAAAAGAGAAGGATGTGAAGAAAGGAGCCCCGAAACCCTTCAATACATCGCGTTTATTACAGGCAGCGAGTAATCAGTTGCACACATCACCAAAACAAACAATGAAATTGTGTCAAACACTATATCAGAATGGTCTAATTACGTATATGAGAACGGATAGTATGAAGTATGCACCACCTTTCTTGGACACAACACGCAAATACATTGTCCAAGAATATGGCGGAGAAGAATATGTCGGTAATTTGGGTGTAATTGAGAACAAAGATAAAGAAAATCCACACGAGGCGATTCGTGTGACGGATATTAAGTTGCGCGATATTCCGACCGAAGGTGAAGGTCGAGAAGGGGCAATGTATCGGTTTATTTGGCGTAATACTGTGGAGAGTTGTATGTCGGATGCACAATACAAAGCATCTACTGCTAAGATATGTGCTCCAGACATTTTCTCTTGTGAAAAGTCCAAGAAGGTGTTTTACAGTCACACAATAGAAATCCCGCATTTCTTGGGATGGAAGAAAGTGGCGTTCAAGCCGACAGACCAGGCTGAATTGGTGGGACGTAAGATGTTTTTCCAAGGATTGTCTGTGGGGGAACAGCCGACCGCAAGCGGAATTGCCCCCATTAAGCCGACCGCAAGCGGAATTGCCCCCATTAAGCCGACCGCAAGCGGAATTGCCCCCTATTCGCGAATAGAGAGCAAAGTAGTCGTGCGAAATAAGGTTGCGCATTACACCGAGGCGAGTTTAATCCAAAAATTAGAGGAATTGGGAATAGGTCGTCCGTCTACGTTTGCTTCCTTGGTCGAGACGGTCCAAGACCGTGGCTATGTGAAATGTGGGGATGTTGTCGGAATACCTCAAAAATGCGTAGAATTCGTGCTCCGTTCCGGAGAAATCTTGGACAAGCATATTTCAGAAAAGAGTTTTGGGAGTGAAAAGAATAAACTCGTCGTCGAACCAGTAGGTATATTGTGTTTAGAGTTCTTATTACAGCATTTCGATCACTTGTTTGATTATGATTATACGAAACATATGGAGGAAGGCTTGGACAAAATAGCCACTTATGGAGGAAAGGAGGAGGAGAACCCTTGGTTTCGCATATGCGATGAATGTAATAACGAGATTGCAGAATTATCCAAGCTCGTGTCCAAGATGGATAAAGAAAAGTATCCATTAGACGAAGACCACGAAGTGGTTTTTGCACAATATGGTCCGTCAATAAAAAAGACAAATGACCAAGGTGGTACAGTATATTTGCCGGTGAAGAAGGGGGTCAAAATCGATTTGAATAAATTGCGCGGAGGTGAATATAATTTAGACGATTTGTTGGCGTTTGAGAATGAATGTTTAGGTCAATATGGCGGGTGTCCATTAAAATTGAAGATGGGTAAATTCGGTGCGTATTTGGAATGGGGTGATGAACGTCAAGCAATTCGTGAATGGAAAATCGCATTGGATGAAATTACGGAAACGAACGCGACCGAATATTTAGAAAAAATGTGTAGCGAACCCAAGAAAGAAAGCCCGATTTTGCGTATATTTGGTAAAAGTATGAGTGTTCGTAAAGGAAAGTTCGGTGTCTATATGTTTTATAAAACAGATTCTATGAAGAAGCCGAAATTCATTCCTTTAAAGGCGTGTCCCTATGAATACGAAACATGTAATGAAAAAGAGATGATAGATTGGGTTATGAAAGAAGGACAAAATGCAAAGTCCAAGTATACGCAGCGTAAGGGTATTGCAGTATCCTCAAATAAACGGGGTGCAAATGTAATCGCTTCACATAAATAAATCGTATTACAATATAAAGAATGGTGAATTATTTTCCGTTTATCAAATACTTTTACATATTGGTATTGTTTATAATTTCGTTTGTCGCTATGAAAAATTTCCGAACCGAAATGATCGGGTTTGGAGCTACATTCGCAATACAGACATTATATACCTTGGTGCTTATCTTTGAAATAATAAAAGATACAAATCGTTCCGATAAGGTGCTTACAATTCCATTTCCTGCAACGCCAATAAGTGATCCTTATGATATGAGATTGCCGTTGTATTTGATATTAGCGCCGTGTGTATCAATGCAGTTTATCGCATCCATGTTGATAATGATGGCTATATATTCAGTGTATAAACGTGAAAATAAAATAAATGTGTCGCGCGATGAGCGTTGGTCCATAGATGCCTATCAAAATATGTTTATTATTGCTACACTAGCGTTAATGTTTTTGACTTATGTATACGTGAATGATTTTGTCGGGAGTAAATTTTCGGGGACATATCGAATATTGATATTGACCGCCATATTGATGTCTTCTATTCTAGCGCCGCTGAATATGTTGAACGGGAACAATCAAACGCGTATGATTTTAACGACAACGGATGGATAAACATTGTAAAAGAGTATGTATATTTGATTTCAATATAAATAAGTAACACGTTTATTTATATTATGAACAACCTAATGTACGAGAATAATTATACGAATATAGTGGAGCCGAAATATGGTAGTAAGCGAGACTTATCTGAAGATGATATACTGACTAAAGACATCTTAAATCCCCATCCATATTCTATACCGAACGTAGATCGTGTTGATTTGACGTGCTATAATAGTTATAGTATAGATCCAATTGGTTGTAAAGATGCAGATGATGCATTTTCGATTTACAGTGAAAACAGCAAATTGTATTTTGCGATTCATATTGCCGATCCGACTGAATATATAGAATTGAATTCTAGTTTATGGATTGATATAGTGAAACGAACTACTACAAAATATCCATCAAATCGTGCTCCAATACATATGATACCGGACAAAGTGTTAGAATTATCGAGTTTGCAAGGTTCTATAGAGGGAACTATTAAAAACGCGATCACGATATTAACTGAAATTGATTCAACAACACACGAACCAGTTCGAGAAATCAAATTACTATTTACAACGATTCTTGTAAAAAAAGAGAATGGATATAGTTATAATAGTGCTGTGAGTGCGTGTGATCAAATAGATGCTTTTAGCATAGGCTTACAAATAAGTGAAGTTCTAAAGGAGAAACGTTCATTAAAGACAAAAGGTGTGAAATTAAACGAGGTTTCTATTGCATATCCCATATACAAAGAAAATGAAGTATATTTATACGAAGATACAAAACAAGAACGATTAATGAAACAAATGATCGCCGAATTTGCGATTTTTGCGAATTCATTTGTGGGTGAATATTTGAAAATAAATCTGAACACGGGTATATTTCGAACTTGTAATGCGAGTGACTGGTTGCAAACTATTTACAGTGAGACGTCAGGTGAGGAGTTATTGCAAGAAATTATAACAAACGGTATTCGTGCCGATTATATGTGTAAAATCGAATCACACGATTTGGTCGGAATGCCTGAATATAGCCATTTTACGTCCCCAATTCGTCGTTTATCTGATTGTATTTGTCATTACTTATTAAAATACATTTATTTCAAACATAAACGTCAAACGAATTACGAAATACCTTTTTCTGAAATAGATTTGGAAAAATTGTCTGTAATTTGTTTAAAAATAACCCGATTAGAAAAGAAAAACCAATATTTGGATATAAAATTCCGCTTATTGCAAGTAATGGATACTATGATTATTAAAAACGGAAGAATAAACATAGAATATTACGTGACTAGTTATAGCGGTTTATTTTTGAATATCATTATAAACAAAATAGACAGTTTTTGCGTTCATATGTCGTATACATTGCGTGTTCGTGAATATGCAAAAGAAATAAATCCCAAAGAGAAAAGGTCTATAACGATAAGTCGAGTCAGCTGTTTTACTAAATTTGATGAAAATACAATACCTGAATTAGATGAACATATTTTAGAATAAGTTATTATACATTCGCAACAAATAAGTATAAATAGTGCGTTATTTATAAAGTATTTACGAAATAAATATTTTATGAAGTTTCACGAAACACATTTTGACGAATATATAGAGGAAGTAGAAAAACATAATTTCCATCCTGAACTAGATGGAATTAAAGAATGTCTAACAACAGATGTTCGTAAGATGGGAAATCTCGTCATGTATGGTCCGTCGGGTATTGGAAAATATTCCCAGATGTTACATTTGGTAAAAAAATACAGTCCAAGTGGTTTAAAATACGATAAAAATATGTCTATGCAAACCGACAAACATACTTATCATTATAGGATAAGTGATATTCATTATGAAATAGATATGGCTCTTTTGGGTTGTAATTCAAAAGTGATATGGCACGAAGTATTTGGTCAAATTGTGGACATTGTATCGATGAAACCACAAAAGCACGGGATTATTGTGTGTAAAAATTTTCACGCGATACACAATGAACTATTAGATATTTTTTATAGTTATATGCAGCAATATAACCACCCGAGTCTAAATATCCAAATAAAATACATATTGGTGACCGAACATTTGTGTTTTATTCCGAATAACATATTGCAATGCACCCGTATTGTGAATATGAAACGTCCATCCAAAGTAAATTATGAACAGTTGCATTGTACCAATGAAGATTTGGATCATGCCTGTGTATTGAATTTAAAAGAGATCAAAGGTATGACTTATTTGCAAAATGGTGAGAACGGTCCGTCTGAAATATTCGACGTTGTGTGTGGTGAATTATTGATGCAAATGAAAGATTATAAAAAACTGGATATTTTGCAGTTTCGCGACACATTGTATGATATATTGGTGTATAATTTAGATGTAACTGAATGTTTATGGGAAATATTGTCTCATTACATTTGTTCTGGCGAATTGAGTGACGACAGTATATCGGAAATTTTATTAAAAACACACACGCAGTTAAAGTATTATAATAATAATTATCGTCCGATTTACCATTTAGAGACATTGTTCATTACTATATTAAATCACATACAAACAGGTAAATGAGTATTATAGAAAGTCGTTATGAAAATGCGTGTATGAAACTTGGATTATCTCACGAAAATGATGTCTCGCTCAAAGAATTAAAGCATTCTTATCACAAAAAGGCGTTGCAATATCATCCCGATAAGAATGCGAGTCAAGGTGCGGCAGATGAATTTAAACAAATAAATGAGGCATATGAATATGCGATGAAGGAAAATGGTTATATGGATGACGACATAGAAATCGAATGTGAATATTCTAGTGCACAAGAGGAAAAGGAAACATCTATTCCTTTTGCAAACTACAGTAATTTATTGTATTCCTTTTTAGAACCAATTGTGGAACTAGATGTGTTTCAGGGGGTGAAAAACAAATTATTAGAGACATTGATTGAAAATATTGGGAATAAATGTGAGTCAAAGGCTTTACAAATATTGGAAAACCTGACTCGAAAACAGATGAGTAAAATTCGTGAATTATTACATACAAACAAGGATATTTTCCATATACCATTGTCTTTTTTGGAGAAAATGGATGAAATGTATGTAAATAAATTTGAAGACAATGAGTGTGTGCGTTTGCATCCAACATTGGATGACTTATTTCAAGAAAACGTATATAAATTGGTTCACGGAGAGCATACTTTTTATGTACCGCTGTGGCATCACGAATTAGAATATGATTGCGCAGGTAAAGATTTATATGTGCATTGCATTCCATTGTTGGATGAAGGTGTAGAAATTGATGAGAAAAACAATATTCACGTTACAGTAAAACAAAGGTTGCGTGATATATGGGTAAAAGATTCTATTTCGATTCATTTGGGAAGTAAGACATATCATATTCCGCGTTCAACGTTAAAAATGGAAGCAAAACAGAATATTATTTTACCGCAGCGGGGTATTTCACGAATACATTCTTCCAATATATATGACGTATCTAAAAGGGGTAATGTAGTTGTTCATATTGAAATTGAACCCTGATTGAAAAGATAAAAAATATAAGCAATTTATATTTTTTATTTTCGTTTTATTTGTTAGTTTTTATTTTTATAATACTCGTGATAATATCCTTTTTATAATACTCGTGATAATATCCTTTTTATAATACTCGTGATAATTAGGCGGATGCCTCGGCACTGGGTGCGGCCACCTTCTTCTTTACCACCTTCTTCTTGACGACTGGTGCAGCCTCTTCTGTAACAGCCGCTGCCTTCTTAACCACCTTCTTCTTCACGACTGGCGCAGCTTCTACAACGGGCGCAGCTTCTTCGACTTCTTCGTCACTATCATCAGCTGCTGTATCGTGTTGTGTAGTGGCGGAGAATACAGTTTCGGGTGGAGTATCGGTGTCCTCGTCAAGAGTCTCTGCATCATCGCGCAGAGTTTGAGTCTCAATTGTGCCGCGATCATCCTCAGAAAGCTTGATGTGGCAGCGTCCATACACGCTTACCACCTCACGAGGCTTGACTACACACTGGATCAGCTTCCACGTTAGGCCCCATCCCTTACCACCAATCCAGATGCCGCCACATTGTAGAACACACGCAACTTGGCTCAACTTGGGAACAAAATCGACTGGGGTAAGGTGTTGCTCCTTCTCACTAGGGAAGATAAGATTGTCGCGAGTGTCGTAAATTTCACAACCCCACTTTCCGCCATAATTGGGGACCTTTGCGCGAATAGAAGGAGGCTTGCTTGCATCAATCTTCTTTGTATCCTTGTTCTTGGAATACTTGAGGAAGGGGAAGAAGGTATGCTTGCAAACTTCGCGAGACATCTCCTCGCCCCACCATAACTCGGAATTCTTTACCGCATCATCCAAAATTTGATTCTCAAAATCCTTCATCTTCACAAGGAAAGCATCAGTTCCGGGCTTTCTATAATCCTCATTGGGGAAATTCAAGGACATACTGAACTTACCATCGGATTCACCATTTTCACCAATGAAGTCGGTAATACCCCAGGTCATCATCATAGGGGTGGTAATATGCAGAGAACGATTGCTTTGGGTGCTAATCATATTAATGGACTTACCACCGCGTTCATTCACCTTTGGAGGCATATACTTAACGCTGGAAGTATTCCAATCATCACAAGAAACAACAACGGGCTTGGCAGAAGACATTTTAACTAATAACTTATAGTATTGTAAGATAGTCTATGATAATCTCTTTAAATCAATTTTATGCAAGTGTTATTATTCAATTGTCTCCATAATTGCAGTCATTTATGTATTTTGTAAAATTCTTTCGAAAATTTGATGTTTCGAGTAAGTGAAACAATTATCTTGGACAATGATATAAAAATGTATGAATAATTACTATAGCACATTGTGAACGTCGAATTTAATTATGGAAGATGTTCAACCAGAAAATATTGTATTAGATGTAATTGACCTACGCAATGAAAATGTGGTTATTCCAACTAAAGATGTGATCACAAATCACGGAAATATAGTTCCAATTATCAAGTCCTATGTAACGTCTCAAGATTATAATACTAATAATTTATGTTTAAAAACTATGAAATTACCGGAAATTCGCGAAACGCTCAAGTTTTATAAAAATAGTATGGTTATTCCCTTAAATGCGAATACTGCAGAAAAACGTCAATGGAAGCAAGCAATAAAGAGTATTCACGATTTCACATTGATTGGAACAAAACAAGTAATTCTTGAAAGATTACGCTTGTTTTATCAACAAGATATAGCCGCGTGTATTATTCAAAAAAGGGTGCGTGGTTTTTTTGTGAAGTATGCGAATCATTTACGTGGACCTGCAAGTATTGATCGTTCAAAATGTGTAAACGCGACCGATTTTTATACAATGGACCCAATGAATGAGATTCCATACATTGATTTTTTTAGTTATATGGATAAAGACAAGTTTATTTATGGTTTCGATATACATTCTTTGATTGAATACGCAAAAAGCACTCGTCGTCGTATAAAAAATCCATATAATCGCACTCTTATGGATGTGGAATTACAAAATATGAAAAAATTATGTCGTCTAAATACTATAATTTCGACTATTTATGTTCCTCCCACTCGTGAATTGATAAAACCAATAAAACGTCAACGTGTTGTAAGAAACAATCAATCTTCCTCGCGACGACGTGTTCCTGTAAATCCTCATATTCCTGCGGATTATAATTCAGAAGCAATAATTGGTCTTATTCGTGAGCGCCGGGCCAAACCAATAAATGAGAGGCTACGATTGATTTTTATGGATATAGATCTATTGGGTAATTATACGCAAATGAGTTGGTTGTCTAATTTACAGTTGCGTGATTACACTCGTTTTTTTCGCATATTAAAGGACATTTGGAATTATCGTGCTCAATTGTCTCACGTAATTAAGGTTCGTATATGTCCGCTATGGGATCCATTTATGATTTTATCTCAAAATGGTATTCAATTAGCATCGTTAGATAGGGAGCAATGGTTTTCATTAACAATATCTATCATGGAAGATATGATATGCACAGGAGTTGATGTTGAGCACAAAACATTGGGTGCTTTTCATATATTGTCTGCATTAACCACCGTAAGTCATCCTGCGCGAGTGGCTATGCCGTGGTTATATGAATCATTGGTTTGGTAAAATGATATTATACCTAAATAATATCATTCTTAGATTGGTGGATAGCCAAATATCCATCGAATGAAATTTACAAAATCTTCATAAAAGGAACGTGGTTTTTGTGTAGGCGTGGCAAAGTCATATCTTGGATAAACATATTCAACATTATCGTAATAGACAGGATACCATGAATTCCACCATCGACGATGTTGGGGTCTATGCTGACGTCCGTGGCCGCTATGACCATACATAACATTATTTAAACGCAAACTTCCGGTTCTACCTCTACCGCTCATTCCGCGACTTCCTCTCATTCCGCGACTTCCTCTCATTCCGCGACTACCTCTCATTCCGCGACTACCTCTCATTCCGCGACTTCCTCCTCCACCTTTACCCTTTCCTCCACCTTTACCCTTTCCTCCACCTTTACCCTTTCCGCGACTTCTTCCACTATAACCTTCCTGTAAAATATCTGAATTCATTGCAAAGGCAATCATTATTACAAATAATATCCCAAGGATTACCGTTTTATTTCCAATTTTAGTCATATATACTTAGAATACATTTTTACACCAGAGTTCCTTTAGGAATATAGCAATTTTGATATAAAAAGTTCGTTTAAATTCTCTTAAAAAACAATATTCGGTTGTTAATTAAATTATGCACGATAGTTCCAGCGAAAGTTTAGGCAATATATCTATAAGTGCGTTAAACCACTTAAATAAACCCCTATATACAATGTATAATCAGAATGGTCAGAGCATCCAAGCCAACAACTACTACTACTCCTGCCCCCGTCGCCGCCCCCGTCGCCAAGAAGGCCGCCGCGCCTAAGAAGGCAACTTCAAAGGCCACCCCTGCTCCCGTTGAGGTTGCTGCCCCCGTTGAGGCCGCTGCCCCCGTTGCTGTTGCAGCCCCTGCTGAGAATATTACCAATGAGGTTGTTGCCGAGGTCTCCAGCGTCATCCAAAAGATGACTGAGTTCGGCGCTAAGCTCCAACAGCTTAACAGTATTTTCTCTGCCGTTAAGGGAGATTTCAAGACCCTTGAGAAGGTTGTTACTCGCGAGTTGAAGGCTGCCGCCAAGTCTAATGCAAAGAAGGCCAAGCGTGCAGGAAACCGCCAGCCATCTGGCTTCGTTAAGCCCACCCCTATCAGTGACGAGCTCGCCAAGTTCCTTGGTAAGAGTTCCGGAACCGAGATGGCCAGAACTGAGGTCAGTAAGGAGATCAATGAGTATATTCGCACACACAAGCTTCAAAACCCTTCAAATGGTCGTTTCATTCTTGCTGACGCCAAGCTTACTGCTCTTCTTAAGCTTCAGGAGGAGGATGAGCTTAGCTACTTCAATCTTCAAAGATATATGAAGCACCACTTCATTAAGGTTGAGGCTGCTGCCCCTGCTTCTTCCACTGCTTAATTACATAAAAACAAAATAAAAATAAAAAACGAATGTTTGTATTTTTCATAGTATAGCATATTTAACATATACCGAAATTATATGTTAAATCCGACTTACCCTTACACCGTTATTTCGATCAAGAAATGAATACAAAACCGTATTGTTGTGTGATTTGTTTCACTTGTTCCATATCATATTCTTTTTCTATAGTAATATGAAAATCATTCAATTCATTAAATATATTCCTTTCAAAACAGAACATTTTATGTGTATGCAATAACTTGTCCGCATCCACAATATATTTGGTATTTTGTTGTAACCAATGGTAAAATGCTAGATCATTTATGTGATCAGTCCCATTTTTACGTATAAATTCATTATACCAACGTATCGTTTCGTGCAAAGAAGTCTCTTGATGAACGTTATAATCGGTTCCAGACAGAACACCTATTTGGCGAAACATGTTCGTATCCATTTTCAAATCATTTAAAATATTGTCCATTTTATACAAAAGAACACTGTTATTCAGCAAACTCATATGACGTAATACGCGCGGACATCCGTATACAAACATATCCATATCATCACTCAAACATGCCCACGCGTTCCCATTGATTACTAAATGAGCACATACTCGGTCAGCTTCGCCACTTGCTTCATAATACATTACTCCATATGCCTTGAGTAATGTTTTTACAGCGACTATATCTGTTTCACGAATACGGACGAATTGTTTTTTCAGACATTCCATTTCAATAGACAATTCTTTTTTTTGTTCAAAATTGTCTGATTTGGCCAGTTCTTCTACCAATTCCTTATATTTCCCTTCTGCTTGTGTTTTCAACATTTGACGTTCCTTTAACAATTCCCGTTTTTCAACAGGCGGTTTCCCGTCAAATACGAATAAAGGTGTAATATTGTATTTCCGAAATGTGGAAATCATTAAGTAAAAGTTTTCCATCAAAGATCCTTGTGCTGTATATTTATACATATAAATACTCGTATCTATAACAATCGTTTTATCACGCATCACGTTCAACGTTTTTTTCCCAATAGAACTTCGCTTGCATTTTTCAATGAGAAAGCGGTTCAAATATTTAATACCCATATATTTTTGGTAAATGATTGTGGGAACATTGTATTCTGACCTCAACATCAATTTTGTATCAAGGTCTATCCAAACAACGTCATTCGCAAATTATTACAAACCAACGACTTTTTCTTGTTTTTCTTCAACCATTTTTCACTTTCTTGGACATAGTTTAATAAAAGAGGATTGTTATAGGTGTGTTCGATTAAACGTGTATACTTATTTATATGCTGTTGTGTCTGTATAAATGCAATCCCATTACGTGTATTCTGAATACACCATTCTAAAAAGACATTGGGTTGAGTAATTAATGCCGCTTTTATAATATAATACGACAATATGTGCGATTTCTCGGAGTATTTCTTTCGCGCTTTCTTGGACATTTCACAATTTGTTTTGATTAATTCTTCGTAAGTCAATCCATAATAGTCCAAGATTTTTACACATTGAAACACTGAAAATTGCGCCTCTAGTTTGAACATTTTCTCAAATTTTGTTAAAATCAATTCCTTATTTGTCTTTTCTCGAGTTTTCCAAAAGGAAACAAACAAAGTATGTAGCATTTCTGCCCACATTTCGCAATAACTTTCAAACAAACGCACACCTCTTGATGGCGCAGATATGGGATACAAGTCCAAGATACGTATATTTGTTTCCGTCATATCAAAAGAAGAAAAGTCCAGTCCAAGATTATGATAGGTTTCATGCATAAGCACTTTTAACCACTCTTCTTCACGATAAATAGTAATGTTTGTGGAAGGCATACAAGACGTAGTAAAGGCGGTATTTACGTGTATTTCATCCAATGGAACAATGTTTGATCCATTTGAAAATGATTTTTTGTAGTCTGTAAAATAAATATAGATGGACATCTTGTCTGAGCAACCTTGATCTGCGTATTTATGTATTATTTCCAACCACATATATATTTTCATTAACACTTGTTCAAAAAAACTCTCTGTTTTGCGCATATTTGCATTGTTAAAATCTTGGACAGGCTTTACTAAAACTATATTGTATTCTTTGCCGTTTCGTTTCATCGTCACTTGTTTTTGGTACTTATGACTATGTTCCAAAGACGAACGAATGAATGTGGGTATATAGTGATACTCAGGTGGTTTCATAAAGTCAGATGACGACAATGTCCTAATGGACGTATTCATCCATTTTTTATTTAAGGATGTCCAAGATTTATGTGCAGCCAATATTTTGTTGTATAACACACCCAAAAATGTATGCGACTTGTCTGAAAATAGGGGGCCACTGGGAACACGTGGGAAGATTTCTCTTACTGTTTCTAAACATTGTTGTGCATCCGAATCCATAATATACTTCAAAGTTATATATTATAGATATTATATTACCGTATTCGACTAGCGAAATTGTTTTCGAAAAAACCGTAGTCTAAATACGTTTCGATGCGATACTCGCATTACGAACGGTGCCTACCGGACAAGACGGCAAGCTTGCTGGTTTATAATATACTAGCGCGTTGTTTGTAAAGAAACTCCTTTTACTTCTCTTGGAGAAAACGGGCAACGTATATATATACGAATTGTTATTTGTAACGCAGGGACCACAATGCATTATATTATATATTCATATTTTTATTCGATGGTGCATTTGATAATCTGGATTTTTCAAAATATTGTATTCAAAGATCAATGGAAAATACTCCTCTCCCCATAGTTGAGACAAATAGTTTATTTTCATATAAAATCATATCATATACAATAGAATTTGGTAACGAATCATTCAACACATCACTCCAAATCTCTGTTGTTAAATCATAACTATATACTCCCTTACTACACCCGATATAAAGTTTATTATTATGATATTTAATACATCTACTTCCTGGATATGGAATTTCAACTCTTTCGATACTCGTTACATCTGGTCCAGTAGAAGATAAATTACAAATTAATATTTCGTTTTCATATTTTAGTGGTTGATTTGCTCTATCTCCCTCTATTATATATACTTTAAACAAGTCAGTTGGATCTACATCAAAACTAAATACTCTATCATCGGAATTGTACCGATCATTTGTGTTCGTCCTTGTATCATAGATGCGAGAAAAAGAATCTGTATGAATAGCACATTTTCCAGTTACAGTTAAAACAAACGCAGCTGCGTGATTTTGTGGATGACCATATATTAATTTTCTTGGATAAAACCAGTCGTCGGCGCCTGCTAGAGAATTAGTGAAGAAAACAGTATCTTCTCCTGTTTCGATATTATGACTAATAATCTTATTGTCGTCATTGACATTCGCTGATCCTAGTAGTAATTTCGGATTATATGTATTTATTGCTGTAATTGGAACAAAAGTCATATTTCCCCTTAATTCTGAATTTACATATCCAGAAGGACTATCGAGGAAGTTATAATCTGATAAATTTGTAAAATTACTAATTTCTGACCAAAAAAGTCCACCACCGCCCTGAGATGATGAATATATGATAGTTTTATCTTCACCTTCTATTTTACCACATTGTGCATCACCACCATCACCGCCAAAGATGTTTTGACTACTAGTTTGGTTTGAAACTATTGTACCATTGTCCTGAGTTCCAACAATAACATATTCATTGACTGAGTCATATGCTAAACTATGAATTTCAAATATACATAAATTACTACATAATGATTGCCATATAGCAGTTTGACTAGTTGGGTCTGCTAAGGTTGTAGTTAATCTATATATGCCACCGTCACTAACTTCTATTAGTGCACCATCAGCATCCATTGACATTGCTCTACTATCCGCGTGAGGAGCACTATTATTTCCAGTTCCTCCCCTTGCCAAACCGCCATAATTTGTTTCAGATGTATTTGATGGTGCGTTATTTGTTATAATTGACCATTGTTCCGAATATTGTGTTGGACTTGACTCGAAATTAGCTTGTGGGGTATATCTTCGATCTCCTCTAAATAATCTTGCAGTCCAATTATCATTTCCTATGATTCCGTATAACTCTGGCTGTCTATCTCCACCAGCATAAACAATATTCGAATCATTTGGATTTGCAAATAAAGATAAATGTATTGCCCCTTGAGCTCCTGCTTTTGGAGTTCTGGGGGTTCCATCTTTATTCGTCATTGGATTTGCATAGTGGATATTACCTGCAGCGTCGAATGTGCTTGGATTATCCATTCTAACCCAATTATTTCCGTAATCTTCTGTATAACACATTACTGATGCTATTCCATTCACAGTGAATATCGCATATAATACATTTTGTGAACTTTTACAGCACGATAATAATATATTATTATTACTTGTGGTCATTATAGAATTTATATAATCAATATTTTCTGTTAGATTTGTCCATGTTGTTCCGTCATCGGCACTTCTATATATCCCCTTTCCTAACATTCCAGCGTATAAATATCTCACACCAGTCTCGGTAATGCTGAGTTCGATACTGGTCACAGGATAATCGTTTTTACTGGTTTCGGTTGGAACTGATAAATGTGCCCAATTATCTCCTCCATCTGTGCTTAAATATAATCCGGCAGGTGCCATTTCAGAATGATCCGAAACTCCCTCTATTACACCGTCATAATGTGAACCAATTAATATACTCATACCATCGTTCCACATACAAACTGAATTGCAATCGTAATATTTATCGTCATATGTATTTATTAATTTTTTATTCCAGGTTTCCCCTTTATCATTTGATATATAACAATGTTTACTTAAATTTCCAATCTGGCGAAATGAACTTGTTCGTCCACATACAGCAACTAATTTATTAGAATCAATTACATCTGATTTTATTTCTGTTATTGATGTGTCGAGTTCATCTGTTTTAGATGTCCAAACAATATCATCTAAGTTATTACTTTTTGCATTTGTTGTTTTCCATATTCCGCCATTAACTGCACCGATTAATATTATATTACTATCAGTTGGATCACACCAAACTGTTTCTGTGGCACCAGCAATATTATTATTTGGTGCAACATTCTCAATTTGACCTTCAGTTGTATTTTTTGGTCCCCAAGACTTCCAACTAGCAGGTTCAGGTTCAGGTTCAGGTTCAGGTTCAGGTGAAGGTGAAGGTGAAGGTGAAGGTTCAGGTTGGAAATTATATATATTTTCTGTTGCTAATTCCAATTCAGTAAATTCATTTCGTAATTGGTTATATGTAAATTCTTCGTGTAATTTTTTTAAAGAAAAAGACTTATTCAACTCGCGTAATGTAAACTCTGTATTTAATATTTTTAACGATATTTCACTATGTAATCTGGTAAGCGAAAATATAGTATTCAAATTTCTTAATGTAAATCGACGTCGTAAGTCAAGGAAATCAAAATCAATATCCATTTGTTCAAAATCATAAACCTTCTTTTTATGTAATTCGGGAAGAGAATATTCATTATTCATTTCTAATAAAGAAAAAGTTTGCGCTAATTCACTTAAACTCCATAGCACATTCATTTCACGAATTGTATAAGTCGCTTTTAAATATCGTGGGGTAAATGACGTTTTAATTGGATATGCAGTTGCAATATCGAGAAGACCTTTTTTATATGCAATCAATGTTTCTAATGTTATACCAGCAGCTTCTAATTCAATGGATGAATATAATGAAACCACTGGACCTATTTTATAGGTGCCTACTGTGAGATCAGCAGTAAACCCTGCATTTTTTAATTGTTTTAATGTATATCCAGCAGCATCCAATTCGGCAACAGTAAATCCAGCAGTCTTCAATTCAGCAAGAGTATATCCAGTAGCCTTCAATTCAGTCGCAGTAAATCCAGCATCCTTCAATTCAGCAAGAGTATATCCAGCAGTCTTTAATTCAGCAAGAGTATATCCAGTAGCCTTCAATTCAGTCGCAGTAAATCCAGCAGTCTTCAATTCAGCAAGAGTATATCCAGTAGCCTTCAATTCAGTCGCAGTAAATCCAGCATCCTTCAATTCAGCAAGAGTATATCCAGCAGTCTTTAATTCAGCAAGAGTATATCCAGTAGCCTTCAATTCAGTCGCAGTAAATCCAGCAGTCTTCAATTCAGCAAGAGTATATCCAGCAGCCTTCAATTCAGTCGCAGTAAATCCAGCATCCTTCAATTCAGCAAGAGTATATCCAGTAGCCTTCAATTCAGTCGCAGTAAATCCAGCATCCTTCAATTCAGAAAGAGTAAACTCTAATTTCAATTCAGCAAGAGTAAATCCAGCAGCCTTCAATTCAGCAAGAGTAAAGAATTCCTTCAATTCAACAAGAGTAAATAATTCCTTCAATTCAGCAAGAGTAGATCCAGCAGCAATCAAATCAGCAAGATCAATAGTTGCAGGTAATATCTTGATATTTCGAATAGCAATATCACTCGTGAATGAAGTGCTTGTTTTACCTTCAATGAAAAGTCGTGAATATCCAGCCGACAGAGTTAGTGATTCAGAAATCCATTGATTTCCTTGATCACCACTTTTATCAAATATAACTCCCTTTGATTCAATTTGCAAAGTTTCTAGGTTCAGTGTATAGAGAGTAATAGTTAAACTTCCCGTACTGTCTCCATACATATGAGTATCGAATGTCAACTCTCTGGCACCTGGTAAATACAATTCAATTTGCCCATTTGCAGTTTTATCAGGATAATTTGGCGATGATGCCTCCGTATAAATATAAACATCGGTCGTGGATGCATCTGGGCCCGTTCCACCACTGCCAGTTCCTCCTGTGTTTAATGTCCAATCAAAATCATCCCCTGGTAAATTTTGAAAAATTCCAAACGAACGGGGATTCAATGTGAATACATTTTCAAAATTAGAATCAATTAAATAGGAGGCATAAATTTCATCAACAGTAAATCCAACAGCAACCAATTCAGCAGGAGTAAATCCAGCAACCTTCAATTCAGCAGCAGTAAATCCAGCAGCAACCAATTCAGCAGCAGTAAATCCAGCAGCAACCAATTCAGTCGCAGTAAATCCACCATCCTTCAATTCAGCAAGAGTAAAGACTCCCTTCGATTCAGTCGCAGTAAATCCAGCAGCCTTAAATTCAGCACCAGTATATCCAGCAGCCTTTAATTCAGCAAGAGTATATCCAGCAGCCCTCAATTCAGTCGCAGTAAATCCAGCAGTCTTTAATTCAGCAAGAGTATATCCAGTAGCCTTTAATTCAGTCGCAGTAAATCCAGCAGCCTTTAATTCAGCAAGAGTATATCCAGCAGCAATCAAATCAGCAATAGGCGGAAATACCTTGATATTTCGAATAGCAATATCACTCGTGAATGAAGTGCCTGATTTACTTTCAATGATAAGTTGTGAATATCCAGCCGACAGAGTTAGTGATTCAGAATTCCATTGATTTCCTTGATCACCACTTTTATCAAATATAACTCCCTTTGATTCAATTTGCAAAGTTTCTAGGTTCAGTGTATAGAGAGTAATAGTTAAACTTCCCATACTGCTTCCATACATATGAGTATCGAATCTGAACGATCCGCCGTCTAGTAAATACACGTCAATTTGCCCATTTGCAGTTTTATTAGGATAATTTGGCGATGATGACTCCGTATAAATATAAACATCGGTCGTGGATGCATCTGGGCCCGTTCCACCACTGCTAGTTCCTCCTGTGTTTAATGTCCAATCAAAATTGTCCCCTAATAAATTTTTAAAAAATCCAAACGAAGGGGGATTCAAAGTGAATACATTTTCAAAAATAGAATCAATTAAATATTCGGCATAAATTTCAGCAACAGTAAATCCAAGAGCAACCAATTCAGCAAGAGTAAATCCGGCAACCTCCAATTCAGCAGCAGTAAATCCAACAGCCTTCAATTCAGTCGCAGTAAATCCAGCAGCCTTCAATTCAGTCGCAGTAAATCCACCATCCTTCAATTCAGCAAGAGTAAAGACTCCCTTCAATTCAGCAAGAGTAAATCCAGCAGCCTTCAATTCAGCAGCAGTAAATCCAGCAGCCTTCAATTCAGTCGCAGTAGTAGTAAGATAGTAGTCGTAATACCTCATAACACGAACATGACCAGAATCTGTTCCATTATCATCATTACCAGAAGCTCCAATAGCAACAATTGAACCATCTGCACTTAAGCTTACTGAATAACCAGAGTTATCATATGTAGCTTCTCCGTCAATATCTTGACCAATTTGTGTCCAGGTTCCGCTCTCGTTTTTGTAAACACGAACATGACCAGAATCTGTTCCATTATCATCATTACCATAAGCTCCAATAGCAACAATTGAACCATCTGCACTTAAGTTTAGTGAATAACCAGAGTAATCATTATATGCAGCTTCTCCGTCAATATCTTGACCAATTTGTGTCCAGGTCCCGCTCACATTTTGGTAAACACGAACATGACCAGCAGAACTTCCTCCATTCGCATCATTATATGGCGCTCCAATAGCAACAATTGAACCATCATTACTTAAGCTTACTGCACGACCAGAGTTATCATATGTAGCTTCTCCGTCAATATCTTGACCAATTTGTGTCCAGGTTCCGCTCTCGTTTTTGTAAACACGAACATGACCAGAACTTGATCCATTACCATCATTATATGGCGCTCCAATAGCAACAATTGAACCATCTGCACTTAAGCTTACTGAATAACCAGAGTTATCATTTACAGCAGCTTCTCCGTCAATATCTTGACCAATTTGTGTCCAGGTTCCGCTCTCATTTTTATAAACACGAACATGACCAGAACTTCCTCCATTCGCATCATTATATGGCGCTCCAATAGCAACAATTTGACCATCATTACTTAAGCTTACAGACCAACCAGAGTTATCATATGCAACTTCTCCGTCAATATCTTGACCAATTTGTGTCCAGGTTCCGCTCTCGTTTTTGTAAACACGAACACGACCAGAATTTGGTCCATTACCATCATTAGATGTCGCTCCAATAGCAACGATTTGACCATCTGCACTTAAGCTTACTGAATAACCAGAGTTATCGTATGGGGCTTCTCCGTCGATATCTTGACCAATTTGTGTCCAGGTTCCGCTCTCATTTTTGTAAACGCGAACATGGCCGGAATCTGTTGCGTTATCGTCGTTCCGGTGGGCTCCAATGGCGACAATTTGACCATCTGCACTTGTGCTTACTGCACGACCAGAGTAATCATTTGCGGCTTCTCCGTCAATATCTTGACCTTGTCGTGACCACCCCGGATGAACATTAAATTCTCCGGCAGTAAATCCAGCAGCCTTTAATTCAGAAATGCTAAATCCGGCAGCAAGCAATTCAGGAAGAGAATCACCTCGGGCAATTAATTCAGCAAGAGTATCTCCCATATATATATATATGTATATATATATACTAAAATCAATCTTCACAATTATCGAGTAATTATCGAGTAATTTCTTTACGAACAGACATTAAAATATGATCAACATCAGCTGGGGCTCCGTGATTATAGTGCATTAGTTTTGCATCACGTGTGCTTAAAAGTAGTTGTTTCATATCTTCATTTTTCGTAAATTTGGCTCGAACAGCATTAATTCGTTCTTGTTCACTACGTTGTCCATAAAAATCGGGATCTATTTCAATGCCCTTGGGACGTAATAACAAATCACCCTTTACCTTCGATTTGGCCTTCCCGGTTGCTTTTCCCGATTTACTACCGGCAGATTTGGCTAAATCCACATCTTTTGAAATAGCATTATCACTATTTAATGAAAAAAGTTCCGCAAAATCGGGATTATGTTTACGAAATTTGGCTGCTTGATAATAATGTTCGACAGACGCCCATTTTTTATCGTTTAATTCAAATGGAGCTTCTGTCCAATCGTCGTCTAATTTGCGTCGCCAATTGCTTATTCTACCCAAATCGGTAAAAACAGATCGTTTATTCGCCGGTATTTTCTCATTTGTTCCCTTACCCGGCTTTGTCGCTGCTGATTTCGTATAAAATTCGAATACAATGGATGGATCATATTCGTTAGTTAATATATCGGGTTCTTCTATCGGTGTTCCTTCGTCTTCATCTATTCCCATACGTGATTTAAGTTTTCGAAATTCGGGTATTACATAAAACGCACCAGAAGAACGTTCTAAACACTTATTAACAATAAGTGCTTTAATATGATACGGAATTTCGTGAAAATCAAAAATGCGTTTATGTTTGTAAGTAATGAGACGGTAATGATCTCCACTAAAAGTAGTGATAATATAATGTTTGGGATGGAAGGTGCCTTCTTGTTGAATTTCAGGGTCCACTTCCCCGCAGTTCATTACTCCACCAAAATCGCCGTCTAAATATGCACGTTGTGATAAAATGACGAGTTTGATGCGTAAAACACGTTCCAATGTCGCAATACTCCAATTGTCCGCCCAATAGGAAGGTGTTTGGATATATTCGCGAAATTTCTCCAACGTATCTATGGTGGCCATTTTACCCACATTTTCATCTATAATTGTTTTCACGTCACGTTTGTCTTGCAAGATGCGTTTGTAATCAGCAGACAATCGGTTTGTTTCGGATAATATCTTGGACAATACCACCTTATCGTCACGTGACTTTTTGGCGCGAATGTTCAAATCCTTTTCAATTGTGTGTTTAATATCCTTAAGTTCTTTATCATACTCGCGAATTGTGCCGTCCAAATCTAAATATAACGTTCGATATTCCTGAAAAATATCTTCAGTGACCTCTTTTGCTAAAATAGCGCGCAATTTCGCAACAGTGGTTATTTGGCCAATTTGTTTAAATGCGTCACGAATAACGGCGAATAGACAATCGCCATTGCTTTCCACTTCGTGTATATCATATTGATTATTTTTCATAAATTTTTCCACCCAATTGGTATGAGCAGTCGATTTGAAATTGCGTTTATGTTGCGCGGCGTCATCTTCGGTTTCTTCTTGTAAAGAAGGTTGTGGTTTCACTTTGTGATCAACTTCAAATACACCTTCCTTGAGTGTTTCGCGTGCCTTTTCCGATTCTGGTGATTTTTGCGAAGTAGATACTTTTACTTTCATAGCTTCGTCTTCCTCATTGTAATCATCATCATCGGCGTCCTTCTGTTTTTCCTCCTCTATTTGAGAAGCCATTTTATGTTGTGTTTTTAAAAATAATTCAACATCAGAGCCAGATCGGTCAATAAAAAGTTCATTTACAAAACTATATAATAACGGTGGGGGTAATTGCGAAACATCGACTTCTCCATCATCGTGGAGAATTTCAATAACTTTATCTTTAGGAATTTCCACAATACCGATTTGTGCGCGAACTTTGTTATGAACGACTAAATAGATTGGGAAAAAGACAATATTTCGTTGAATGAATTGATGTTTGGCTTTTCCAATAACAATTAACACACGTTTTCCTAATGCATCCATTTCATATAATGTGGCTTTATGACCATTATCTTCAGGGTCAATGGTAGAAACATCTTTGTAAAATACAGCACTATTTAGGTTGGAATATACCATTCTATATAATGTATATTTATTTTTCAAAATATTTCCGAGCGCAAAAACCTAGGTATATTATATAATGGAACTATCTTCAGTGATGGATGCATACCAATCTCCGCTCCAAGAGCCATCTAGTAAAGCACAATCGTCTTATCACAATAAGATCTCTGCCTTTTTGGAAGTATTTTCTATGTTTTGGTGGATAATTGCAATGCTGTTTGTTTTGGTGTGGTATATGTATTCCTTTTCGCGCAATGTTTCACGAGTTCGTAAAATGCGTGGTGGTGGATGAGGAATACAAACACCCCCGTCGCAAAAACAAGAGTTTTTTAACAATTTGCGATCAAAATATTCACTTATATAAACCAATTGTGCATTGAATTACGGAATGACCTGTATATTCGTTCAAATAGGAACGGTAAACGGCGAATATGAAATTCATAACCAAAAATAAAAGGAATTTGTAACAGTCCTTTTATTTTACTTATTATTTTTCAAGATTATAATTCTATAATGATATTGTTGCTTAACTTAATCATATACATTACCTTCAGCCAACTCTAATGCAGTGAATTCATTGCGCAGTTGATTGTAAGAAAATGCTTCACGTAACTCTTTTAATGTAAATTCGGCGTTCATTTCAACTAATGTGAAACTCTCATTAATGCGGGCAAGAGTAAATTCTGTGTGTAACTCTTTTAATGTAAAAGACTTATTTAACTCGCGTAACGTAAACTCACCATTTAATACTTTGAATGATAGTTCTGTGTGTAACTTTACCAGCGAAAATACAGTATTGAGTTCTCTTAATGTAAATTTACCACGTAGTTCAGGGAAATTAAAATCAAGATCCATTTGTTCAAAGTCATAAGCACCAAGTTCCAATAATTCAGGAAGAGAATATTCATTATTCATTTGCAATAATGTAAATGCGTCAGTTAATTCTGTTATGCTATAAATTGAACTCATTTCACGAATTGTGTAAATAGGTTTAAGTTGAACTGGTGTGTATGTGGTTGTAATATCAGAATAAGCTGTTTTAATATCAGCTAATGGCTTTTTATAATTAACAAGTGTTTCGATATTAACACCAGCATCCTTCAATTCAATTGATGTGTAAGCAGAAACTACATCAGCAATAGGATACACAAGTCTTGCGATTTGAGAGGTATATCCAAATTCTCTGAACTCAGATGTTGGAACATCATTCTTAAAAACAAGGGGATTAATGTCTGCCTCAAACATCTGAGTAGCAGTAAAACCTCCTCTCGCAATTTCAAGATCTGTAAAACCAACGGCTAATAATTCAGCAAGAGTAAATCCACCAGCCTTCAATTCGGCAACAGTATATCCAGCAGCCTTAAAGTCAGCAAGCACAAATAGCTCTAACAATTCAAAAAGCTCAAACTCTAACTTCAATTCGGCAAGAGTAAATCCTCCTGCGATCAATTCAGCAAGCTCAAACTCTAACTTCAATTCGGCAAGCTCAAACTCTAACTTCAATTCAGCAAGAGTAAATCCTCCTGCGATCAATTCGGCAAGCTCAAACTCTAACTTCAATTCGGCAAGCTCAAACTCTAACTTCAATTCGGCAAGCTCAAACTCTAACTTCAATTCGGCAAGCTCAAACTCTAATATCAATTCGGCAAGAGTAAATCCAAGTTCCTTCAATTGAGCAAGAGTAAATCCAGCAAGTCTCAATTCAGCAAGAGTAACTCCTCCTTCTATCAATTCAGCAAGAGTAACTCCTCCTGCTATCAATTCAGCAAGAGTAAATCCTCCTGCTATCAATTTCTTAACAGCACCTTTAGTTTCAAAATAACGTTCTTCATTGACTAGCGTTTCTGGAACAAGAATGTCTGTCTCTGTAATGGTCGCAGTTGTACCAACATACTTGTCTACAATTGTTTTCTTAGTAGTAATTGCAAATTTGATCTCACTTGACCAACTCCCTATTGGATTCAGTTTTATGCGATATTTTCCAGCTTGAATTTTGTCTATATGAGCGTTCCAAACTTGACCTGCGGGCCATACATTATAATCAATAGTCAAAGGAATATCGGTGAATGTTACCCAGTTGTCGTCAGACCTTTCTAAATCAAGTTGACCACCATTCCATCGATCTCCAAATGTATCCAACCCCAATATAGTTATATTTGTCCCACTGAAAGCAATCAATTCAAGAATAGTAAACCCGACGTCATACAATTCACGCAGAGTAAATCCAGCAGAAACCAATTCATCAAAAGTAAACTCTTCTGCCCTCAATTCAACAAGAGTAAAGAATGCCCTCAATTCAGCCGCAGTAACTCCAATCGCCTTCAATTGAGCAAGAGTAAATCCAATCGCAACCAATTCGGCAAGCTCAAACTCTAATATCAATTCGGCAAGAGTAACCTCTAATATCAATTCGGCAAGAGTAAACTCTAACTTCAATTCGGCAAGAGGATACTCTAACATCAATTCAGCAAGAGTAAAGAATTCCTTCAAATCAGCAACAGGAGTATTAAGAACGTACTCGTTCTTTTTGTAAACACGAACACGACCAGATTCACTTCCATTAGCACCATCAGCACCATCAGCTCCAACAACAATAGTTTGACCATCTGCACTTAAGCTTACTGAATAACCACAGTAATCAAATGTAGCGTCTCCGTCAAAATCTTCACCCATTTGTGTCCAGGTCCCGCTCACATTTTGGTAAACACGAACATGACCAGCAGAACTTCCTCCATTCGCATCATTATATGGCGCTCCAATAGCAACAATTGAACCATCATTACTTAAGCTTACTGCACGACCAGAGTTATCATATGTAGCTTCTCCGTCAATATCTTGACCAATTTGTGTCCAGGTTCCGCTCTCGTTTTTGTAAACACGAACATGACCAGAAGATAATCCATTCGCATCATTATATGGCGCTCCAATAGCAACAATTGAACCATCTGCACTTAAGCTTACTGAAGCTGCAGAGTTATCATTTGCAGCTTCTCCGTCAATATCTTGACCAATTTGTGTCCAGGTTCCGCTCTCGTTTTTGTAAACACGAACATGACCAGAATTTGATCCATTACCATCATTATATCGAGCTCCAATAGCAACAATTGAACCATCTGCACTTAAGCTTACTGAACAACCAGAGTTATCAGATGCAGCTTCTCCGTCAATATCTTGACCAATTTGTGTCCAGGTTCCGCTCTCGTTTTTGTAAACACGAACATGACCAGAACTTCCTCCATTCGCATCATTATATGGCGCTCCAATAGCAACAATTGAACCATCATTACTTAAGCTTACTGAATAACCAGATTGATCACTTACAGCTTCTCCGTCAATATCTTGACCAATTTGTGTCCAGGTTCCGCTCACATTTTGGAAAACACGAACATGACCAGTACTTGATCCATTATCATAATTATATGGCGCTCCAATAGCAACAATTTGACCATCTGCACTTAAGCTTAGTCCATTCTGCCCATAAGTAGTGTAATTATAGTAAGCTTCTCCGTCAATATCTTGACCAATTTGTGTCCAGGTTCCGCTCTCGTTTTTGTAAACACGAACATGACCAGAAGATGGTCCATTACCATCATTATATGGCGCTCCAATAGCAACAATTGAACCATCTCCACTTGTGCTTGTTGCATAACCAGAGTAATCACTTGCAGCTTCTCCGTCAATATCTTGACCAATTTGTTTCCACAATTCAGTAACACGAAATTCGGCAAGAGTAAATCCAGCCTCAAGTAATTCAGCAATTTCGAATCCAGCCTCACGTAATTCAGGAAGATTTAGCTCTAACTTCAATTCAACAAGAGTAAAGAATTCCTTCAATTCAGAAATCTCAAGAACTAACCTTAATTCAGCAAAAGTAAAATATAGCCTCAATGTGTTGACTGAAACGCCTAAGTCAAGTAATTCTTGTATATCCAAATATTCAAGTTCTTTAAAATTAGCTCCCATATCATTTAATTGTAATATGGATAAACCAAGAGCACGAATCTCCGCGGATGTTACGCCATCTGCAATTAATTCAGCATAAGTCTCCAAATTTAGAATACGAAGATACAAAGGATATGATGTGCTGTCCTTATTATAAGTAGCGTTCCAATAGTTTTGAACGCCAGTTGATGTCTCAAATCCGATAGAAAGAGTCATGGTAGTGTCCGTCAATTCAATAATCTGATAAGTTCGGTCATTCATAGATTCATCAGGTACTCCATAATTAATGCTATTTTTAGACGCGGCATAATATACTAAATAAGCAGGATTCGCTGTAGTTCCATTTAATGTAATCTCTGTTGAACCATTTGTGCTTACTGGTGTTGCGCGATATGTAGGACCATCTAATGTAGTAGTATAATTATCGGGTTTCCTATCAACACCAGAACCAAATAAGTAATCATCGTCAAATGTATCCGTTTCATTCAGAATAGCCGTATTATAAATTCGAGTCATATGACCACTATTATTTGCGGCAATATTTAAAAACATATCCGCATTAATACCAGGAGGTGTAACATCCTCAGTAGAGAATACCTCACTCTCTCTCACGCCCGCTTGTCCACTTACGGATAAGCGGGTACATTTCCAATTGCCCGTAAGCAATTCACTAGAATTAGAATCTGTTGATTCTGGCATGTTTATAATATAACATATTATATTATAAAATACCAATATTTTGAATAATTAAGACATGTTCATATCCATATATTTAAACACACATCGACTCGACAAACTAGAATGCTCTTTTGCTTTCAGCGTTACGAAATTCCTAACAAATGGGACCACCTTTTCTTTCCACAGTTCTTCATTTGCTAAAGAATCCCGACCCAAAGTAATTAGTAAAAACAGATTTTCCGTAATTTCTTCAACCTCATTGGTCTTATCGTCATTGTCTATATATTCAAGACTGCGGTCTTGCAATTCACAAATCAATTCTAAAATAGATTGATGTGAAATCATGGACCTTTTCATCAAGTTCATAATAAAGGTCACACTAGCTTTGCGCAAATCATTTTTCTTATTATAATCGCAAAATCCATTATAATCCACATCAGGATCGATATAGACAATCTCGTCTAAAGACGCGCGATACTTTTCGACCAATCCGTCTAATATTGTACCAAATAATTCATTATGTCCAATAAGTTCAACATACAAATCCGCGTATACTTCCGACAAAACTTTATTCGCACTTGCAATATCGAAAACGGTCTGAGAAATACGTTCGTGGTTTCCACGGTCAATATCCAGACATAATACCTCATTAATACATTCAATAATGGAATTCTTTTGACTAGAATAATTTTTCGCAGATAATTTGTTCAATTGCATACGAATGGTATTCAATTGTTTTTCAATACCTACTTTTTCTTCGATTTTGGTGGCTTTGAAATTGCGCACTGCTTCCATATCGGCCGCCATATTCGCAAGATTGTCGCGTGAAGACCCTTTTCTATGACCATTGCGTCTTATCCCACGTTCAAAACTGCGATTTACACGCCGCAAAGGAACCGTTTCAGTAACATCAGGTGGCGTTTCTATAATCGTATTTAAATATTCAATAATATCTCGGATTGGATTCTCCAAATCATAGGTGTTTTCAGAAGCTAAATTTGTAAAATAATCAACGGAATAACAATTCATAGTAGTCATTTACTCACTCTATAATACAGTGCGCAACTATTTATATTATTTTGCCGAAACAAGTTAAAATAGTCTTGTGTTGTATATAAAATGGAGAATAACGACATACAAAACGACGAAGAGTATTCAATTAAGACAATTGAAAAGTGGGACGAATATGATTTAGATACGCCTTTGTTGAGAGGTATATATGCATTCGGATTCGAAAATCCCAGTCAAATTCAAAAAACAGCCATTTTACCGGTCATTGAAAAACGTGATGTAATTGCCCAAGCCCCTTCAGGAACAGGCAAAACAGGTGCTTTCACGGTAGGCACTTTACAGCGTATTGATATTTCACAAAAGAAAACCCAGGCGATTATATTAGCACCTACACATGAATTAGTGCGCCAAATTACATCAGTGGTTAGTGGGATGGGGTCCATGATGGATGGTTTGGTTGTAAAGACATTAGTTGGAGGAACCTCTGTAGCAGAAGATGCAGCTGATTTGCGTATGAATGTTCCTCATATTATTATTGGTTCGGTGGGTCGTGTGAATGATATGGTGCGACGTAGGAATATTAAAATGAATGATATTAAAATGTTTGTTTTGGATGAGGCAGATGAGATGTTGTCTGGTGGGTTTATTGAGAGTGTTCATTATATGTTTCAATGCTTGAATAGTGACGTGCAAGTCGCCGTTTTTAGTGCAACAATGCCCCCTGAAATGTTGGAACTGACTAGTAAATTTATGCGTAATCCGGTAAAAATTACAATAGAAGCGGAGAAACTCAATTTGGAGGGTATATCGCAATATTATATAGCATTATCAGATGATAATAGCAAGTTTGATACTCTAAAGGATTTATTGGGGCAATTGTCTGTAAACCAAATGATTATATATTCGAACAGTGTAAATCGTGTAATTGATTTATATGATGCTCTAATAAAAGAGAATTTCGCCGTATGTTGTCTTCATAGCACCATGCCTTCGCACGAAAGAAAGGCCGTCTTGCAAGATTTTCGCGGCAGTAAATATCGCATTATGATTTCATCCGATGTTACTGCGCGAGGTATTGATGTTCAGCAGGTGAGCACGGTCATCAATTTCGATGTTCCTCGCAATGTGAATACTTATTTACATCGTATTGGACGTAGTGGTCGTTGGGGTAGAAAGGGAATGGCCATTAATTTCGTAACCCGTCAAGACATTGGGAATCTGAAGAATATTGAGAGTCATTATAAATCGAATATCGAGGAATTACCCGGCGATTTCGCGACCAAGATTTAGTTTTCGAATTTTCAAAATGCGTAAAGAGACATAACCTTTTTTCGCATTTTACAGTAAGTTATGTTTTCGTGGATTGATCCCATTGTTGAAAACGCAAAACAGGAAATGGATGACGCGATTGCGGAAATGACTGGCGAGGAAATTCCTAAAGCGCCAATAAAAAAGGAAGAAACCGATGTATTGCATTATCCTTTTCGCCTCCCCATCACCTATTTACCCGAAGACGAAATACGTCCTTTATCCGAAACGGTGGGACAAGATTTAGAATTAGTTGTGTCGAAAAGCGACAAATCGATGTATCAGCAATTGTTCCAACCAAGTCACATTTTTGGAGAAGCAACCATACAGGATTGGAAGAAACAATTTACGTCCAATATCCAATATTTGCGAGACACGCAGGAAATTATCCAAACAATGGAATCGGAGCCCGATTATACCCTAAATACGGAAATATTGATGGAATTATGGGAAGATGCTAAAGGACAGAATACGTATTTTTTAGAGAAATATGGATTTGTCGAATGGTCAATGATTGCTTCACTCAATCATTCTTCTAAATTCCTCCAAATTATGTCGGTGGCGAATATGATGTCGCCTGCAATTAGTTTAGTCATTCCGGTTCTCTTTTTGGTATTTCCCTTTTTGATTTTGAAATTGCGCGGAATACCGATTACATTTGACATGTATATAGATGTGCTAAAGGATATAGCAAAACACCATTTTATTGGGAAAGCCCTTACTAATTTATCTTCCCTAACATTCGATAAATTATTGTATGTAATCATGGCTGCTGGGTTTTATTGCTATCAAATGTATCAGAACGTAATGTCTTGTGTTCGCTTTTACAATAATATCACCAAAGTGAATACATATATGTGTGCTTTACGTGAATATCTTGGACAAACCATACAAAATATGGTTCAGTTTGTAGAGAAACACGGACAACGTTTGAGCTACTCATCGTTTTGTAAGACGACCGAAAATCATATCATTATTTTACGCGAATATTATGCCTTATTAGAACCAATTACTCCCACAACACAATTCGCAGCACAGTTGGGAGGTGTAGGGTATTTATTGAAGTGTTATTATGAGCTATATTCCAATGCAAAATATGATGAAAGTGTCCGATATTCTTTTGGTTTCGAAGGATTCTTGGACAATTTGCGTGGAGTGTCTCGTCATATGCGTAGTGGAAATATTTCACAAGCCACATTGGATAATAGTTCTGCGTGTAGTTTTAAAGGGGCATATTATCCACTTCATAATGTCCAAGACGATGTAGGTGTAAAAAATGATTGCAATTTGGATAAAAAACTCATTATAACGGGACCGAATGCATCCGGTAAGACAACCCTATTAAAAACGACGACAATTAATATCATTTTTACACAGCAAGTGGGTGCCGGGTTTTATACAAAATGTGTGCTAAATCCATATACACATATCCATTCTTATTTGAATATACCGGATACTTCCGAACGCGATAGTTTGTTTCAGGCCGAATCACGACGATGTAAAGAGATTATTGATACTATCTTGGACAATCCAGAAGAAAAGGGATTCCGTCATTACGGTATATTTGATGAATTATATTCAGGAACCAATCCTATGGAAGCATCAAAATCGGCCTATGCATTCCTAAAATACTTGACCAAATTCAACAATGTGGATTTTATCTTGACTACACATTATACATCGGTATGTTCGAAATTAAAGAAGTGTTTGCAGATTCGTAATTACAAAATGGATGTTGTCCAAGATGAAGAAACAGGAGAAATGAAATATACTTATAAAATGAAAAAGGGTATATCAAAGGTGCAAGGAGCTGTGAAAATATTAGAGAGTATGAATTATCCAGAAGAGATAATGAATACTATAAAAGAGTGTTAATTATAACAGTTCTTCGTGTGTAACAATTGGTTCATTGCCTACAATGTGAATGACCAGTGGGATTTGGCTCAATAGCAAGGAAATCAGAATAGTAAATAACAGAAAATACATTGACGTTTTTTTATGTTCAGAAAATCCCATTGTGGAGTATAATATATTGATGCGAGAAATTATTACTTCAACTCACAACATACCATAAGTATTTTGTATTATGAAACCATATAAATAGTGACTATGTTATAATATCATAACTAGTATGTCTTCCGATAATGATGCACAGAGATTGACCGGTATGGTAAAATGGTTTAACAACAAATCCGGATTTGGATTCATCACTGTATCCAGTGACGGTGAATATAAGGGGAAGGATATTTTCGCACACTATTCCTCAATTCGTGTGACAAACTCCCAATACAAGTATCTTGTTCAGGGAGAGTATATTGACTTTAACGTAAGTCGTTCCGAGAGCGAGAAGCATGAGTTCCAGGCCACCGACATTACTGGTGTGATGAACGGACCTATTATGTGTGAGACGCGCAGACTGGTTCAAGTGGATAGACCTGCTAAGAGACCTGCATCGCCACTCACTGCTCCTGACGTAGAGGCTGAGGCTTCTGCATAAATTGTATATTGAATAATTAAGATAAAAATGTAAAACGCAAAACGAATAATAGATTATTGGAAACGAATAATCTATTATGCAAATAATGATATGACTATTATTTCGGCAAAACATATTTCTTTATTTTTTCTCTGAAAATTTCGTGAAATTTATCGATAAATAAAGGGTCTCCCGGAGAAAATGACGTGTTATGGTCAGCTTGTCTTAATTGAGTGAATGTATCTGTAATGGATTGGTCAAAAATAGTTCGATTTGATCTTAATAAATCACATATTAAAATAGTCACACTATTTTTGTGTAAATTACTTAATGCTTTCGGCATTTGGTCGGTCACACTAATAACTATGGGGGTTGGATTTTTATTGAGATGAGAATACGTGACATCAGTAATCTTTTGCAATAAATATTCTTCTGTTTCTTCCAGTCGGTCTCCTAATTTTGTAATTAAATCTTTTTTATAATTATTGAGCATTTCTTCGGCTTGTGGAGACATATTCGGATCCATTGGACCAGAACCAGAACCCGGACTAGAACCAGAACCAGAACCCGGACTAGAACCAGAATGTTTATGAGAACCAGAATGTTTATGAGAACTATGTGCCATTTTACTTGCAAGCGTCGCAGCGGAAGCTACACCATGGAATAATTTACTAGCACCGTGAACAACCGTATTTCCGACTGCAGTAGCCGCCCGATTCATTTTATGCTGTGTCTGCGAAAGACCCTTTTCACTTTTCTTCGTTTGATCTTGTTTATATACCATAGTATGTGGTTTGAGTCCCAATGCCCGCCGCGCCCTATTCGCGCGAGAATTTGGATCTGTTTTATTGATTGTATTCAATTGTTGATTAATTATCGACTTACTTGCTTGATGTAAAGCCTCTTCAGTCTTCATTTTTTCTTTATGTTCATTATGTTCCAACAAAGCTTTATTCTCAGCAGCTTTTGCCTTGTCGAGATCGTGAGATTCGTCTGGGGGTATATTTCCACGCATAACATTGATCCGACCGTGTTTTTGAACCAAGTCGTTGTATTTTTTATTATAATTATCTTGTGTTGTTTTTCGAAGGGTACGATTAGCTTCTTCCTCGGTTTTCATAGCAGCCATTGTGTTTGAATGTAAATCCTTCATTGCCTGTTTTTTTTTTTCAAAAAATGATCTTTGATTATTGTGGGGTAAATGTCGTAATTGAATTTGCGATGTAAAGGTCGGTTTTTCTGGTACCAAATATCCCTTCTGATTTGCTATAGCCCTATGAGAGTTTTCAACATCAGCTTGTGCCTTTTTTTTCTCCTCTTCAAGTGTCGCCTTTGTTTGTTCCAACTCCTTTTTTCTATCCGGAGTGAGTGATTCACTGTTGTTCAATTCATTATGAATAGTGGTTAATTTATCAACATGGTCTTGGATCGCTTTATTTTTGTTTTCGATATTCTGTTTATGCTCGTCGATTTCACTGTGCACAGATTTATTTATTAGACCTTGTCTGGATTGTTCTTTCGTCCTCATTTTGGTTAAATAATCCTTCAGTCGAACTTGTTTTTCTTCTAATGATAATTCTTCTATTTCAGGGGTAGTCACACTCGTCGCGGTCCCAACATCATCTGGGTCTGCATCACCACCACCACCTCGTTGCATATTCCTGCGCGTTCGGTTGTTTCCCAAAAAACCCCGATTCGACTTTGTTTTGCGTGGGGGGGTACGCTTTCGACGAATGGTGCTATGAACTGGTTTTCGCGCGCGTTTCGTTCGTCGACCACCTCCACTCATTTTTGTAGGTTTATTTAATAATTGTAGAGGATTTCGTAATAAAGTATTTGTATTTTGGATAAAAGTTGACTGAATAAACATTTTATTTGCCGAATTACTCACATTACCAATATCTTCACTCGCTTTATTGAACAAATTATTAATCAATTTATGATACGTATCCAAGTTAGTTTGATTTTCAGGTATATTTGTATCGTCTGTAATTGAATAGAGTAACAGGGAGGAACCTTTCATCTCATTAAGTGATTTTTCGATCGCGGCTAATATTATATCCTCGAGTTGTTCCTTCCCAGTAGAACCTTGTTTCTCAAAAATATCGTTAATTGTTTTTCGTAAAACTTCAACAATTTCTTCCGACAATTGGGGGTTATTTAGCGATGCATTACATAATTGCGCAACCATCCCATTTGAAATTTGTTTTACAATGTTTGTTCTTTCTCTTTCACTTAAATCGCAACCATCACCTCCACCTCCTCCACTAGAGCCATCGTCATTTACACTATTATCAGAACCACCTCCTGCGCTTCCTCCTTTTTCCTCCTCTTTCTTTTCCTCCTCTTTCTTTTCCTTTTCTCCACCACCTGCGCTTCCTCCACCTCCTTCTTTTTCAGCTACGTGTTCTGCGTCTTTTTCAGCTACGTGTTTTGCGTCTTTTCCAGCTACGTGTTCTGCGTCTTTTTCAGCTAATTTTGCTACTTCTCCTTCTACTGCAGACATTATATATAAGTTACAATATCCCGAGAAAAAGATGCGAAATACTTTACGAAAACAATATAAAATTGAAATTCGATTATACTTGTAACGACTCCGAAAAAACAATATGGATAATAAAAATGGCCGAACGAAGAAGAAGAAAACACTCACCACAACAGCTGAAAAGCAGAAATTATGGAGTATTTTCGACACAGATCACGTAGAATTGGAACATTTACCGAACAGTGAGGTTGAATGCATTTACGATAATACTGCGTCTAAAGAACTAGACCAAACATCTGGATGCAATTTATGTTCAGCCCCGCTAATGATTATGGAGGATGGATTTCCTACTTGCACGAATAAACAATGCGGATTAATGTATAAGGATACACTTGATTATTCGCCGGAATGGAGATTTTACGGGGCAGACGATAAAAATTCTGCCGATCCAACCCGTTGCGGTAATCCAATTAACCCGCTCTTACAAGAATCATCGTTTGGGTGCAAAATTATTTGCGCACACAATGCATCTTATGAAATGAAGCGTATTCGTAAATGGACCGAATGGCAGGCAATGCCTCATAAGGAAAAATCCCTTTATGACGAATTTCAATTTATTACGATTATGGCTAAAAACGCCGAAATTCCACGCATATTTATTGACGACGCAATGGCTATTCATAAAGATATTTCTGAACAGAAGATGTTTCGTGGAATGAATCGTGATGGTATTAAAGCCGCATCCATTTATATTTCGTGTCGTCTGAATGGATGTCCTAGAACATCTCACGAAATTGCCGAGATTTTCAAATTGGATAAAACCAGTGCGACCAATGGATGTTCTATGGCCGTAAACATTGTTAGTAATTTAGGAAGAAACGGAAATACATTAAATGCATCCACTGACGATTTATGTTCTACTACTCCTAGTTCTTTCATTGAGCGATATTGTAGTCGTTTGAATATGAGTTCTGAACTGACTAAATTAGCTAAATTTATTGCAATCAAAATTGAAAAAACTGCGTGTATTAACGACAATACTCCTCATTCCATTGCAGCTGGGATTGTTTATTTCGTTGCTCAAACGTGTAATAGTAGTATATCAAAAACGGATGTAAAACAAGTATGTGGTGTAAGTGAAGTGACTATCAATAAATGTTTTAAGAAAATGGAACTGCTTAAGGGAAAACTTGTTCCCCAAGTCATTTTACAGAAATACCATGAACAAGCGGAAGCAGCATCAGCACTATAATGATTGGACTGACTTACATATTGAATATTTTTACTCTAACTTTATATATATTATGAAAACGCGTTCCACCAAACCCAAGTCCAAGCGTAACACGAAATATAATCGTAAGACACACCGCAAACCAAAAAAGGCAGTGCATAAAAAAAGAAGATCACGCGGTCGAAAATATGGTGGTGACTCTCAATTATCTGCTATGGGTAATGTTAAAAATATTTTTGGGATGGCGAGTTGCGGCGATAAAACCGACAATTATGAAAAAATCGTTTGTGAAATTGGGAAAATTAATCGAAATATAGAAAAACTAAAAAAAGACAAACAATTCATGGCATTTGAAGAGAACGGCAATGAGAACGTTGTAAACGGGGAGATAGATGGTCCATCTCGTAAATTATACGAAGAAACGCTTAACAAAATAACACATCTCATCAAATATTTTGTTCAGTATCAAGGCACGCATAGTGATGTAAACGATAAACGTATGGCTTCTAGAACGTTAGAAGAGTTACTTTACTTACACAATATATTTAATGGATTGGTGGAAAATGCATACGAAAATAGTTTTATGAATATACCTATGTATGATTTCATTACCAAAATAATGCCTATTATGGGTAAAATACAATCGGAGTTGGATAATAAGTCGAAGACTAATCACACCCTTTCATTCGGCACGCGTGTTCAATGAATACCCATATAATTTTCATTGCACATAGTATAATATGTTCAAAATTTTTGCATTATTAACGGGTTTGATTGGGATTACTGCGAGATTGAATGAATATGTGCCATCATTAGACACAGAGCAATATTTAATACAACACACAATCAATTCATCTCTACCCCAATCGTATTCTTGGAGTGATGTAAATGGTGTGAATTACTTGACGAAAAATCTAAATCAACATATTCCCGTATATTGTGGAAGTTGCTGGGCCCACGGAAGTATTAGTTCTTTAGCAGATCGAATCAAAATTGCTAGAAAAGCCGCTTGGCCTGATATAAATCTCAGTATTCAATTTTTATTGAATTGCAGAATGGGTGGTTCGTGTAATGGTGGGGATCATTTAGCGACATATAAAGCCATTCACGAATATGGTTCTATCCCCTACGAAGATTGTATGGTGTATCAAGCGTGCAGTGCCGATTCTAGAGAAAAGAGTTGTAGTGATAAATCGTTGTTTCAATGTACTGCTGAAAATACGTGCAAAACGTGTAATACTTTTACATCCAATGGAGGTACGTGCAGTGCGATTCTACAATATCCAAACGCTACTATTGCTAGTTATGGTGCAGTAAAAGGTAGTGATAATATGAAGGCTGAAATCTATAAAAATGGACCCATTGCGTGCGGGATTAATGCGGAACAAATTGTGGAATATACAGGAGGTGTATTGGATGAACCACATGCATTGAAAATGATCAATCATATTATATCAATTGTTGGTTGGGGGTATGACGCTGCCCTTGATAAACAATATTGGATTATTCGAAATTCGTGGGGTAGTTACTGGGGAGAACTCGGATTTATGAAATTGGTATTGGGAGAAAATCAATTAGGAATCGAAAAAACGTGTGCTTTTGCGAATCCGGGTGATTGGACAACACATAATGTCCCATGTTACGAAGATGGTAGTAATTGCTCTTAATAGTCGCGTTCAATAGAATATTTTTTATATCACAAAAAATATTATATGAGTGAATTCACAGAGAATATTCAATCTACCATCGAAGAACAATGCATACCTAAAATCGTGTTTATCATTCCCTATCGCGATAGAGAGCAACAATTGTATTTTTTTCGAAGACAAATGAAACACGTATTAGAAGATATGAATGAAAACGATTACGAAATATATTTCATTCATCAAGCAAACAAACAATCATTCAATTGCGGAGCAATGAAAAACATCGGATTTCTTTATGTGAAAGACAAGTATCCCCTTGACTATAAATCCATTACTTTAGTGTTCAATGATGTGGATACAATGCCGTTTAGCAAAAATTTCTTGCACTATCAAACAAAACCCGGTACTGTGAAACATTTCTATGGTTTCACATTTGCATTAGGTGGAATTGTTTCCATTACCTGCGGTGATTTCGAACGCGTAAATGGGTTTCCGAATTTCTGGGCGTGGGGGTATGAAGATAATTTATTGGACAAACGGATCAAAGCTGCACATATCAAGATTGATCGATCCCAGTTCTATCCCTATGCCGACAAAAATATTCTACATTTTTTCGATGGAATGATAAAACAAGTAAATAAACATGACGCTTTACGATATGCACGAAATACGAATGAGGGATGTGCGTCTATCAAAAACCTTCAATATACATATGATGCTGATGCGAATATGGTGAATGTTAGTCATTTCAATACTGGTATTCCTGAAAACAAAGAAACATCAACTACTCACGATTTGCGAAATGGAACAACTCCATTTCCTGGTATAAAAAACGGCAGGGGAAATACAATGAATATGTTCATATAATGAGAGCATTTATAGCGCGAGTATTTTATATGTAATTCCAATCTTATACTGTGTTTCCCAAACACCTGATATTTTAATCACATATTTCGCATCAGATGCATTATTTTCACGATATACGCGAACCGTGCCTGTATTCAATTGTGTTTTCAATGAATATTGTGTTCTTTTTTGTATTTGTTTGTCTTGACTATACAAATCTAACAATGATTTCTCCAACATAATCAATTGGCTCAAAACATTTCGGTTTTGGACATTCTCTATAGAAAAATTCGATAAAATAGAAGAGTTCCGATCTTGTGTTGTATTCGGCTTCATTACAATGGGAAATTCCAAGTATAACCCATTCAAGGTTACATTTTTATTAGAGTAAAGTATTTTTGTGAAATCACCGTCTAACAAATTGTTCCCTTTTGGATCTGAAAATCGAATACTATCATTAAAATCGACATAGGGAGAATTTGTATTAAGAACATAAGTAAGATTGCTTAAATGGAGTAAAATATTCATTGATATATTAATAGACTATTAATGTTTATATGCATTCGTGTTGTGTATAATATTCAATATTATGCACAAAAGTATTACATGTGATCAACTACACTATCATACGGACCTAATACAAATGTTGATTGATCAACTTCACTGTTTTGGTAAATAGATGCTACATTTCCACGCGATGCAGGAGTTGTTGTAGCAGCAGGAGTTGTTGTAGCAGCAGGAGTTGTTGTAGCAGCAGGAGTTGTTGTAGCAGCAGGAGTTGTTGTAGCAGCAGGAGTTGTTGTAGTCGAAGATACAGATGTAGAAGTTCCGATCGTTTCGAAAGTAACAGGAGATTTAGTAGCAGGAGCAGGAGATGTAGTAAACATAGCAGAAGATGTAGGACTAGGAGTTCCTGTAGGTGTAGGACTAGGAGTTGTTGTAGCAGCAGGAGTTGTTGTAGCCGCAGGAGTTGTTGTAGCAGCAGGAGTTCCTGTAGGTGTAGGACTAGGAGTTCCTGTAGGTGTAGGACTAGGAGATCCTGTAGGTGTAGGACTAGGAGTACCCGTCGATGTAGGTGTAGGTGTGGTGCTAGAAAGTCCTTCGCGTATTTTTAAAAAGGACATTACTATTAATATCCCAAAAAACAATATGATAATTGTGTGTATACAAAATGCAAAACCAACACTAGTATCCTTTTTCATAAATAGTATATATTATAAATATATTCTATTTATGATAATATCCAATTATTTTCTAACGTCTGACCTACAATTTTTGGGTTGAATATTGTTAATATCTGCATTCAGTAGACGTTTTGCTAAATCAGTAACCAGTATTTTCGATGGTAGTGAACATTCAATTTATCGGTGTAAAATATTTTTGGGATAGGTTACAGACCCATTCAATTCGGTATTCACTTTATTCTCAAAAGATGCATTTTGTAACTTTTCAATGTGTTTTTCAAAAACAGCCATTTCTAGACCCTTTGCCTTTAATTTAGCATTGAGGGCTGCATTAGCAGATTGCTGTGCTTTCAAATTTTTGCTTAATTCTACATTAGTATCCATCGTCGAAATAATTTTCTGACTTTGTGTGTTGACTTTATTGGTTAATGCAGTATTTTCGGACTGGTCGCTATTATAATCAGTTGTCATGGTATTTAATTTACCCGTTAAAGAAGTGATGTCGGTCTGGTCATTATTAAAATCAGTTGTCGTTGTATTTAATTTACCCGTTAAAGAAGTGATGTCGGTCTGGTCATTATTAAAATCAGTTGTCGTTGTATTTAATTTACCCGTTAAAGAAGTCATGTCGTTACGGTCGTCCTTATACTCATTTACCTCATTGTCTAATTGCTGCCCTATTTTCATTGATTCGATTTTACGTTTTACGTCAGTCAATAGCGTTTGTGAAATAACCTGCTCAATATACTGTCCATCTTGAATAGATATTGCTTGGTCACCGTCAGGGTAAGGCATATGATAGTCCCAAGCCCAAGAATTCCTTATATGCACTGCATTGCCCTTCCAATCGGTTATATCAAAATCATATGTGTACCAGTTGTCTTGTATATTCGGTTGACTGAAATGTGGGTTTAACATCAAGTTATGATCTGGTACTTGTTTGTTATATAAACCAACAAATTGAACTGCAGTTGAGCGGTCTCCACCGCCATCATCGGTCCCCTGTGCCTTAATAGTTAAGTTCTTTGCACTACTAGTAAAAGGAATGGTATGATGTTCCCATCCGCCCGGGTTTTCCAATGTAAAAAACTTCTTTCCATTCGCAGAGAATATGAGAGTGTTTGGGGCATAATCTGGACGACCGGCTGCGTGAAACTTCAATATATAATCTTGTTCATCCGAAGACCAGTAGTCACTTCCATCTTGATGAGTTTGATCAGTTCCTTGGAATAGCTTAATAATACCTGCGTCGCCTAAAACCGCTACATAATCACCGGATGCCTTCCCACCAGTGTTTGTACTCCACAAAGGAGCCTTAGGCTCTTCGGGTGTGCCTTTATATATAACTAAATTACCATCACGCTGCATTTGTGTAAAAGTTTGACCAGTTGAACCGCTCGTTTTACTACTCCAAACAGCAACACCGCTATTATCTGATGGACCGGAACCTTTATATATGACTAAATTTCCGTCACTTTGCATTATTAGAAAGAATTGTTTGTCTGTAGATGCGATATAGTCATTGATCAATAATTGGTCTCCGGCATTTAAAAAATTTTTAGGAGCTGAACCCACTGTAGCGCCTTCACGTATATTATGTAATGAATTACATATTAAATATAAGAAAAAACCAGCCAATAAGAACAATAATGTGTGCTTCATTGTTAAAAATGGGGCAAAACGAGCCATTATATTATATATACTATATATAATGTTTGAACCAAAACGCTTAAATTACAAAGAAGTTCCTTATATTCCGTGGAAAGGAAAAACATTTTCACAAATCACATCATCTATCAAAAAAAACAATCCATCTGATGTCGTAATGTCTGGAAAACAACTATTTATGCCGCCTCCCTTAAAATTGTATCGTCGTGAGATTGGGACCCATGGTCAACCACCTGCGAATGGTCGGATTTCTTCTAAAATAGACATCTTGGATCGTCCCAATGGTTATTTAGTCGTTGATAAAGAGAACGCGTGTGATTGTGATGGAATTAAGAATACACTAGACATTACTCTGACGAACAATAAAACCGAACGCCCAGGAACATGTAGTGGATTAACCACAAATGTGTGTTTAGACACCGCTACAAATGCACGACGTCGTGTAAGAAGTGCAGGAATGATACGCCAAGTCGTAAACAAAAATAGTATACCTGAACCATATTGCACTACATCGCAGCAATATTTAGCAACACGTGGTCGCACATTTGACCAAAATCAATTCAATTATTTACGCAAGGGAAATGCAGCGGTAAAGCCTGGTGCACCTGGTAGTGAAAATAACGTATATGTCGCAAACCAAGAGGGCATTAATTATTGTCCCGATCCAAGCAATAATTTCGTAGCTGTCCAATATAAACCCAATAATTTCAAGTTCGCCCAAGAGGGAGGCGTGTCTTCCAGTGCGCGCACATTGCGTCTTAATTATAATACAATTACAACCAATGGGGGCATATTTAGAAAGGCGTATGGTGCTCAAGTCGGTTCTGCATTATCTTACGGTGTTTCGAGTGAAGCTTATACAGAAAAGGACAAAATTGGTGTTCCGGCTCCTTGTGTACCCAAGTTTTCTAAGTATAAAGATGGATTTCAAAAATGCAGTGATCCATTACCACATTAGGTTACTCGTCGAATTTTATAAAATTATTACATCCTTTTCACAAAATATGTAATAATTTCCAATTATTTTCGTTCTTTATTTCGAGCGGGTTTTACGAAGATGATTTACTCTTCGAACGGGTTTTACGAAGATGATTTACTCTTCGAACGGGTTTTACGAAGATGATTTACTCTTCGACGAGTTCGCTTCCTTCTGTATTTTCTACCCCCATACTGCCCAGACGTTTTAAATTTTTGATAAGCATTTTTTATACTCGTCATATCCTTTGTAGTAAAAAGCTGATCCTTTATGAATGTTTTTAAGTTAGTATCTGTTTCCGGAGTCCATTTTATTGCACCTGCGCCTACAATTTTGATTAACTCACCTTCCTTCAAACCAATCACATTTTCACGAACTTTATGCATCATAAATACGAATAATTTTGCGCCGTCTGAACTATCATTGATTGGTTCAGACAATTTATAATTCACATTGGGCATATCACCTAAACGTGTTTTATATTCATTAAACCAGCCAGATTGAATCATATTATATAATGATTTCGCAATAATCGTAAAAGCAATATACATATAATATACGGATGTTCCAGCAGTTGATGTAATTACATTGGGTGGGTTCGTTTCATATTGACTTATCAACGTTTTTAACGCAGAAGCAGTAATTTTAGGTTGCGACGAAAACCAATGTTTTGAAAATAAATTTTTCGCATTTCCTGCAACATTTTCTTTTCCCTGTGCTGCATCTGTTACCTTTGACCCCCAACCTAACCACGTCCCTATGTTCAGTATAAACGCCATTTCTATAAAATGATATTTTATATTTCAGTAATCTTTTGTTTTATGTGATAATCGTTGACTAATTCAGTCAAACCGCGCATAAAATCCATGTGTATAGACCAACCCAAATCCTTGATTTTTTGATTGCTAATATAATAACGTTGGTCATTAAAGGGTCGGTCTTCCACGTGCGTAATCCATTTTTCGTTATCATCCGTGTTCTTCATCATTTGGATTAAAATCTTCGCGACATCTAAAACAGAATATTCCATATTTTCGTCACAACCAATATTATATATTTCGCCGACAACACCCTTTTCCAAAATTGTCTCAAACGCGCGCACTGTATCACTTACGTGTAAAAATGCACGAACCGCACTACCGTCCCCTTGAATGGTGACTTTTTCGTCTTGACCCAACAATTCGATAAATCGAGGAATAAGTTTCTCCGGATATTGATTGAGACCAAACACATTGTTTCCACGTGTAATAATAATAGGCATACCAAAAGAGTGATTATAAGATTGCGCAATTAATTCCGCACCTGCCTTAGTGGCTGCATACGGATTCGTTGGACACAATACAGAATGCTCGGTTTTATGCAATTCTTCTACATTATTCATGGACTCACCATATACTTCATCTGTTGAAACGTGGATAAACTTTTGAATATGACCATACTTGCGACAGGCCTCCAATAATGTGTGTGTCCCTACAATATTATCATTTGTATATTGAATACTATCCTCAAATGAATTTTGCACGTGAGATTGTGCAGCAAAATGTATAACATGAGTTACTTTATACTTATCCAAGACGTGGGATACACAATTTCCATTGGTCAAATTGCTCTTGATGAATTTGTAATTCGCCGACTTGCGCACACTCTCATCCACATTGTCTTCCGATGCGCAATAATACATCGCGTCTAAATTGATTAACATAGTCGGTTGTTTTTTGGGAAAATACATATTGATGAAATTACTACCAATAAATCCACACCCACCCGTGACCAGCAAAACATTAGGTTCTTCGATCCTATTTTCGGATTCAATTGAACGCTTGTAATCATACAAACAATCGCGAACCGCTTCCTTGATATGACGAACTTGCGGAAATGCCGTAGATAAACGCGTTGTGTCTAAGAAATTATTGGACCTATCGGCCGCCAATATTTTCAATTGCTCTTCTTGTGAAAAGTTCTTCCATGTGAAATCCGAATTCACAATTTCCTTATACATCTCTAAAATTTCATTGTGTGTAATTAACCCTGGATTGGTTAGATTCATAGTACCAACTGTTTTATTCTCCATCATTTCCAATACATAGACCAATAATTCAGGTAAAACCGTCATTGAATTCGGTATGGAGCAAATTTGTTCGTAGGTCGTGATTTTGGTAATGAAGTTACGTGGATTATTCTCTCCATTAATGGGCATGCGAATGCGCAAATTCAATACGTGATTTTCATACATATGAATAAAACGATCGGTAAATCCCTTCACAATCGAATACGAAGACCCAAAAAAGTTCGGTTTCGAACTTTCATCAAATCCGTTGCGTTCTTGTCCAAATGGGTGTTCTTCGTCAAAAGTAAAAACACAACCCGTCCCTAAATATGTGTAATGAATTTGTTTTGACCGACATAATTCCGCTAATACAAGGGGGGAAAATAAATTATCTCGAACATTTTCAACCAATTTTCCGGATTGTTCTAAATAATCAATCGTAGGATAAATTTTTCCATCGATATTCCCATGAGTGCGTCCAATAAAAGACACAACGTGGCTCGGAGAAACCAATTCCAGTTCCTGTTTGACTGCAGTTTCATCATCGACGCGAGCAGCACCCTTTACAAAATTCACACCCCGTTCCACCATAATTGAGATAAATTGATTACCGATCCATCCGTTTGATCCATAAATGAGAACCTTCATAATATAATTATAACATTGGATAATTATATATCATTTTTTCGCCAATTACTTCGAAGACGAGTCTTCTAAAAAGTGATTCTGTGTATTTTGTAACGAATAATATGGAACTTGATATCGCGTGCACCATTGAGTGCATTTTTGCACGTGTGATTTTATCAGATTATCAACTTTATCTTGTTTGTGTTTATGCTCCAATAAGGAAAGCGTATAATGAATACTTTCGATTTGCTGTTGTCCAAATATCGCATTATACTCTTCTATTTTCGTTTCCAGAATAAGGGGCACAGGAATGTTCAAAAATCGAGATATTGAGTTACTAGCTAATACCTTTTCGAATATTAACCGTAAATGTGGATAAATATGATGAATGCGTGTAAAATGAAACCCCTTACAAACTAGATATTTCTCCGAATTCGCATATCGACTTGTTTGTGGTTTTGTAATGGATACTTTTTCGTAAAAAGATGATAATATGGCTATTATATCAATTGTAGAATGTATGAAACAATCGAACATTTTCAATATAAAACTCCCGGATTTACGCTGCATCACAATCGCATACAATGCCTGTGCAAATAATAATTTCGTCACATTCTTTTCTTGACTGTTGAAATCTACTGAAAAATCAAATCCTCCGTCTCCAGTGATAATATGCATAGATGACCCGTAATTTTCATAACAATGATCCAAATTCTCTATACACAATAAATCACCGGTTCCATTTGCACCGGTTTCAATTTTCACTTGTGGGTTTTCTCTCAAAAAATATTGACTTTTTTTCCACGCTGGGATGTTTTTATCTTGTGCGTCATCCAAAATGGTCATACCAATGTATTTATCATTTTTATTATTGCGAATATGCGACAATGCCTCTATGAAACCTCCTGGACCTTCCGCCAAATGAAAACTTTGCAAAGATGGTATATGTTCATAACCATCCAATAAATGAAAAAAACGGGTTAATTCGATCATTTTGAAATATGACCTCGATAATGGTTTCACTTTGGCTACACATTTTCGTTTTCCTGGAACGCAAGTATGTATATATTCGTATGGATTTGTATATCGTTTGTAAATATCCCATTCATTTTCCTGTGGCGCAATACGCTGCTTAATATCATTTAAATAATAAGACAAGGAATTCGATAAAGTGCGCTCGTCACTTCCTTCAATGCAATCGATATGCTTATGTAATATATTTGAACTGCGTGGTATTTGCAAATGTATCATGTTTTGTGCTATATAAAAACAAGGGCTATGTTTATATTTATTTGCATCACAAATATGTATATCCTCTATTCGATAAACATATTAAAATATCATATCAAGACTACTATGAATTACTGTGTAAAATAGTAAAAGGGATATTATACATAAAACAACGCTCATTACTATAGGTATTTCATCCATAATACCTCTTGCTGAAAACAACTCTTTGACCGAGGAAATAGTTACATTATTCTTTTTTCGATGAACAACCGCAGCAATAATAGCATAAATTGCACACATAACGCCTGCAAAGCAAAATAATATGGCTATTATAGTTATAACGTCTTTTAACTTAGGATCATTGAAATGTTTATTGTATCGTAATAATAAAAATAAAATCGTTGATGCTAAAATATTTAGGTTTAAAATATGGACATCTATAATCGCTAAGTCCGAAGTAACTTCAGTCATAACATTTTTACCCATTTTATATAATATATATATATTTAATGATATGAATTGTTAAAATACAAACAATAGATTGATTATTGTTTGAATACACGGTTATTTCTTCGAACGACGAATAACCACCTTTTTTCCAGTAGTTATAGGTTCTAAATTCACTTCTTGGACCCCTCCGTCTACACTGTCGGATATGGTGATTTGCACCTGTTTACCGGGCAATTCTCGTATTTGGGACATAGATTCCTGAGTTTTCTCCATAGATACATCCTCTTTTTGTGTTCTTTGTATAATAGCCTCGGCGTCTTCATCGTCTTCTTCTTGTAAATGGCGCATCATGAGTTTTCCGGCCTTTTCAGCATTCACATTGTGTGTTTTGCGAAACACGAAATATCGATTCATAAAGGAAATTCGCTTCTCCTCATTCGTCATATTCGGAGCGCTTCCATATTCACTTTTCATTTTACGATTTCGGTCAATTTCCTCATTCATCATATCATATAATTCACTAAACAAACCGCTTCCGTGTGGCAACCCCATTGCCTTGGCTTCTTCGTCACCAATCACAGTAAATCCGTAATTCTCCATGACTCGTTCCAAATACTTGAAATTTACCAAATATTCACGAAATTCTTTATTAATACTTTCTTGATACACATCTATACCATAGCTTAATGAATATTCGTCTTCCGGAAATCCTGTAAAATCGTAGCCTTTCCTAATTTCATACATTTTTACATCATCGCGCATAATAGTTATTCCTTCGCCCTTTTCCTTACTCTTGAGCAAATCGAAGACCGTTTGACCGTCATAACACGTTCCTACAAAATATCCATTCACTTTAGTGCATTCCGCTACATTGCGTAGAAAGGTGTGCATCGTTCGCTCTTTTTCGAAGAAGTAATGCATTGCAAACTGACACGAACTCACATTGAACCCCTCTTCACCAATACCATACCATTTATATACACCCGCACCTAATTCAGTTTTATCTTTGGGTCCTTGTCCAAATACCGCCTTGGTAATTTGTTTGTCTTTTTCACTTTTCGGTGCTTTTCCGTCGCGAATATTCAAACCACTGTTCCCAATCACAAAGAGTGCTCCGGGTATTTTGTTATTTTCTCGGCGCGCGTTTAAATAACGGGCACAAGCCCCGTTCAATTGATTCTCAATGTTGTCAGGAGACACATCAATACCAAAGACAAAACCCAAATGTGCAGAAATCCATCTGGGTAAATCTCCCCCCTGTCCAACGGCGTAGTCAATTAATGTATCACCGCGATTTGATGCACCTACAATGAGTTTTCGTTTCACATACAAAGTATGAAAATTACGTAAAGCCTTTGTGTTGGTTTTTTTTCCTGCGCGGTTGTAATATACATCACTATCTGCAGTTTCGGAAGGTATATCCATTCCGGTGCTAATCATAGTAGGTGTAACTGGGTGATGGATTGAATGCCAATTACTATTTGCTACGTGATATGCATTTCCATAATTTTGACCTCCAGCACGTAAATCATTTGTTTTGTCGTAACGCACTCTTAGTGGGACCCATTTCCAAGCACCCACTTTATCTTTATCATAACTAAACTCCACAATCATATCTCCCTCGAAATATTCATTTTCCTTCGTCATCATTACCATATCTCCTGTTCCATTATCTGTGAGTTCAACATTGCACAAAGAAGCTTTTGTATCATATGGATTTGTTGGTTGAAAGGCGACAGGTTGATAATTTTGTTCATTATCTTTATCACCCGGGGATGGTAGTTGGTCATTGATCATATCCAACATTGGATTAATATAACCGTGATCCTTTCGGTTAAATCCACATCGCAAAACCAGTGTCTTGTATTGAACCAAATTTTGCGGAGAAGATAAATTCATACCTTCTTGAAATACTTGGTGCACTTCATCACGTCCAGTCTTATCTTTCTTTACTGAAACCAAGAAATCAATCGTATTGTATTCTGCGGGTTTCCATTTGAAAGATAATTCCCACGTTGTTTTATTCTTTGATCCTGCATGTCCCGAACGTTCTCCACCAACGCCAGTGTTACTTGGTGTGAAAATCAAACCATCGGTATTATATTCATATGTCCCATCGCGCACCTTAGTCAAAATATCTGAGCATCCTTTGAATATTCCACCATTGTTTGAAGTATAAAACTCTTTGCATTTGATACGGAAATGACACGCGTGTTGTTCTATGTCGTCATCTTCCGACATCTTCTTTTTCGGATCACTATTTCCACCCGACACATCAAGTATGGAACGCGGTTTCAATTCCTGTATATATTTATTCAATTGGTTCAAACGAAATTTACTTGGCTCATCGCTATCATCTACGGAAACGAAATTTAATTCGCGCTGACTTTTACCGTTAATGAAATATACATCGAATCCCGCATACAAATTCACAAATTTCCCCGTTTTGTCGTATTTAATGTGCTCACCATCGAGTAAACTATCACACAATTCCGTGTCCTGGGTCATAGTTCCTGTGAATATAATATTCATATTCGTGTCTATCATATAAATGCGACCATTGGGGGCTATATACAGCAATTTGCGATCACCATCGGCTTTGTCCGTTACAGTATAATTTTCGCGAATGTTTGGTAGTGTTGATGTTCGTTCTACGCCATCATCCGGTAAAGGAGTAACGTGTTTCATTTGCAATGTATAAGAAGATGGTCCTGTAAAATGACGGTTCAATTTACGTTTCGCGTATGCACGTGTGCGATCATTGCTACTCAATAATTGTTCCATATATTCAATTGCATATTCAGGACCAAATACCAATTGCATATACATTTGCAATATACGATCGCGCTCGCTATAGGATATGGGATAATTGGTTCCTTGTAGTCCACTTAATACAATACGTATGCATTTACGGAGAGCCACCATAATTTTCGCAGTTGTATCAAAAGATGTTCCTGGACCAACTCGACTATTATCCAATTCTAACTCTACTTCGTAACCCTCTTGATTTGTAAAGACCGTTGCGTCTTGTATCGTATATTGGGGTATGGTTACACGTTTATCTGTTTTTGCCGAACCTTTCACAATACTAATATCCACAAATACAGGATAATCAGTGTGCGCCAAACGAACGCGATTAATATAACGATATGTCTTCTTTGTATCCGTCCACGTAGACAAAATTTTTTTCGCAACTTCCGAACGAACACTAAAATCGCGTTCATATTGGTAAGATACTCGGAAATTATGATCAGGAAATTCGACGGGTCTCAATGGTTTGCTTGTGTCGCGGTTTTCACCAATAAATGGCGGCTCTTTTTTGGTGAATTTGATTTTCTCTGCCACCGCAGAGGCAGTAGACGGCAAATCAATTAACTTTTGCAAATTGTTTGTTCTGCAATATTCTTGGACCAAATCTACACCCATTACTTCTGCGCGAATGTTCGACATACGAAATTGGCCTGTTTTTCGATCTGTTTCCTCGCTATTGATGCGCAAAATGCTTAATCCGTCTGGGTCATTTGTCGAGAAACCTGCACTATAAAACTGTTGCACCACATTATCATAATCGATTTTCGACAAAGGACGCGCGCTCTTGGGATTTGTACCAAAACGAACTTCCAACTCACTCGTTCGATATCGACTATTTAAATATGGTGTGTCTGCTAAATAAAATTCAACCATCGTCTCGAAATCTGCCTTGGAATTTAGTGGACGATCATCAGCCTTTTTCTTTGACTGAGATCCCCTCGATTGTGGTGGCTCGATCGGACTTGTCGACTGTGGTGGTGGCTCGATCGGACTTGTCGACTGTGGTGGTGGCTCGATCGGACTTGTCGACTGTGGTGGTGGCTCGATCGGACTTGTCGACTGTGGTGGTGGCTCGATCGGACTTGTCGATGAAGAAACCGAATTTTGGTTCATAATATATAAATAAGTATACCGTATATTTATATATTATTTCACTTATTTATCATATCAATTTTGTCTGGTTTAATTTTTCGATGATTCCATTATACCAATCCGTCTTTTTGGGCTTTTCAAGTTGCAAAATAACCCCTACTTTGCGCGCAATTTCTTCTAATTCGGGAATCTTATATGTTGATATACCTTTTAATAATTTGTCTTGTCCGTAATTAAATCGGAATTTGGTATTTTTTATATGATGATACTCAGATATAATCATTGGTGTAGTATTCACGCTTACAAATCCGTCTACATTTCTTGTGAATTTATAACACGGATCCGTTTCATTTGTTTGAAATTCCAAATATATATTGTCTTGAACCAAAATTGCATTGAGTTTGTAAAAGATACACATTGCATGAAATGATGCCCACGATGTCTTCTTATTCAACATCAATTCGGATTGGGTCTCTTGAAACCGAACATTACTCCATTTATAATCGAGAGTTTTCAAAATACTCTTTATGTTTTCACGATTTCGACTTAAATGTTCCAATATATACTGTTTTTCCTGGATCTCAATCGTCTTGAATTTTCTACCAATCATATTATATTCGGCTTCTCCGTGATGCAATACGTAAGCACACCAAAATAATGTGTCTGTGTTTCGTGGAGAAAATACATAAGAAGAAGGAAGACATTCATTCTCTTTTTCCGGTTCAATACAAACATGGTCTTTTTCGTCGCCATGAATTGAAAATGCATTCTCTATTTTTTTAGACGGCCTGTTTTGAATAATGTTTTCGTTTAACATATACGGCTCTAAGCATTGCAATGTATCAAATTTGTTATCTGGATAAAAAATTTGATTTAAAAATAAAGTAGCCATCTTCTATGGTGCTATATTAATAAAGCAAGCTTGCTTTATATCCTTATCTCTTTATATTTCAGCACCATATTCCGGTTCGAAATACGTCTTTTTAAAGTCTTGCTTTTGTGCTTCCGCCAATTTTAGAGTATTTTCTTGTTCTTTAACGTACTTCATATAGGTTTGAATGTTCGATATTACATTTTCCGATAAAAAAGACAAATTCACGTAGACACCACTCTTATTTTCATTCAACTTTACATCCTGGTGTTGATGCAATATTTTCAATACTTCCACTTGTTGAGATTTGGTCATCTTTTCAATATTGGATTTCAAAACCTCCAGATTTTGAACGTGTTGTGTTTCCATTTTATTGATATTCAATACCAGTATTTATATTGTTTTTTTGTCGTGAGTGTATTTGAATTCATTTTACACATATGGATATTTTGAGTGTTCACTTGTATATTGCTCATCATTTACTTACTACATCAGTTTCGCAATTGCGCAAATATATTCGTCGTTCAATTCAAAACGAATACCAATTACTTTCACTTTCAAACGATCACCCTCTTTTACGGATTGGAATCGATCATCGAAATGATGATGATCACGAGCAATAAAGATAGTCACGGGCATATTTCCGTCTTCATCAATCACCTGTGCGTGAATACCCGCTTTTGTAATAGTCTTGCATTTACACATTATTTCCATACCTTCCACCGGTAAACATACCATGCATTCAAACACTACGTGATATTCGACCACATCCGATTGAATATTACCACTCGAATAATTCACAATTTTCACCGACCCTGGTTTAATATATCCTTCACTAATGCATTTGCCTGTAATTTTCACTAAAATACGATTTTCCAAATTTTGTTTCACATTTTTTCCGATTTCGGTAATGGCTAAACAAACTTTGGTGTCTAACACCGATTTTATATACACGCCGAATACTTTGTCTTCATCCCTTTTTCCTTCATTCCTTGTATTTGTTTTTTTTCTGCGAATGACTACGGACGACATATTTACTTAACAATATAATAGATGTTAGATTTTATATTGTTTTCGGAATAGCTTCCGTAAATATCAATTTTGTCTCTATACAAAATTGAATTCGCGTAAACGATTTTTACTCATTTACAAAATAAATATGGAACCTGTTCATAATCTAAATACATTCGAGCAAAATATGTGCAATATAAATCGATCCCTATTTTCGATTCAAACAGTGAATATTCGATTCGAATTAGCGTCGATTCAAGACCGATTGCACATATTTGAGCAATATTTACTAAATAATCCTCCTCCTCCAGAAGATATGGAAAATGGATTAGACCAACGTCCCGTGAAGCGACGTCGTATTAAATAAACTCACTCTATTCTCGCATTTTCAATAAAACCTTCTCGTATTTTTCAATTTCAAAAGAAGATCCCAGCAAAACAGGAGTGCGTTGATGAATTTCAACCGGGACAATATCCAAAAGACGTTCCGTGCTCATTTGAGCAACAATCGCCCTTCCTCCGGCTTCTTCGATTATTTTCGCCATTGGAAAACATTCATATAATATACGTAATTTACCGTGGCTGTTTTTTTTATCGTATGGATAGCAAAACATTCCACCATATAAAAGTGTGCGATGGACATCCGCCACCATTGATCCGATCCAGCGTTGTGTATATTTTTCTAACGGATCGCGATATTGTGCTATATACGTCTTCATATCATCCATCCACAAGGAAGAATTTCCTTCATTAATTGAATATATTCTCTTCTTTTTATCACGAATGTCCAAGATAATTGGATTCACAAAACACCCTCTTTTACGATCCAATGTGAATTTCCGAACACCTTTTCCCGTAAAAGTCAAAACAAGCTCTATTGCAGGACCATATAAGACATAACCCGCGCATATCACTTCATTCCCCGATCGTCGGATGCGTTTGTCCAAGATTTGGGTAGGATCACTATCTTCGTAAATCGAAAAAATAGTGCCTATACAGCAATTACAATCTATGTTTGAAGAACCATCTAATGGATCGAAAGCAACCATACACGTATTTGTGCTTGGTTCTTGGACAACAACCGCATAATCGTCTTCTTCTGAAAGCAATGCACTACAATATCCAGTTCCAATTAATGCTTTCATCATAATATCATTGGAAATCACATCCATTTTTTTCTGTTCATCACCTGAACTATTTATGGATGAAGATGTAACTACCCCTTGATGATTGTCCAAGGCGGCGCGTTCCACCTTTTCGCCGATTTGAATGCAACAATCGGCTATTGCTTGGACAATATCGGATAAGTTACGTGGAATAGTTTCCATATGTAAATAATCTTGCAACGTCATAACGAACCTCTTATGTATTATGAATACACATTGCGTATTCATAATAAAATCACTACACTTATGCATTTAGATTGTGCGTCGATATTTCGAAATACCACTATACATTGCTTCTTCTGGATTAAGAAACCAGACTTTTCCACCATATCTTTCGTGTGTTCGATGTCGCAAAATCATTTCCAATATGACTCCTAAACCTTGTTGCATAATTTCTTTCGAAGTGGCCAAACTATACATTGGTGGAGTCAATATTTCATTTAAACGTTTAATAATATCTCCTTTGCCTGGTGTCTGTGCACCAATGCGCGTCCCGCGATTGTTTTGCATCTGGGAAATGTCTTTGAGACGAAATACCATTTCTTTTCCATTATGAAACATGTCTATAAACCCGATTAACTCAGAATACAAAGCGGGCTGCACCTCGAATTGTTTCATAAGCAAACTCGCCTGTTCGAAATTTCGGACATCTTCGGGCTCAGCTTCTATCCACTGTGATGGATCTTCTTCCGATTGTCCGTAAAGCATCCAATTTGTCTTTTCTGCTACAAAAAAGAGGGTCCGTTTTCCTAAAGTAACCATTTTTGTATCCAAATAATCCTTGATTACTTTCTCAACTTCGCCTAAGTTATCGAAATCGCGAACTTTGGAATAAAAATGAGAAACCAATATCAATTTATCAGACGGCATAAGAAAATCGACACTATGGTGAATGACGTAATCGACCAATTCGCCAAATCCGATTTTATGCACCATTTGCAATTCATTGAATACACGACTTGCGTGTTTATACCAATTCTGGTCACCTTGGACAATTTCTTGAACTGTGCTCGCTTGTTCTACCTGTTTTTTAATTTCGCCTAAAATAGTCTTGTATTCACTATCCAAATCCGTTTTCGCGGAAATCTTGGACATTTCTTTTGGTGATTCTTCTTCAATAAATGTTTTAGGAATATCCAATCCAATGGTTTGACGTTTGTAATCTACTGGAACCGACCGTTCAAACACCGTAATTGTTTCGTCGTTCATTTCAATTGGCTGAAATGCGTAAATATCCCCACGATTGACTAAATTTCCCCTGCGTCCATACTTATCCACCAAATATTCGTTCTTATTATTTGTAAAGGCCGTTAATGCGGCATAAATTTGATAAATCGGATATTGTTTGGTTACATTAATTGAATCAATCAATTCACTCAAGTTATAGAAATGTTGTCCACTACGTTCATCGCGATATAACTGACGAATGCGTTGCATAATACGTCCATTATTCCCATCTGCATATTGTGTCGAATAAGTGTCCTCAATAATAGGGCGGTTGGGTCCATTCGGATTGCATTTAAAGGAACAATCCTCCATATAATCGCAAATATCGGTGTGTGGGCGGTCGCCAATTTTGTATTGAATGCGTTTTCTATCTGTAGAAAGAGTGAGTTCGATTTTCTGATTTTCAGCGATAGATGCCAATTTATCCATAGTAAAATGAGTCTGACCAATGTTCAAAATACAATCCACGGCCGTTTCTTTCATAATTCGCGTAATTTGACCAATTAAAGATGCCTTTTTTTCTGCTAAACGATAGACATAGACATCGGCTGCTTCTTCTTCGGATTTGTCTTTCATTCGTGTTCCGTGCATATATATTTCCACATTTCTCTCATCAAACGGCAACATACAATGACTCAAATTACGAACACCGCGACCTATTATTTGTTCGGCACGGTTCATATTATACCAAGGTTCGAGTAAATGTATTTGGCGAATACATTTGAAGTCCAACCCTTCTGAACCTGCTTTCGAAATTAAGACGACTTTTACCAATTTGCCGTGTTTGTTGTCGGGACTCGTCACTTGTTTTAAATCATCCGCATTTTGAGGCGAAAGTGCTTTATCGCCAGTAATCATCACATAATTGGCCTGATGGAATGTTTTTACTTGACTTCGCGGTTTCATTGTGGTCGCATCCAATGGTTCGGCAACCGGTTTTTCAAATAAAGTGCTGGGTTGATCAGGCGAAGAACTATAACGCGCAAATCCCATTTCTTCCAAAGCCAAAGCTAGAGGAACCACGCCACCATCAATATATTGTGTATAAATCATCACGATTCCGGTTGATTTACGTATGGAATTACAGATCGCCGCAATCTTAGCACTATATTTAGGCAAAATATCCGATTGAAAAATGCGTCCATATTTTTCCAATGTTTCGGGGCGATATTTGAAACTGTGTTTGAGCGGAATGCGTTTTCGCGAATCATCGACATAACTCATTACACTGCTCATACCACGTTTTCCAACCATGGAACCGCGTGGATCTCCTCCATCATCTTCTTGTAACGAACCTTCTTGGACACCCAATTCACCATTTTGTATTTGTGCATCTAATCTTGCACTTGGATAAACAATATTTAGCGATTCCAAGGGTGTTTGAAGGCGTCGAAATCCGAACCTGTCCATATCTTCAAAATCGGGGATTATGTTACTCTTCGATTGTGCCGCATCCTTACGCATTCCTTCTATCACTAATTGATACGCTTTTTCTTGATATTCACCCAATGTGCTCACATACAGAGGGAGAAATTGCAATGGTTCATCAATTTCCTTACCATTCAACTGGATTGTAGGAAGCGGTTGTTGGTATTTGGATTGTCCTATCAATGCTTGTCCTGCCTTCGCTAGTGAACCTAAAGTGCTTGGTGGTTCTGCAAAAGTATGTTCTACCGCGAATTCTGTAGGATAAATGCGATAAGGAAAAGTATATGGGTTTTCACCGCGAACATAAGAGACATATCCGATCATTTTACGGTGTAGCAATTCACCACCACCTTCTTCCAACAATTCACCGTTTTCCCCCTTTTTCGCCTCTTTCAACGTGCCGTCTTTTTCAAATACTTCTTCACTCGTAATCAACCCACGTTTATCATTAGCGTTGAGTAAATTGACGAGCCAAATGATTTCGGTGTGGGAATTATACATGGGTGTGGCGGAAAGAAGCAAAAGACGCATATTATGGGTATATTTCGCCAATTTCATTAATAAATGTGCCGTTTTGTCGTCTTGATTATCATTCGCTAAACGAATATTATGCACTTCGTCAATAATAATCAGGCGATTATCGAAAAACCGGCGTATATTTTGGATTTCGAGTTTGCGTAAATCTTCTTGCGAGAATCCACTGTCTTTGGGAACCGATGTCTTTTTACGAATAAAATTGGCTAATTCAACGTAACCCATAAAGACGTAATGTTGATTAATTATGGACCGAATTTGTGCGATCACGCGCTCTTTGGGAATGCCTTTCAAACTTGTTGGATTGACCTCTTTAATCAATGCATTACCGATACAAGAAGTAATATTCCATATTCCGTCAACTTCGACCAGTCGTCGTTCATCGAACAATTGCAATTTGAAATTTGCTTGGACATTGGGTGCAGCAACAACCATAATACGTTGCTTAATACCAACTTGCTTCATATAACTACGCATTTCTTCTGCAATACCAATTGCACTGCACGTTTTACCACTACCTAAACCGTGATAAAGTAAAAGACTGTTATAAGGCGTTTGAAGAGAAAGGAAGTTTTTCACAAATATTTGATGAGGTAAAAGTTCGAATTCAGCGTTACACATCTTATCTGCGAATTCTTGAACATTGTGGAGAGAACCATCATATTGTGTGTCGTGGAATTCTTTATGTCCGGCTAATTTTAATGCAAACTCAGGGTCATCCAAGTCTGGATATAAATAAGGATATTCGGTGTGTTGTTTTCGTGTATCAAACTCGATTTTCTCCTTTTGACGTTTGTAGTTGTTAGAATTCTTGGGAAGTGCAGCCAAAACATCGTTTATGATTAACTTATCGGTCTTTTTTTGTGACGGTGCAAGCTGAAGCGGGTCTTCTTCTTTTTCTTGGACTTGTTCTTGATCTAATATTGATGTGTCGGTCTTTTCCTTTTCCGTTTCCTTTTCTAGAACAACTATTTCTTCAACTTCTTGTGCGGGGACTGCAATAGGGTCCGCCGCACCGGATGGAGGTACTACGGGTTCGCATTCACCTGTTTTACGATTTCGTCGTGTTCCTTTTGGACATCTCCTCCCTTTTTTAGATGCATTTTCTAAATCATTTGATTGTTCTATTGGGCTTCTAATCTTACGGGTCTTTTGTGAAGTATCCATCCCAAAATGTACGTATATACACTACACGTATATTTCAATAGGTAATTTTACGACTCATACATCCCATTATAAATAGGATTATAAGTTCTCAATTGTGGTTTTCTTTCCGTGACATTCACGACACAACGCCAGCAAATTATCAACGTGATTGCTTCCGCCATATTCCAATCGTGTTTTATGATCTACTTCAAACCAGGCGTTCAATTGTTCGCTACAATCACCGCATTTCCAATTTTGACGAGAAGCGACAAATTTCTTTTTGGTTTCACTTACTGAACGCTTAGTACTTTTCTTTCCTGAATGCATCATACGTTGTGTCGAATTTTGTTGCCTTCCGTCATTAGGAGAAGGCATTCTCACAACCGGGTATTGACCACCTTCCTGTGCAAAAGAGTTTCGTGAAGTAAAGTCCAATATGGGGGACAACATAGAAGTCGTATTTTTATCTACAGGTAAATATTTCAAGTAATCATTCGACGTCATAATAATATTTTTGGCGTGAATGGGATTCTTTTTAAATAACACATACAATACAAATGCACCAATTACAATACCCGCCATTTGATAATATTTCTTATAATGAAATAATTGTTTGGTATATTTCCCATCAGTATGAATATGGAAACAGAGCCCCACCACAACCAGCAACAATACAAGTTCAAATCGCATCCTAGTCTTTTACGTTATAATACAAGGACAAAATATTCGTTTCTATGAATTGACGTATTATTTGTTAAAAAAGTAAATCAATGTTATGCACAATATTGTAAACGCCATTACAATGTATTCTCGTTGTAAATTCCACTTTTCAGATAATTTTAATTGTTTTGGTTTATATGCAGATCGATAATGGTCCAATGCAGAAAATAAGGAGATTTCTTCTTTTCCGAGAATAATATTGATTTTATTGTGTATAAAATGAATCCAACGAATAAAAGAATCGCGACTGTCTAAATAAGGTGAGACAGGATATTGGTCCAATAGACCACTAAATGTATCACCTATACTAGGATTCGGGATAAATAATGGTAAATTCTGAATAAATTCATAATATTTTCGTTTTGTTACGGAATTTGGTGTTTGTGGATAAGTATGGGAAATTGTCTCTAAAAAAAACCAATAGTGAGGCCCCCATACTTCTGGGTCAAATTTTTCCGCATTTAGTGGAATAAAGTGTGGTGGTAAATACGTAGATTTGTTGTGTTTATCGTGGTACTCGTCCATACAAGCCGGATGTAAAACAAAAGTATATAAACAGTGTGGAATATAATAGTATAGAAAAACCGTATTTAATGCAAAATGATTATTATTGTAACAATTGCGGCAAAGCAGGACATTTATATCATCAATGCAAAATGCCGATTACCAGTATAGGCGCTATTGTATATCGAAATATATCGTCTCCACCAGGACTTAATAGGGGGGCTCCGCCCCCTATTCAATACCTTATGATACGTCGTAAAGATAGTTTAGGTCACATAGATTTTATGCGAGGCAAGTACTCAGTCACCAACAAACATTATATTGTGAACATGCTAAATCAAATGACGAAAGACGAAAAGAACCGAATGAAAATGGATAGTTTTGATCAATTATGGTATGATATTTGGAAAGGCAATTCAATTTCAACACAATATAAAAATGAAGAGACCATTTCACGAGACAAATTCAACTCATTGAAGGCGGGTGTAAACTTTAATCAAGACATATATACATTAAATGATTTGATCGATTTAAGTGACCAAAATGGTACTTGGGACGAGACCGAATGGGGGTTTCCCAAAGGGCGTCGAAATAGTCAAGAAAAAGATTATGAATGTGCTATGCGGGAGTTTGAAGAAGAAACGGGATATAAAAAGGATCACTTGAAGCACGTCCAAAATATTCTACCATATGAAGAAATATTTACAGGTTCCAATTACAAATCATACAAACACAAATATTATTTAATGTATATGGAAAAGTGGCAAGAAATCCAAGAAAATCAGCCTGACCCAACGGAAGTTAGTAAAATGGAATGGAAAACATATGAAGAGTGCTTGAGCAGTATTCGTGATTATAATATAGAAAAGAAGCGGTTGATCACGCGCATTCACAATACATTAACCCAGTATATAGTCGTGTAAACTTCATATTCTTGCAAATAAATCGCATTATACTATAATTAGTATAATACCACATGGTTCATAAAAAACAAAAAGGCGGTGCAATCGGGGAAAATTTTTATGCAAATGTGAAAAATGATATTCTCGATTTTTTCACCAAATTAACCAGCACAGATCAGTCGAATGATATTTGGAAAAGTCAAGTATACCAATACCTTTTCAATACAGTTGTTTTGACGATTGTGTCTATTATTTTGATAAACATCATAACCAACCCGGGAACTGCACACTACAATATACAGAAATACTTCTTTTTGTATGCATTCCCAATATTGTTCGTGTTTGCGCTCATTCTAAATTTAGGTAAAGAACGTCCTAACACAAACCTTTTTATCAAAGTATTTGGCGCACTTTCTGTATGTATTGTCGCAATCTACTATTACGTAATCTACAGTGGATCTTTTGATAATGTTTCCTTTTTTTCAAACCGTATCTTGCTTGGATTCATTACATTGATAGGTTTAGGCATTTTGTATCAATATCTGGTGAACTACATGTCGAAATTGAAAGGATGGCCCGGGTTTATAGCACAACTCATTTTCTATATTCCGTGTCTTCTTTGGGACTTATGGTATTATATTTTAGACCAATTCAAATTAACCCCTTATTCTGTGTATAGCTTCATCTGTTTAGAAATTGTATTAGTGATTATCTATTTGTTTTTGCCCGACATTGCAAATGAAGTAACTGGAACAAGTAATAGCATTCTTTTGGTGGATAATGTAAGGTATTTAAACAAAGGAAAACAAACAATTGCTACAAGTGATATGTTGAAAATTCCACCCACACCCGATCAAACAGAGGGATCCTATTTAACGAATTATAGTATATCCTTATGGGTTTATATAAATCCACATAGTCCCAGTATAGAAGCATACAACAAAGAGACCGAAATTATGTGTTATGGGTTTACTGATGCAAGTGGAGTTCAACACGTCAAACCAATGCTTCGTTATTACGGTGGAGGTGTGAATGACCAACCAATTGAACGTAACAAATATGTTTTTTACTTTTCAAAATACCCTCCAACAAACCAATATGTAACCGAAAAAGACACTTTTTATGACGTTACTATACCGAATCAAAAATGGAATAATATCGTGTTTAATTACACAAACAATCACGTAGATATTTTCATCAATGGTGTATTAGAACGTTCCTTTTCCGTTGTGAATACAATGCCCATTTACAATGATTTAGACACGATTACGATTGGCGACGAAAACGGGTTAGATGGTGGTGTAACGAACGTTGTCTTTTACAGACATCCATTAAGTGAAGACCAAATCGCCCTTTTATATAATTCCAAAATGGGTTCAGATCCGCCCATTTCATCGAAAAATTTGAATATAGATCAATAATGGTATACTATAACAGTAAGCATAAATGGTCGTGTTTGAGATTTTATTCGCATCTTTTCTTGTGATTGTAGGCATTGTTGTGTATATGCACATTTGTCCTTCGAAAATGAACAAATTTATATAGACAATATATATTAGATTGTCTATAGAATGAACTGGACCATTTTCATTTTAGCAACAATAGTCATTATCTTAGTGTATGTATTGTATATCTATTTTGTAGATCAAGGTTCAGATTTGGCCAAAACCGCCAGTTTGATGAGTGGTGACAACCAGCCAATTACAACTGTAAATAGTGGCCAGTCTACTCGATATTCTTATGGTATTTGGGTTTATGTGAATACGTGGAACACTACATCTAAAAAGATCATTTTTTCACGTAAAGGAAATATTCAATTGTATTTAGCACCAGACAAGCCAACTCTGTATTGCGACATTGATTGTATGACTCCCAATGGTCAAAGCACGCAAAAACAAACCATTATGATTACAGATAATTTCGCGATTCAAAAATGGGTATATGTTGTAGTCAGTTCCGACAATATGATTGTCGATTGTTATTTAGATGGAAAATTGGTGAATTCAACAAAATTAAATAATTCTCCTGCAATGCCCGGAACAGCGGCAAAAGATCCCGTCTTACTCGGGGACGGTTGGGATTGTTATATTGCGGGATTCAAAAACACAGCCAGTCCAGTTGGTCCACAACAAGTGTGGGATAATTATATGAGCGGAACCGGTAGTGCTGTATCTAATTTCTTTTCTGCTTATGATCTCAATTTCTCTGTCGACAAAAATAACGTGCAACAATCATCGTATTCAGTTTCCCTCTAATTATTTGATTCATTTAATTGTTTTTTAGAGATTTCGTATCAAGTCTCTAAAAAACATTTTAATCTCCTTGTTTCTATAAAAACATATAATCAATATATAACAATGAGTACTACTATGCCACCTCCATCTTCATTACCGATTGCAGAAGCAGTTCCAGCTGCATTCACTACGGCGGTAAATAATACCACCGAAGGTTTATCGACGATTTCAAACAGTGTAGTGGATAATGTTTCGAATGCAAGTGATTATGTGAAGGATTCCATATCTAGTTTTGGCGATGAAACGGTAGTTGATGCAGGATCAGAGTTTTTGAATTCAAATACCTTGGTTGCGAAATTCGCATTTTTATTACTGGTATTAATTGGATTCTTATTTTTAATACATTTAGGAGTGCGTCTTATTGGATATTTTACAAAACCAAAAACAGACCCTTATCTCATTTCTGGAACCATGAATGCCGCAAATGAAGTGACTATTTATCAAGATCCCAAAAATTCACAATCTATTCCTATTTTACGGTCAAATAACCAAAGTGACGGTATTGAATTCACGTGGTGCTTATGGATGTATATCAACGACACAAATACATCAGGGACAGGACCGCAATTTTCCAATATCTTCAACAAGGGTAATGCGAATTACGGAGACAATGGTTTAGCTACAGTAAATAATGGCCCCGGTGTTTATTTAGACAACAAGGGTCACCAATTGGCGATTGTAATGAACACCGTCGACCCCAACAATTACGAAAATATTTTGTATGTGAAGGATTTACCCTTACGTAAATGGTTTCACTGTTCAATTCGCCTTGAAAATACATCAATGGACGTTTATATTAACGGTGTAATTGCAGGACGTATGATTATGCAAGACGTTCCCAAACAAAATTATGAAAACGTGAATATTTGCAAAAATGGTGGATTTAATGGTAATATTGCGGATTTACAGTATTACGACACGGCTTTAAGTGTATTCCAAATCAATAATATTGTTGTTTGGGGAAGAAATACAAAAGCATCTGATGCTGCTGGTTCTGCTGATGCTACCGGGTTCCCTTACTACTTATCCAATTTATGGTATTCATCCAATTACTAAATAATCCATACTCATTCCGTTTACTTTGTTATATTTTATCTCCATAGTGTAAAATATAATGAGCACCAACACTTCCAATACATTTCTAATGCAATGTTACTCGCAACGATCACAACGGCAAGATTTTATCCTGTCTCAAAACAAAGGCAATAACCGTTTTTCTATGCAATGTCCTTCTTCTGTATTTACCCCACGGCAATTGAATATGCGAAGGAAATCCGAAATATTACAATATAAAAAAAATGCAGTCAATGCGTCTTCTAATAATAAAAAATGGGCTTGGTTGGCTAGTCAAAAGAAGGGGACAGTCTATTGTGAAGATATTACCAAGAAAGAAACACCTTCTTCTTCATCTGATGTTCCCGGACCCGTGATTATGTTATATAGAGACACATCTGTGCCGCTGTCGAAGTATCGTAATGACCAATATATTAAATTTAATGATGTCCCTTATCCTGGATATAAATTCGACTGGGAGGTTACACCTTATAATGAGTCATCTATACCCAATTTAACCAAGAGTTCCATTGCAACCTTATCGTTTGGTGATGCTTCCGCATCAAATTATTCCTTTCAGACGACTATACCCATTTCAATTACTATTAGCGCAAATATATATAATCCTGTATCTAACGATCAAGTTTCACACGTCGATTTACAAGTCAATGAGGCAACATTGTATGTCTATTATAATGATACTATATTGACTTCAGAGTCTATTAATATTTCTCATCTCGACAATTTAACGATTTCCTTTGAGAAAAGTCAAGATGGTAGTTTCAGTGCATCAAAATTTGTAGGTTTGTTAGATATTTCATCGATGGTTCTTTCTGTATTTCCCTTTTATTTTTTAACTATGCAATTAGTAGTCAATAATTCTTATACTGAATATAATGAAAATGGTGATGTAATTTCATCAAGCACCAATAACAATATATACAACACTCAAATTGGTAATGTTGTGAATATTTCAGGCACAACCGACACATTTTATAATTCATCTAACAATTGCACTATCGAATCGCCTCCATTGAATCAGTTTCAATCCTTTTCCGTTACTAACAATTTCGCATAATTATTCCCAATCTTCGTAAGTATGAAAATGATATTGCACGTTGCAATGGAGTGAAATAACGCGTGATAAAAAACCCAGGTATTTCTTTCCTTGTTTTCTTCATATTCAATATGCGATTTGTTAAAACAATATCCAATACTATATAACGACGGAATTCCAACAAACACACTCACACGAGGAGGTAAATAATAAAACCCACTAGCAATGAAATAAACAAACGCGGATCGAGCCATATAAATATCTAATTGCCGTCGCCAATCGTATAATGCATTTCTCCAATAATTTGCAGAAATCAATGAAACCGAGCAAAGCAATACAGGTGAATAAATCATATTATAACGATAATAAGAATACAATGCCGGAACTGAAAAGAAAAACGAGGAAAGGGTCAGATATTTGGTTTGTTTCCACGGTGCAATTTCAGACATTTGTAAATATTATATTCCCAGCATATAATATTTTTAACCATAAATTATAACGCATAATAATCAATTGACGTAATTGTTTTTTCATATTCAATTGTGTTTCGTAAATATTCCGGTAATTCGACATCTGTATACGACCCACCTCTCGTATCATCTATACCAAACATATGCATAAACATTTTTACGTGCTTATCAATATCGTATAAATCATCTACAATCATTGTATAAACAACATTTCTAGGGGCATTTTGTTTTGCATAGTCATAACGTTCTGCACATTCTCGGATTACGACGTCGTATTCCTTTTTAAAATCTGTATGAAGGAACATTTTGTTGTTTTCCAGAGAAATAAAATACAAATAAAGACGATTCTCACGGACATTATTTTTCACAGTAGGCTCCTTTTCTATATCAATTAATTCAGTTTCCAACCACTTGCAAAAATTTTTAAGAACTTGCAATTTATGTTGAGACATTTGTTCCTTTTTTTCAGATTGTTGTTCTTTTATTCGTTTTTGGCTCTCTTTTTCTTTTAACCACTCAAACTTTTTGAAAAAATCCTCATCCCATTTATAATCAAAATCTGACCCAAGGTCGTCGTCAGACAGATCATCATCATCATCAATTCTCCGCGTTGATTGTGAATAATGCATTATTAGCGGGTTTACCTTGGTTTCAGACAAATCTGGTTCTATAATATCCGGTTGATCTGCAGAAGCGTCCATAATATAACTATATGCGAACAAAATGTATATATTATTTTTTCTTAAACTATATATTTTGTATGACGCAATTATTCTGGGGTCACTGTTTCTTGCGCCTTATTTGAATTGGATGCACCAGACAACATTGGATGCATTGGAATTGGAGTGCTATATGGGTTTATTGGAACCGGGAGTGAATGGGGATAATATTGAACAGGGGGTTGTTGCACCAATGGAATTTGATTGGTTCTACGTCCGGCACATTGTGGAGGAGGACGAATACCCCAATTTCGTGTTCTTATCACTTCACCACTTCTTTTGTATTTATTTTCAGGATTCTTATCCTTGTATAAAGGATTGGATTTGGGGTGAATATCCAAGCAATTCATTTGATTTTCGTATAGTTGACCAGACATACACATATCGGGTCGATCTACTTGTGTGCAACTGCGACGTCCATCATATTCACCTACAAAACACCACGATTTAGTCGGTTCGGTTGGTGCAGGTTCAGTTGGTTTGGATGGCGCAGTATTGATCGTTTCGTCTAAAGTAGGTGATTGTTGTTCCACTATATCAATTTTCATCGGAATTTCCACCACTTCTTTTATTTCATTCGCAACATCTTCGATTCCAGAACCAACAAGTTCTGCACCACTTTCGATACCATCCAATACGTCATCTGCACCACTTTCGATACCATCAATCATATTGCGTGTCTCATAGTCCGGATATATATTTGGTTTCTCCGTTTCCATTGGGCGTGTTTCAAATATAGCAGCATCCCATTCGAGTTGCTGGGGTAAAGGTCCACTCACATTGTCTCTGTTTTGTAATAAATTTCCGACTGAATGAACAGTTCCTTCTGCAATATCGATCCCAGCTTGGGCTGTATCGGCAACCACATCTGCGCTGGTATTGATCACTGCTCCTGTATAAAATCCAATCCATTCCATAATAACAGTCACTAAGCCACCCAGTTTTTTCGCAACAAATTGAATCAATAATCCCACATAAAAAAAGATATTCATGCCTAAAAAGGACATTACGAGGAGTCCACACAGTATGATAATGATGATATTTTTATTCGTAAATATGGATGATGTGTTATTTTCACTAGTATCAGAGACACTTTGATCCTGACTTGCCGCAGACATTTCGTCCATGGTATTCAATGAATTTAAAACGCCACCTTTCATTTTACCTCCTTTTTGTGATTGTGTCATGAAAGAATTTGAAATGAATATACAATACTCGCACATTTTTTTATAAGTATTCGTGTTGTATATTCGTTAAATCTGTATGGTTTTCTTGTGATATTAATGTAATATGAGCGTCTTCAATATGATGGAAACCTTTTTTTTCATTAGTTTAGGAATTACGTTTGTCTTGATTTTACTTCTAGTCTATCATTTCAAACAACGTCTTGCGGCCACTGAGCAAAAGGCCGATACAATGTTCGAAATTATGAACAATCTTGCCCAAGAAATGTCTGGTATTAAGACTACAGTGGTTTCTTTTATGAACCGTCCATCTACACCTTATCCTATAAATACTCCTGCTATTCCGTTGGACCAACGCTTTAGCGAAATCGGTAATTCAAATATTACCGAAGAATTTGCAAATTCACTTGAAGAGGAAGACAGTGATGACGAAGAAGACAGTGATGACGAAGAGTATAGTGATGACGAAGAAGACAGTGATGACGAAGAGGAAAAAATTGTTGTGTCCGACAACGAAGATGACGTTTTATCTGTTCAAGAAATTGAAATTGATGTTATTCAAACTTGTCCCGTAAATGGTGATGCCGATTGTAACGTGGTGTCTGAACCGATTCAAGTTGATGTAAGTAGTAATAGTAGTTCTGATTATAACAAAATGACTATTCCTATTTTAAAAGCTTTAGTCGTTGAAAAGGGTATTTTAGAAGATCCGTCCAAGTTAAAAAAGGCCCAGTTAGTCGAACTTATGATGCAACATGATGCATAAATATATGCATTATTCAATTTATGAAAACAATATGTATATGAAATATATAATGTTTTCTTATCCACAACCCGAAACAAATGAATGTGCATTTCCAGTAGTTCGAGAAACCGTTCCAAAATCAAAGTTGGGATATGCTACAAACAATGTATATCCAGCATTTCCTGCGAATATGCACGATGGTCGTTCTTTAATCGCCGCCCATCAACCCGAAGCAGTATTGAATGAGAATTTGATCGAACAAAGCGGCATTCAATCAAATTGGCAATACCGCAACTATTTAACCCAGCATTCACAAGAAATTGCCCAAGATAATTTCCGTGAGGCATGCAACGACACTGGATATTTTGAACGTTTCCTACCCGACCAACGCGGCGATAGTCTTCCTGTGCAAAATGCACCATTACAATATTCGTCATATGACGATAATCGCAGTGTTGAAAATCAACCAGATAGTGATTTGAAGGAATTGTATTTGTCCAGAGAGCAATTGGAGTCGAGAAAAACCGCTCCTGTGATTACCCAAGACGACTTATTTCGTATGTCGATTAACCGTAATTAGGTGTTATGTTTTCAATAAAAATAATATACGAGTTTATTTTTATAGGTTTATATGTAGTTATTTGGCGTTATATTCAATATGTTTTTCCCATTCATCATCTACTCTCCAATATGCAGTGAATTCTTGAATCCAAAAACATAAAATATAAATGGACTGATCTCTTGATTTATAGTAAATCATATGATTTCTACCCCCACCAGTTGCACCACAATATATATAGCAAGGGTTAGTCTCCTTCAATATTGCTTCATAATTTTCACGCGATGTTGGAAGTTCATAACAAGACAATGTGTGTTTGAATAAACTTCGCGGAGTCACACTTTTTATCCAATTTTCAAACTTCACAATTTCTTCTTCGCTCAGTTGGTTATGCATTACATAAAAGTCATTCATAATTGTATTGTATAGTAGTTGTTATGACTATTTAACAAATAGGGTTTTATTTCAATTTTATTTATCGGAAAGCAAATGCGAAGACACCCAATGCAATCAGTCCAAGAACTAATCCGGAATGATAAAAAACCTGCATATTGCGATACATTTCTAACCAAGCCTTGTTTTGCTCAGTGGTTTGAATATGATCCAACATCCAATTTGTCTTGGGTGATAATATGTAATAAAAATAATTGACTACAAATGCAGATGCGACAACAGTGCAAACCATTGATGTAGTAGAAACGCGCTCTTTACGCATTTGTGTGTTATAAAAAATAATGCAAACCGCCAATAATACGCCTAAAGCGTAACCTGTATAATAAATGGTCGAACGTTCCGATACAATATCCTGATACACACCTTGTAATCGATTCGGTAATTGTTTCTGGTAGTTTTGGATGGTTTGGCTAGTTCGCATCGCATTCAACATATAAATCTTGGACACGATGAACACCAAAGCAATGGAGCAACTTAATGTGCAAGGACACTTCATTATAGATTATTTAGAGATAATGTCCAAGATTACTCTTTTGTTCCAAGATTACTCTTTTTACACCGAATCATATAAATAAACGACGTGTTTGAATACCAACCAGAAGAATGAAACTCATTAGTTTTGATGTAGGAATCAAAAATATGGCGTTTTGTCTTTTTCATTTGGAAAACCAAACATTGATTGTCCAAGATTGGGGCATTTTGAATTTAATGGACGATGAAAATGCACCCGTTTTTCATTGTAATTGTGCTCTAAAAAAAAAGAAGAAAGATGTGGAAGTGGGAACGTGTGGAAAAAAGGCGAAATACACGAAAAATGGTGACTACTTTTGCGAATTACACGCGAAGAAATCGCAATCTTGGACAATCCCTAAAAAAACTATGCAAATGTCTTCCATGAAGAAACAATGTCGTGACGATCTAGTTACTTTAGGACAAAGTCACGGGACTTTTATAGAAGAGGCACCGCGAACCAAGAAGGATTGTTTAGCCACTCTGCAAACCCATTTCGAAAATATCTGTTTTGAACCCATTGTCCCTAAAAAAACGCGAACCGCGGGTGAAACTGATTTGATTACAATTGGTCGAAATATGCGCATCAAGTTGAATGAACGAAATGTCCAAGATTTAACACACGTAATTATTGAAAACCAAATATCCACTATTGCAACACGTATGAAAACAATACAGGGTATGTTGGCTCAATATTATATTATGTCGGAAGACCAACCTCAAATTGAATTCATATCATCGTCGAACAAACTGAAACACTTGGTTCCATCCACAATTCGTGAAGGGAATGTCCAAGATATTGGAAACTTGCCCGTAAAAAATGCATATAAACAGCACAAAAAGGACGCCATTATATTTAGCAAACGTTTTTTAGAGGAAAATCCCGGGTTAGGATGTTGGGAAGATGCACTCAATACTTCCAAGAAGGATGATTTAGCAGATGCATTCTTACAAGGGATTTGGTATTTGAAACAGGCAAAACTAATTACTTATGCGGACAACTTAAATATAAATCTTGTATAGTTAAAATAAGACGATGGAAGTCATTGATATAGGTTTAAGCGATCTCGAGCCCGTGTCTTTCAATGTAGAAGAAAAGGATGTTTCTACTCCGACCCCAGGTGTAAATTTCGGACCAGGCATTGAATTATTAATGAACGATAAAAAGATTTCGAGCACATCTTCCACCAACGTAGATTTAGGCGATTTAGACAGGTTGGAAACGGAATTGAATGGACTATCGGAAAACGCAAATACATCCAAATCATCTGACTCTACTACTAAGACGGTTGGTGGTTTTGCCGATTTCTTCAGTTTTGGTGCTAAGAGCGATGCTCCTCCTCCCTCTCCTGCTCCCGTTGATGATAGTGGTTCCAAATTGGGTTCGGCCACAGTAGATGATGTCCATAGCACAACTAAAACTTGGGACGGTTTCGGTAAAGTGAATGATGTTCCCAATGCTGCACCCCGAATGAACGAACGTGAAAAGCGTAGAAAGAAACGTGCTATGATTAAAAAGTTGGAAGAGTGGTATGATAAAGGTCATGTAAAGCACACTTCTCGTTTTAATATGGATTCCGATTTTGACGAAGTCGAAGACGAATATGAAACCGCGATGGATGACAAACGCAAGAAGGACAGTGTGAAGTTACAAGGATGGTGGTTTGCCACTTTGGTAAATTCTCTCGAATATGCGAACGCCGCATTTGATCCTTTTGGTCTTAATTTGGATGGTTGGGGTGAGCAAATTAATGAGGATATTGATAGTTATGAAGAGATTTTCGCCGAATTACACGATAAATACAAGGGTGGAAAGATGTCTCCCGAAGTGTCTCTCTTGTTACGTTTGGGTTTTAGTGGTGCTGTGTTGAATATTACCAATAAGGCTCTTTCCACGGCTACTCCTGGGTTTAATGATGTTATTCGACAAAGTCCGGAATTGATGAAAATGTTTTCCAATGCAACTGCAGACACAATGAAACAGTCAAGTCCCGGTTTTGAATTTGTGAATAGTGTGTTGCACCCAGAAGAACAAGTGGACAATTCTTTTGGTGTTCCCCCACAACCAATGGAGACTAAAAACCAAGGTCAAGCACCCCGACCGGGTATGCAATATACCAATCATCCTGGAAATCGTCCCGATATTTCCATGGGTCGCGGGTCTATGTTCAATGAACAAGGTGTGGATATGAGTAACCAACATCAGAATATTTCTCAACCGCAACAAAATTCGGCACCTCCTGCGCGCGCTGAAATGAAGGGGCCTCAATCTGTCGATTTGGAAGGTCTTCTTTCTGGATTAAAGACTCGTGAAGTAAATATGCATCAACCTACAGAAGGTGGTGAAAACGACTCCATGGTCAGCATTTCTTCTTTAAGGGATGCACAAAACGGTCAGTTGCCCAAGAGAACCAATCGCAGAAAGCAGCGTTCTGATAAAAATACGATTTCACTCGATATTTAGACTGCATAATAGAGTTAATAAAACTAATATAAACACGTTTGTTTATATTATGTAACTATGGGTGAAGACGAAGCACAAATTTATCATTTAACTGCTGACTATAAAAAGTCCACGTATCAAACTGAACAATGGAATAATACATTATCTAATGGGAAACACGTTCGATTTGAAGTAACGAATTACTTTTATTGGGGCACATTTGAAATCGAATTAACAGACAAGGAAAAAGAAGAAATATTAAAAAAAGACAGCATTATCTTAAATGATTATCCTGGGGTGTCGGTGGAGAGCTTAGATGATGGGTGTGATTGTGATGATGAAGTTTGTAATAAAGATAGTTTTACACCAGAAGAGCTGAAAGAAATACATCGCCTTCTTTATTTAGACCCTGATGATGAAGAATCTTACACAAGTGATTGTGACGACACGAATACTTATATATTAGAACAAAATGGTTGGTCAATGGACGAAACCATTTATGGAATAGATACTGGGTGTGAGTTGGAATGTATAAGTTGAATAAGCAAATAATAATGACTCCACTGTAGGAGGGATCTTAAGGGAACCTGGGTTCCCTTAACACACAAACCAATTATAAAAAGTCAAATAAGCAATACATATTTCAAACACAACATCATAACCTAATATGAAAAATGCATCCAAAATACGATTTGAATGGATTATATACTGACTATTCTTATATTCTTGAACCTCCACTTTTCTGAACCCTTTATAATAGGAAACAACTGTCCAAATAGTGCTCATATAACACATCGATGCACACATCATCAATTCTCTAGTTCTATGTTCTGGATGATTGTAGAACGATATACCATTGTAAACAGTTGCACTACCCATTAATAAGAGAGAACTTTTCGTATTTATTTGTCGTTTGGAAAGTATTTTATCATTGGTTTGTTTTTTACTCATATTTATAACCATGTAAACAAGAAATAAATGGTATAAAATAGATGAGTTCGCCATAAATAATCGATCACCAAAATATAAACCAAACGTAGAGACCACACCTCCTTCTTGAATACCTTGTAAACAAACCCCCGCATATTTTGGTAGTTCAATTTGTTGATTTGAATAGGAAATAAACATTGGCTTTATTTTTCGAGTATTTGATATATGTAACAATAATTCAATGATTGCCCAAGAAATGGATGATCCTATCATTATTGAAAAACAATCACAAGAGTTATTTGTATAATAATCATCCAAACATAACAATGCACCGAATAAGGAATATAACATTTTTTTATTTCCATTGGTTGCAAAATCCCCGGTTCGAATAATATAATATTTATTATTTATTATATAATTGCTCATACGTATAGTAATTATAGATATATTTTATACAATACAAATGCAGTGACCGATTATTTCAATAAGTAATAGGTTACTAACATTTGTCCAATTGCTGGTTGTTCATAACGTTATTATTCGTGTTGAGAACAACCCACTGTCTTCATGTCTGCCTTTACATCTTCGAGTAAATCGCTCGAAGACGTGATATATAAATCCGGATGGATTGCATGAATAAATGCTTGAATACTCCCAACTGCGAATTTTTTACATAAAGACATGGAAAACCAAAAATGTTGAAAATACGTCATACATACATTTGCGGGGTGAGTAAAATAAGAGGATTGAAGTCGATTGAACAAAACACTATATTGCATATTATAGTGTTTTGTGTGAAAATGTATAATACAAAAATAATATGAATGGATTATAAATCATAGACCTGTTTTATGGTCAAACAAAACGAATAATCGGTATTGTTCATTTGAACCACACGACCAAATTCGTCATAGAGTCGGATACGCATACGTTGAATATCTACCGGACCGAAATATTTACGCGGTTCCGTGGTAATGGTCCAATCTGAGTTTTGTAGTTGAGAACGGTCCAATATGGACGTTTGTGTAGATATACGAGCTAGAACGTCCTGGCTCATAATCGATTTTTGAAAGACGCTGATGAAATAATTTGAACTATTGTTGAAATCTTCTATGCCTAAATAGACAAATGGTAATGTCTTCACATTCATGGGTGCTTCACCCCAATAGACGGTCGCACCTTTATATACGGGTTTTGTAAATCCCAGGTTCCATCCAATCTTGGACATTGGATCTTTATTATCATTGCATTTTTGTTCGTCCACGGTAAAATCGAGCTCTACACTCTGTATCTTATCGACATGTATTCCAAATGGACGCAAAACGACTTTCGACGTCCCACTTCCTTCTTCGTTCACGTCCACTACGAATTCCATATAGGAAAATGCGTCGCCTTCCGATCCCGACTGTAATTTTGTATTCAATGCATCAATCAAGTCTATTTTGGAATAAACGCCGTCTTCGATCACGAATACTCGTTCCATTATACCGAGTTCGATGTGATCGATTTTCATATATAAAAAATTGTTCCCATATTCCGTCATAATAGTGTAAAATTCGGTCGCGAATTCAATAGACGACAACTCTAAAGACACTACCTTGTATAATTTTAAAGGCAATTGTATCATAAAATCCGAACTTTGCGTCAAATGGGGATTTGCGCGAAACCGTGTATCTATATTCAAACATTTTGTTAAGACGCGCGTATTTAATGGGTTTAAATCACCTCGGAAAAATTCACTTGGAGCAGTATAAACATATTGTGCATTGGGATGGTCAATCAACATATCCGTTCTGGGAGGAGGTTTTGCGGAACGGGGCACATCATAGGGGTCCAATTTCACATTATCGGGCATGGTGGTTGGAACCGTAATGGGATCGCATTTTGCTTGCACTAAACGCTCCTTGGCTATTTTTAAGAATTCAATTAAATTTCGTTTATACCGCATATTGACTTGTCCACTGGACAACAATTGTTCACGTATTTTGTATTCACGTGTCTCAATATCACTCAAACTATATTTTGTTTTTCCCGTAAATTGAAAAAACGTTTCTAAATCACGAACACTATAATTATCTATTTCCAAGTCCAAAATATCCAGATGTTCAGTCGACATTCTCTTTTGATATAAGAAGACAATGTATTATGTTGGTTGCTTACGCGCCACACAAATAATAATTAATTATGCACGTATATTCACGCCATAAAATCCAATAATTAGCATCATTATCACAGTAAATGTACCACAACCCATATAACGAATATATTTCATATGTTCTTTTGCTTCATCGCTAGTCTTTGCGAAACATAATTTGCTCAACAGCTCTAAACTCGCAGAATGATCTGATTTATTATACAATTTTTCTTGGAAAGAGAAAAATACACAAGTGCATAACAGGCTCACTATAATCAATGGAAGACATATTAAGAATTGGAAACGATTTAATTTGTATAATGCGAAACACACTCCTATGAACTTTAATGTATCACTAATATGATCGTACCAATCACCATATTGCGTAACCATATTGTATTTGCGCGCTAAATATCCATCCAAACAATCAAAGAAATACCCGATGAAATAAAATGCGGATGCCCACGCATAGTGTTTTTGAAAAATGGAATATATACACGCCACGTTAAATACATTTGCAATTGTAGTCACCATATTTGGTGTAAACCCTAATTTATAAAAAGACGGTGCAATTAATTCAACGCCCCTATATATTTCATTATCCACGGGATTTTCATATTCAGTCGGAGTTTTTTTCATTTTTAATTATATTATAGCTATATATTTTCATACAATATAATTCGCGCTTATTAGTAAGATGCCTTATATAATTCCATATATTCTTCCTTTTGTTTTTTATAATTGACTATGGGCTTTTTGTAATCTATGTCTTTATATTCAGGCAAATTCCACACCTTATTCCATTTATGAATATATTTCGCATCCACATTGCGCAGTTCAGGAACCCACTGTTTGATGTAAACAGCGTCTTTATCATATTCTTTGGATTGAACCCAAGGACTCATCACACGAAACCACGGCATCGTATAATAACCACCACCAACAATGGCTTGCCAGTTTCCGGAATTGGATGCGACATCATAATCGGTTAATTGTTGCGCAAAATAACGCTCTCCTTCACGCCAATCTAACATCAAAATTTTCGTCAAAAATGTCGCAACCATCATACGAACACGATTGTGCATATATCCTGTTTCATTTAACTGGTGCATACCCGCATCCACTAACGGAAATCCCGTTTTACCTTCTTTCCACGCTTCTAAATGTGCCTTGTTTGTTTTCCATTTTATATCATTTACGTTATTTACAAACATATCATGTAATGTTTGTGGATATCCAAACAAATTGTGTGCATAAAAATCTCTCCAAATCAATTGTCGAATAAATTCGTGATGTATACTATATCGGCGTTTGAAGGAATAATACACTTCACGAATGGAAACACATCCAAATTTGATATAAGCCGACAAATATGACGTGTTCACACTCATTGTGTCTCGGGTTTTATTATAATCCTTCAAACGGGAAACCGCATTTTTCAACTTGGCTAAACCTTCTTCTCTACCCCCCTTGACGGCGATTTTCGAATTTTCAGTTCCCACAAATCGGTCAAATGCCTGTTGCAACGTGATTTTATTTTCCAACTCACCCGTAAATGAAACGAGATTTACAGGTTTTTTTTTTGATAATTGGACTACATCCATTAATGCAACTTTTTCATAAAAGGGTGTGAACTTTCTGTAAAAATCCCCCGAGCCATTTAAAACCGTTCCAGGTTCTTGTAAATAATAATCATTTTCAGTAATGCATTGTATATCCATTTTTTCACACAAATTTATAATTTCTCCATCGCGTTTCATTGCATAAGGTGTATAATCGCGATTGAAATAGACTACATCTATTTTTAAACGTTTCACCAGTTCTTGGGTCATTTTCTCAGGGTCACCATACAAAGTAATCAATTCGCCTCCTTGTTCCTTTATTTCCTTCGCCAAATCTTTCAAACTTTCTATCATAAATTGGACTGCGTTCTTGGATTTGAATGAATTTGCTTTGGAAACTTGTTCGGGGGTGAAAATAAATATAGTGTATAGTTTTTCACATTCCTTCAATGCACGTTGTAAACCAATATTGTCTATTACGCGCAAATCACGACGAAAAAGGAACAATCCACGCTTCGTCATTTTCACTTCTATAGTATATTCATATTATATACATATATGATTTACGAAAAAGGTTTAAATGAATAATGATAAATTATAACATTCGAATAAAGTATGAGTGATATGGAAACAAGTCAAGATTATATTCGTAATAGTTATTCCAAGGCAGGGGGTCTCGCAACCACTATATTCTTCGCAACAGCTTCTGTATTGATGTGGTTTGGAGGTGCTGCGTTGGATATGATACGAAGTGAACGAATGCAAATGTTGGCTATTGATCTATTATGGTTACATAGTCGCGGTATGATACAATTGGAAAATTTCGGTCAATGGACATATGATGAGTTTGAAAATGTGAAATATTGTGTCGATAATATGAACTGGTTAAAAAGCAAAGTTAATGATTTCACTTCAGTTGCGAGAAAGGAACCCGAAGCTGAATATTGGGTCCAATCTTGTAAACTCTTATGTGAAACCAATACACCAAGTCGGTATTATGAAAATTATCAAATTCTTACAGAAAATGAAAATATTTCTGATACATTTAATTCGGTAATGCAATCTATATCCACAACATCCGACTGCACGAATGGTTTGATTCTGATGAAGCAACATAATAAATATATGGTAAGGACTTGCGATGTTGATACAAATTCAATTGTTGGAAATGATTATCAACTGTCTTCATTTAAACCGATGTCTATTTCATATATCCATTCACAAATGGATGAACCTGTTTCAATTACATTGCCAACCAATATGTGGTGTGTAGACAATCAATTGTTTTCTCCGATTTTTGTTCGTCGCTGCTTGGAATATATAGAAGATAGTTTTATTTTTGATGGTAAGTATACTATTCAAATTATTGATAGTAGCGTCAATATATATACTATTCATCCCTACGAATATATTCGGGTTCAAGATGATAGTATTGAAGTCATTTCAGTATTAAAAGAAGAAGACGCTGATGATGTTGAGTCAGAGCACGCCGATACTGGATCAGAGCACGCCGATACTGGATCAGAGCACGCCGATACTGGCTCAGAACACGCCGATACTGGATCAGAACACGCCGATACTGGATCAGAACACGCTGATGATGTTGAGTCAGAACAAGAACTTGAACTTGAACAAATTGAAAATATAATAAATTATATTACAGACGACGAGTAATTGCAAATGAAATTCATTAGTTGTTTAGTTATAATTATATAAAGAATATTATATATATTTATATACGGGTGATGTCTGTAGGAACTCCTATTTCCCCACAAACCAGTGCTTTGAATGGTAAATGGGGTTTATATTACCATTTACCAGACGACAAAAAATGGGACTTGGCGAGTTACAAAACCATTACAAACGCAATACAAACCGTAGATCAAACGATTGCGGTTAATGAAAAAATACCAGAGAAGGTTGTAAAATATTGTATGCTCTTTGCGATGCGTAACGGTATTACTCCCATGTGGGAAGACAAACAAAATCGCAATGGTGGATGTTTTTCATTCAAAGTATTGAACAAACAAGTATATCAAGTATGGAAGACCCTATTTTACGCGTTGTGTGGTGAAACACTATGTCGCGACCAAAAATACAGTCACTTAATCAATGGTATTACCATTTCACCAAAGAAGAGTTTCTGTATAGTCAAGGTCTGGCTACGTGATTGTTCTATGCAAGACCCAAGTATATTAATTCCCATTGAAAACCTATCTACACAAGGTTGTATATTTAAAAAACACGCCCCTGAATTTTAGGTCATTTTAATAATGTTATTTTATCAATAATATTATTTATTGCAATAATTGTTCTATATTAGCACAATTTTTGTTAATACAACCGATATGGATTAAATATTCCAAACACAAATAATCTTTCTTCAAAAATTTCTTCAAATTAACGCGCGCTATTTTCGACAAATGTTTGTTATAATTTTGGGATTGATTGTTTTTCGCGTGTGTTGTAATGTCTATATTAAAAAGATTTTTCATATCGTCGTTTATGGTTTCTGTGCAAATTACACCTTGGATATGTTCTTTGGGACACTTTCGTAAAAAATTGTCTAAATAAAAATGGTTTCGTTTATGTAAGTGCGATGTCGTGCTTGCAATTAAAGTGTGTAAGCCTTTATTTATTGTTCCGGATTTCTTATATAATTTCATAGCCAACTTATTCGCAGTTTTGTAACGTAAAAGTAGCTTATGTTCATGTTCATTCTTTTTTAATTTATTTTCATTATATGTAAGAACGTGCAATCGCCAGTTAAATGCAGATACAAATTGCTGTGTAGGGTTACGTGTAACAATCACATATCTTTTGGACGGATCATATGTGGCTTTAGATACATGCACTTTTTCAAAGGGAATATTGTGCTTAATTAGTTCGGTGGTTACGGTGCTGCCTCCGCATTTGCCTATATGAATAACTACTAATTTTACCATTATATATTTATTATATAAAATGGTGACATATTGAATAAATACAATATAATTATTATTGTCTACATATTTATGATCTTCTCTTTCTGGTTGTGCGTGACCCCCTCATTTTTTTGGACTTATGTTTATACGCACGTCGCGATTTCTTCATAGCACGTTTTCGACGTAACTTTTTCGTAGCGCGTTTTCCACCTTTTCGTTGATAATCGGCGTTATAAACATAAGGTTTCATGATTGCTCTATCATTTTCCGTTAACTCTTGACCATTCTTTAATGTGTATATGTCGTTTAAACTGGATATTTCAGAATCATGCATATCTGTAAAAATGTAATTATGTGTTGGTATGCTCAGAAAAGGGTATTGCTCCATGATGTCAATATTCATCCGACCACTCGTCATGGCATGAATTTTTTTTTCATATTTTCCAAGATATTGAATCTCAGTACTGCCGGAAACATCAGGGTTGAATTTATAATAGACATTATCAGCATTAAGGTCTTCTTCACTAGGAACATTTTCAAATTTTTTCTTTAGTAATGATTCCTGGTCATCTTTTCGCAAACTTCGGTTTTTACTCATAAATGCTTTATACTCATCGCGTTTTCCGCTTGTTAAATTCTCTACAGGGTTTTTACTCTTAAATGGGTTTACTTTCTCTACTATATATCGAGACGGAGCTTTAATAATCCCACTCATATGTCCCATTATTGAACGTTCACCCTTTACTGTCTTGTCATCTATACCAAGTGATTTATAAACTGGTTCTTCCGCCATTCTATATTATAATATATAATGGCATATAAAATATCTAACAAGGAGGTAAAGGAGCCAAACACAACTTGATTTCACCCAAGGAAGCCACATCGTATTTCACAATAAGAGGGAGATCATTCCCCAAATACATTTCTAAATGACTACACAAAGGCGTGCATTTAATAAAATGCGCTAGACTTTTCAATGAAAACTCACCCTGAATAATAACGGACGCATCCGGCTTTTGAATAAACTCCATATACCCATCGGACTCGGATCGGAAAATGCGAGAACTGGCGAAATTGCCTTCACACGAAAATATCAAATCATTGCCTACGGATTTTATTTCAATGCGGTCAGAAATTCCATTCATATCACGAATGATTTTCTGGAAATCCGCAGTTGGTAAATTAATCACAGTAGAATATTCCACATCAGGCACCATCAATTCCTCAGTATCGGGCTCAATTAATCGCAACTTTTGACTATAACATTGCTTAATATCCCCATTGTCGTATTGAAGGCCTAAATGAGAAACAATACCGTCGTGATAATCATCATTGTCTATGTACATAGAAAGAGTGTCGTCATTTGACATGGTGGAAATCACCTTGAACAAGTGCATTGTATTCGCACACACAATGATTTTATCGGGATTACACAAATAGTGTTCGAATTTATGGGCGTGCAAAATCACATTCACTAAAATTGTATGTGTTTTGTCGAAATTGATAATTTTCAATCCATTTTTAGTATAAGTAATCGTTGCGTCGGTCAAAATGTCTTTGATTGCAGTAATCATATTACGAATGGGTTGAATTTGAACCGTTTTGATGGTAAGAACATTATTTTCTTCGTTCATCGCGGATGTATCGATTTATATAGAAACAAACGCACTTGTTTTTATATTTTGTTTTCAGTTAAATAATAAAAGGATGTGATTAAACCTGTTCGACAGGAAACCGTCCAACCTGAACCATTTCATCATACATTTCCTTATATTTTGGCGTGCCCGGTTCCATAACATCCAAATCCTCCAATAATTTGAGACCGCCGTCCATATGAATATTTTCCTTGATTTTCCACATAATATGCGGTCTTGTTCGAACTTCCTTCATAATTGCACGATTTAAACCATAATTCTCCTTCTTTGGACTACACATAAATCGCAATAAATAACCGGTATAAGGCAGATTATGAACAACCCTGCGAAATACATCTTTATTTTCGTTTGTTAATTTGGTAATCACTGCATCACGCAACAAAGTGCTACTATGAAATTCTTGTTCATACATATTTACGCAATGGGCCAAATATAGATTGGACAAAATCGACGCCATATCTGCAGACAAACTCTGTTCTTTTTTAATCGCACCTCCTTTCAATGCGACAAAATTGGCTAAACAAGCGAACTGGAGAGTTTGTGTCGCTAAAACATCTCTGGAAAAGAGGGTAGAAGAGAAAGAACGAAAAAACAGGTCCAGGGAATGTCCTAAAATTCCACGGAACTGTTTGTTGAATTCTCCTAAATCATTTGTCTGAATCGAATTCAAAACAGGATAAATAAAAGGATGACTTTTATTCAATCCCTGACCAAATATGATAAGGTTTTTCGTCAATACATTGCTTCCTTCTACCGTAATTCCAATAGGAACATTGCGGTAGAATTTCTCTAAAATGTTGTTTTCGCCTTTACATATAGCAGACCCTGCGTGAATATCCATACCATCTTGCAGCACTTGTCGACCACGTTCGGTCGTTTGTTCTTTCATAATTGCACTAATGACGGACGGTTTTTCACCGGAATCTAATAATTGGTTGGTTACAAAAACACTTGCTTGGATTGCCCACGTATTATAGACCATATTCGCCAGTTTGTTTTCTACACCTTCCATTTGAAGCAAGCTCATTTTGAATTGGCGTCGATGTTTCGCATATAAATACATAGAATAAGTCGCCACCTTGGAAGAGGCGTTCGCAGTGGCGGGTAAGCAAATTCCTCGTCCAGCCGCCAAACATTCCATCAACATTTTCCAGCCTTCGCCAATGCTCTCTTCTCCTCCAATGACTTGATTTACTCCAATATGTATAGTTCCTTCCAACATACCATTTGGAAATCCAGTGTCCAATGGATTATGATAATAATCTTGTTTCAATCCAGGATGACCGCGTTCAATAAGAGCTACAGTTACACCCATTTTCTGGTGAGGTAAAATATTATCTGGATCTTCTACGCGAATAGCTAAACCAATCAAATTCGAAACAGGCGCAAGCGTAATATAACGTTTCTTGATCGTGACTTCGATTATAATTTCACCCTTTTCGTTCCATACCAATTTACCAGTGTCGATTTGACCTGTCGCATCAGAACCATTATGAGGACCAGTCAAACCAAAACAGGGTATTTTTTCACCAATTGCTAATTGGGGCAAATATTTATTCTTTTGTTCATAAGTACCATAATGAAGGAGTAGCTCAGCTGGACCTAACGAATTGGGAACCATAGTCACCACGCCCAACGATGGATTGACCGAAGTAATATACGTTAAAATATCCGACATCTCACTGACTGATGTTTTTCGGCCGCCATAATTATGCGGAATTAAAAAGGAAAAGAAACCACGTGTACCCATATATTCCAATAATGACTTCCATTCATTGGATGGATAAATGTGTTGGTTCGGAAATCTGGTCACCAAGTCAGAAACCTCTTTGTCGCTAAAAATACGCGCGTCTTGTTTTTTAAATGCATATGGTTTCACAAGACCTTGGAAAATTTCGCGGTCAATGGACGTAGTTCCACTTTGCAAAGCGATCATTTCCGTTACACTAATTTTCGGAACAAGCTTCTTAACCCTTTCAAACATCACTTTTTGTAAGCGATGCATGGTGACGTTATATATAATCCACGTGAACACTCATTAAGTATTTTTCATAAAAAATATTCAATATTGACTACTAATAAGAATCGGGCGTTTCTGAAAATAAACGGTTATAAAATGTTTGATTGTTATTTACCCACTTATCGGTAATCAGATAAAACCCGTTTATTTTCTGAATTGAAGTCCGAAACGCATAAACAATATGTTGATGTTTGTAATAATAATATCCCGTATATCCACCCCCATCGGATCCAAATTGAACATAACTTTCATTTTCCGCCTGTTTTATTGTGTTATACGTCTCCACCGCAGATTTGATGTCTCTTGTTGAAAGAGCAATTTGTGTATCAATCTGGTTTATTGTTAAATTGGTACAACAAAATCTGTGAATAGATTGGATTAGTTCGTCGTTTGCGATGTTCATTGTATAAAGTCTTTCAATATACGGATTGAAATAAAATAAAATTATCAATCAATTTTATCCTTGAGAGTTTATATTCATATTAGCATATTCATAATAAAACATTTCGTCATCAGGCGACTTGCTATTATTGATGTCCATTTTTTCTAGCATATAAGAATTACAAGAGCCACAATGATCTTCATTTGAATAATCAACGGTTAAATTGCGCGCATTTTCATTCTTTGAAATTCCCCATCGTCCAAGAGGGACCACAGTGTTCGAATTTCGAGAAATAACATTTCTCAAAATATTTCCGATATTATGAATGGTAATTCGTGTAGTCACAGACATTGTAATTGGTTGTATGCAATAATTATATATATATTTATATCAATTTTATCTTTACGACTAAATACATTATTACTTTATTCGAAACAATGGTAATTCATAATCTTGAAATCCTTTTATTACAGTGCTTTCATATTCCGGATTTATAGATATATTTCTTTTATTTCTTTTTGTTTTTTGATATTTTCGCTTTGGGACAAACGTACATACATTCTTTAATGTTATGCGCTTTCGACCTTTACTTGTTCTCAAATACCTGCTTGGAATTTTCTTCAATTTATAACGCCCCTCACGACGAGATAATTTATTCAAATCTTTCTTGGTTACATCGAATAACAATCCGAACACGTCTTTTGATCTATCTTTTGACTCTTCTAATCCTAACATTATTTCTTTTTTATGAATCACATTATATTTTTTTGTATAACCAAAACGTTTATCTATATATGCTGGAATAATTCGTTTTGTTTTTCGATTACTGATAGTCTTATGTCGACTTTTATCGTTTACCAACGAACCATATCCAAATATTGTATCACATCTCATTATTATGTATATAATAATGAGATATTTACGACTAAATACATTTTTTGTTCTGTTTTTTACATGTTTTATTCGCCAATTTGCGAGCTTTACTCGTTGATTTACAACCAGATTTTAAAATGTGGTAATCAACAATGGCCGCATTACCTCCGGTCAAAGAACTCGCTAAACGTGCAATTCCCCAACTTTCTGCACTTTGATTGGGTCTAGATCCACTTGAAAAATAGGCACCACGACCCTTGTTTATGATTTTTTCCAGCGATTTGCGTGTGCATTGTGTTTTCTTGGACAGTTCTTTTGTAGAATTGATTTCTGATACACCATACATTTCTTTTGCTTTTTTCAAATGACTTGATTTGCGTGATTTGAATGTTTTCACCTTGGGACGGCTATAAAATACTCCTTTTTTGTATAAACGCCGTGATTTACGTAAATTCTTATCCTGTTTTGTTCGGTCTTTCTTGGACAAATAGCTCGGATTATATTTGCGTGGGATATTGAGTTTGTCTTTCATACTATTCTTGCTTATAATATCACTATATAATTCCAGATTATCCAATTATTCCATATACACTATACGTAGCGTAGCTAAAGTATAGGGTGAGTAATGTATGAATTGTCTCAAAATGGACGTTTTTACAACTTTACTTAAATTATTATTATAATATCTGTTCTAATAATATAGGATGCATACTGAAGTAAAGAGCAAAGAATCTGCGCGTTACGAGTTTTTACGGTTCAATGGAATTCTCCTTTCCTCCGTTGTGGTAATTTGGATACTCTCGCAAATTGTACCCCGCGGCATATTCACAATTAAATCCAAGGTTGTGTTAGATCTGGTATTCCCCTTTGTGTATTTTACGAGCTTTAGTTTTATTTTCGGGGGATTATTTCTCGCAGGAGACGATGCGTTAAAGACTTATCTTAAACATTTTATCCCAAATAATTTATTAGATGTTGGATTTATAGCCGCTTACACGGGCGCCATTGCATTAATACTTGCAAATTTAATTAAAACTATTTTAGAGACGATTTTTGGTATTAAAATTATATCCAGATTTATAATTGACTTGGTTGGACTGATTCTTGGACGAGTTATTTTGCTTTCACTTATCTATGTATATGATTAAACGATTGAAGATTTCCAACGGTATAAACTGGTAATAATGGCGTCAAAATAATTATGTTATTATATGTAAAAAAATGGCTAAGTTCGATTACGTGAAATATGCTATTATCTCGATCGTGCCTCTCCTATTTATTTGTCCTTACGGTAAATATAGATGTAATAACAAATCCTTCAAATATCCTTTAGAGGCCTCTCTCTTTTTCGGTCTCGATGGGTGAATTATTCTGACGGCAATATTTTTAAATAAGTCTGTTCTTCGCATCCGACAACCGTTAAAATATAGGCCGTTTGGAAACTACCCCAAGAACTATGGCACCATAAATTCGCCATTTTTAATGGTTGTTCATTGTTATTTATGCAAGTAATTTTGCCCGGTTCATTATCGACTGATCTACCAACCCAAACGTGATCATTTCGTCTATCTTTACCACTATATACAGCATTTTCGGGTATTTGTTCATTTCGGGTAATTCTAACCCATTTGTGTTGGTAGTCGCATACTAATATTTGACCAGATTGACTTGATCCTGTATTTTGAACCCAAAAATTCCAAACCTTACCCTTGTCTAAATTTACTTTTCCTGGACCGATATTAATTCGTCCAACATAGACCTTACCGTCATTTTTGCTAGAACCCGGACTAATCGCATTTTCAGGAATATCGTCATATCGAGATGCAGAAATCCACTTAATTTCTTGAATATTTTCAGGTTCAGACCTTTCCATAGTGGGTGACCTTTCCATAGTGGGTGACCTTTCCATAGTGGGTGAAGAACACGATGATGTAACCGGTATTTCGGTTTCCATATGATTACTATTCGTGAATATTGGTGAAGTGGGATGACTTAGTAACACTGTATTTTCTTGTGAATTACTCACATTATCTGTAGAACACGATCCACAAACTGCACATAATGGTTGTTCTGATTCAGTAGGAATATTGGGAAAAAAATCAATTGTGTAAATAACCGTTTGAAGTATATATTTCGTATTACTCTGACTACCAAACAGACCCAATGATGTAGATAAATCGAATTTCGCATCTAAAGAACATTCTACTTTCTTTATATCTGTATTCTCAATCGTTTGTTCTTGTTCGAATTTTATTAATTTATGGTTAAGATAATTCCGTATCAAACCCAAAATACTCGATGGAATATGATACATGGGCTTCTTTAAATTTGGCGGCATTTTATCTTTTAAATGTTTTATTTCTTCATATTCGCTTGCACATTCATTAAACCTATTTAATAAATCGATTTTACATTCCTTTTTTTCAAACAACATGGTAATGTCTTTGTCCGCATCATTTTTTTGTGATTGTTGGATTGAACCACCTGCATTCACTGGCCCTGTATTCAAAGACATTTTGGTTTCCGAATCGGTTGAAAATCCAGAATGATATTTCATTGTAATTTGATGCAAGTCGAACAGTGCAAAAATATTCGAATATAATTTAAAATAATAATCAGAACATTTTTGAAAATATTCATTGTTCGATACAAAATAATAATCATTGATTCTTTTGTATAAAACATCCAATTTTGGATCATTTTTATGATCTTCATCGTCGAAATATATAGTATTTTGTTTATGGAAAAATTTTCGGTTGTTATACAGAATAATATCCATTCTCTCGGTTTTTTTCAAATGATTTATAATTTTCTTTAGATCAATTGTTTTATTTTGAAAACAATTATTTGTGACATGACCGTTAAGTTCTGTTTGATTTATATCAGATAAGAAAAGTAAAGAATCATATTTGTTCTCATTTATAGGAGGGACTTCAGATGCACGTTGTTGTTTATATGTAGTCATTAATTGTTCCGAATCAGACTTAGAAATCGGCAAAGATTTTAGAATATTTGAAAATTCATCTTTGGACATCGCCCATGAATCATCCAATTGCTTGACATATGTTTTATTTAATAGTTCACACATATCACTAGATGCATTATGTTTTATTAGTTCATTCACTAAATCTTCGCGCTGTATTGACCGAATTTCCTTTGCATTTGTTCCTTTCATTTTCTCTTCATGAATGATATTCATTTTATTTTTTTTAGACAATTCTTGTATAAGATTGGAGTGATGTTCTCTCGCACGTGTTTCTATTTTTAAACTCTCCTTTAGTTGTTTATAGTCATCATTCGTAAATACATTACAACTATGAATGCAATCGAACAAAAACATTTAAATTATATATTATTGTTATATAATTCCAAATGTTTGAATATTCTCTACTACCTCTACATCTGCATCTTTTCCCATACATTCCAAGAAAGACAACCAAAGATTATATAATTTCGAAAAGATCATTTTACTATATACGCTATATTTTATCAGATACGACTAATTATATTCGTGTAGAAAATCGAAAAGCGATAGTATTCCAAACGTAGATAAATACAATTTCAGATGACCGTCGATACAAACCGTTCCTTTATTCAATAAGTTACTAAATAACAACACCAATAATACACTCATCATAATGGAAAAACTAATATGGAATTTATGTTTCCACCCCAACCAAAAGTCGGATGTCTTAAGTTCCTTATTACGTTTTGTGTAAAACGCCAATACTGAGCACGTTATAAATGCGATCTTTACACATAATATTGCGATCGTGAATGCTTGAAACAAATTCGGGTATTTTTCCATAATAATATATAATGTATTGGGACATTTTATCCAATACATTATTTTTCAGAAAATATCTAAAATTTGAAATCGTTTTCATCGATGTATTTATATACATATCCAATTAAATTCCACGTAAAGGTGGCGGTTTCGCATAGAAAGGTACGGACATCATCAAAATAACCTGGTTCCATTTCAAAAGCGGGTTCTCCCATTATATAACATAATAGCCATTTTTTATATTTTTTCTAAAATAATTCTACTTGTTCTTTGCCTCTCTTTGTAACAATACGTCCAATTGGTTCTCCCATTTCAACACCCGTTTCCTCCGCTTCTTTGTATTTGTCGAATTCATACAAATATCCGTTTCTAGTATTTTTCGCGTATTTTTCACCCTTGTAATTCAGTGAAATAAATTTGGTTTTGGTTGTACGGGTTCCTTTTACCGAGGCTTCGTTCATATCTTCTGCAATCGTTGGATAAGATCCAAATGCATTGGAAGTGACCTCGCCAAAACTATAACATACCAAGTTTTCCGATTTGTTTTGGTCGCTATATAATCGACAATCCATAGAAGTTTCTTTGACCGCATTCAATATTTGCGCATTTACGTAATCTTTTCGTAATGCATTTTCAAACAATTGTTGGTCGGTAGTCACCACACCAGGAGTATCCTTCAATGTGCGAATATAGATTCCAAGAAGAGACGTTTTATCAATGTCCGAAGACAACTTTTTCGTCAGTTTGCTTGTATCACGTAATCGCAATTCAGCGTGTTTCTCGTTTTTACTCTGTTCTTCGGTCAAAGTCGCAATATACAAAAATACTTGCACGGTTCGCAATTCGGGGGGTAAATCTTGGTGACTACAAATACGACGGGCGCGACCAATCACTTGCTCTAAACGCACCAGATGCCAATAGGGTTCCACCACGTGAACAAAACGTGTGTTTTTCAAATTAATACCTTCAGCTCCTGATGCAGTAATCATCAAAATGCGCACAACTTCTCCCATAAAATTGTTTTGGTGGCCACGTTCTTTGAATTTGGAAACAATCTTGGACGGAACTTCTCCCCACTTTGAATTATAGATGTTGAGGATAATCTTTTTCTCTTCATCACTCTCCGTTCCTGTATGCAATGCGAATTTGGGTTTTCCGACGTCGCCCTCCTTTTCATCCAAATCCCATTCACCTCCAGAACGATGCAACTTCAATTCGGCAAAACCATTGGCTTCTAATATCAATTTCAAAATACCAACACCTTCCATGGAACGGAATTGACTGTAAATCAAATGGAGACCTTCATTGTCTTTGTTTTGAATGTTTTCCATGATTTTCAAGAATTTGGGGCTATACATTTGAAGACCGGCTGGTGAGAATATTTCATCGGAACGAGATTGCAATTCTTGGAGAGCACGTTGTATTCTCTTGGAATAATCCTGATTGTCCTCTTTTTCTTCGGGAATTTCTATATCTTCGGAAAAATCTTGGACTTGGATTTCAACATCTTCGTCTGAAAGAGATAGTTTGGGTTCTTTTTCCTCTTCTCCGTCCTTATCTTCCTCTTCTTCTTCGTCTCCCTTATCTTCTTTTTCATCTTCTTCTTCTCCCTTATCTTCTTTTTCCTCTTCTCCATCCTTTTCCTCTTCTCCATCCTTTTCCTCTTCTTCTCCCTTATCTTCTTCTTCTCCCTTATCTTCTTCTTCCTCTTCTCCATCCTCTTCTTCGAGAGCTCCACCTAATTTCTTGCGCGAAGATGTTGCATCATCATCATCATCTTCCAATTCTTCCACATCTTCTTCTCCACCTTTTTCTCCCTTGCGTTTTTGTGGTCTGCCTGGTGGATCGGGAAATGCGAAGTTACAACACATACGCGATGCAATACGATATGTGGATGCAATTTTGAATAATTCCTCTGCTCCACCTTGTTTCTCGCGTTTTGCTCTACTTTTCGCATTTTGTTTCTCACGTTTGCTTTCAACATCACGAATTGTCTCATATAGCCCAAACTGGTATTCACTCATAGGAACACGTTCAATGTGATAAATATTATCCTTACTATTTTCATCCTCTTCGTCATCGTCACTGTCCAATACATATTCGGGATAAAGACTCTCATCTGCACCTTTAAAATAAGAAGTCAGTCCAAGAATACGTCGTTGAAAAACATCCTTGTTTTTCATAGTTTTCGCGCCTAATTCGACAAACATTTCCAAGAAATCTTTGGAAACTGATGGAAGAGCTGTATTCTGCACCATTTTCACTTTGGCGCTCTCCGTTTTCAGTTTATGTTTCGCAAGCATTTTGATGACTGTCTTTTTAAAATCAGCATCGCTCATATTTCCAGTTTCATCCAATTCTACACCGGCATATTCTTCGAATAATCCGCCTCCCATTTGCACTTCGCGTTGAGCGTGAATACGTTCTTGACGCATTTCATCAGTTTCGTCCAAGGTAGAACCTTCGATTGGGTCACGTAAAACCAACAATCCTTTTTTGATTTCGAAAATACCAGTGCGTGACTTCTTGGGACTTTTTCTCGCATTTTTTTTCTGTTTTTGCTTCCGCTTCTTGGTGCCTTCTTTGCGTTTCCCTCCACCGCGCTTCATATTTTCACGCCCCTTTTTAAACACATTTTCAAATCCGAATGGATTTCGTGTGATAGTCAATTTGTCTCCACTAAAATCTACATAATCGTAGCGGTTTAATCCATCTTGAGCAAACCATTTTAATAAATTCTCACGATTGGTTTCACCTGCACCCTCTAATCTCGTAACTGGAAATGTCCAAGTTTTTATGTAACCGCGCAAAATATTGAACATAATGCCGATTTCATTGGGATAATTGATAATAGGTGTTCCCGACAAAAGAACAATGCGTGCGTTGGTCGCACCCATTAACATTTCATACAATCTATACGAAATCGATTTCTTTTGAGCACCGGTCGATTTATTCACAATACGACTCACAAAATTATGGGCTTCATCAATAATAATGACGCTATTATCAAACGGGTTTTTTGAGCCAGATGTAGGCAACGCATTTATCTTATCGCTGAGATTGGGCGCATTATAATTTAAATCCGTGTATTTTGCACGTATCATCTCATCCAATTGCGAATTCACCATTTTTTTCTCAATATCGGTTAAATCTGCAAAATCAGTGGGTTGATGATTCGTGTTGTCTTGAGTTACATAGTCAGGCACCTCTTCTGATGCGACCATCCAAACACCACGGTTTTTGCGCACAGTTTTCGTCGAAATCGAAAGGGCTTGTGCTAATTGTGGAATTGCATCTGCATCTCCATCAGTTGAAACAAATTTCCAACGTTGGTTCAGTTTGTAAATGGGGTCACCACACACTTTCATTTGCTCAAAAAAATTGGCTTTCAGAGAGGCCAACGTCATCACGAAAATGTGTTTCATGGATTTCATTCCCTCTGCAATGGCTATAGATGTGCATGTTTTACCTGATCCTAAACCATGATACAAAAGGAGTCCACGATAGGGTGTATATAAATTCAAATAGTCAGCAACTACCTTTTGATGAACCATTAATTTAAATTCAGCATTACTTTGTGACCCACTATCGTCACACGACGCCTTTTTCGTTGTATCAGACAATTCCTTTTTGTATTGTGCAAACATAGGGCCCAATTTTTGAATAAACATTTTGCGATTGTTCATGTAATGTGGCGACGTTTTCAACATATGACCGTGTTTGGGCATAGTTGGTCGTTTTGTGGCTTCTTCTAAAACCGCTTCTTCGCGTTTTTTCCTTTCACGTTTTGGTTTGGATTTTGGTTTATCCATATCTTCATCTACGTCAGTTTTCTTTGGTTTCCTTACAACAACGTCTTTTTTCAAAACCAATGTATCAACCACGTCTTTTAAAGGAGGTTCTACTGTATCCGCCAATTCATCTTGTTCTTCTTCTGCTAAGACAGACATTTGATCTGCTTTGCGAACACCGAACACATTATGTGTTTTCAATGTATTTAATATGGTTGCGCGATCAAGTTTGCTTGTTTCACGTCGATCTGCAACCATAATCGGAACCAATTTACCTTCTTTACCCTGTTCTTCCTTTCCTTCTTCTTTTTCTTCCTTGTCTTCCTTTTCATCCTTTTTTCCTTCTTTGTCTTCCTTTTCATCCTTGTCCTCTTTTTCTGGTTTTGATTCTTCCGCAACATTATCAAAATGTACTTCTACCCCTTTTTTATATTTCTTATTCGGCATGGGTTTTTGTTTCAAATTCTCTAAATAAGTTCGCATCATCATCTTTCAATAGATGTTGTATTATAGTATAATCGCATAATATAATCACAAGCACAAACGAAGACCTAGAAAAAGAAAAATACAAAATATACAATCAAATTTGTTTCGTTTTGTTTTTACTCTTCTTCCATTGTCGCATTTTCATAACGCTGTATGTATTTTTTCACCAAGTCATATATTGGGTGACTATGTTCAGACGATCGAAGCATAGGGCATAATAATTCATACAAAACATTTGCATATTCAATGTAATCAAAATTATCCAAGGCATCATATTGATATATTTTACGGCCTCCTTCTACACGTTCCTTATAGCAATAGGTAAAGCGCGACAGAATATCGTAATGTTCATTTCCCATATGGGGGAAACAATCCGCAAAATCATCCAACATGATTTCCACAGCATGACCTTGATATTCATACGCCACGTCACATAGAAAATTATAGAAATGATCGTCTGTAGGAAACAAAACCGCTAGATCGACTTCTGGTTCTACATAATGATATACAATATGTTGCAAATCCATAGGCAAGAATCGAAAATTATCAACAAGACATTCCGTCATGGTGAAAATAATGTGGGATAAAATAAAAGGGGGATACAATTGGTATGAAAATAAAAAGCATATCAATTTTATAATAATATACTAACGAATTCGCTTATCGCAAAGCTTCTTCGCAGGCAATTTGTTCAGCCTTTTTCTTGATTTTATGTGTTCCGCATCCCAGCATAATGAAACATTTCCCGTGTTCAGACATATATTGATGCACATCTGCGAAAGATCCAAAGTCCGATATTTTCACTGCTTGACTGGGTGAAACGGAATGAATGGGCTGTCCCAAACATAAATAGACACCCATATGATATCCTTCGTCGCCATCGTGAGGTGCATATTCCATATAATCCGGTGTAACCTTGAACTCTTTTTGAATGCGCACTTGTAAAATATTCTTGTAATTATCATCATTACGTATCAAATTAATCCAATCCACGTGTTTTTCAAATATATTTTCCACGAAGATTTGCGCCATTTGGAAGCCGGGACCAGTCAAGAAAGTATGATCAAACCACCCCTCTTCATCCTTCACATTAATTTTATTGAAATCAAGAAACAAGGCTCCCAAAAACGACTCGAAAAGACACCCCAACTTTTTCAAATTGGTGCGCGTCTGTTTTTGTTCAGCGTGTTTCGATAAAACAACCCATTTATGCAGTCCCATTTCGTATGCAACTCGACCAATCGCCTCATTCTTGACTAGCGCAATCTTCTTTTCCGTCATAAACCCCTCATTTTCTTTTGGGAAACGACGATACAATATATATTTAGTAATACATTCCAATACACCATCGCCAATAAATTCCAATCGTTCATTTGATTTACTATTCAATTGGAGACATTCGGCCGGTTTAGGCACAATCACCACATTGTTTTGGTTGTTTTCCAAATCGGGACGCTTCAAATGAGAACGATGAATGAATGCACGTCGGTATAATTCGTAATTCTGAACAGGTGTTGTAATTCCGTAAGTTTCCAATAGTTGTTGGATCTCATCCTTCGTAATGAGTTTATTTAGGGGATTATATGGGTCAAATACAAATGTTTCTACTCCTTGTGCATTTTTTTCAACACGAATATCGTCATCCAATAACGTCAGATTACGGGAAGTAACATTGTCTTGATGATTGCGTGTGTGAGCCTTCATTTTATTCGTCAAATAAAATGAATACGGTATGAATATAGTTGTCGATTTCTGTTTATGTGGTTTCAGAATAAATTTTATGCATATAATATTTTTGTCTGCTATAAGTATATAAACAGACAAAATGGTATATTCCGGATCTAAAATGACTAGCTCTATTGCTAGCATCACTAATTTACCCACAGGTGGAGGCCCCAACAAAGCTGGTCTCCCACCAAGTGTTGGAAAAGATTATAATTTCCCAATTGCTCTTAGAACAAGTGGAACAAGCAACACATTATACGGTATTCCCCGTGGTCTTCGTTTCACAGTGAACCCCCATGTCAAACAATCTCGTCCTGTCGGTGTTCGTCCTGATGTTGGTATTTATTTTACCATACCGGGCACTATGTGGAGTGTTGCACCTGGTCCTATCTAAATAAACATATGGAAAACAATATAACTAACTCGTAATGTATTGATATACAATACATTATGAAACTCATCTTGGACGAACGCGAGGCGTCTTTGCGCGATAAATGTATTACACAATCGAATTCTGATATAGTATCCAGTAAGGTTCTTCCTTTAGGTGACGCGCTCATCGCAGATGATGCAGAAAAAACCGTTTTATTGGTAGAAAGAAAGTCATTATCCGACCTTTTAGCCAGTATTAAAGATGGTCGATATGAAGAACAATCTCATCGTCTTATCCACTCGTCTGGTATTGAACCACACCATATTGTCTATATTATTGAGGGAATGATGAGCCAATTGCGAAATCCCATTGAGAAGAAAATGGTGTATTCGGCAATGACTACATTGCAAGTATTCAAAGGTTTTAGCGTGGTACGAACTTGTTCTGTCCAAGAAACTGCTGAATGGTTGCTCGGTACAATGGACAAAATGACTAGGGAGATCGCGCGTGGTAAAACACCTTGGACAAAAGGTGGGAGTCAAGAGATTGCCCCCTACTGTTCTGTTGTGAAAAAAGTGAAGAAGGACAATGTCACCCCCGAAAATATAGGTGAAATTGTTTTGTGTCAAATACCGGGTATTAGTTCGGTTTCTGCCGTTGCTATTATGCGTGAATTCCGATCCTTATCGAACTTGATGAATCAATTACGCGAAAATCCAGATTGTTTAGGCATTATTGTGTGCGAGAGCAAGGGAAAAACGCGGAAATTAAGCAAAACGATTGCACAAAATGTTGCTTCTTATTTACTGTATGAAGAAGTGACTACCCCAATCGTTTAGTCTGTATTTACGGCGACCTTTACATTATTTTCCTTGTATTTTCCATCACTGACGTGCCGACGTGTTTGTTCAGCACCTCCCCAATTGGTGTCCATAGGATCATCGGTTGTTTCCCCTCCGTTAGTCATTGGTGCAGCAGAAGTGGTCATTGGTGCAGCGGAAGTCGTCATTGGTGCGGCGGAAGTCGTCATTGGTGCGGCGGAAGTCGTCATTGGTGCGGCGGAAGTCGTCATTGGTGCAACGGTTGATGTTGGTAATGTATTCACATTCGGATTCACTACATCACCACTGTATTTTCCAGACACTATTTGTTTGTGGGTGAATACAGCACCTCCCCAATTAGGATCCATTGGATTATCACTTAAGCCATCAGAATTTTGCGTTTTTGTAGAATTGTGAATTTCATCTAAAATTGTGTATTTTCCAACATATTGATTTGTTGGATCAATTCCATAAAAACCTTTTGGGTTCATTTGGTGATTTGCGTCCAAATAAGGCACCATAGAGGGATGATTTTGTTGCGGTCGATTAAATGGACCAGGAGCTTTTTGTTGGAGTTGTTTTCCTAAAAGAGGAGTATGCATTGGCTTTTGTTGAAAATATTGCGAAACGTGTCTCATCATAGATGGTTGCGATTGTTGTTCCGGGTATACTCCTCCCTGTGTATGAAATGGACCTGGACGTATTCTATATACATCTTCGCCTTGTGCAGTAGTTTCTTCCTGTAAATACAAAACAGGACAGTTTTTACCATCTTGCACACGCTGGACCTTATTGTAATAAATATATTCATCAAGGTTCTTGAAATAAATGGGGTTTTCACCTACCTTTTCGGGCTTGTCTTTGTTATATAGAACAAGTTGATTTCCCTTTTTGATTAATAAATTGGGACAATCATCTGAAATAGGAGGCATAGTAGTAGGAGGCACAGTAGTAGGAGGCATAGTGGTAGGAGGCATAGTAGTAGGAGGCATAGTGGTTTCGATTCCTATGTCTTGCTCAACATCGTCTACATAATGACCACCTTCTTCTACTATATATTCACCACCTTCTTCTACATAATGACCACCTTCTTCTACATAATCAACAATATCATCTCCTACACCGTATATTGTGCTAGATACTGTTTCCGCACTGTCTTCAATGTCGTCTTCGATTGTAGACGCATTTTTACCCAACCAGAATAAAAAATACCCACTCACCAAGAGTAAAACGGTGATTGCGAAAACATAAATGGCTTGGGGTAATATATTAAAACTACTCGGAATTTTTTTCGCCATCGCGTATATATTTATATAACCATAAAATTTACAGTTGACTTCTTTCTCATAATAGTATAATAAGATGGCGTCTTCACATTCTGGTACTAAAAAACTATGTATTGGAAAGATTTATGCAGATTGGTGCGGTCATTGTAAAACGCTAAAACCGGAATGGGATAAAATGAAAAGGTTCATTAAATTAAATATGGGACGTAATTTAAAAAACGTGGATGTTGAATTTGTCGAAATCGGTGAAACAAACAAAACGAAAGAAGAAGGGAAAGATATAAATCATTTACTCAGAGACTTTAACGAAAGTCATCTTTCACATAGCGAAGAAAAACTAGCATTACAAAATGGGTTTCCAACTTTGTTCAAAATATGTGGCGGTCGTCTTGAATATTATAACGGAGAACGAAAAGCAGAGTCCATATATAAATGGGGTATTGCTAAATGTGGATCAAGACACGAAAAGAAACCGCATTGGCGAGGAGGGTCCACCAGGAACAAACGAAACAAAAGGTCCACCAGGAACAAACGAAAAGGTTCCAAGAATACGAAAAAGACTCGTAGTGCACGTCGTGCATATTCTTGGTTTTACTAAACAAAATCATATTAATTCATTTTTACGAAACGACTTGATATTCTATTTAGGCAATAATTAACTGTATCAGAAATGGATCCCATAAATGGGGGTGCATTATTAAGGATACATTTATCATAACTATTTTTGTAATAATTATCAGGGAGACCGTTTTTTGTAAATCCCTCTGTATTTGAATCGCCCATCAAAGTAAAATAAAGACATAACAACACGCTAAATATAAACGCGTGAATCATCGCATTTTGTATTTTGGATCCAGATTTTAAAATTCGACACAATACAGAAGGCATACATAAAAAGGACAATATAATTACAACTAAGAAATCAAGACAATCCATGATAGAACCACTATATAGTGTGGTCATATTTTCTTAGGAAACAAAATTGAATGAATTCGCAATAAGTATAAAGAAGAACAACTAAATCAAAACCAAATAAACCTTTTGGACTTATTGTATTATGGAGCCTTCTCAAAAAAAGACGGTGAAAATCAAACGCCAATTGTCTGGACGTTCATTTCGTCTGCTCGATTTCCATATATTCGATAAGAAACCCGAAGTGGAATCGGACGAATCGAGTATTGGAAGTGGAAACAAACAATACAAGCCACCGGAACCCAGTCATTTCGTGATCCAAATGTTTGGAATTAACGAAAAGGGTGAAACTGCGTGTATTTATGTAGATAATTACAAACCTTTCTTCTATTTGCGGATTGGTGACGATTGGACGCGCAAAGATGTAGTGGAGCTGCTACACGATTTGCGTTCTCGTGTAGGAAAATATCACGGAGCCTCTGTTTTATCAGTTGAGCTCGTAGATCATTATAAATTATATGGGTTCAGTGGTGGTAAAAAGCATCAGTTCGCGAAGATTACCTTCAAAAATACTGCGGCAATGAACAAGGTTCGTGGATTATGGTATACATATTTGACGGAAGAAGAGCGTAAATATTCGGATAATTACCGACGTTTAACACCCCTTGTTTTCAAAAAAGTAACCTTGGAATTATATGAGAGCACCATCCCCCCTCTTTTGCGGTATTTTCACATTCATAATGTCAGTCCTTCCGGGTGGGTATTTGTAAATACAGGGACAGCACGAACACCGGAAATCAAAACAACGACGTGTAATTATGAGTTCATTTGCGATATTCGTAATATTCGCGCATTACCCGAAAAAGAGACCCGCGTTCCTTACAAAATATGTAGTTTTGATATTGAGGCAAGTAGTAGTCACGGCGATTTCCCATTACCAATTAAGACATATAAACGCCTCGCCACGAATATTGCGGATGTATTTATGCGAATGGACACTTCATCTCAAAAATTGGATGTGAATCGAGGCAACACATTGTTAAAACGTTGTATATTAACGGCTTTTGGTTACGATAAATTCGACGATGTGGATGTGGTGTATCCAAAAAACGTGCCTTCAAAGACAAAAATTGCACAGCTTATCAAAGTTCTCCAAGAAACGCCAATTAAAAACGCGAAGTTGGCGAATGATGAAGAAGACAATGCCCATTTGCTCGATTTAGCTGAGGTATTTGAGCAAATCAAACAACAGCTTGGAACTAGTGGAGATGGAGGTGAATCTGAACCGACGGAAGTTGAAAATGCACCGGTTTGGACCAAACCCAAATTTGGTGCGAAAAAGATGAATAAAGCCGATGAAAAATTATTGTTGTCGGAAATATTATTGTCGCCAAAATATGAACGTGATGCGAAAATCAAATACACGGATGAAGTCCTCACCATGTTATTTCCTCGTTTAGAAGGCGATCAAGTCACTTTCATTGGTTCTACGTTTCTTCGCTATGGAGAACCCGAGCCCTATCTAAATCATTGTTTGGTTCTCGGAGGATGTGATCCAGTAGAAGGTGCGGTTATTGAAACCGCACATAATGAACACGATCTACTTATGCAATGGCGTGATCTAATTCAAAAAGAGGATCCCGATGTGATTATTGGGTATAATATATTCGGGTTTGATTATGAGTTCATGTTTCGCAGAGCACAAGAAAACCATTGTGAGCGCGAATTCTTGAAACTATCACGTAAAGAAGGTGAGATTTGTGCAAAAGGAGTAAATTCGGATGATGGAGATTTATCTATTGAAAATACTAAAATTGTGTTGGCTACAGGTGAATATGATCTGCGATTTTACAAAACAACGGGTCGGCTTCAAATCGACATGTATACTTACTTCCGACGTGATTTCAATCTAGCTTCTTATAAACTCGATGACGTGGCCGGTCAATATATTAGCGATAGTGTGAAACGCGTGGCTCACGTGGTTCACGAGAAACACGGCGAAGTGACCGAATTATTTAGCAAGAATTTGGCGGGTCTTCACGCCGGTGATTTCATTCACATTGAATTGAGTGGTTTCACATCCGACTATTACAAAGACGGTAAGAAATTCCGCGTATTGGATATTGATTATGGACGTGAAGTAGATGGCTCCAAATACAACGTCATTGTGATTGGGGGGACGGAAATGCAAGACAGCACTACAACCAAGAGTATCAATTGGTGCATGACGAAAGATGATGTCACACCCCAAGATATTTTCCGATTATCGAAAGGTTCTGATGCAGATCGTGCAGTCGTCGCAAAATATTGTATTCAAGATTGTAACCTGGTGCATCATTTGATGTCGAAAATCGATGTACTCACAGGATATGTGGAGATGTCTCGCATTTGCAGTGTTCCCATATCGTTTCTGGTATTTCGAGGCCAAGGCATCAAACTCACCAGTTATGTAGCGAAAAAATGCAGGGAAAAGGATACGTTGATGCCCGATTTAGAGAAATCGAGTTCAGGCGATGGGTATGAAGGTGCTATTGTATTGCCGCCGAAATGTTCCATGTATATGGACAATCCCGTTGCTTGTGTGGATTATGCTTCACTGTATCCATCGTCCATGATCAGTCAAAACTATAGTCACGATAGTAAGGTCTGGACAAAGGAATATGATTTGACTGGGACTTTAGTGAAAGAAACTGGCGAAAAGAACGCAAAAGGTGAATATATTTACGACAATATGTCCAATTACCAATATATAGACATCGAATTCGACACTTACAAAACATTCCGTAAGACACCTACTTCCCGTGCAGAAAAGGTGATTTCGGGAAAGAAAATGTGTCGGTGGGCGCAAATGCCTGATGACCAAAAATCGATTATGCCGTCAATTTTGGAGGAATTGCTCAAAGCCCGTAAAGATACGCGTAAGAAAATCAAAACTGAACCCGATCCATTTATGCAAAATATATTGGACAAGCGTCAGCTCGGTTATAAGGTGACCGCGAACTCTCTTTATGGACAATGTGGTGCGCGCACATCCACCTTTTATGAACAAGACGTGGCTGCTTCTACGACGGCCACTGGACGTATGATGATTACGTATGCAAAACGTATGGTGGAAGAGGTTTATGGAAATCGTCTATATGATACGAAATCACACGGTATGGTGAAATGCAATGCGGAATATGTATATGGGGATACTGACTCCGTATTCTTCACATTCAATTTGGAAGATCCAGATACAGGTGCTAAAATACGTGGTCAGCCTGCATTGGAAATGACTATTGAGATTGCCCAAGACGTGGGAGCCCTATGCACCCAGTTCTTGAAAGCCCCACAGTGTCTTGAATACGAGAAGACATTGATGCCGTTTATCTTGCTTTCTAAGAAGAGGTATGTGGGAATGTTGTATGAAGAAGATGCGAACAAGGGATATATGAAATATATGGGATTGTCTTTAAAACGTCGCGACTCGTGCGATTATTTGAAGGACACGTATGGCGGTATATTGAACATTTTGATGAAGGAAAATAACATCCAAAAGGCCATTGATTTCCTCTATCAGTCTTTGGACAATTTGATTGCAGGAACCGTTCCCATGGAAAAGTTGGCCATAACGAAGGCTCTGCGCAGTGATTACAAAAATCCAATGCAAATTGGGCATTGGGTTTTAGCAGAAAGGATTGGGAAGCGAGACCCAGGAAATCGACCGAAACCGGGTGATCGTATGAAATTTGTGTTTGTTGTAAATAATAATAAAAAGGCTCTCATGGGCGACAAGATTGAGACGCCTGAGTATATATTGGAGCACGGATTACAAATCGATTATACGCATTATATTACCAATCAACTAATGAAACCATTGCAACAACTCTTTGGATTGGCGTTAGAACCGATTTGGGAGCATCAGAAAAAGACTGCGGCGATAAAAATGTATAAACGAGATGTGTTGAAATTAGAGGGTGAGAACCCCGATATTGAAACATTAATGAAAAAGAAGGAAAAGTATTGTTCGGCAAAAATCAAAACGCTCTTATTCGACAAATTCTTGACGAAAATTGAGCATAAACGGACCGGAATGCAAACAATATCCGGATTCTTTACTTGAATAAATTAATTAATATTACACCCGCGTAGCCTATAGCAATGCTTGAACTTCCAAATAGGCTTATTTTTTTTATCATAGATGAGTTATCATAATATGTATGATAAGTATTATACAACATAATAGCGATCATTATATGAAAAGGTAAGGATACATTCATTGCAGTATCCACGTATATCGCGTATATTAATAGTCCGTGAACAATTAACATTCCATATGCATCAATCGGAATACCTAATATTTTATGTTTTGATAATATATTTTCTTGTATAACACTCACATCAAAGTCTGGTGCATTAGAAACAATCTTATGTATAATAGAAATAGTTGCATAAAATAAAATGGATAAATTTCCAAATTTTAAAATGGATAAAAGATCTGAATTGTTGTTATTCAATTCACTAAAATATCCGTCCAACGATAAACTATGATTACTTTCTACTATTATGTAATGTGCATATGCAACACACGCGAAACCAATTATGAATGATGTGTTGCGAATCGATGTAATTGGATTGATTGAAGTTTTCCATAAAAAACTTATGGATGTAATCGTAAGACATAAATAGCCAATTACGATTATTATATCGGGTATTTTTTCTACCAATAATTTCTTTTCTGGGTGCGTTTCATTCATATTCATAATCTTATAATATAATTTCTATTTAGATTATATAATATGACCAGGTGGAACGATACAGTAAAAGAGGTGTTTAAGAAAAATCGCGCAATCAATCCGTCTTACATGTTCAAAGACGCGTTAAAAGACGCTAAAAAGGTATATCGATCTAGCGAGAAAATGGTTTCTAAAACTATGAAAACCGGCGAGAAAATGGTTTCTAAAACTATGAAAACCGGTAAGAAAATGGTTTCTAAAACTATGAGGTCTATGAAAAAGAAGGGTCGCGGTAAAACACAAAAGAAGCGTTCTACCGGCAAGAAACATCACGGCAAGAAGCATCGCAAAACACACCGTAAGTAAATTATCTTATAACAAAATTGATTTAGACTGTTTTTATAAAACGATATAATAACAATCTCTTTTTATATAATACAGAAATGTCTTCTTTCGCTACACGTCCTATTTTGGTTTCATTGGAGGGAAACATTGGTGCGGGTAAATCAACCTTGCTCGAAAACCTAGAGACACATTTAGGAGAAAATTCGGGGTGGTTCTTCTTAAAGGAGCCGGTTCATATTTGGGAACAAATTCGTGACGAAAATGGAAACACCATTTTAGCCAAGTTTTATGAAAATCCATCAAGATATGCATTTGCTTTCCAAATAATGGCTTACACAACTCGTCTTCACGAACTCAAGCGTATTATGCGAGAAAATCCTCATTGTAAGGGTGTTATTTGCGAACGTTCATTGGAAGCCGATAAGCATATTTTCGCAAAAATGTTACACGCCGATGGGTTGATTGACGGGGTTATGTATGAAATTTATGAGCGCTATTTCTCGGAATATGAAGGGAATTTCACACTGGATGGTATGATTTACGTAGATGCACAGCCAGATGTTTGTTTTCAACGTGTGGAAAAACGTCGTCGTGCCGGCGAGAATAGCATTGAGTTGGATTATTTGAAGAAATGTCACGATTATCATTGCGCTTGGTTAGACAATACAAGTGCGAAACTTTTGCGTTTGGATGTGAATGCCGACGTGAATGTGGAATATTCAAAAGAGGTTGTCGATGCACAAATGGGGATTTGGTTGCATAAGACCATGGAATTTCTTAGATCATTTGATACAAAAAAAGGGAGTGGGTCTTCTCTTACAGCACAAAATATGAGTGAGGATACAAGCAACTAATGGCTGTTTATTATTCCACGGGACAATTTGAATGTCCGATGGTGTATATAATACTATTATTATTGAATAGTATTATTTTTATTTTATTCGGGTCTATCGACGGAATGAACTACCGTATCTTCGTTCTTTATGCGTGTTATAAGGCAACTCCACTAGTGAATTTCTCGGAAAATTTGCCACCAAACGTTATTTGCGCGTTTGGTACGGTGGGGGCATTACTTACCGAAGTGCTACTGGCGGGGACATTGCTCGTTGCCGCGGCGAGTATAGGATCATCTTCAGAATCGCTCTCATCGTCAGAATCGCTGATTTTTGCGTGGAAATCGTTGATTTTTGCGTGGAAATCGTCCTCATTCAATTTACTAGAAACATATTTATCGGTTTTATAGTTCACCTCAAAAAACATGTGTTTATTGGGATCTGCAATCAAGCAACTTGTTATAATATTCTTATTACTATCATATACTATCTTAATCGCATTCAGATTTTGGATTATTGATTTGCTCATTTTACATTATATTCCGATTTTTATTCGATAGTATGAACTATTATTGGACGCCCAATCACCATCAATGGGTCTCGATCGAATTGTGAGATCCATAACACAAAACAATTGGTTTTTTCGTCCTGTATTTTCATTCCCGTACAAAATTCAACTCCTTCTTGTTTGAAATAAAACGGGTCAGAATATTGAATGGGTTTCATAGTAATTCGGTCCAACCAAACAAAATTGTGATAATATTTTCGCGGAGATCCTTCTTCGCTAAAATGAACAACGCATACCCAACCTTTTTCACATTCGACCAAGGGTGTTGAACCGCGAAACCGGCAAAACCACGGAATATGGGCAGTTTCAATACGTTCTTCAAGGACTAGCTGTCGCATACCATTTTCATATGCGACTATTTTACCCAATTCCATGGGACACCATTTGTAAATAAACCATTCCTCTGTTCGCACTGTTGTTTTGCGAAACAATAATTTTTCGTCATCATGGACAGTTCGAACAAAAGGTGTCCAGTTTTTTTCCTGTCGACTTTTCAAGTCGGGTGCTTCCACAATGGTACACCCGGAATATTCACCTCTTTCCGGCAAATAATTTCCGACTACCATTTGAATGCGACTATCCGCCGAATAATTGTTGGTGCTGGCTATAAATCGGACACCGTCTTGGAAATTATACAATCGAATGTCCTCTAAACCTTCTGCAATATATCCATCTAGCAACTTAGGAAGACCTACAGTAGTCTCCTTCATTTCTATCGACTTTTCGACACTATATTCATTGTTATTCAATAAGGACATCACATTTCGCGTTTTTATAATAGACGTTTTGTCCAAGAAAGTATAAGAGCCACTCGGATTTAGGAAATAATTCACAAAACGGGTGTTCAATGTATGTCTTCCCAAATAATCTTGGACATAACTTGAAGAAGACGGAATATATTCATTCATTTTAGGTAAATCGACACAACACTCCTTGTCTATAATCAAAGGTTGTGCAATCACAGAGGGGTGCAAAACAAGTATACTATCGTTATGGTCCGCTTTATACCAGATTGGGTTCCAATTACCCTTTCCCTCCATCCATGCCCAAATATTGACTTCCCAAATAAGTGTTTTGTAAGTTTCGATATACCGGTTGAACTGATGGTGAAATTCTTGGACAAATCCTTCCATAGAACTGCGATCTCCAATGAAAAAGCTTCCACAAAATCGCCAATGAATGTTATTTAGAAAATTGGAATGAACAATTTCATTATATTTGTTGCCCCAACATCCGGGAATAGAAAAAAAAGGTTTTGTCCAAGATCGTTTCGATAAATAATCCAAATATTCTTGACTTTTTTTCAACTTATGAAACATATGCGCAATTGAAAAATCAATCCACGCAAAATGGGTAGAATTCCAATGATTTTCGCACATAGCTTCTTGGACAAAGTGGGGTTTGCTATTCTGTAACATGATGTATTCGGCAGTGTCCTTCTCGTTGTGGCGTATTTCAGGTAATTTCAACCCCTCATATTTCGCACATTCTTGGACAATCGGTAATTCAGACCAGATTACTGGAGGCATTACATAAACATTGCTGTATTGTTTTGTAATCTCAATAAAATCGTCATATACGTCTTCACCAACAAATACGCATAACTGAATTCCTGTAATGGCGATTTTCTTGAAATGGTCAAACCGCCAACTATTTGTTCGATCTAAAGGTGTTGCGTTATTGTATATATTGATATAGGCAGTTACAAAAGTAAGAGACATAATAATACACATTATTGTGTCTAGTTTTTATGTGAATTGTCCAAGAAAAGACAAATCTTGGACATTGTGTATCTAAAAATGCGAAATTATACGTTCAAATAGTTTTTTGTCCTTCTATTATATCTGAATGACACCATCCAACCAAGTATTTAGGAGCAAACGCGGCATTCAATTCCGTAATTGGATTGATTTTGCAGTCATTATTATGATGATTTGTATAGGGATTGCGATATATACAATGATTACTCGTTATTTCCGTTGGAAAGCGGAACAAGTCGAAGCACAACTACTTGAAATGGAAATTAATACACATTTGAACATTTAAAAATATTTGGATTAGGTCGGCGTTTTAAATGTTCAAAGGTGTAAAAAGAATGTCCAAGATTTATCCCAATATTGACCGACGTTTTTATTTTTAGGATAAGATTGTCGCATTTTCTTTCTTGTCGGTGTAGTTTTAGAATTTTGATATTGTTATTTTCAAATTCTTCCAACATTTTCTATACTTATTAAAAACGGGTGCATAAGCGAGAGGTAGAAAATGCTTTCCATTCGGAAATTTTTCTGTAATTGATTTAGTTTCCCAAACCTGTAAACTATTATTAAATAAATCTTCTAGAATTAAATCATCTTCTGTAGTATTAAATTCCAAATTCAATTTATCACAAATATTTTTGTTTAGAAAATAAATTTCGTTTGATTGAATATAATAATTTTCTCTAATATTTTGTATTAATTGGTTTTTATAAGACAAATCTATTTTTATTAATATTTGGTTAACCAATTCTATAAAAAATACCATTAAAGGATGCCCCGAACATTGAAATAGTTGTATTCTTTTATAATTTTTTAAAATAAAATTGTACATATCAAAATTACATACATCATCCAATTCTTTTGTTTTAATAAAATCATTTTCTAATATGCTATTAATTTGTATTAAATTATTATGAAAGTAACTATGGAAGGTATAATGGGGATATAAAATTATTTTGGCGTTTTTACTGTTTTTTATATGTTTAATTATAGTTTTATGGAAAAAAAATCTATTTTTATTGATTATATATTGTAGTATAATTAGATCAGCATTATTTAACAGAGTTAGATGTTTCTCTTCAATCCGATTTATAGTGTAATTGTATATATAGTTAAAATTACAATCCTTAAAACCAGGATGTTGTTTTAATAAGAATCCTATAAAAGTTATAAAACAATTGCCGAATAATACAATATTCATTTATATATAGTAATAGTAAATTTAATTACACCGATACGAAAAATATTCACAAAATTGATATTATATAATGTACAATTACAATTGTATATTACAGTATGAATCCACAATACGAATCTGTTTCCGGTTTTGGACATTTGCTCCGTATAAACAAACAATTTTTGAAAAACAAATGGGACCAAACATATTATCATTATGGCCCTTTTGCAATAGACACGCATATAAATGCGCGTGATACATTGCTTACTTTGCACGAATATTACCGTGTGTATACGACAAACGGACAAAGCAATCTGAACGAAAACGGATTACTACAACGTGGCTATGTCGAATTTCAAGTAGAGGAATATACCGCCAATAAACTATTCCAACGTTTATGTGACGACCCGCGTATTTACACGTCTTTTGATTATCCTTCATCCTCGTTCACATTTGGTGAGTTTTATATGGATAATATGCCTTCATCTACATTACCATTAACGCAAAACAATGGCGAAGACGTTACATTTTGGCGCAAAGGCATTCGCGAAGATATGCGAATGTGCGAAGAATATCCAAATGTGGAACGTATATTAAGTAACTTAGTAAATGGATTTATCGTATGTCGCGAATACGATGATAATACACCCTGTGAAGATATTCTATTGGAACACCTAGAAGAACTATTGACTGATGATTGGTCTGATCACGAATGGAATCCTTGACTATAAAATTGAAAGGCTTTTTAAGATACAACACAGAAACAACCTTTTTTGTAACACAATTACAATATATACACCATGTCTGCAAAGAAAACCGCAAGAATCACTTTCAACGAAATCGTTCGTTGTGCCCGCATTGTGAATGCTGAAACATCAACAGTGCGGGAATTAGAATCGACGAGATTGAAGCAAAAGCCCATTGTATTCCGACCAAGAGGGAATATTTTGGCGTTGGATAATAAGTCATTGTTTAGTATGGAATGCACTTTTACAACCAAAGACCACGACAAACCGGTTATGAAAAACGACACCAAATACAAATTTGAACCAAAGCCCGTTGTGAAAATTCTACATAACTGGTATGTTGATCTACATATGCACGTTTATCACGAAGATGCGAATGGCGTGTATAGAACATCAACGATTTCGGAAATTGATGGAAACGTCATAACTACGGCAAGTGGTTCTGTTTATCAATTGGGCAAAATGGATCCTCTGATCCAAACACGTGTGGCTCATTATTGTATGGATGAAAAAGAACCATTGAAAGAAGAATATATGCCTTTCTTGGTAAATGCTGCTATGGATACATATTCCACGTTACTTGTATAAAAATTTTCATTCAATATAAAAAGTAAGAAATAAGAAAAAGAAAAAGAAAAGAAAGAAAAAGAAAGAGAAAGAAAGAGAAAGAAAAAGAAAATGTGGGTAATTCCCACTCTTTTTCTCGACAAAATTGATATGCTTATTGTTCCGGAATAGATTGCAACCTTATTTCATCCAAAAATGAACCCTGCACTCAAAGCATCCATTCCATCGGCAGAAAGCCAACAATGGAGTGATCGAGGGGCATTGTCGCCCGTAACAAACCACCGACATCGAATTATGATATTCGATGTCGAAACATCCGGACTATTGCCCAAAACACGTCAAGGTGTTGCATTGACCGATCTACCCCATATTTTGCAAATTACATTCGTCATTTTCGATACGCAATATTGGCGAATAGTCAAATCCGTTGATTTGTATATCAAAATCGCAGAAAATGTGGAAATATCACCTCTTATTACAGATCTTACCGGGATTACGCGCGAAATGTGTGATCAAGGCGTTCCCATTGAAAATGCGATGCACGAATTCTATCAAGAATATGTGCAATGTGATGTGTTTGTCGCACATAACATCCATTTTGACCGTGAAATGGTGCGAGTCGAAATGGAACGATGTATGGATAAAGGCAATGCACAATCAGATTACTCACAAGTATTCAACGAAGAAGTAATGAAACAACAACAAAAATCTACCTTTTGCACAATGCGTGTGGGACGTAATCTATGTAAGATTGAACGAATGGGCAAAAATGGTGTTTATTTTAAGAGTCCCAAATTAGTTGAACTGTATGAACACCTGTTTGGGATGACGCCATTGGGGTTGCACAGTTCTTTGGTCGATACATATGTATGTCTTCGCTGCTTTGTAAAAATTCGCTATAAATTTGATTTACGCATGACTGCGTTTCCTCGTATGTCGTTTGCTCCTATTGCTTCTCCTAGTCCTCTTCCCCTTGATCCTCTTCCCTCTAATACTCTTCCCCGTGATACGAACTCCATTTGATCCTAATTTGCGCGTTCTCTTGTACATTTGTCTCTTTTTGCCGCCAAAAAACCACCCTTTTTTCTTTGGAGCATTACATTCTGATAATTGTTCAAGATCGGTTAAGTTCTTCTTACAGAATGCAGTAAATTCATCATAATTAGTATCACTTATCGGATCAAACCCCTTAAATATACACAATCCTTGTTTTTTATTCATATATTTGTTATATCTCGTAATTGCAATTTTCAGTAAAGAGTCATAACCTCCAGATGAGACATCTTTTTCTAAGATTTGTTTTAAAATACACAACCCAGTTAATTGTGTTCTTTGTAAAAAGGAACTACACAGTAATACATTTCTCTGAAATTTACTATTGTATTCAGTTTTTAATGATTCTCCTAATTTCGACGCTTGATAAATCCCGAGTGGTGATAATGACGAATCTAAAACGTGTTGATTCAATGGTTGGTTATGAAGTGAATTACCGTGTCTAACCACAAAAACAGTAAATGGTTTAAAATTGTTTGCAGCAAGTCCCTTTGTAATACCATCTTTAATAACTTCTTGATTGATTTGAGCAAGTGTAGCATCACAGCAATATTGTTTTGTCGATCCACCTCCCATTTGACCAGATGTTGGTTCTTCATTAGAATTACAACCAGGTGCTAAATCACCTTTATCAGGAAACCCAGGGAATACAACTTGTATATTGATTTCACCAGCACTGATTACCTCAATCATCAAACAAAAATTGTTTGCATACGCGTTACATTTCATTGATGCATCCTTATTCAGAGGAATAATACCTTGAAATGGATCAGAAGATTTCATTCGATTATGGTGACTAACGAACAAAGCTGTATTTTGTTCATCCGAACCCGCAAATTTATTTTGTAAAAATTGAGTATACATTGTCCATTTATCTTGAACCTTCATACTTTTGCATTCAGATTTAAATCCAAATTCATTCATATTGGGAATATCCAACAATCCATTTTTGGTAATATAAACTTCTTTTGATAAATCTGTATTAGATCCATTCCACATACTATCAAACATATTACTCGTACCTACTGCTGCAAATCGAGGAGCATATTTATTAAGTGCAATTGTGTTGGTTCCATTCCAATATCCGGCTTGTTGTTCCTTCTCTCCACCCAAAAACGTTCCTGCCGTTTTGAGTTCTTGGAGACAGGGTAAAACATATATTTTATTATCACTAGTTTTTGGTGTTTCTTGATCAGTACTAGGGGATTCCATTTTTTTAATATATATATATCGTGATAAAATTGATTTTTGTTTCTGAAATATACCGAAAACAACTTCAAAATCATCAATGTTACATCAATTACAAAATATAACAGAAGGGACCGTTATAAAACGTCCATCCCAATCTATCAAAACACCTTATGTTGCGGACGTTTCCATTAATGGAGAGTTCTTTCTTGGACATACACCATCATTGGGGTGTGGTGGATTGGCGGACAAGGACGCCACAATATACATGATCCCATCACTATCGAAAACGTCTAAATGCGATTATACATTCTATTTATCTAAACAGTCTGATAAAGATCATCCAACCGAACACGAATTTGTCGGAATTAATCCCAAGATTGCCGAAACATTGGCCGAACGCGCTTTACAACTAAATTCCCTTTCCAAATTGCAAAACGTTCGTTCTTATAAACGCGAAACATCCATTGTGGTCAAGCAATATGACTTACATTCTCGTTTCGATTTCAGTGGAATCGATGAAAATGGCCGCCCATTCTTATTAGAAATCAAAAACGTGCCGTTGGCCGATTATGAAGATCTTCACGAAAAAGACAGGAAAGGAAAATGCTATAAAGACCGCGATTTTCGGTCCAAGGTGGCGTATTTTCCCGATGGATATAGGAAAAAAAGAACCGATACGGTAAGTCCCCGCGCATTAAAGCACATTCAAGAATTAACGAAAATCACACAAATATCGAAAACGCGATGTTTGTTGGGTTTTGTAATCCAACGCAGCGATGTCACCTCATTCCAACCGTCCATCATAGATCCTATTTATAGAACTGCACTATATGCCGCAATGGAAGCAGGTGTAGAAGTATTCGCCATGGTAGTAAAATGGACGAATGATGGTAAATGCACCTTTGTGCGCGACGATTTACCCATAATACCATCAAGTTCGGAATAATGGTGTGTTCATTTCTCCGAATTCAATTCTCGTTCTATACATAATCATGTATTTTTCGTTATTTTTACTCGCCCCTCTTCTTGCTGTCGCATCTGGATTTATGAATTCCACAATTGCTAAACCCATCCATCTCAATACCCAAAACGTCCTTCTTCTTCGCGGTGAAATCACCGAAAAACTAGCCACACAATTTGTGTATGAACTCAATCAAAAAACCAATAAAAAAAATATCTACGTGTTTTTAGACACCAATGGAGGGTCCGTGGATGCGGGAAACAAAATCGTCGGCGAAATCCAAAAGTATAGTCTCGATTGCATTGCACACAAAGCCATTAGTATGGGTTTTGTGATTTTACAATCTTGTAGAAACCGTTATATTACTCCTTTAGGCACTTTGATGCAACATCAAATCAGCTATGGAGTAAGCGATGAAAAAGCCAAAGTAGAAAGTTATTCAGATTTTATTAAACAAATTGGCGATTATTTGAATGGTATGCAAGCGGACAAAATCGGTATTGCACACGACGAAATGCAGAGACGGACATACAACGATTGGTGGCTTTTTGGTAATAATGCGGTTAAAGCCAATTGCGTGGATGGAATTGCTTCCGTAACGTGTTCATCGAAACTGACGAATCAAACATATAGTATCGAGAAGGGTAGTTTCGACTATATATATTCGAAATGCCCATTGGTTACGGGTCCCGTTGATAAGAAAAAAAACAAAAACCAGAATAGTCTGGAAGATTATTTGTCTTTTTTATAATAAGAGAGTTGCTTAGTGAGTAAATGCTATAAAATTGAATATTACAAAACCATACAACGTAAAATAGTAATATGGGAAATCAACATTCGATCGCACCCGAACCAGAATCAGAAGAACCTGCGTGTTTGATCTGTTGGGAAACAATAGATACAAATACAGCACAATATGTTACGTGTGTGCTATGTAATATAGCCATGCATGATACTTGTACAAATAAATTGCTTGAAAACCAAACATTTACAAAATGCCCCCATTGTCGAAGTGTCGGTGTATTAGGGGTATTTTCACACAACATGCATTAAATTGTATGATTGAACGGTCGTACAAGTTTCACATATACCCAACACGCCGAATGTATGAACAAAGAAGAGTTCGTGATTTTGTGAAACACAATCTTGGTCCTTCCATTTTTCTTGATATACACGTTTCTTATCATCATTCAAAATAGCCCCGCACATTTTCATTTGTGCTATATCCAGGATACATCGCGGATTGCGACTAAGGCTCCAGGTCACGGGGGGTATATCGATTTCGTTCGCGGTCCTACACAACGGACAGCACCCGTTCCAGTTCTCGATACAATGTGCGTGAAACCGATGACTGCAAACCCACCGTTGTATCTTTTCATTTTCTGTTGTATTTGTGTCCAGACAAATACAACACACGTCTTGGTTTTCGTTTTCTTCTTCTTCTTCGCTCATTATTTCATTTATATCTCGTTGTTTACCTGGTATGAACAAAAAAACATATCAATTTTGTGGTTCCATTTTGAAAAATCATCGTATAATAGTCAAATATTCGGAAAATCCGGAAAGGGATTTACATATAAAAATATTGGTGACGGTTCTTCCTAAACGTTCGCTCAATGCATCAATTTCACACAAAGTAAGTGCTTTTCCTGTAACACAATCATTATTTAGCAATTTGGGAAGCATTCGCGTTTTGCAAAAACTCACAATCTGTTTCAAACTTGGCGGGAATATGGTATTGACCATCATAATGCATCCGTTAGGATTTGATTCGAAGTAGGTTTCAAATACGGTTTCAATGTTCGGTATTTGTATATAGGATTGCACCAATAGTAACATGTCGTATTGTGCAAAATCTTCAATCGTGTAATCGCAGACATTTTTCACGTGAAAATCAACATAATCACATTGCGTCTTGGAATAGTCAATGCTTTGTTCGTTTATATCAATGCATGTATATTGGTTGTTTCTCTGTGTGAGAACATCTTGGTGTGTAACATAAAATACTCCTCCCCCACTACCAATTTCTAATATTTGTTGGTTGTTTGGAATCATATTCAGTAAATAATCATAATATTTCGAAGTTTCAATTTCGTAATATTTTACCCATTTCTTTGGATCATCTTTTCGAATAGATAAAAAGTGTATTATATCCATTCTAATCATTATTTAGATTTTTAATTATAAGATGAAATGTATTACGCAGAACACATTTCGCAAATATCATCTTGCCCCCCGTGCCGGTTTGTCGGTTCAATTGTGAATTGTTGTGCCTGGTGGCGCCCCCTTCGTCGCAAATAATACATTCCGGTCTTCAATCCCTTGGACCAAGCGTAAAAATGCATAGAAGTCAGTGCGCTATAGGTGGGTTCTTCCATCCATAAATTGAGCGATTGACTCTGGCATACAAAAGCCCCTCTGTCTGCGGCCATATCAATCAAATTACGCATCGGTATTTCCCAAACAGTTTTGTATTTTTCGCGAATATTTTCCGGAATAAATTCCATATGTTGTATTGATCCGCGGTTCGCGATAATATTGTTCTTCAATTCTTCATTCCATAATCCCAAATCAAGGAGATCGCGAATCAAATATTTGTTCCCGAGCATGAATTCGCCCGCCAATGTTCGACGGCTATAAATATTCGATGTAATGGGTTCTATACATTCATTGTAACCCAAAATTTGCGATGTGGAAGCCGTCGGCATGGGAGCCAATAAAAGCGAATTTCGCAAACCGTGTATTTTTATATTTTCTTTTAATGCAGACCAATCATAGCGCCCTTCCGTGGGCGTGACCCCCCACAAGTCGTATTGTAATTCTCCTTTACTCGCAGGGGAACCAGGAAATGTCTCATAATAACCCTCTTCACGCGCCAGTTCGCAAGACTGTTCCAATGCTGCGTGATACATTGTTTCAAATATGAGGCGATTCAAATCCTTTGCTGTATCAGATGCGAATGGAAACCCCATTTGAATAAACGTGTCGGCCAACCCTTGCACTCCTATTCCCACTGGTCGATGGCGCATATTACTAGCTCTCGTTTTGTCTGTGGGATAATAATTCACATCAATTACTTTGTTCAAATTGTAGGTGACTATTTTGGTAATCTTGTGTAGTTTTTCAAAATCATACGTTGGTGGACGTATGGTGTAGTCGATAAATGCAGGAAGAGCGATGCTCGCTAAATTACACACTGCGGTTTCCTCTGGGGTAGAAACCTCCATGATTTCTGAACAAAGATTGGATGATTTAATCACGCCCACATTTTTCTGGTTCGATTTTCGATTCGCCGCATCTTTGTAACATAAATAGGGTGTTCCTGTTTCCATTTGCGCATCCAGGATTTGAAACCATAATTTGCGCGCACTTACTGTTTTACGCCCCTTTTTCTTCTCTTCATAACGCGTATATAATTCATTGAATTCATCTCCATATACATCGGCCAAACCTGGACATTCATCGGGACACACGAGTGTCCAATCTCCATCGGTCTTTACACGTTCCATAAATAAATCCGGAATCCATAGTGCGTAGAATAAATCACGTGCTTTGAGCTCCTCATCGCCGTGATTTTTACGCATTTGCAAGAATATTTCAATATCGGCGTGCCACGGCTCCAAATAAATTGCAAAACTACCATTGCGTTTTCCACCTCCTTGATCAACATATTTTGCGGTAGTATTAAAGACTCGTAACATGGGAACAATTCCATTTGATATTCCATTTGTTCCTCGAATATGACTCCCTGTTGCGCGAATATTATGAATATGGAGTCCAATTCCGCCCGCCCATTTCGATATATTTGCACAGTCACTCAGAGTATTGTAAATTCCAGGAATACTATCGCTCTCCATAGCCAGCAAAAAACACGAAGAGAGTTGTGGTCTAGTCGTGCCTGCATTGAAAAGCGTCGGTGTAGCGTGGGTGAAATATTTTAGTGACATATATTCATAGGTTTCCTTTACTCGTTCCATATTATCACCATGAATACCAATGGCCACACGTAACCACATATGTTGGGGGCGCTCCACCACCTTTTTATCAATTTTCATTAAATAGGCTCGTTCCAACGTTTTAAATCCGAAAAAATCGATTAAATAGTCGCGTGAATAATCGCACAAGGCATTCAATTCTTTATTGTGCTTCACCACAATTTGATATAATTCATATGAAATTAACGGAGAAAGCTTTTCATGCTTATCGCGAAAATAATATAAATGGGTCATCGCTGCCGCAAATGAATTCGATGTATTCTTTTGCAAATTCGAAACAACGATGCGACCGGCTAATGCTGTGTAATCCGGATGCGTTGAAGCTAATGAAGCGCATTGGTCCGACGTAAGTTCGTCAATTTGAGATGTAGAAATTCCATCAAAAAGTTGGTCAATCACTTTCATGGTAAGTGCAGTATAATTTAACTGAATGCCCGCCTCTTGACCTGTTTTTTTAATACGTTGTAGAATTTTATCAAACGATACTATTTCTCGTTGTCCATCCCGTTTGATTACATACATTTCGTCATCATCGTTGTTCATATTCGCCATTCCTATATAAACAACTTTAGGGAAAACTATTTATGTTGATTTTGGTATCATTATTATTCATTTTTAATTTTAGCAATTTTATCGAAACGACCGATGGAATGGTCCATATGCATTCTATAATAGAGTTTTTCTCTTGCATAATGAAAGAATGACTGGTGCATATATCGCGTTACCATGTCTTCGATTCCGTGACTAAAGAGTGCTTGGTAATTATGGTAAATTGTATTATCAAATACTCGAGTTTTGTTATACCAATCTAATACTACATTGTTATATTCGTTAAGATAAGGTATGGAGCGTTTTTGTATCAATTGACTCATTGTATGATTCTAGCTATTTTAGTGAATAGTATGTTCTATCAATTTTATTGAAATCAATTGCGCAAGTAAGTATAAAAATATCATTACAGTGTATAAATAAGAAATTAATGTCTGCAGGCGGAGGTGACAAAAGACGTGCTGATAATATAAGTAAAAATGAAAATGAAACCGGTGCAGGTATAGAGGCATTAGTCAATGCGGTTGTACAAGTCACCACGGATGAACCAGCGCTCAAAAAAACAAAAAAAGCAGGACCTAAAACACCTGGCGATCTATTAGATCAGGTTAAAGGTAATGAACACCGTCTTCCACATTATGAAAAATGGTTTAAGACGTGGTTTGAATCCACATTTAAAATGGAGATGCCGGATGATGGTCCTGCATATGCAGCATCACAACATATATTTGACGCATTTATCGTGAATAATTATGTAAGAAATCATCCTGAGAATGATGTAGCACAAGCATGGAATAGTGGTATGGCGTTGAATAGTGCTATAAGGGCAAATTACGGCACACTCATCGAGTTTGCTGCACAAAATGCATATAATGAAAGTACGTGGGGTGCTGTAATGAATCAAGTTTCATCTTATATGACCAGTTTAAAGACATGGGCAAAAGCGAATAATGCCGCCGCCCAACAATTTTTTAAGACAAAGTTGGGTGAATTAATAAAATTATCTATGAAAAGACTCGCAATTGGAGCAACTGCAGCAGGTGTCGCACTATATGCGCCATATACTCTATATGGAATCGTATACTATGCGGCGAACTTAGGTGTTCAATTAGGTATATATGGTTCTATAGCTGCTGGTATAATCGCGGTCGGTGCATTTATAAACAATTTGTATGATAAAACAACAAATAAGTTAGCAGGAATAGATATTGTTGCTGGTAGTGAGAACATTCTAACAATATTAAATAATCCTCGAGGTCTTGAAGCAGCGGCTATGCTTGATTCTTTAAAAACTTACACCAAGCCTACACTGGAGAAATTAAAAGAAGATTGGAACGCACAAATGAAGGAACAAGACAAAACGCCTCAGGAAAATTTAGACGAATTGATCACTAAATCCAGGGCTGATACAGAAACAGCTGATAAAGCTGAAGCTGCACAACGTTTTGCAAATGAAGTATCCAGAATTTGGTGGGGCGAATATAAAAGAGTTCTTGCCGAGAATGACGGAAAATTCGATGCAATAAAAACAGCAAAAACTGATGCAGATGCCGCGGTTGACGCATTTAAAACAGCATTAGAAGGAGGTGGTGGTGCAGCTGCAGCTGGCGGTGGTGCATTTGCAGCTGCAGCTGGTGGTGGAAAGAGAGGTGGTCGAACCACAAAACGAAAACGCCAGTCCAAGAATAAAAAGGCAAGGAAATCACATAAAAAGAGGCGCACAAAATCCAAGAAACATCGCAAATAAAAATACCAAACAGTAGTGTAAATGAACTAACCTATATGCTAGTTCATTTATTCACAATTTATTTTATTTAATTCTAGATCAAAACAGGCAACTATGCAATCGTCGCAGTCACACTCGTCTAACAAATCAATATTGTCTAAAAATAAAGACAATGTTGTATTGAAAAAATCGTCTTCTGACGCATTTGTTTGCGATTGGACACAAGACCCGTGTTTTACCCATTCGTGTTCCCACAATGTATTATCGCAACTGCGCCAATATGTATTCATATTCTCCAACAATAGTCCAGTGGGAGTAGAATAAGACACATTCTTGCAATTCACTGGATAAGCAGTCGCATTTATTTGTGGCCAAAGTCCGTGTATCATATAATCCGTACTGCACCATTTCTGAACGGCCAGTTCGTAATAATTATATACATTAGCACTGGTAGATAAAACGAGTATAAAGGCGAGGAATGGGTTTAGGTGCATATAAAGGGAACCCAGATTCCCTTTAAATCCCTCCTTTTGTTAAAATATATAATAGGGAATAATGTAAATATTTATGGTGGACTTAGACCCGCGAATATTTGCGCATTTTCTCTAATAAAAAATCGCAAGTAATAATATAATGGATACTGTTTCTGTAACGATTACCGACCACACACTACCTGCTCCAGTTGCTTCTAAAATCGAAATATCCGTCATGGAAATCGTTTTAAATTCACACGTGAATTTGAGCGTTAGGTTTCTAAATGAGAATGGGGGGTTTTTGAAACACGAAGATGTAAAAATAGAGGGGGATGAATATGACGCGTGGGGATTAGACGATCAATATCTAATTGATTTAGCATTATCTAAATTAGGACTAACCCAGGCTTAAAACCATTGATAATTTCAAACGCGAGCGAGAATAACGTATAATATGAAGACTTGTAATCCATATTATATACACAAATGATTAGTAATAGAATCATATCCCTAATCTAATTTCACTAAACACACTCCTCCCAAAACAGGTAAATTTCGAATAACCCGACTTTCATCATCACCTTCTCCTGCAACTACTTCCAGTTTGACCACCTTTTTCTTGGCCGCGCGATGTTCATATCCAGAAACACGTTCTTTTAAAACTATATCCCAGGTTGCTTCAATGGATCCTCGTGCGGCTTGGAACCATTGACTATTCCGTTCCACTAAAATACACGAATATTCATCTAAATACCAATACAGTGTAGAATAAAGAGACCATGAACGACGCATTTTCGTCCGTGTTTCTTCAATCCACGCATCCACGCCCTCTTTAGTCAAATCCACGGAAAACGGCATGTAAATATAATTCGGAATGCCGGAATATTGTTGTGCTAAAGGAAATCCGTCACTATTTGACTGCGCGGACCCCCCAATGCTCACACGTTCCACAAAATACAAAATCACCCCCCGATGTTCTCTTTTATTATCCTCATAAAACGCTTCCTCGCCTTCATATTCTTTGAATCGGGTTTCCAAAAAGTCGCATTTATCCAAATCGCATGTTTCCATTTGCATTTGCATTTGCACCCAATAGGCTTTGGAAGGTACACCGTCAATGTCCCTATTCACAATATTCTTGATTTCCAACATGCGACCAAATCTATCGGAATTCACATCAGTGACTATCCCATCGGGGGAAGCACCGATACAAGAGACTTCCGGGTGTTGAACACATCCAAAATCCTCCACTTTCGCCTTATACAAATGTTCATATAAGGATACAGAAACGGGTTCATATTTCTGACCCCAGTGCATCGGGCTTTCTGTATTCACAGGAGTGTATCCAGCACTATCCTTGTCGTCCTTTAAAGGCAAGCATTTTTCGTAAATAAGACTATTGCGAGCGGCTTCCGATCCAAACACTTTATATAAATTCGATGCGGTAATGAGTTCGTGACGAAATTCATACCATTCGGCAGTGCGCTGTTCGGGTTGCGGAATGGAACGAATATTCGCAATTTTGTTAGTGACACCATTAATGTCGATTGGTTCATTCTGGTATAATGAATACAGAGTGCGAGAACGTTGTGGGGCACAATCTGGCCAATTTGCACTTTGGTCCCAATAGTCGTCGATGGCGTCTTGCACAAACTGGCGAACATCGTCGAAATCGTCTTCCGGATCCTCATCGTCTTCACCATGACTACATAATCCGGCATCAGACCATTGGTCAAAGAGAATCGCACCAATATCGTGGCACATTTTTTTGTGAAAATGCGGGTCTATCATTTCCAAAATGTGTTCCTTCACATAATCATCCGACATTTCAAGAATAGTAGTCATCATTTCTTCTTCGTCTTCCTCTGAAAGTGTATCCAGAAAGGGTGTGCGCGGTACTTTTGGACCCAAAATATCCAGCAACTCATCTACAAACGAAGTGTCGAATAATATATCAGTCATAATCAATGGTTTATATTAAGAATACATACTTATTGTTTGTATTCTTTCACAATCAATTTTCTATTTCGGTAGAAATCAAATTATAGTAGAGGCATTCCTACATCTTCATCTGTATAAAATTGATGGGCCTTTTTGTGCAAACAATAAACACAAACTTTTGAAAACTGAATAAGTAATCATGACGGAACAACGTGTGATGAATTTGACTGATATTACCGAAACATTTGAGGACCAATTCGACGAAGAGGTTGACGTTGGCGTTATACGTAGGCACCTGGAAGAACTGGTCGAAATCGACAAAATTGAGCGTTTATTGCACGGTGACGACGTTTTGTACCGCGCTTACCCATATGTAACGTGGAACAGTATACATATGATAGACTGCAAATACAAGAAGACCATCTTGCTATATCTTATCAAAAATCCTGCTACATTCTTTGTCTTACAACAAGCCCAGTCGGGAAAAATGAGAATATGTGCACTTGAAATGAAACAATGGTCGCGTGAACCAAATATTAAACCCGTTGCGGTTTTCATTACGCAAAACGATAAGACACTTGCGGATCAATCCGCACAAGGAATTGCTGCTATTTGCGGCGAGTTGAACGCAAAAATGTTTGTGTTGTCGTCAAATTCGAAGACGTCTATTACAGATATAATTTGCTATATTGATGCTTATGAAAATCCAAGGGCGTGTTATAAGATGCCTGTGATTGTGGTATTGGCCAATACGAATCAGCACAGAAAGGTATTGGAAATCTTAGATCACATTTTAACTGCCGTGCGCGATCCCAATCATGCTTCTATTTTACGATACGGTATTATCTTTGATGAAGCGGATGATACGTATCCTAAATTACGTAACAAATCCGTACATTTGAATGGAAGAAATGTATCCTATTTGGATTATATAAACGATGAGGTGGCTCTGCACCGCCTTGGATTTGTAACGGCGTCGGAAGGAAATCTTATTGACGAGGATTATCCTGAGTGTGCGAATGCATATTTGTATCCAGTAGAGATTGATGAAACGCAACGTGCTAATTTTCGCGGTTTTCATAGTGATGATACAATTATTAAGATTAACCGTCATCCGAATTCAATGAGCAATAACGCCTATGCGCAAAAGATTCTCGATTCCAATCGGGAATACTTTGCGAATCCTATTATGGACCGTAATGATCAGAGATACTATCGTAAAATCATTATCAATTCTGACGTGAGAGTGGCGAATATGCGCTCTCTCGCGGCAAAATGTAATCGCGATGGAATGCACGCAATGGTATTTAACCAAAGTGGTGTAACGTTATATCACGGAAATCGCGATGGAACCAAACGTTTCAAGGTGAAGGATGAGCGTTTCAGCGAGGTTCTTTATTACATTTACAAAACTGAAAATCTTAACGATCGCCCCTTGGTAATCATTGGGCGCAGAAAAGTAGATCGAGGTCTAGGATTTCACGGTATTCCACGTTTAAGAGAGGGAACAGACAATATTTTGAATGGTGTAAATGGACCCATACCAATTGACGGAATTGATGGATTGGTATGGACCGATATGATAGTTGGGCATATTGAGAATGAACCTACCGGAGTTCAAAAAACGGGTCGATTACAAGGCACAATCGCACAATGTCCACAATTTACAACCATTACATATTGGACAGATCAATCCACATCCGATATGATCATTCATAAATGCAAGACAACTGATCATGTGAATAACGAGCGCGGATGTTCTTTGATACAAGCAATGTCTCACGCAACCCAAAGACATCCTCGAGTTGTCCGTAATCATGAGGTTCCATATCGTAACTATCGTGTGTATCGCAATGTGGATGATGCAAGAGAAGCATGTAGAATATTAAATTACCGTTTTCGCGCACCTTCTGGTATAAATGCAAATGGATTTGTAGAAACGTCATTAACTTCAACCAGAAGAGTTTATCAACTATATGATGCGATTAAAAATGCTCCTTATAGGACAAGCACAGGCGTTCAAACCCATAGAGTTTCGATTCCGTGTTATTATGATATTGAAGACAACACAACCCTTTTCATTCTCGTAATCATTCGCCACGACACAACAGATGAACTTCTAAATCGTGTTGATGCAGAATATCCACCCATACACGTCCCTCAAACCGGCGAACTAAATATTGCTGCTGTAGTGTAAAAAAAACAAAAATCAAAAAAGGTGTATCGTTTGTATACGATATATCTTTTTTATGCATCTTCTTCTGCAGACACATTAATTCGTTTCGGCGTAAGTGATTTCAGAGTAGATACTCGCTTTACATCGGTAATTCGTAAAGTAAAATGCCGTTTTTCGGAATTAAAATGCAATGCAGGAATGGCGGTTAATATTTTCGCTTCGCGATCATAAGTCACATCCTTAGTCTTTTGTAATTTTCCCTTGGTCAAACAATCCGAAAAAAACTGTTTTAGACCTTTGATTTCCTTCACTGGAAGGCTAATGTCTTTTCCGTATGTTTCGGCAAATTCGTGTAATTTTTGACGTTTTACCGTCTTGTCTAATTTATTCCACGGCTCTGTTTTATTATGCTGTCTTTCCTTTTCCAATAAATTATCAAGAGAAGAAATAGTCATTGTATTTGGCGGACCAGATTGAGATGCATTATATCCGGGTATATACGGTGTTTTTTGTTTCTCAACGGGAGGAACTGGTTCTTGTTCTGGTTCAGTATTTGGCTCTTGAGAAAACATAATATTAGACCTGTCTTTTTATATAGTATATAGACCAATGTTTATCTTCTTTTGGTTAATATAGTTTTCACAGTTTGAATGTTGTCCAATGATCGTCGTTAAAATAGGAATGTTCCTATTTTGTTGTTATATTGAGAAATCAAAACAATCGTTATATAATAGACCATGCAATATAAGGACTAATGCAAACCCTTTTATTATATTCCAATATTGGCTCGAATAATATGGCTCTATAAGCAAGACTAAAAGCAATATACATAAATTAATGAACCAATGGTGTATGTGTTTATTGAATAAGAATATGTGGGAATTTTTCACAATAGTCCCAATATTGATTTTGATATTCGGGATTGATTTTGCTTCGATTTTCAGACCAAAGAAAAATAAGACAAAGGCCAGTCCAATAAATAGACCCATTGTATATTCTAAATAGGTTGTATTCATCGTATACTATAACATCAGATTTCAATGTATGATGAATAATTCGCGCCACAACTAACCTAAAATAGAATTGTTATGCATAACAAGGAATACTATCTAAATTCATAATTGGTGTGGCGTCTTTCACATCCTCCTTTTTCATTAAAAATTGTTTGAAATAGGGTTCTTCTAATTGCGCTTCGGGACTATGTTGATGAACAGTGCGTGCAATCATCTTATACAACTTGAAACTGGGATATCGTTCTTCCCCATTTTTCTTATATAGCACATTTTTCCCATTGTCGTCCATACACCATCGACGTATTGTCTTTTGTAAATCATCTAATTCTTCTTCATTATCGTCTTCAATATCCATCAAAAAATCGAAAATGGATGTTCCAATGCGACATAAGTCGAAACTGTTATTGGGATCTAACCTTGGTCGTTCTTCGTTTAAAAATGGTTCACAATTGTATTGTGTTGCTGCATCACCTGAGGGAGAAAAACTATCACTGCAAAATGATTTGTCTTGGAATTTATAAATACCGCGTCCGAAATCAATCAGTTTGTAAATGCGTCCATATGTGGGAACTTTATAAATATTACCGGCATATTGGTAATACACAAACTCAATATCGGTATTAATAAACATGACGTTGTTGGTATGAAGGTCATTGTGTGTGAATTTGAACGCACGTTGATAAATAAGAAGGGTCATCACAATTTGAAAGAGAGCACTTGCACCATTTTCCACAGTAATTTCGTCACGGACAAACAGTTCGTCCAAAGTTCCGTCGCACTTCTCCATGCAAATCATTTGAACGGGAAAATCGTTGATAAATCCGTAAATTTCCTCTTCGTCTTCGGTTTCCTCGTCGGAACCAGATTCGGAACTAGATTCGGAACCGGAAGCATCTGTTTCCCACTCTTCATCTTCGTCCGAGCTGTAATTTAAATCACTATCTGCGGATGATTTTGATGTAATGGAACCGCTTGATCTAGGCGATTTTGCATACACGGTTTCTAAAAAATCATTTGCACCGTCTTCCACAACATTGCTTTTATCATTATTGCTCAATTCTTCAAAATCAAGACCAATTTCGTCCAAATCATCCAAGACTAACTTCGTTCGATGACGTCTGGAACCACCTCCAATGCATTCGCGATCCATTATCGAATTCGGGTCGTCGATGCTAAATAATTCACCTACGTGTTCGTTGAAAAAATCAGAATTGCGTAAATATTCAACATCGTCCGTCACACAAACACGAAATTTCTTTTGTAATCCTAAATAAGATCCATAATAGTCCATTCCATGGACAATTTCGTGATGATTTAATAAAATACTTGATAAATAACTAAAAAAGCAATCCACATAAGAAGCGTTGTGGGTGGATAAAATCTTTGGGTGAACAATTGATTCATTACTTTCTAACCGAGGCATGGCCCGAATGCGTGGGTCAGTTACTTTGTATTTACCAATCATATACCGATACGGGTCTAGTAGGGGTGAGAACTTTACAAATACGGGCTTGTCTTGGACTTGGTTCGTTTGATAATCAACAATGTGTTCTGTATCTTGGATATGATGAGGATGATTCAGTGCAATACTGTCGAAATTGTTCGCATTCATGTCGAAAAATTTTTGATAAATCGGGTTGTATAATTGAATGTTTTCAATCAAATAGGGGTTGTGTGCTTGAGATGTTTCAGTTACACTGGTGTTTGAAAGATGTTCGTTGTGATCAGCAATAGAAGACTTTGCTATATGTTGTTTTGCTAAAGAATTCAAGTCTATTTTTGTTGGTTTACAATAATTCAATTTCACTTTGGACATGGGATATGTATAGGCTGTATGAATAGAAAATCGAGGTTGATTAAACGTAAATATATAAAGGGAACCCAGGAAAGGGAACCCAGGTTCCCTTTAAATCCCTCCTCGTAAAGAGAATCACGGAAAGGGAACCCAGGTTCCCTTTAAATCCCTCCTCGCAAAGAGAATCACGGAAATGGAACCCAGGTTCCCTTTAAATCCCTCCTCGTAAAGAGAATCCGTAGGGGGCGTAACAACTTACATTTTTTAATCTCACTCGTTGTTTATAGAAATTCATATTCATTATCTATGACTTTAGAACTAAAAAAATTCGATATGAGATGGATTACCTTTAAACCAAATGAAAACAAGGGTCCCGTTATAGTAATGATTGGGCGTCGTGATACTGGTAAATCTTTCTTGGTGCGCGATCTATTATATCATCACCAAGACATTCCCATCGGAACCGTTATTTCTGGAACAGAAGCTGGCAATGGATTCTATGCGAGCCACGTCCCCAAATTATTCATACACGAAGAATACAATACAGTCTTAATTGAAAATGTCTTGCGACGACAGCGTGCAGTGCTAAAACAAATGAATAAAGAAGTCGAGGCATATAAGAAAACCACGATTGATCCACGCACCTTTGTGATTTTAGATGATTGTTTGTACGACCAATCTTGGACAAAGGATAAGATGATGCGTCTTTTATTCATGAATGGTCGTCATTGGAAAGTGATGCTTATCATTACCATGCAATATCCTTTAGGCATACCCCCCAATTTGCGAACCAATATTGATTATGTATTCATTTTACGTGAACCTTACCAAACGAATCGAAAGCGTATATGGGAGAACTATGCTTCTATGTTTCCCACACTTGAGTCATTTTGCTCTGTTATGGACCAAACTACGGAGAATTTCGAATGTTTGGTCATCAATAACAATGCGAAATCGAACAAATTATACGACCAAATATTTTGGTATAAAGCCGAAAGTCGCCCAGATTTCAAACTGGGTTCCAAAGAATTCTGGGAAATTTCCAAAAATATGGGTTCGGACGACGAAGATGAAGCGTATGACCCAAGTAAAGGAAAGAAACGATCTGGTCAGCAGATACAAGTGAAGAAAACCACATCCAAGTGGTAAATGTGTGACGTAAATGGTGCAAACTAATTATGTAAAATCTATATTTTACATTATTACATGTATTAACTATATTTGAATTGCGAATTTTTTAGTATTTGATTTGGTTAATTTGTTGAATACGTTATTTCGGATGTGCTTGAATCATAATGTAGCACGCCCGCGCCCAAACTGTGCGCAACACCTCTAATCGGTTTTACATAAAAAGCAGAACCAGTTCCGCTGTCTAATGTTCCACCTGACGCATTTAAAATGATGGATTTGTCGGCTTGATTAGTTTTACCCGCATATTGACCCAAAGCAATTGCATTCGAACCTTGACTGGTTTGACCCGCTAGTTTACCCAAAGCAATTGCAAAGTTTCCTTGACTAGTTTGACCCGCAGATTGACCCAAAGCAATTGCGTCTTGTCCTTGACTAGTATAACCCGCTAGATACCCTTGAGCAATTGCAGATTCACCTTGACTTGTTTGACCCGCGTCTTGACCCAAAGCAATCGCTCTAGTTCCTTGACTAGTATGACCCGCAGATTGACCCAAAGCAATTGCAGAAGTTCCTTGACCAGTATAACCCGCTTGATACCCTTGAGCGATTGCATAGCTCCCTTGACCAGTAAAACCCGCTTGTCTACCCAAAGCAATTGCAAAGTGTCCTTGACTACTATTACCCGCAGATTGACCCAAAGCAATTGCGTCTTGTCCTTGACTAGTTTGACCCGCTTGATACCCTTGAGCAATTGCATATGCTGTTTGACTAGTTTGACCCGCTTGTCTACCCAAAGCAATTGCTCTTTCTCCTTGAATAGAATAACCCGCTTGATACCCTTGAGCAATCGCAGATTCACCTTGACTTGTATAACCCGCTTGATCCCCTTGAGCAATTGCTCTAGTTCCTTGACCCGTATAACCTGCAGATTGACCCAAAGCAATTGCATATTGTCCTTGACTAGTTAGACCCGCAGATAGACCCAAAGCAATTGCATTTGATCCTTGACTAGTATAACCCGCTCGATACCCTTGAGCAATTGCATTTGCGCCTTGACTAATTTTACCCGCAGATTGACCCAAAGCAATTGCAGAAGTTCCTTGACCAGTATAACCCGCTTGATACCCTTGAGCAATCGCATATGCTCCTTGACCAGTATAACCCGCTTCTCTACCCAAAGCAATTGCATCTATACCTTGACTAGTTTTACCGGCAGATTGACCCAACGCAATTGCATAGTTTCCTTGACTAGTTTTACCTGCTTCATACCCTTGAGCAATTGCAGACGAACCTTGACTATTATTACCCGCTTGATACCCTTGAGCAATTGCAGAAGTTCCTTGACTAGTTGTGCCCGCTTGATACCCTTGAGCAATTGCAAGGTTTCCTTGACTTGTTTGACCCGCAGATCTACCCAAAGCAATTGCGTCTTGTCCTGCCTCACCAGTAGGACCTTGCTCGCCAGTAGCACCCTCCTCACCGGTAGGACCAGTTGCACCTGTATCTGCATCTTGTCCTGCCTCACCAGTAGGACCTTGCTCGCCAGTAGCACCCTCCTCACCGGTAGGACCAGTTGCACCTGTATCCGCATCTTGTCCTGCCTCACCAGTAGGACCTTGCTCACCTGTAGCACCCTCCTCACCGGTAGGACCAGTTGCACCTGTATCCGCATCTTGTCCTGCCTCACCAGTATGTCCTGCCTCACCAGTAGGACCAGTTGCACCTTGTTCCCCTCTATTACCATAAACAACAAAACTAATTATTAATTCTTCTTCATTCGAAAATGGATTATTTTCCGAGGAAGATTGATGTTCTATATTGATTGACCACCAACCACCTTCATCTGTTAAATCAGTAATTGCGAATAATAAAAAAGAATCATTATCTACAGAATTATTCATTCTAACAAAACCCTTAATTTGTGATGTTGAGTTCTTAATTATTTCCATAAAATTGTCTATATTCGCACCATCACTATTTTCACTATCAATATACATAAATGAAGAGGATAGTTGTAGTATATCGTTTATTTTTACATAACCAACACCTGGGTCAGTATCTTGCGTATCACTACTAAATAAATAATCGAATGATGCACCGCCAAAACTTCCGTCTTGACCAGCAGGACCTTGTTCACCAGTAGCCCCAGTACTTCCGGTTAATCCGTCTACACCTCTTCTTCCACGCGGACCGGTTGGACCTACACAATCATTACCATTATCACAGACGGTAAGTTTACAAATTTTTCGTTCCAAATAGGTCCCTTCCGAAAGTCCCTTTTTCTGTTTGGGCATGTTGTATATCTTAATACATAGAATTGATTTACCCGTATTCTACTATGTAAAATTGAAAGGTTATTTATAGTAAGATATTACAAATAACTTAACTCAATTGTTACTAAAAGTGCCGTATTTAACCAGAGGACAAACACATCACGGTTGAATGTTAAATGAAAAACTCATCGTCGCACTGTATAATCGTAAACCATAAACGCAAATGAATACAACTCTCCATAAAAGAGTTCAGTGTAGTGCTCATCCGGTTTGGCGTCATCTCGGTGGAACCACGCAAAAAGCCGATTGTGATGTTACCGTCGGAAACGAATGTTTCTCAATAAGCATAAAAAACCACGAAAATACGGGAACGTTTGATTGGATCAACACCAGCAAATTGGCCGAATTCAATCCCGAACTGGGTGCTTCTATTATTTTTCGTTCAATGTATTCGCATAGGTCGCACAATTACTTTATCATTCAATCTAGTAATCATCATTGTATACGAACCTTGTCCAAAATACATAGCATCAATAATTTCTCGCATCTATATTCGACTTTGATTTTATGAAAATGCATTACTATATTAGCCTTGCATATTTCCGACAACTGATTATTTTGTTTAATCCATTGAATGAGATCCAGACAAGACAAACCGTGTTCGTAAGCGTCAGTAACAATGCCTATACGTTCAATTTGTGTAATATCCGAATGTATTCTCAAATTGAACCAAGAATTGTTATTCGTGATGGGTCCGTAATCTTGTTGTAAATTGAATTGATGTAAATTTTGCAAATGACCTTGTTCATCGATATGTTCAGGGACGTAAATTTCACAAAATCGCGATAAAATGGGGGTAAGGAGCTTGTGTTTATTTTCTACAACAACAAAAAAACGGGTATTATAACTAAACAATTCAATACAACGACGTAAGGCAGATTGAGCGTCAATCGTCAGACTATCTGCATTAAACAAAACAATGGATTTGAATTGAATGCCTTGCGTTCCTTGGACATTTGTTTTTGCGAAAAATTTGAGTTCGTCGCGAATGAATTTAATGCCTTTTCCATGCGCACAATTAACAAACATGACATTGGTCTTTAATTTATGTTTTTCGTTTTGGTATATTTTGTTAATGAAATTATAAACAAGAGTTCGTTTTCCCGTTCCAGTGGAACCGTGGAATAACAGATGAGGAATGCGCCGAGAAGACAGGAAACCATCTAATTTCTTTTTTATCTCTTGATGCAATTGAGGTAGTTGAGGTATTTCTTGGACAATTTCCATTATTATAATGAAGGAGTGAACATTTATATTCCTTTTGTTGCTTGTTAGTTTTATAGGTAGGGGATTATATGCGGAACACAAGCCCATACAAATTATTGTAGGATTAGTCCGGATTACATATTATTGACTTAGTATTGATTTAGGGTTTGTTGTTACAATATTAAAATATTTAAATATATTATTATGAATAAATATTTTAATTTTACAAATATAAAATATTTGTCGGTGTTATTAATTGTAGTTTTAACCATAGTGATAATAAGTGAGAATAAACACCGGAATATAGTAAAAGTAGGGATCTTATTCACAACTTCAGTGGGATCAATGAGTAAAAATGAACAGCATTTATATGATGCAACAAACGAAACAATTGATTTATATAATCAATCACAAGATAAGATATATTTGGACAAATATATTTATAGACCTGAAAGCACAGAAGAAACATATATTAAAGGAGCGGAAACGATATTAAATGAAGATGTATCACTCGTATTTGGTTGTTGGAGATCTGCTGATAGAAAAGCAGTAATACCTATTTTCGAAAAACACAATAATTTACTTTGCTATCCACTTCAATATGAAGGCAATGAATGTTCTAAAAATGTGTTATATTTCGGAGCTTGTCCGAATCAGCAAATAACTATAGGAGTCGAATATGGATTGAAAAATATTTCAACGCAAGTTATTTTAATTGGTTCAGATTATGTGTTTCCGCGAACCGCTAATGCAATAATGAAGAATTATATAACCGATTTAAATGCTGAATTATTAGATGAGATTTATGTGGATATGACACTTGAAAATTTTGATTCTATTACGAATAGTATCATTTCAAAATATAAAGGTGAAAGAATATTAATTCTAAATACGATTAATGGTGCATCAAATACACATTTTTTCGAGTCATTATATAAAAGTTTTAAAAAAACTTATCAGAATGAACTGTTGAGTGAATTATTTCCGGTAATGTCGTTTTCTATACCAGAAAAGGATTGTATTTTAATGAATTTAGAATATGTGTTTGGACACTATTTTATTTGGAATTATTCGCAACAAGATACAAGTTATGATGTTTTTACAAAGAAAGGATATTTAACTAATTCTAAGACACAAAATATACTTATACAAAACGTATTGGATAAACACAATAATAATATTATATTTGATGATCCGATGTATCATTCATTTTTGTCTGTGTTATTTTTTGTAAATTTTTTAGAAACATATGAGGGAGATTATAATTCAGAAGATATTAGAACTAAATACCTCTTAAGTAACAATATTCCCGTTTTGACACCAACTGGTTATTTAAATATGGAACCGAATAATCATTTACAACAACCAGTATATATATTACAAATGGATCGTCACCACCGTTACACGACGATTTATAAGACCCCTGTGGAAATAACTCCAAATCCGTGGTTTGATAAATTTTCAGATACAAAATATGAGTGTAATAATCACTTTGAGTTTTTAGGAAGTAAATATAGAACTAATATATTTTAGGAATAGAAATCTCTTCTACATCAAGTTGATCTCTATGTATTATTCGTGAATCGAATAATTGCTCTATGAAATCATGTGAAAAATTGTTTTTATTATAAGCTAAAGTCTTTCTAAATTTATTTGAATTGGTGAAATTAAGTATTCTGTTTCTAAAAGTGGTATCTTCAAATATACTATGATTTGCAATGTACATAATTTCGAGATGTTGAATAATTTTAATTAAAGTTATATATTCCATAGCAGTTATGTTAGAATCGTGTTTAATGTCCGCGTTTTCATTATTATTTTTGTCGCCATTGTTAAAATGTTGTGGGAAAAAACCGTAGCCATAAAATTCATAATATAAGGAATGTAATTGTTCTGGATGATCAATATACAAACTATCTATTTTATCAAATGAACTACTAACAAAATCAATATAAGTTTGTCTGTTTTCCTTATCATCGGATTCAGCTTTATTATTTGCAGTATTAATATAATTTACAATACCGACTGCTAATGTAGAACTTGATAAAATCGAAGTAATTCCACTAATAAGTAATCTATAGCGACGGAATTTAATGTATAAAGTTATTAAAACAACAATGGATGTCAAGTATATATACAATATAACTTGAATACCTTCCATATAATATAATATAATATAATCATAAATTTTAATATTCATTTGGAGCAAGAAATCTAAATGTAGTGAGTGGTTGGTTTTGTAGTTAGTCGGTGAATGTGCTCAGCATAATAAGATTATGGATTTTGCTTTGCAATGAACCGGGGGTCCCTTTATTCGACTTTCACAATCTTGGACATTGCCTTTGTTTTTACATAGCGTTCCGACGCCATTGTTCTCCTACGTAAATTGCATTTCAAACAAGCAATCACCACATTTCCGTGATTATGACCCAATGAATTATCTAAACGTTCCAAAGTCCATTGTTTGGGTTCTCGCACATGTTCATATAAGAGCTGCGTCGTTTCTTTACAATAGTAACATTTCATCTCTGTTTCACGAAACAAGTCCAAGATTTGTTGAAATTGGACAAATTGGTCCCTCAAATACAACCCTTTTAGGCGATCCTGGGATGCATATCCGGAAATCTTGGACCGAACTTGTTGAGAAATTAGTTTTGATGTATCTGAACTAGTATCATCGTCTTGCAATAGTTCATATAACCCACACGCTTCTTGTTCAACTAATTGGTCTGAAATAGTCGCCCAATAAGTTTTTTTGGTAAAAACACGTTGTTTTTTGGGTTTTTCGGTAGTCACCTTCTTGGTTTTCTTGGACAGTGTTGTTTCAATCACTATACGTTTGTTTGTGTTTTGTTCATCCATAATATAGTAAATAGAATACTATATTGTGTCTATACCGCATACGACAAATCAGTGTAAATTAAAAAGCAGGACTGTCTGTAAACACTTGTGTGTTCGCAGAATTGAGCACCTTGGTTTCCGTTACCACATTGAAAAAATCGGAAATGGTTCCACTACATTGAAAATAGACAAACGTGCCTATAATGGAACACACCATAACAACTAAACCATCACGAACCGTTTCCTTTAAAGGTTTCGCGTCTTCATTCAAATAGCGAACTTCAATAAACTTCGTCAAACAAAAAAGCACTGTAATAAGAATGGCTACAACGAATACTTGTTCCATAACGCCTAAATATATGTTTATAATGATTTTTTGTTGTTTTTTATAACGCATCGACGAGCATTACACGGTTTTGTGGTGTTCATATTTCATATGAAGCAATACCTTTGCGACTAAATTCCGGGTCGCAGTCTGTTCCATTTCATTCAATTTCGGAATAGTGTATGATGTAGTTGAGTTCATTCCCTGTAATAAGAATGCCGCTGCAGATTGACGAACGGGGTCTTCTACTGTCCAGTTTTTCTCCCCTCCGGCAGCACTCAGTAGAAATCCCATTCCTCGGTCTGCACAAAAGGAAAGATACTTTTGCATAGTGGGACATTCTGCGTGAAGTTGAGAACAATAATTAGTCATGTTTGATTTTTGGTTGGAGCGTATAGGATACATAAAAGGCCCTTCAATTTTATACTTCCAAATGGTCCGGATTCATTAAACTTAATTTGGGTTGTTTCGCGGGTGGCGAAGTATGTGATACTGATATAGGAGTTTCTACTATTTCGAGCATATCAATGCGGCCTCCATCCGAGCTACATTCCATACATATTATACATACCATAACACAAACGCACATACATATAATAATCGCAACAATTTCCTCCATAATTAGATCGGTTGTTAATTTACAACCAAACAATCACATTCTACAAATCAATTTTTTACGAACCGCGATGATTCGGTGAAATAGCCATATCCAAATATCTTTACTATGTAAAAATGGACGATTTTGTAATTTCCAACCTGCACGAAGCTCGCAACGAATGGTGTAGCCGTTTAGTCAGTATTTTCAGCCCTTTAGTGGATGAAGGCATCCGTTCTATTTTCAATGAAGCGTGGAAAATGTGTGTTGATACAGACGAAATGGGCAAATATTTAATGACTTTTCAAAACCTACTCTCACGTGTTCCTAAATGGAACAATGTAATTGTTGAAGAAGAGCGCCAGAGAATTATTGAGCGTTCGGGATGTAACTATTTAGAAGATTTGATTACTTGTGTTCATATTATTCAACTCAAGGTGCTTACCTGCATTCGTGTAGGCAATAAGCAAAAGAAGATTGATATATCCATACCTAAATTGGACAGCTTTATCCACAAGGTATATATTCACGTTGCGAGAAAGGTATATATGAATGTCTATTTATTCGAGAAGAATGCGACGCCTTTGCATACTCAAAAAAATGCCCGTGAATTGGAGCAAATTATTCAAGAATGTATTTTGACTACTATTCGTGAAAGCATTCCAACGGAAGCGATTATTCGTGCTTATATGGATGAAAGTAATGAGCAAGAAGAAGAGGTATTTATTGAAGCGGTAAAAGAACCCGTAATGGTAAAGGATGATAATGATGCAGAAATCGATGAGAAAAACAAAGACGCGGCAGCAAAAGAAGAGGAAGAAAGGGAGGAAATACCTATTGTCCCGTCTATCAAAAATATGGATGAAGAGAATGTAGTCACAAAATTATCGTTTAACGATATGGACGCTACATTGAATGAAGATGGGAATGAAGAAATCGTAGAGGCACCAAAAACATTGGAGCGTTTAGAAGAAATCAGTGTTTCACGTGCATTGGAACGTCAAATGGAAGAAGAGGACGATGATGAAGACCGTATCCAAATCCATACTGATAGTGTTGATTTGGCTGGTTTGGATGTCCTGGACTTGGAACCATCCTCAAACACCTCTCCTAACGAAGCCGAAATATCTTTGGATATTGAAGAACTTTAGGCATTTGAATTCTCATAAATATAATAAAAACGTTTCATTTTTATTATACAATTTTAGTCAGTCAACCAATGTTGGGAATGTTTCCACCCCCAAAAGGAAGGGGTCATAGGCACAGTTTCCCCCAAAAGGAAGGGGTCATAGGCACAGTTTCCCCCAAAAGGAAGGGGTCATAGGCACAGTTTCCCCCAAAAGGAAGGGGTCATAGGGGAAAACTTGGTTTCCCCTATTCGGACTGTAAATATTCATTGCGAATATCAACAGATTGTGCATTCTCTAACACAGCCTTTTCGTGTGCCTCCTTATCGTCGTCGTTTGCGACTTCGCGGCTTGCAAAATCGATTGTATCACGAACACCGACCAACTCGCCATCTTCGTTAATAGATTGAGTAAGAACATTGCCTGACTGTTCAGCCTTCTTAATATTATCCTCAATTGCCTTTTCTTTAGTGTCCTTAATACGCTTGTCGAATTCATCCTTTGCCTTGGTCTCGTTTTTCAACTTCTCTTGATACAATTGGTTCAATTCCTCCTCCATAAACTCGACGCGCCCGGTCTTATATGCATTAGGGTCCCACGGAAGCCAAACACCCACGGGTGCGACAAAAATATCGTGATTGGGATCCTTCTCTCTCAGCTTCTTGCATTGCATTTCGGCTTCCTCTTGTGTGGCGAAATTGCCGCGGTTTTTCAATCCACGAACGGAAGTTTGAAAACCGTGTTCTCGTTGAAAACGCTCATTCAATTTCTCCTCATTTTTATCCAAAAAATTCTGGAAATCATCTGTAACCGAAGCGGCCTTTAGGCGTTCTTCCTCTTCCTTACAGAAATCATTGTAATCGGCCATGGCGTCATCAACCTTTAAATTATACTTATAAGAAATGAAATGAATAAAATCGGAGAATTTGGTCATAGATTTCGTAAACTCCCATTGTTGCACGAATTGGTCAAACAAGTATAGCTCGCGCTTTTCTAGAATCTTATCAGGAGATAAAAACGACATACAAGAGAATTTTTGACCGGCAATGGATGAATCTTCGTCCAGCACATCAACATATTTAGGGTTTTTCTCCCCTGAGTCAAGAGTTCTACGTTCAAAGGAAGTCATTTAGGAACCGATTATAATGTTCTTATATGAGAATGTTTAAGTATTTTTGTTCATAATCTATCTTTTGGTAATAAACTTGTGGCCTCTTTTTTTTCGCGTTGTATAGTATAATCCAGATTAGACAATGTTTGACTTTAGCGAACTTGTAAAGCGTGCTATTAAGTATTTGGTGGAGGGCCTTATGGTCGCCATTGCCGCCTATGCTATTCCTAAACACTCCCTCAAGCTTGAAGAGGTTATTATTATTGCTTTGACCGCCGCAGCCACATTCAGCGTCCTTGATGTCTTTGTCCCTTCCATGGCCACTTCTGCACGCGGTGGTGCCGGTTTCGGTATTGGCGCCAATTTAGTCGGCTTCCCCGGTGGTATGTAAACCAAACTATTATACAATGTTAGTATGATGTAATAATCATAGTTATTTTTAACTATGATTATCTGTGAAAATAAGAGATTCCACAATTTGCTACTGGTATTTGGTAATAATATTATTGTTATAAATAAACTAAATCTGCGTATTTTATATAACCCCATACAGGTATGGATTTTTCTAAAATTTATGTGCGAAACAGTGAATATCCAAACAAATCGTCCATTGCACTACTTACGCCGAAAGATGTACGTACACTCACACAATACGGATTCGCCGTTTTTATTGAAATGTCCGAAACGCGCATCTTTCCCGATGAAGAATATTTAGATAGTGGCGGTATTATTACTATTGAACCGTGGTATTCACAACTACACCACAATTGTCTCATTATTGGATGGTCTCCACCAGAAGAATTAGATAAACTGCATCAACATAGCCACTTGTGTGTTTCAAATCGCGCAACTGAAGATTGTTTGTCCAAGTTTGAAAATACACAGAGCTCGCTATACTTTTGTGAAACGGCGCTTCAATGTGAACTTTCGCATTATACAATTGCAGGATATGTCGCAACTAGTTTAGGTCTTTCTCATTTATATGCGAGACTTGTGGAGCAGCGCACACTAGGCGAAGTTGGGCAATGGAAAACAAAAGGGTCTTTATTGAAACTACTTACCTATTATTTCCAAGATTGGGAAATAAATACCATTGGAATTTTAGACAACCATAGTCAGTACGGAAAAGGCGTGATGTCTATGTTGAATGACCTTAAAATGGAATATACTCATTTAGTGAAGTCCAAGATAGAAACTATTCGCCAATTTGACGTTGTATTTATATGCAACAATGAATATCCTGAATGCACAAAAGAAATTTTAGACACAATTTACCATAAAGAACGGAAACACTCGGTGTGGATAGATGTTTCTGGTGAAATAACCAAACATTTACATTCATTATGTCCAAGACATAGCACGATATACAAACCAGTCCTTGAAATTTGCGATACACTCGACATAATCGCGTTAGACAATTACAATATTCTATTTCCGGAGATTACAAGTAGTGATGTTTCTACAATGATTTTGGATATAGTCACCTCCATTACCCCTTTACAAAAGGATGTGTGATTACAATGTTTTATCAAAGCATTTAGAAGATGGTCTTGTAACATGTTATACAATGAGTCTCCCCTCCGGTCTTTCTTTTCCTTCGAACCCATCCGACATTGAAAGTGGGATTAAGCGCAGTTTAGAACGATATGAAGAATGGCATCAAAATTTGTGTTCAAAAGTGTTTTCAACCAAGACCGAGTTTTTCGACTATTTTGCTATGACTGAACCTTGGGATTTAGAACAAGAGTGTTACGATTTTATGCAATATGTCCATCCTGACGAAGCCATGCGAAATGCATCCGTTGCCGCTTCCAAACAGCTTTCCGAATTCGGAAACAAATGGGCAATGAACACTGATTTATACAAGGCAATTCTCCTTTTTTATGAAACTTTCCTAAATGAATTCGAGGGTGAAGAGGTCCTATATATGGAACGAACCATGAAGAGTTACAAACATCGCGGAATTCATTTGGATGAAGAAACACGCAACAAATTGGAGGCTGTAAATACACAGCTTTCCGATTTAGCCATTCAATATAGCGCGAATTTAAGCGATGTCAAGGATTGTTTGTATTTGTCCGAAGAAGATCTTAAGGGTGTAGATGGCGATTTTTTAGGCACATTGGACAAAAAGGATGATACATACAAAATCACTACCCAATATGACCACATTAACAAAATAATGCCTTATTGTGAAGTCGAGGCTACTCGCAAATCATTGAGCCAATTGTTTGGTATGCGTGGTAAGGAACCCTATAAGAACCATGAGCTTTTGCAAAAGGCATTGGATTTGCGCAAAGACAAGGTGAAAATGCTCGGTCACGCAAATTACGCTGATTATGTTTTGTCCAATCGCAGAATGGCAAAAAACTCGACACAAGTGCGCGAATTCCTGGATGATTTAGTGGTAAAGATGCAGAATTCATCCGTGCAAGATGTTCGAAATTTGGCTGCGCATTTTGGAAAGGAAGAAATGGAAGCGTGGAACTTATCCTATTACACAAACTTGTATAAGAAATCCGTATTGCAACTAGACCAACAAGAGGTGCAAAAATACTTCCCTTTAGAAAAGTTGCTTCCGAATTTGCTAGGAACATTTGAGACTATTTTTCAATTGCGCATTACTGAATGTGAATTAGAGGCATCACAAACATGGCACAGTTCGGTAAAGTGTTATGCAGTGCATAATGCGGTTGAAGGCGAGAGTGACCATTTGATTGGTCACTTTTATGTGGATTTGTATCCTCGTGAAGGAAAATATGGACACGCCGCCGCTTTTACACTAAAGCAGGCATATATGGATGATAATGGACGTAGCACGCCTGTATCTGCGATGGTGTGCAATTTTACCAGAGCCACCAAGGAAAAGCCTAGTTTGTTGACTTTTGGTGAAGTAGAGACATTTTTCCACGAATTGGGTCATATTTTTCATCAATTGATGTCGAAAAACCGTTTTTCTATGTTTAGTGGAACCGCAGTAGAGCAAGATTTTGTTGAATGTCCAAGTCAAGCTCTGGAAAATTGGTGTTATGAACCCGAATTTTTAACTCGTATCAGTAGTCATTATGAGACGGGTCAAGTGATGGACGAAGATATGATGAAGAAACTAAAGGACAACAAACAATTGTTCAACGGATTGCATTATATTCGTCAATTGCAATTTGCCCTTTATGATATGGAGTTGCATTCCTCGTCAGAACACAGAGATGTGATTACTACATATGATGAGTTTCAGTCAAAATATAGTCCACTAGTGCATTGTGAAAGTTGCATGGCGGCGAATTTCGGTCATTTGATGGGTGGATACGAAAGTGGGTATTATGGGTATTTGTGGAGCGAGGTATATGCAGCCGAAGTATTCCAAGTATTTAAAAACAGTGGTGATATTTTCAACCGCGATATTGGATTGCATTATCGCAGATGCATTTTGGAAAAAGGTGGAACACAAGACGGTTTTACAATGATGCAGAATTTATTGGGTCGCATGCCGAATAATGAGGCCTTTTTTGCTACGATGTAATAAAGGACTTATGCTAAATTATATTTTTCGAGTTGTGGTTCAATGCCTTTGTAAATCAAATACCTAACTTCTCCGTCGGATAGTGGGTCGTAATAAAACACAATATTTTGAAAAAACATATATTGGAAAAAAATGATACAACTACCGAATAGTGTATAATGGCCTATTTTCCAACAAATATCCTTATGTTTTGTTTCTTCATAATGTGGGGATTCACTTTCATCAATGGACCCCTTCCTATACGAACGCGGGTCATCATTTCTCAATGGAATACAATCACCCATTTCAATTTCTTGATTAAGACCGCGTTCCTTTTGCATTTTTTGATATTGTTGATATTTACATTGCGCTAAAAAGACCAAAACACTTAAAAACGCCAATGCGCCCCAATATTCAATGGTTTGGATAAACAGTTCTTGGTTTTTCTCCATTCGTCTTGCCTTGTCTTCATTGCTTTTGTTATACAATTGTAATTCAAGACTTTGTTCAATGGAGGATGTTTCGCCAAATAACGCACCAGTGATATACTGAATCGTTTGGGGAGTTGCTTCATTTTGTATTAAAAATGCGTCGAATTTTTGCATTGGTTCATTTGCTAATTTACGCACCGTTTTTTCAAACATTTGGGTCTCCATTGGACCCACGTAGTAAAAAAAGAAACATATTTCAAGGATGGCTATTCCGGATACATGAAATAATATAGAATACATCTGGTTCTATATTATTATGGGAAAAAAGGAATATGTAATCTAATACCCCTTTTTATACATCACTATTCCCAAGTATAAACTAATGCACACATTTATAAATTCCAAGACACTAACATATGAAGTGTCTACTGTGTAAAACATATGCATCATGAGAATAATGCATCCTAAACCATAACTAAATAAAAACGTGGAGGGGATGACCATTTTCACCCCACTCCTATGATTATACAATAAAATCACAAAACTCAAAGTGATGAGGCTTAACCCCAAGTGGTGGTTATTTTGTGATATAGAACCAAGCATTCGTTATATATAGTAAAAACAAAATATATCTTACATAGTCTGGTTATATGATTATCAACACCCTTGTTGGTATTGGTTCTTCAAGGGTCTAATCAAAATGAAATTGATGTAGTGTTTTTTGTATAACACCTATACACGCTAAAATTCCAAAACTGAACAGATACTCCTTTGAACGACCACTTATACAAACTTTCGTCGGACTCAGATTATGATATAAATAAATTAACAGCAAACCAATTAATACAGTAAATATATCGTGTGAGCCTTCTTTTACAATTACTAACATATCATCATAAACAGAATGAAAATATTTCTTTATGATAAAGTGACTAAACATAGACAATATCCATATGATTTTTACAACTAATATCAAATACAACAGTGTATCTAATAACATCGGGTTATGCGCCTCGCCCATTATAGTATAATTTATATACATATTATTATACCGTCGGGAAAAATTCCCAATCCAAATGCCCACATACTTTCTTCCATATCATATCTTGTTCCAATTGTTTTTCCCGATCTTTCATCATAGGAATATACGGCAAATATTGGGTCTGATCCAAGAGTGTGCATAATTGATATAGCGTATATGTATAATTAAAGAAATTCGTCCTATTTGCAGGACAATGCACTGCCCACGGTTTTTGAATTTCAATGAACAACACACACAATGTTTCGTGTAATTCCTCATTCATAATAGGAGGTTTTACGCCAAATAGAGAATTGATATATTGAATATGTTCGAAATATTTGTTGAGACCCAATTTCCGCAAAATCTCGCGCATTTTGTCGTAATTGATTTGCTTCATGTCTGTAATGCGCTCTTTCTTAATACGCGCCTTGATTTGTTCTATCACTTCTTCGGGAATTTGCGTTGTTTCTTTGGCTTGGAATTGCGACAATATTTCTTTGAAATGATTGAGACGAATATAAGCCGTGTAAGATACTTCATTCGGTGGGTCTTTGTTATTCGGTTTGGAACTATCCACAATATAGGTAATAAATCGACCACATTGAGTATTGTTGCATATTAAAATTCCCTCTTCATCTTGTGCGATCATTTCCCCCTTCTCACATACATCACATACATCGGATGTGAGTAAATAATCTTGTGGATTAGTGAATTCACGATTTACATTTCGCCAATATTCAATATACATCTTCTTTGACTGGCTATATTTATCCACATCCTGCCTTTCGGGGTTGGTCGATTTCACTTTGAAAAAGGAATTCAAGACTGTGACGTTTTGTGTCGGTTCTCCTGATGAGATTTGCTTCTTTTGCTCAAAATAATCGAAAATATATTGGGAATTGTCCAAGAGATATTTGTTTTTTTGTTCTTTTAGGTGTTTTATTGCAGCACGCTTTTCTTTGATTTGATCCTTCATATCTAATTTCAGTTCAATTTGGTTTTTATGGAGAGACTTTATTTGCGTTTTCAATTCTTCGATTTCTGTTTGTAATTGGGGGATGGTCTCGGTTTCATTTTCGTTGAATAAGTCTAACATTTCCGTATGTTTTTCATCAAGAGAGGTCATTTGTTTGGCTTGGACTTTTTTTGATGACTGGGCCATGTTTTTTACAATATATAATAAAAATCGGGGTCAATGTTTATGTTTGTTGTGTGAGAATTTATTTAGTAAAAAAGGATCAAGCAAGCAATCAAAAGGACCCGTAGAAATCGCAAATAAATAGTATCATATTGAATATATAAAAATTTATATTCAATATGTCCGAACTTCGTGTAGAAATACCAGAAACCGTCCAAGTCCCATCCAAACAATTCAAAATCATGGTATTTTTAACAAATGCTTTAGAAAAGGGTTGGACAGTGAAGAAGAAAGACGCCGAATACATTTTCACCAAAAAACACGAAGGAAAACGCGAAATATTCAAAGAAAACTATTTAGAAACTTTCATTCAATCCAACTTCGATATGGACATTTTGCAAAAAACGCCCTAATTATCCATATATAACATATTTCAATTATACGTTATTATTTTTTGCACTACTGCATAATCCGTCTAAAAAATGCATTTTCGTAATAATTTCTGTATTTTTACGAAGAAAAACATATAGACTGAAGAGAGAAATTGGATATTTCCGCAATGTTTCTTATTTAGGCATTTGTCTTTTTGGTGCTTGGACGTTCCTCCTTTATTTAGCAAAATAATCATTGTTACAAATTTATGCACATTTTCGCTAAAACCATAGTTATGCCGTGTTTATGCAGCGTTTTCACCCAATTTGAGCGATAATTTCTGTAAAATGGAGCGTTATTTTTGAACAATTTGTCGCAATTAAATGCCTTTTCCTGAGATTATTTTCTAAAACAAGATATATATAAGAAGCAATGGCTGGAGCACTCATGCAACTCGTCGCCTATGGCGCCCAAGACGTATTCCTTACCGGTACCCCCGAGATCACTTTCTGGAAGGTGTCCTACAGACGCCACACCAACTTCGCTATGGAGAGCATTGAACAGACCTTCTCCGGTCAGGCCGATTTCGGTCGCCGCGTTACTTGCACCATCAGCAGAAACGGTGATCTTTGCTACCGCACCTACTTACAAGTTACACTTCCCGAGATCAACCAATCCATGAAGACCAAGGACGAAGATGGTGTCTATGCCCGCTGGTTAGACTTCATCGGTGAGCAACTTATTGCCCAAGTTGAGGTCGAGATTGGTGGTCAACGTATTGACCGTCAATACGGTGACTGGATGCACATCTGGAACCAACTTACCATGTCATGTGAGCAACTTCGCGGTTACCACCAGATGATCGGTAATACCACCCAGCTTACCTACATCACTGATCCTTCCTTCGCCAACGTGAGCGGTCCCTGTTCCGCCGCTGGTGGTCCTTCCCAGGTTTGCGCTCCCCGCAACGCTCTTCCTGAGACCACTCTTTACATTCCTCTTCTTTTCTGGTTTTGCAGAAACCCTGGACTTGCTCTTCCTCTTATTGCCCTTCAATACCACGAGGTCAAGATCAACATTGATTTCCGCCCCATCGGTGAGTGCTTATGGGCCGTCAAGTCTCTTGCCTGCACCCAAGGTTCCGCATCTGTCTCTGCTGCCTACCAACAATCTCTTGTTGCCGCTTCTCTCTACATCGACTATGTCTTCTTAGACACTGACGAGCGCAGAAAGATGGCCCAGAACCCTCACGAGTATCTCATTGAACAACTTCAGTTCACTGGTGACGAGTCTGTTGGTTCTTCCAGCAACAAGATCAAGCTCAACTTCAACCACCCCTGTAAGGAGCTTATCTGGGTTGTTCAACCTGACGCCAATGTTGATTACTGTTCCTCTTTGGAGTGTGGTCAGACCCTTTACAAGACCCTTGGTGCCCAACCTTTCAACTACACTGATGCTATTGACGCTCTTCCCAACGCCGTCCACGCTTTCGGTGGCCCTGACCAAACCTCTGGTTCTGATGCCTTCATCACTACCGGTGGTCTTTTCCAGGACCCTGGAGCTATGGGTGCTACTGAAGACGGTAAGCAATGGGATCAATTCACCTCTGGTAAACCCAACATCTTCGGTGCTGAGACCTCTATGGGTGCTGCCGCCGGTGCTTCCCTTGAGGGTTCCTACGTCTCTGACGCCGGAACATTCGTTCTTTCCGAGACTGCCCTCGACATGCATTGCTGGGGTGAGAACCCTGTCGTCACTGCTAAGCTTCAGCTTAACGGCCAGGACCGCTTCTCCGAGCGTGAGGGTTCCTACTTCGATGTTGTCCAACCTTTCCAACACCACACCCGCAACCCCGACACCGGTATTAACGTGTATTCCTTCGCTCTTCGCCCCGAGGAACACCAACCTTCCGGAAGTTGCAACTTCTCCCGTATTGATAACGCCACCCTTCAACTTGTTCTTTCCTCCGCCACTGTCGGTGGAACAGCCACTGCTAAGGTCCGTGTTTACGCCACCAACTATAACGTGCTAAGAGTTATGTCTGGTATGGCTGGTATTGCTTACAGCAATTAAATACACAGTTTTAACTTTGTGTTGTTTGTTGTAGTCACATAATATTTGTATAATTGAAAATGAGTAATTATACAAATCGATTACGCTTCGTTTTTTGCGTAAAATATATAGTCTATGCATTCATTATATGTATCAATATCCGATCCAGTCTAAGGATTACCCTCAAGTTGTTCCCGCCTTTATCGAAGTTCAAAAAAATTCAAATGTAAAATATGAATGGGATGATGTGAATCATGTTTTGACTTTAGACAGAATTCTACATTCGTCTGTGGTATACCCTGAAAATTACGGTTTTATACCCCAAACGTTATGTGGCGATGGCGACCCATTGGATGTTTTAGTATTATGTAGCCAGCCATTGCAACCAGGAACCATGGTCAACGTGAAACCCATATGTTATTTAGATATGGAGGACGAAAAGGGGCGTGATGAGAAGGTATTAGCCATAGTAAAAGATGACCCACATTATAAAGATATTCACAATATGGATGATTTATATACTCATAAAATGGACGAAATTACCGAGTTTTTTGAAACATATAAAAAGTTGGAACAAAACAAATGGGTTAAAGTCGGTGCATGGTATGATCTGGATGATACGTTAAAACTAATTCAACAAACGCATTCGAAGTATTTGTCCAATGTAAAAAATCATTAAATAAGAAAAACGTATTTAAACAAAACGTGTAACTATGTTTATTAGAATCAATCATGTCTATGCGAAGTTATCAATCGAAACAATTACACACACAAAATGATTTGTTAATGAATTGTCTTATGGATTTTTATGAGGATAAAAGTCGATTGCACCAAATGATGGGAATTATTAATGGGGAGTCCAAAATATCACTACGCATTGTGGATTGGTTTGTGACGAATTATGCAAAAATGAAGTATACTATTTACGAACTTACAACAAATCGCGATGGAGACAATTCCGTACAACGCTTCAAAGTATATAATGATTACAAATTGAAATTAAAAGCATATTCCAAGCGCAGATTTGACCCATTTTGTCGATGGGAACGTATTAGTATTCCCTATGAAGAAAACACGTGTATGGAGACGACGATTGGCCAATTAAACTTTTTCAAATGGGCGATCGAGAACGGCATTATTGATTATATTACTGAAAATTACGATGATATTGAACAAGATATGAATTCCCGCAATAGTATTTCGAAAAAGAAAAATAGTCCGTCTAATCGTGATGATGATGATTCGGAAATGACGAACATTACTTTAATTAACGATAAAAACGGAAAGACTCGAAAGAAGCGCGAAGAACTTTCAATATCTGCCTGTAAATGTATTAAAAAGGAGAATGTGAAAATCATTGTCTCATTCAATTAGTGATTACATAAAAGGGAGTCTCACGTAAGATATTATATTTGTATAAGATCTTATGTAATAATATTCTATAATGTTGCGTGAATTGCATCAGTGGATTCAAACTATCTTCATACCCACTCCATATGAGGAAAGTGAGGAAACTCCTTCCACTGAGGAAAGTGAGGAAACTCCCTCCGCCGAGGAGAATGAGGAAACTCCTTCCACCGAGGAGAATGAGGAAACTCCCTCCGCCGAGGAGAATGAGGAAACTCCTTCCACCGAGGAGAATGAGGAAACTCCCTCCGCCGAGGAGAATGAGGAAACTCCTTCCACCGAGGAGAATGAGGAAACTCCTTCCACCGAGGAGAATGAGGAAACTCCTTCCACCGAGGAGAATGAGGAAACTCCTTCCACCGAGGAAAAGGAAGGCATGAAAAAGAGCGGTTCTTTGCTCGACTTTTTCTTTGATTTATTTCAAGATTCTTGATTTTTATTTATATTTTTATTTTTATTTTTATTTCATATTGTATGTGAAATAAATTTTTATGCATTTTCCCACAACTCGTCAATCAATCCATTTTTCATACACTTTGAAACATCCCACCATAAATCGTGTTTCAATACTTCAGCCAGTTCCTTCTTGGGAATGGTCGCGTGTTTTCGATAAATAGTTTTGATTTTCTCCATAATTTCCTTGTTGTTCTCAAAATCGTCTTCAATTTCACACATTTTCCCCCAAAAGCCGGAAGACAATTGATGAATGAGCATATAAGCATTGGGGCGCATAAAGCGCTTGTTCCCCACCACACTCATTAATGTTCCAGCCGAAGCAGTCGCGCCTTCAATAATGGTATGAACTGGGACTTTGCACGCTTGAATTACATCAATCGCGGTCAAAGCATCAAATACAGATCCACCATAAGAACTGATATGCAAATAAATGGGAATGGGGTCAGTGCAATATTGGTGCGCCATAATAATATTTTCCATTTCGGCCTTGCGAATATGTCCAATAAGGTCAAATATGGCTCCTCTATCAACTTCCGAATGGAAATAAATGTGATTGCGATCGCGCGTAATCTTTTGTTCAGGTTCACCTCCGCCACCACCTGCACCTTCGTCGTCTTCGTCACTTTCTTCGTTTTTAATCACGATTTTAGCGCTACGTTGAGAACGCGTTTTAGTAGCAGAGTATTTGTGACGTAGTTGCATCATTATAATAAGTCGAAACTATATTGGTTATAGTTGTAACCAAAGTAGATTTACAAATCAATTTTATAAATAACAAGCAATATATTTACTCATGTCTGTATTATCAAATAGAGGATGATATTCGTGTTTTTCTTGATGTTTATTAAGTGGAAGATATTGGTTATTGACTAGAAACGTAACATAATCCTTCTTTCTTGGCCAGACAAATAATTCGTGATACACATTTTTATCGAAGTAATTTTTGGTGGTTAAATTGTGCTTTTTTAGCATTTGGCCAATTGTTATACTATTAAACATACCAAATATATGAGTAACATTGCTAACATTCCAAATATTTAGAGGTTGGTTGAATGATGAGGCATCATAAAACATCCAACTCATATTAGTAACATTACTAACATTCCAATTATTTAGAGGTTGATTGAATGATCTGGCTCGGTAAAACATACAACTCATCTTTGTAACATTAGAAACATCCCAATTATCTAATGGTTGATTGAATGATTTGGCTTCAAACATAAAAATCATATCAGTAACATTACTAACATTCCAATTTGATAATGGTTGGTTGAATGCATTGGCGCCAGAAAACATATAACTCATATCAGTAACATTACTAACATTCCAAGTATTAATATGTCCGTACTTTTCCTCTCCTTCTTTTTCATTTCTTGTATATAGATTAACCGCTATTCGAATAGTTTCGTTATCAAACTCCATTGTAATTATATATTTTCTGTATTTATTACTGAATAAAAAACATATAATATAATCAATTTTATAAATAACAAGCAATATATTTACTCATGTCTGTATTATCAAATAGAGGATGATATTCGTGTTTTTCTTGATGTTTATTAAGTGGAAGATATTGGTTATTGACTAGAAACGTAACATAATCCTTCTTTCTTGGCCAGACAAATAATTCGTGATATACGTTTTTATTTGTGGGTGATACGAAGAATTGTTTCTCTGATAAATTATGCTTTTCTAACATTGAACCAATATTGGTATGCTGAAACATAAAACGCATATTAGTAACATGACTAACATCCCACTCGTTTAGAGGTTGGTTGAATGATTCGGCACCGCAAAACATACGACCCATATTTGTAACATTGCGAACATCCCAATTATTTATGGATTTGTTGAATGATCGGGCCATAAATAACATCCATTCCATATTAGTAACATTACCAACATTCCACTCGTTTAGAGGTTGATTGAATGATTTAGCGTGATTAAACATCCAGTCCATATTTGTAACATTACTAACATCCCACTCGTTTAATGGTTGATTGAATGATTTGGCACCACCAAACATACTATGCATATCAGTAACATTACTAACATCCCAATTGTTTAGAGGTCGATTGAATGATTTAGCGTGATTAAACACGCGAGCCATATTTGTAACATTACTAACATCCCAATTGTTTAATGGTTGATTAAATGACATGGCATTGCAAAACATACACTTCATATTAGTAACATTACTAACATCCCAATTGTTTAATGGTCGATTAAATGATCTGGCATCGCAAAACATACTCGTCATATTAGTAACATTACTAACATCCCAATTGTTTAATGGTTGATTGAATGATTTTGCTTCATAAAACAAGCCATGCATATCAGTAACATTACTAACGTTCCAAGTATTAATATGTCCGTACTTTTCCTTTCCTTCTGTTTCATTTTTTAAATATAGTTGTACCGCTGTTCGTATGGTTTCGTTATTAAACTCCATTGTAATTATATGATTTATTACTGAATAAAAAACATATAATATAATCAATTTTCTACATATTGTGAGACGTTTAGTTCGGAATTGGAAATGGGCGTTGATCCTTCTCTGTAACCAATTCCTTAGGCATAATAAGAGGAACTTTACGATCAATAATGGACAATTCGGGTAGGTGTTTAAGTTCGGGGTTTACAGGTGCTTGTGGTTCCACTAAATTGGTGGAACCAATACCGAACAGAAAGGATTCAATATCTTTGGGATTACCCGAGAGAGAAGTATCAGGCAACTGTCCTTGTAACAATCCAGCCCCAGGATTCATTGTTCGCGGTGCAAAAGCATATTCAGGGTTTGTAGTATAATGAATTTGTTGATCAAATGCACGTTGTTCCAAACAATAGTCGCCACGACTATTTTTATTTCTTGTGGAAGCCATTTTATAATATCTATATATTTAATCGCGTGCCCCCGAACACGTTATGTGAGTTTTGTGTGTAATTCGGTGTATTCGTCACATTCCTCGTCGAAATTATCCGGATTTGAGAAAAAACATTGGACACATTTATGAAACGATGTCATATAATCATACGAAAACAAAACGGCTAAACCTATTTCGGAATCGATCGAAAGCATACAACCTGCTGCTTTTTTATATAAAATCATAAATAGAGGATGATTATGTGTTCTTTTATAAATAAAATTCATTCCTTTTTTTGCAGACTCTTCATCGTAATTGTTTTCATCCATTGTAATTTCATCCAGATCTTTGTCTAAATCTTGTGGGGTAATCATGCAAAATAGTCTACGCATGCAATTTCGATATCCCACATCATTTTCGTATTGAACGTCTTTTAATTGATATTGATATGGCGTTTCTTTATCCATAATAAACAATTGCAACATCTATGTTTAAATTGTTTTGACTAGACTTCCTAAAATTTGAACAGTCTGCTCAAAAGAGAACGCTTCTTTGCGGTCTTTGCCTTCTTTGCCTTCTTTGCCTTCTTTGCGGTCTTCGCCTTCTTCGCCTTCTTTACCTTTCTTGACTTCCTGGTGCGTTTTGCGATCTTACCTCCGCGTGTTTTAGTACTACAGCTACTCATATGTATATAGTAACACTATATATATTCGTATTCCTAAAAGGACTTGTTAGTAGAACGATTGTTCTGGGCCAATCCTGTATCTTGAGCCATACCACGAGTATCGGCACCCCCACGAATCCACGTATTAGACGCACTCTCTTCGACAGTATACTTTGTATTTTGAACGCGATCTTCCATATTACTGTCTGTAGGATACATTGTATATCCCATGAAACTTTTGGACATAACAGTGGATACACTCTTTTTGTCTTTCGCCTGTTCCCCCTCCAAAAGTTGGCTTTCTAGCGCGGGATCAACTGATCCACGACCTAAAAAGGGGACGGTGGCGTAGGGACGAGACATGAGACTTAATTTACCTAAATGACGCTCTTGCTCCGTTTTCAAAAGCAATGTAGATTCACTTTCCACATTGTTTCCGCCAACACCACTTCCCGAATTACCGTCAGGAACAATGGCTGGTTGAGATGTAGCAAACTGAACGTGTGAATCTGATGGTAATTCGCTAAAGAAGTTCGATGTGGTATAACTGGAATAGCGAGTGTTTTGTGCGGTGCGTTGACTCTCGCACGTTTTATCGTCTTCAATACGATCTAAGTTATAAAATGAAAAGTTATTTGCAGAAGACATTGCCTTTTATACTATTCCTATATATAATTACTTCCTATAAAGACGAAGTAATTAAATAATGCTCACATCGACTTAATACAAATCGTAACGTGGATTATCGCGAGAGCAGGCAAACTGATTACCTTCTTTGCAAGACACCATATCACCATAACAAAATTCGGCGAACCCTTTTTGATCATTGGGTATAGTCGAATTGGAAGTGGAATAAAAGGGTCTCATAGATTGTTCAAAATCCAGTTCATCTCCTAAATCACCAAATAATTTGTCGGCAATTTTTGGTTGTCCAGGATTGGCTTCCACAACCATTTTCTTGGCTTCTTCCAAAATGGTATCGTGGCCTTTTTGAGTGTAAGAAGGCGGTGCAGGTTTTTTGTGTGGATTATAGTCATAGTCAGTCAATAACACGTTCGCCATAGGATTTTCCGGTGTTGGTTTCTGAAATGTATCCGCAAAATCGCCAGAAGGAGGCATTTCATTTGCATTTTTGCGGTGTTTTTGTGGCCCCATAGCAGGAACATTCTTGTCTGGGGTCAAATGTCCGGCACCCATAAACCCCTCATCTTTTTTCTGCTGTTTGTTTGCGTAATATAACAAGAAAATAGCCAGCACTGTGAATGCAGAAACCCCCAAAATGCGCGTATTTTTATTCAAGGCAAATGTAATAATCGTCATGACTAAAACAGTTCTTGTAATCGCATTCAATTTCTGATTAAACGTCATGGTGGTTACAGGGAAAAATTCGAAAGTGTAAGGTTGTTGTAGCAAAATGTTCGGATCTTCTGCCCAAAATGGAATCGTTGTTTTCTTGGACTTCTTTTTCTTCAATCTAGAGAAATCGATTTCTCTGATATGTTCGGTTGAGTTGTCTGAAACTTGTCCAGGAGTTGTAAATGGTTTCTCGATATAAGGATCCTTTTCAATGTACGGATCGCAAGTTTCCGATGTTGGTAATTGATTATTCTCTAAATGTATGTTCGTTTCATCCGGCAATCTTACGTGTTGTAATGAATGAGGCATTTATGTATATATATTCTCGGTTATAAAAAGGGAAGATATTGTTTCGAATCACTTTATCGATGTTTTATGCACTTCTTGTCCATTTGAAATGTATCGCATTTCGTAGTTTGTGGTACTATTTGTAAAATACATTTCGATTTCTCACCATATACTGGTTCAGTGCAACCATTTTCTATTTTTTTACCATTTATTGCTAAACGATCCAGTTCTTCTTGTTCGTCCGAAGATAATGAACACCGGGATCGGAAATGTTCGTAACGCTCGCGCACATCATCGTAAGTCAATCCCGATTTTTTCCCCAGCATTTTGTTGATTAGTTCGTGCAATTTATATACGTATTTTGAAAACGTGGTTCGATTGCGCATATCTTTGAACCGTAGAGGTAATTTTGCAATATTTTTCTTCAAATTAATGCGACATTTTCCACAAGGCAACACGTATTGTAAATTCAATATATGATTGCGATAATTGCGTTTATCGTCACACGTTGGATTAATTGGATAATTAAAGCTCATTGTGTGCAAGAAGTGCCATGCACTAGGACCCCATACACTCGTAAGCATACCGTCATTTGATTGATAATGTTTACGTGTATAAGTTTTTTTTTGCCCCCTTTTTTTACCCCGTGTTTTAGCCATGTTATATAATCAATATAAAAGAAAGTTTTCGGTAAATCTGCCGTTTGTTTTTTAGTTTAATTATGTATCAATACAATATAATCATGTCCGACAATATTGTTGATATTCTCTACCAATCTTACGTAAAGCCATACCAACGTTATTTGCTCATTCTATTTTTAATAGTATTGTTTAGTGTCGCTGGTATGTACGCATATAGATGGTTCGCAAAACCCATTATTGATAATCGCGGTGCCGAAAATATGTCGAACAACAATAGACGCGTAAGCGAGGTTGATGTTATGTTCTTCTCTGCGGATTGGTGTCCCCATTGTAAAACAGCCAAACCTGAATGGAACAAATTCAAAACGGAATATCACAACACGGAAAAGGGTTTTTACAAAATTAATTGTATTTCCGTGGATTGCACCGATGGCGATGATCCACGCATTCAAGAGAATTCGATCGATGGATACCCTACCATTATAATGAAAAAGGATCAAAAACGTATTAATTATGATGCGAAAATAACAACAAGCAATCTCACACAATTTATAGATCAGGTTCTACAATAGGTAAATCTCCCCCTTTCTCTTTATAATTAGCTAAAAACTGTCTTCCAAAATCAACTCCTTCTTCGACTCCGTTTTTCCGGCATTCTTCTAAAATAGAGAATTGATATAAGTCGGTTGCACAAATAGGAGATGACCGAATAATCATTTCATTTTGAATTAAGCCATTGTTTTCACTGTCTTGATTAATACGAGCAAGTACTTTATCTAGCAAAATCAATATATAATCCAATAAGCTAGACGTATCGCTGATTTCATTACTGGTTGTATATATGCTCTCTTTTTGAACACCGAATACTTCTTCTTCTAAGACACCCTCCCTATTCAGACATTGCTTTAATGGATAATTTAGGAAAACACTGCCGTCGATATAACTCTTGTCTCCTACAATATAGGGTGATGCAAATACAGGTAATCCTGCAGATGCATACATTGCATCAAGCAATTTCCAGTCCGGATGAGTTGTGTGAGACAAAGACACCAATTCAAACGCAGTTGTCTCGGTTGCGTATAAATGCAAATCGATATGCGTTTTTTCGTAAAATTGCTTTAATGTGATATCTAAATCCACATCTTTTCCCAACAAAAGGGGTTTCATTATGTCTATAATCATATTATTATCAAATAATCCGCGATTTTCGAAGGCATTGAATATGGTTTGGACGTCATAATGAAAGACTTTGTTCCATGGACGCTTTATCAAATAGTCATCCATAGTTTCCCAATCATAGTCCAAGAGTAACATTGTAGCGATCATACCTCCAACAGATACAGTGTGTATCGACTGGATATTTTCCCTTTTCCAGAACCCCGCCTTGCACGTTTCACGTAAAGCACCGTATGCTAAAAACCCAAACGTTCCTCCCCCTGAAATCACTAAATGCTTTATATTCGGATATTGAGGATCATCTTGGACATTTTCCATTACATTAAACATAGGCATATGTTTAATAACTTTTAGACCATTGAAGATTTAAATCCGCACGCATAAGGCCTGTTATTTATTTCTTTCAATGTAACCGTAACCGATAAATGATCGGTGTATTATCGTAATTTTTACATAGACATATAGTAATATGTCTTGCTTTTTATACACTACGGATAGTGATGCTGTCGGGAAAATTAATATTGACGACCTTTACAATAACAAACAAAAGCGCGATATGAAACAAGTTTCGATTTTCAATAAAATCCTCAATCGTATTCACAACCGCATTACTTTAACTGGTCGAAGTCGGAAAAATGATCAACACATTTGGTTCACGGTTCCTGAATATATTTTCGGAGAACCAGTTTACGATAAAGCTGAATGTATTGCCTATTTAATTGCAAAATTAGAAGAGAATCGGTTTCATATTCGCTATTTACACCCCAATACTCTTTTTGTCTCTTGGTCCAATTGGATCCCGAGTTATGTTCGAAATGAATACAAAAAACGTACTGGAATCGCAGTAGATGATCAAGGACAAGTGATAAAACGAAAGGACGATTCCAATGAAATTGTTGATGATGAAAATCCGGATTCCAAGTTATTAAACAATGGTTCTGCGAAAACAGGTGGAAATGGTCAAAAGGATTATACTTCTACAAAACAATACAAGCCCACGGGCAACTTAGTATACAATCCAGACATGTTCGAACGTATTGAAAAGAAAATCACATAATGTCCAAGATTACAATAATAATTTGGCTATTTTCCCATAATCCGGCGTTTCTGTGTAATTCAAATCGTATAAATAATCCAAAAGTGGGTCGTGTTCTTCCATTTTCTTTTGTTTCCGAATTTGGTTTTTGTAATATAAAATGTGGTTTTCCGCATATTTGGGTTCCATTTCGACTTGATCTTGGACATTTTCCCACGGTATATGCTGGTTTTCTTGCATATACATGTAAATATACGCAACTGATATTAAATCATCTCGTCGAGAAGCGTCAACCCCATTGTGAACGTGAATACTTACAAATTTAGGCGTTCCTAGAATACTCATATTCTCATTCTTGGACATTATATGTTGGTTGTGTTCATCAACATACACTGTAGATAATCCAAAGTCAATCAGATATATATTTCCGGCTTTCCACATAAAATTTTGCGGTTTTATATCACGATGAATAATAAACTGTTTATGAACAGCGTCCAATATTTCCACCATTTTGATCGCTATTTCGGATGCTCTTTTCTTGGATATTACGTTTTGAAGAAGCCATTCATCCAACGATTGTTCATATAACGGCATGACTAATGTCGGATTTTTCAAAAATATTCCGTACCAATAAACAAAAGGTATATATTTCACACCTTTGCTACAAAGATAATTCAATAATGTGGTCTCGTGTTTCAACAATTTTAGAGAACTGTCCAAGATTTCCATTTTAATGGCGACTTGTTCTCCCGTTTTCGTGTTTTTTCCACCAAAAACGTGTCCAAATTGCCCTTTTCCAATCTTGGACAACACTTCATATTTTTTGTTGATTATGATTCTAGAATCTTTGTTCTCTTCTTCTTCTTCTTCTTGCATTCTGAATAATACAATATTATAGGACTATTATATAATATGAAATATACACCTATTTATACCTATATACTATTGATTTTATTCATTATTATAACGATCATAGGATCGTGGATGTCCAAGAAAAAGGAGGCAATGCGCACGTTGCCTCGTCCAACTCGTCATCCATTACAACCAATTGATCGTATGGGAACTCCTGTATTTGGTGCATATCAATCAGAAACAATGAATCAGTTTATTGATATTATGATTGGTAATTATTTTGACGACAGCAATGTGCCTTATTCGAATACAGTGGAATTATATAAGAAGTATTGTGTGTCTAATGGAAATGCATCGAAAAGTTCCAAGAGCAAATTGACGGATATTGGATATTACATCTTAGACATTGTTATTCCGAACATTCCGACTGTGAACAACCCTACTCCAAAAGTATATTGGCCTCCCATTCAATGGAGTGGTAGAGCCCCATTTGCAGTGCATATATCGCCAAGACCAACATATTTAGTATATGCAGGAGATCCAACATATAGTTTTGCATTTCAATATCGCGCTGCATCAGAGGGTGCTTGGAATATCAGCAATAACAATACTAACACACATTCCAAAGGGACTTCCGGTGAATCATCGGGGGGGTCGTCGTCAGATCCTACATCAGAACCAGAAACTCCTGCGGAAAAAATATGTGGGACGTGTTCAAGTTGTATGGCTACTGCGTTAGGATTGTCCGACAAGTGTAGCAATGATGATAGTTCGGGTGGAAGTAGTGGCGGCGAAACTACTCCAACCACTGCACCGACAAACAACAATTCATCCGTAACTGTTACACGTGGTAAAAATGGTCTACTTGCATATACATCAATTGGACCCATGGTTGAGAACACCCAGGACACTACTATCGGTGCTAGCACTGTGTTTGGGTATACCATTACAGATGCATCGCAAAACAATATAACCGTTCCGTCGCCCCTGAATGAGTTAATAACAAAAGAAATAATCAACAAATATTTTTTCGAGAAGGGTCCCAATCAAGGAAGACCAACGCAAGCGGCCATTGATTTATTCAATCAATATACGGGCGGGCGAAATCCAATGGATGATTTCCATAAAAACAAATTACGCGATATGACCTATTATGTAATGCAACACATTATTCCGGGATTACCTACGCCATCACTTCCACGTTCTTATGTGGAATGGTCCCCAATTGTATGGTTAAGCAAAGATGCGGTCACAACGAAATAAGTTATTTTTCATTTTATATCTATATAATATAAAATGAGCTCGTTTTATTCTCACTTCGATCAATTGTTCGAAACCATATCACGCCCGGTGTATTACACAATGACTACCATTTTTTATCTATTCTATTTCATAGCACTGTTTGGTCTTGCATATGTAAAACCGGAATATTTAGATATAGTGAATATGGGAATACATATATTCATTGGATTGTTGCTAGTCATTCGTTTCAATCCGTTTCGTAAATTCAAATGCAATGAATCAGACCAACTCTTTATTTTTTCAAGCGCATCTTTATTGTTATTAAGCACCGGTATTTCCCAAACCTTGGAAAAACACGCATTGAATTTATTCAATAAAGGGATTCCGAATCCGTTATCGTCTCGGTAAAAAATACGGTAAATTCATTACAAATGGTCTGCGAATGTCTATCCACAATTGATACATATAATATTCAATTGTATTAAACAATCTTGTAAATATCCCTAGCGTCTCTGGTTTTATATAACGTAAAGTGATTAACATTGCTAATATAATAAGAGAGTAAATGTTTATATTTGTCTACATACAAATATAAACGTGTCCCGTGTATAATGCATAATGGATTCATTTCGCGATTTAATTGAACAACAACGTAACGATATTGAGTTGCAATCCACATTAGATGTGGATACTATCCTTCGTGCTGCCGAAAATGTGGATATGGATTATTTAGAAGGAAAAACATTGCATACACTGTCGTCGGAAATTGTCCAAGAATTGCGCGAAAACCACTTGCAAGTCGAAAATATCCAGGAAATATGTGAAAAACTCACAGAATATCGAATTATCCAAGAAGTATACCAATTACATAAAGGAAAACACGTTCGATGGTTGCGTAACGGACGACTCACGAATGGTGGAATTGTTGTAGATGTGAAATTCACAGATAATGGAACCTCTATATTATGTAAAAACAAAAATCGATTTATTCAATACAAATATGACGATTGTGTTACGTTTCAACGTTTGTCTGAAGATGAATTGTTATTATTACAAGTGTCTTCAGTATTTGCAATGTAATCGTCGCGTTTTCGAGACAGGGCTTTTGCGTAACCTCCGTGTCTTTACGTGTTTTGCTCTATAGAAAAAAAATTCGCGTATATGATACATTATTTTCTTGGACACATTAATGTCTGTTTCAATATCATTCGCATTTTTCGAACAACTATCCAACACGTAGCCCTTCACATTATACCAATCATACATCTGGTCTTTTAGTATAGTAGAATCGACAAATTCACTATCCAAATATCGGTCAATAATCGCCCTCTTAGTTAATTTATGGTAATATGGTTTTGGTTGCAAATAATACAAATAGCGATGTTTCATTTTCGGGTGTAGAGCATCATCCACATAACATATTTCAGTTTTACGCGGAATGAGTATACAATTCATCAAATCGCGAATACTTTTGGTTTGCTCAGTCCGTCGTGGATCTACGATTTTACCGTCAATTTTAAAAGATCGAATTACTTCTCCAAATAAAGTAGGCAGTGAATAATATTCTTCAATAAATTCGATAATAAAATATGTCCAAGTATCCGGAATACACTGATTATTTGTATAAATATGAATCCCATCACACATATTCTTCTTTTTTTTGTGATATAGTAATTGTAAAATAGTGGTGATTCCATAACGCAGAAATTCTGGATACAGCGAGAGTAATTGTTTTACAAACAATGATGTATTTTCGATTGTATTACCTGAAATATCATTCAGACATTGATATAAAATATACAAATCCGAAAAAGATCCCAATGTTTCATCTAAATCAAAAACAACATGTTTTCCACCTCTCGCTTTAGAAGCCTTCTTTAAACTACCTCCTGTATACACAAGTAAGTCGTTCTGCATGGGCCGGTATATTAGATTGTCACTATATCAAACACAAATAAATGTATTATTGAAACCATATAATCATAATATGCAATACAATACAAATGGACCGTGTTCAACAAATGGAAGCTGTTCAAAAAACGGGACTAGAACTTTTCAAGAAAAAAAATGCGGATTATGGTGATGCTTTTGCAAAATATGGGGTTATTGGTGTTTTAATGCGTATCGAAGACAAGATACAGCGGTCAATGTCTATTACTAAAAAGGGTGTGAATTTAGTGAATGACGAAAGTATTCGTGATACATTAATTGATTTACACAATTACGCAGCTATGGGTATTATGCTCATGGATGAACCCGATGTAAAACCATGCATTCCTGAAAGAATGTCTATACGTCGCTCATAAACATTATGTGACCGAAAACATAATATGTGATCAAACAAATAAATCACATATTATTTCAATTAATTTCCCGTGGAACCAAATCCTCCAGATCCTCGCTCTGTTTCCTCGAAAAAGGTTTCATCTACCAATTTGACTAAAATCGGACGTAAATCAGGAGCACATATTTGTGTTAATCGGCTATATTGTTCAACCATATAAGGTATTGATTCTCCATTCAAATTTCGAAATGCACCAATAATAGTTCCTCTATATCCTGCATCGATAATACCTGTGTGATTCGCCAACATCAAAGGTGTCTTTGAAATGGAAGAACGAGGATACATATAATATCCTGTAGGACGTCCTTCTTGTGTAATTGCGTCAAATATATGCATCTCACATTTTACATTCAAAGAAACCATTTCGGTCGCTATGGACCCAATTTTCACATCTTTAGGAAAAAACAAATCAAAACCGGAATTTGGGTAATTCGAATGACGCATTTCATTGTTGTGTTTTTCTACCACATTTTCATATTTCTGCAATAATGAAGTGTCTGATTTATCCACACACAAATAGAGAATCGCTTGATTGATTGGAGACGACATTTATAAAATGTATATACATCAATATTTTATATACATTTATGCATATATAAGTGTTTTTCTTTCACTATAATATACTAGAATCATGTTCAAATATCAAGTTATGAACCTAACCACGGCTGATTTTACTCACACATCAGGTAAATACAAAATATATGTTTTACCTAAAAATACAAATATTTATCGCGGTGATACACGGTTATATAATGACTTTAACAAACCCCAGGGAACTCCAGAGAAAGGTGTGGGAGAAGATGGTCCGAAGATATTTACAAAGAACAATAACTTTTTTACTATGTTTCAGAAGGAAGCTAAAATGTATGGCGTGCCGTATGAATATACAACCAAAAAGAAATATAATTTATTAGCGATAGATAATCACGACGAAAACACTACCTTTTTCAAGAACGCTCCCCATAATATCAAGACAATATTAAGTAACAATTATGGATGGTCGACGAATAAACGAAATTCCGATGGAGACGAAGACCAAAAAGTAGCAGACTACATATGCAGCTTAGGTTTGGATGGATATGCATCTCAACAAATGGAAAGTGTTGGTCATAGACCGAAGCTACCTTCTGAAATTATGCTTTGTGATAGTATAAATAAGGTAGGTAATCCGACGATTATGGGACCTACAAAAGAAGAAATTAATAGTCACTTGGATGAATACATAACCCGTACACGCGCAGCTGTAAAGACCAAAGTCAGACCAAGTGGAAAGGGTAGTAGTCGCGTGTTTGATTCCCCTAGTCCAGGAACACCAACGGGAAGCGTTCCATTTGCCGGGTTTGGTTCCCCTACTAGTCCAGGAACACCAACGGGAAGCGTTCCATTTGCCGGGTTTGGTTCCCCTACTAGTCCAGGAACACCAAATATAAATGCGAATCTGTTTGGAGATTCACCAACAATAGGAGGAAAACGCACAAATAAAAAGCGCAAAACAAAAAGATCTAGAAAAACCCATAAAAAACGTAAAAGCAAAAAAACACGCAAAACTAAGAAGTAATATTATTCATAAATAATCACAAGCTTATTGCTTTTGATTATGTAATAGTTAAGCATTGAGGGTAGAAGCGATTTCACCACGCTTAAAATCTTTCCAAGAAATGGCCTTCCCCTCTACTGGAGCCACCACCTCGGCTTCTCGTTCTTTGTCTAAATTATCTGCACGACGGACAGCAGAATCCAAATACAAATCTTTCAACTGGCGACCAATCATAATAGAACCTTGTTCTTGGTCTAGTTGTCCGTCTTCAATTAATTTCAACACAATCAAAAATTTCTGCATAATAACTACATCAATTTCGTCTTTCATTACACGTGTAAAAATATCCATATAATTGTCGTATAGGAAAGCACATTCTGTGTGAACAATATTAAAAAACTGTTCTGGGGATTGAGCACGCAAATCAGGATATTCCTGCTTCAGTGCCTCGATACGAATAATATTGTCGCGAATTTTCACACTGTGTTTTAGACGACGGATATTGTCTGTATTGTCTTGGTATCCCATTTCACCAGTCATTTTTTTCAAATTCAAACGTTCATCCTTGCTTACATCCATGTTTATAGACTATTTATAAAACACGTTTTTATGTATATTCATTGGTTTATAATATATGAAATGAATGTATATTATAATCAACCCATAGATGTCCAACACTGTTTCAGGTCCAATAACGACAAATGATTTTATGACGACATATTTTGTTCCACCAGATACGACACAATATATGAAATGGGGACAAGCGTGTTTAGTGATATTTTTTTTCGGAATTATGTTTGTCGCAATTGGTTACGCATATATATACGTAAACTATTACAATTATAGTGATCGAATTAGCGTGATCACAAATGCCTATTTGTTTGGTCAAGATCCGCAAGCTCAATTCGAGACATATATTCGAAATGCACAAGCAGAAACCATAAGCACAGCGATGAATGATATTCAAACAGCAAGTAGTAATATAAGCACCGCAAATGAACGATTGAACGATAGTGCATCACGTCTCTCGCGCAAGATTGATACGGAGGTCCAAGACAAATACGCGGGTGCAAACAATTTAGGAATTTCGATTCAGAGTAACATTGCAAAATTACGCGATGCTATTTCAAAATTAGGTGGCGCGTTTGTCTTAAATAATTATATGACGGATGGTGCCGTTATGACTACAAAAGATGTGAAAATTCGCGAATAATATGCGGGTGTTATGCTGAGTAAAAAACCCCTTATATTATAATGACACAATTTGCGTCCCTCACTTATTACACTTATAATTCCCCTTCTTATTTTGCGGGGGTAATATTACTGATAATGTTTAGTATTTTTTACGCAATGTTATATTTAGCACTTAAATACGAAACATATAATAATATGGATTTTTGCGACCCAATGTATTATTATGGCCAAGCCTGTAAAAATGAGATTAATAAAAGTATAGTAACAAATACTGAATTTGCGCAAGCGAAAAGTGCGTTTCATGATAAAGTTGCGAAATACGACGCCTCCATAAGCGCATATAAAGGCATTCAATCCAAAACGGAAGATGATCAAAAAGACATACATAATGCGAACGAAGCCATTAATAAAAACATGGAAGCGAATACTACTTTCCCTGAAAACACAATCGACGAAATTAATGAAATTACAGATTTCACAAAAATGTTGTCGTCGAAATATTTAGGCGATGTGCAAACACTCATTAGTTCCGTCACTTCCAAAAATCCGGCAGTAGAAGATCAATTAAAAACCATTCCAGAACAAATCGGTATTTTAAAACAGCAAATAAATACAGCAATCGTAACACCTGCATTGACCCGCTATAGTGCACCGCTACATAAATTATATAAATCGTTGACCGATATGACGCTCGACACGAACGAATATGTTCCAACTACTGCGCCGCCATCATCCACGTAATGAATAACACTCATTGTGTATTACTTTTTCTCCATTACAATATATATTCGTTTCAAATGAAAAATACAGGCAATTTATCTACCGGACTTCTTTTGACCATGATATTTTTAGCCGTTGTAGTCATTTTTACTACTTGTTTGGCTGCGCGCAAAATATCTCCTTACAATCACGGCTCTAAATTCGATACTATGGATGTGGAAGGATTCACAGACCAAAATATGGGCCCCGTCCATTACGCCAAATACCCTTCTGGACAATCTACCGACGTTGAGGATGCATACTTAATAGACAGTATTGCTGCTCAACCTAGTGCTCAACGTATTCCTGAGGTTTCGGGTTTATTCGGACCCACGAAAACGGGTGAAATGTTGGACCCATATGTTAGTGCACCTGGTAGTTTGTCTGAAAAATGTGGCGCCACTTCTTCTGAAATGAGCAACTCTATGGGCTATTTGTGTCTAAACCAACAACAATTGGAGCTTCTTACAACACGTGGTGGAAACCAAACCTGTTCTGGAGATTGCAATTAATAATATGTTTTTTTACAATCACGACAATAACGTATAGTTTGTGAACGATCTGGAGTAATATCAATTAAATCTGTAACAATATGATGGTCACAGAACTGATCCAAATAACTCTCCATTAATTGATGGATTTGGCGATATAGTCCATTACGGTCAGCAATATTTAGACGTTCGATGGATTCAATTGCATTCACCATAGCATACACGTCGTCGTTCATCTTTTACTATATAAATACAACATTCGCATTTATATAGTTTTTTGTAATATCATTGTCTGGGCGTACGTATGGAGCCCCCTTTGCGAGGAGGGATTTAGCTCTGTAACAATCCGGAGCCCCCACTACGAGGAGGGATTTAAAGGGAACCTAGGTTCCCTTTACACATACATTGCTAAAAAGCTTTGATTCGGTTCATCCTTACAATCAACCAGTTTCTTTATGTGGTCAGTTGTAACGGTCACTGGGAAAGTAATTTCCATATCCAAATTCTTCGCGAAAATGTTCTTTTCCGGTTTCATCAAACGGAACAAATTCAACTTGGTATGAATAATCTCCAAACAACGCTTTAGATTACGAACACCTTCTTCGCCTTGTGTAATTATTTCATTTCCAATAATTTCAGTCAATATTTCATCCGGAATAACAAGATCATCAGATTTGAACGCGACTTGTTCGCGAATTTTCGGCAAAAGGAAATCGCGCGCAATCACCAACTTTTCTTTGGCTTCATATCCCTTGGTCATAATACGATACATTCGGTCGCGTAAAATAGGATTGACCTTGCTTTCGTCATTATAACTGAAAATAAAGAGACATTTACTCAAATCGAAATCGATTTCCGAAAAATATTTATCGTGATATTGGTTGTTTTGGGATGTATCCGTCAAGTGGGTTAATATACCGATAATTTCTTCCCCACGCGGTGTATCACTCACCTTATCCAATTCATCAAAATAAATAACAGGGTTCATGCATTTGCTTTCCATCAATATTTGCACAATGCGTCCCCACAAACTTCCTTCATATGTATATCCGTGACCTTCTAAGAAACTCGCGTCGCCCGTTCCACCAAGCGCAATAAAAGAAAATTCACGACCTAGGATCTTGCTAATACCCTCCTTCACCAACGAAGTCTTGCCCGTTCCAGGAGGACCTTTAATCGCAATCGCAGTTCCCAGTGCATCGGGATTTGTAATCCATTGACCAATGACTTGCATAATTTGCATTTTAGCATCATCGAGTCCGTATACACAATCATCCAACGTCTTTTTCGCATTTTCCATAAAATTACTACACGCGTCTATTCCGTCGCCAATACTCACATTCAAATTTTTGTAGGTGGAAAATGGAATACGCATAAACCCATCCACCCACGTCTTTAATTTAAAATATTCGGGGTCTCCTGGCTCCATCATACGTAATGTATTGACCTTCTGCATTACAATCGCCTTGAATTTGGGTGGAATTGAACTATCCAATAAAGTCAAACGATATGGTTTCTTAATGGTGCTATGCTCATTAATTTCATTCAATTCCTTCATTACGCGCAACTGTTCCTTATTGGACAATTGTTTCTTGAAATAATCGATTTCGCTAGTCTGCTTTGCCTCACTATTAATCATTTTGTAATATTTCTTCGCATTCTTCATACGCGTTTGTTTTACTAATTTACGAATAGAATCTCTACACTCATCCAAAGCATTAAACAATGCCTTACTTTTGGGTTTTTTCGCCAATTTTTGAGACAAATGCTTTTTTAATTCAAGCAATTCTTTATATTCACTTTCTGCATCAACTGGTTCTGCATCTTCAGATGATTCTGATTTATTATGCTTGTTTTTTTTAACACGTTTAACTACTTGTGTTAAAAGTGGCTTTACAGGAGATGGTAAATTGACCATTTCATAATTTTCCTTCATAAACGTCTTCTCATCGTCGCTATTGCAATCATCGTCCAATTCATCTTCAATTGCGTCTTTATCGTTCTGATCGACTCCCTTTTCTTCCCCACCACCAGTAAGAGCCGAAAAAATAATATTGAAATCGCGCTCCATTTCATCATCATCATCTTCTTCATCGTCGTAATATTCATCATCATCTTCTTCATCTTCGGAATATTCACTTTCCGATTCGGAAACATAACGCTTTTTTCTATTCACATTCTTATTTGATGACTTCTTAGCATTTTTCTTAGACGATCGACGAGAAGACACTTTGGTTTCGTGTTCATCGTCACTCACCCTTTTGTTCATATATTTTGATGGGAATAAAGTAGCAATTGTTTTACGAACTTTACGAGGGTCAGTTTCTTCATCAGAATCTTCATCGGATTCTTCAATTCGCTTCTTATGGCGACGCTTTTTTTTAGTGGGTGGGACATAACTTGAATCACTATCCGAATCAGTCATTGTTTCATATTCTTCACTTTCGTCTGCTTCCAATAAAATATTCTCCTCTTCGTCGGATGATTCAGGGTCTTCGCGGCCACGACGAAGGCGCATTTTGTTATTGTGTATATCCTTTTTGTGAGGCATATATAATGTTATACTATATATGCAGTCGTGTTTAATTCATTTATTATAATGTTATTATATAATTACTAACCGAATAAACCACGAAACCCCTTAGCAAAGTTATTTAAAAATGAACCAGGATAGTTATTTGGTTTTTTTAAAACAGGAGGATTCGTTTTTTCACGTTGAATGACGAATGGTTTTACAGGTCGAGCGGGTGTTGCAGCGTGTGTTGCAGCGTGTGTTGCAGCGTGTGTTGCAGCGTGTGTTGCAGCAGCGGGTGTTGCAGCGGGTGTTGCAGCGTGTGTTGCAGCAGCGGGTGTTGCAGCGTGTGTGGTTGCAGGAGCAATATCGTGGTGTCTATCATGGTGTCTATCGTGGTGTCTATCGTGGTGTCTATCGTGGTGTCTATCGTGGTGTCTATCGTGGTGTCTATCGTGGTGTCTATCGTGGTGTCTATCGTGGTGTCTATCGTGGTGCTCATCGTGATGCATATCGTGGTGCATATCGTGGTGCATATCGTGGTGCATATCGTGGTGCATATCGTGGTGCACATCGTGGTGCATATCGTGGTGCACATCGTGGTGCATATCGTGGTGTCTATCGTGGTGTCTATCGTGGTGCTCATCGTGGTGTCTATCGTGGTGCTCATCGTGATGCTCATCGTGATGCTCATCGTGGTGATAATCAGAATATGACTCAAATGTAGCACTTGAGATCATAGGGAGTGTAAAGAATAATATAGCACAAAATATGAGTCCGTGAACAATAGCGTGAACATAGCGGGGTTGTTTAAAAGGGAGTTGAATCAATGTTCCGGGTATTAACAAATAATATAGTACAAACGTGTACAATAATTGTATTATTTCCATTATATAATAATGGATCATAATAATAATTTGTAGTTCCTTCTAAATGTGCTACATCACATCCATTCTATAAAATTGATTTTAACAGTTATACAATTCAAACGATATAAAATCTAGACTACTATATTATAGTAAAAATGTCTGCGTCTTCTTCCAAAATGGATGATTACAAAGCCCCTTCAAAAATTATTGGTATTCAATTTAGTATGTTGTCTCCAGAAGAAATTCGCAAGAATTCTGTTGCCGAGATTACATCACGAGATACGTATATCAATAACAAACCGGTTGTGGGTGGTTTATTCGACCCACGTATGGGTGTTTTGGAACCAGGAATGATATGTCCAACGGATGGTCTTACATATATAGATACACCTGGATATTTTGGTCATATTGAGCTTGCTCGTCCAGTTTTCGCTATTCAACATGTTAAAGATATTATAAAAATATGTAGATCAGTATGTTTTAAATGCAGCAAACTTTTGATTAACAAAAACGAACATAAACATATATTATCTCGTTCTCCAGACAAGAGATGGGATTATGTGTCTGCCTTAACGTCAAAAATGATCAAGCGTTGCGGTGAACACACCGACGACGGTTGTGGGTGTAGACAACCAGACAAAGTAAAATTAGAGGGTATGGCTACATTATGTGCAATTTGGGAGAATATTGATACAGAAGAGGGAGGCGAAAGTCAAAAGGTGACTATGAAATTAACCCCCGAAATTGTATTGAAAATATTTAAGCGTATTTCCGATGACGATGTCTCCTTCATGGGCTTTAGTCCTGTTTGGTCAAGACCCAATTGGATGATAGTTGAAGTGTTGCCGGTTCCACCGCCAGCAGTTCGTCCATCTGTAAAACATGATGCTCAACAACGCAGTGAAGATGATCTCACCCATATTTTCAGCAACATTATTAAAACAAACAATGTATTACGTGAAAAGTTGGCCAATCCGGAAACACACCCCAATGTGACGGAAGGATGGTTTACTATTTTGCAACATTCAGTTGCAATGATTGTGAATAACAAACTCAAGGGTGTCGCGCCGATGGCCCAACGTTCTGGTCGTCCTCTACAATGTATTATGGGGCGATTGAACTCGAAAAATGGGCGTATCAGAGGAAATCTGATGGGAAAACGTGTCGATTTTAGTGCCCGTTCCGTCATTACGGGTGATCCCAATTTGTCTGTAAAACAATTGGGTGTCCCACTCAAGATTGCGATGAACATTACGAAACCACTCATGGTAAATGACCGTAATCGCGAGTTCCTTATGAAATTGGTCCAAAATGGACCCGACGAATACCCTGGCGCCAAGATTTTGGAGCGTAAAAACGGGGAACACATTTCATTGCGATATGTGGATCGCGGGTCCATTCGCCTGGAAAATGGCGACGTTGTCCACAGACATATGATGGATGGAGATGCAGTGTTGTTTAACAGACAACCCAGTTTGCATCGAATGTCTATGATGTGTCATATTGTCAAGGTAATGAAAGTCGGAGACACATTTAGAATGAATGTTGGCGACACAAAACCTTACAATGCCGATTTTGATGGCGACGAAATGAATATGCATATGCCGCAAAACGTATTAGCGGAGACGGAATTGCGCCAATTGGCGGCCATTCCTTATATGGTGATTAGTCCAGCCAGTAATTCACCCATTATTGGTATTTATCAGGACTCACTTTTGGGATCATATAGATTGACCCGACCGAATATTAATTTTACACCACGTGAGGCAATGAATTTGCTAATGATGTTTCCCAAAGTGAATACAGAGGCATTGCGTGAGGCAGGTAGTAAAATATCCAGTTTTGATGTTTTATCCCAAATTATGCCTCCGCTCACTATGGTGTATAAGCAAGACAAAAAATACAAGGAGGGAGAAGATGATTTCGCAACTTCACCCAACGTATTCGAAGTGCGCAATGGCGATTACAAGAGAGGACAATTGGACAAATCGGTTATTGGTTCTACTACCAAGGGTTTGTTACACCGTATTTGCAATGATTTCGGCAACATGGCTTGTGTGAATTTCAATGATGATTTGCAAAACATTGTGACCGAATACTTGAAAACCAGTTCTTACAGTGTTGGTATTAGTGATTTGATTGCGAACAAGAGCACCCAAACACAGATTTTGTCGGTCATTGCAAAACAAAAGGGGGAGGTGAATGAGCTCATTGACCAGGTTCATCTGGGTGTATTTGAAAACAACACATCTCGTTCCAACAAAACCGAGTTTGAGACGTCGGTCAATAATGTATTGAATAAGGCAACTGAGGAGGCGGGTAAGATTGGTCGCGATAGTTTAGATCCCAATAATCGTTTCCTCATTATTGTGAATTCTGGTTCCAAGGGTTCTCCTATCAATATTTCCCAGATGATTTCATGTTTGGGTCAGACCAATGTGGACGGTAAGCGAATTCCATACGGTTTTAACGATCGCACACTTCCCCACTTTCACAAATTCGACGATAGTCCTGGTGCGCGTGGTTTCATTGAAAATTCTTATATTTCCGGATTGACCGCTCCCGAATTGTTCTTCCACGCAATGGGTGGTCGTGTTGGTCTCATTGATACTGCGGTCAAGACATCACAAACTGGATACATTCAACGCCGTCTTATCAAGGGTTTGGAAGACTTGAAAGTGGAATACGATATGACTGTGCGTAATAATAAGGGCAAAATCATTCAGTTTGCCTATGGTGACGACAATTATGACTCTATTAAGATTGAAAATCAAGTCATTCCTCTGGTTGGTATGAGTGTGGAAGATATTTATATGCATTACGATATTGTCGGAATTAACGATCAAGGCAATCAGTTGTTAAGTATATATACCCGTGGTGCGATTTCTAGATTAAAGAAGCAAAAAACAGCGGTCAAGGATAAATGCGAAGAGTATATTCACACAATGCTGGATGCACGCGACGAACTAGTTAGTAATGTATTTAAACATAAGAATGAGAACAATGTTTCCATGCCGGTTTCCTTTCAGAACTTGATTGTGAATGTGCAGGGACAAATGGGATTGAACTCGAATAGTATTGTCGATATTACCCCACTCGAAGCATTCGAATTGATAGAAGACAATTTCCAGCGTATGAATCAAATGACGTATGCACCTTTGACTAAGCTATTCAAGATTATGTATTATTATTACCTCTCACCCAAAGAGCTCTTAGTCAATAAGCGTTTCCATCGCAAAGCACTCACTGTGCTATTAGATACAATTGCCCTAAAGCGTAAAGAGGCGCTCGTTCATCCGGGAGAAATGGTGGGTGTGATTGCCGGTCAATCCATTGGTGAGCCAACTACACAACTTACATTGAATACATTCCATTTGGCCGGTGTATCTAGTAAATCCAATGTGACTCGTGGTGTGCCTCGTATTGAGGAGATCTTGCGTCTAACAAAGAACCCCAAAAATCCTTCTCTCACTGTCTATTTGAAACCGATTGATGAAGATGATCAAGACAAGGCAACCACATATGCAACTATGATGGAGCATACGAAATTGGTTGATGTCGTGAAAACTATCCAAATCTGTTTCGACCCCAGTTCCCAGACAACGAATATGAATGAAGATCAATTGTTGATGGAGCAATATAACGAATTTGAGAAAATGATGGACGGATGTCTAGCAGAGGAAGATATTGAGTTGAACAAAATCGGACAAACACCCGCGCGTTCCAAGTGGATTGTTCGTATGGAAATGGACGCCGAGACACTTCTAGACAAGAACATCACAATGGACGACATCCATTTCGCCATCAACAATAGCCAATATGGAAGCGAAGTTGCTTGCGTATTCTCCGATTACAATAGCGATAAACTAGTATTCCGTATTCGTGTAAACAGCGCCATCTTTGGTAAGAATAAGAAGAAAGGTGTCGCCGAAACTTTGGACCAATCCGACGAAATTTACTTGCTCAAGAACTTCCAGGACGCCTTGCTCAATAACATTGTGCTGCGTGGCGTCAATCGTATTGAAAATGTGATTGCACGCAAGATCCAGAATTCCGTAAAGAAAGTGGAGCAAATGCCTGCAATTAAAAAGGGTCTATACGATGTGGCGAAAGATAAGGAAATGCCCTTGAAAAAGGACGACGGTAAATTCGTAAAACACGATATTTGGGTATTGGATACAACCGGCACCAATATGTTGGAAGCAATGGCTCTTGACTATGTCGATCCCACTCGTATGCTTAGTAATGATATTCGCGAAGTATTCAATGTTTTAGGTATTGAAGCCGCTCGCCAAATGATACAAAATGAGATGATGGAGGTCATGGAATTTAGTGGTGTTTATATTAACTACCATCATTTGGGATTGTTATGTGACCGTATGACGTGCAATCACAATATGGTTCCGATCTTCCGATCTGGATTATTGAATGATAATGTTGGACCTATTGCAAAAGCAACTTTTGAAGTTCATACAGAAGTCTTCTTAAATGCAGCACGTCACGGCGATTTTGATCATATGCGCGGAGTTTCATCCAATATTATGTGTGGTCAGCTCGGTAATTACGGAACGGGTGCATTCCAATTGGTGTTGGATATGAAGGCCATGGAGGATATGGACGCATTTGATGTATCTGCAGACAAACCACAGAGTATTGAAGATGCATTTGGACAGTCTGTCGATAAAGGCGAATGCACTAAATCTAGTATTACTATTCGCAATAATGTCGCCAACATTCATACTACGGGAGACGCAGGAGTATGTGACGATGATTACGACGCCGGATTTTAGAATAATGAAGTATTTGTATATAGTTGACGTATAGTCAAAATGAGAATAAAACACAAATAATATTGCTTGTTTTTTATTCTATGTATTTTTCAAGCAAAATTGCTATAACGAAACAGAATAGGTAAAAAGACGCTCGAGCGAGAATCGATTTCATTGAGAATATGCGTAAAAACAATTCCGAAAATCCGAAAACAGCAATATACAGAAATAGAAGGGGCAGCTCTTTTATCATTGTGCACAAGCTATATAATTCATTGAGAAAACATTCTATAGCTTGTTTTTTTATTTTGTTATAGTATAACAAAATGAACTATCTTGCGTTTCTTTACATCTTTGCCCTTTTTTACGTGTTGATCCCGGGAACAGTGATTACATTGCCCATCAAGGGAAGTAAAATTGTCCATTCCGTCATCCACGCAGTGCTATTTAGCATTATCTTGTTTTTTACTTACAACACCGTTTTTCAGTTTTCTTTGAAGGAGGGGGGCTTGTAATACAATGTGTGAACATGCCGATATGAATCCTCAAGGTTGTTGTATGTTTTGAGCATGAGTATCAAGGTGAATGATCTTGATGAATAGTAATTCATAATGATTTGATGATTTCATAAAATCAAATCATTTTTACCTAACTATTTCCGTGTAACCAAATGGAATTTCGCCAAAAAACTCTCCAAACCTTGTCTATTTTGCATATATTGTGCTTCCCCACGTTCCGCGCGTAAAAACATATCACCCTTTAATTCGGAAAAAGTCAATGCGGGTTGTAAAACGTGATATGCAGGAGGCGTGTTCCATTTCATATCGACAGGAGAACGAACAAAATAGAATTTTTCATTCGATATACCTCGTCCCCCCAATTGTAACCAATTCACACCATTTAGCAAAAACTTCAAAGAAGTGGATGAAAACAATATCACGGGCATTTTCGCCACTTTACAAAACACCCACCAATCCAGGTCGGTAATATAGTAATCATCACTGAAAATGGTTTGTTCAAACGTGCTCTTTCCGGATTTCACAGAATCCATCATATCGCGTTTCCCCTGTTTTCGCAAAATAGACATTATTTTATCGCCATTCTCGGGAATTTCCATAAGTGACTTGTATCCATTCCACAAGGACGTCTTAATATTTTGCAAAGACACACCCGTTTTTGAATGAATTTCTTGAAAAATGTAAATCAGGGGAATAAAACTGCAAATAATGGATTTTCCAAAGACAATTTCTTTGGTTTCTTTGGGAAAAAGAGGACGCCAAGATCCCGGTTTTTCATTCCCAATCACATTTGGTTTGGTTTGTTTGATGCAATCAATAATGTATTGATTTAATCCCGATTTCTGGTCTGAATTTATTTCAACCAATTCTTCTTGTTCCGCCAACGTCAAATTATCTTGGTAATTTTGCGAAATAGACGGTTGCGCATTATCATATTCAATATTCCGAATGTATTTGTCTGTATTGTAAGGCACCAAATTGCGGAAATAATCGCGATTTAACGCACTTTCCAACAAAAATAATTCGTCGTCGTCAATTGAAAAATCAGATTGTGTAATGTTCAAATAAGATTTCGGTTGAAGCATAAAGACACGAATACGTTTGTATCGTAAAAGTTCGTCGGCTAGTCGACCATAATACACACGCACATTGTCGCGACCCCCTAACAAATGATGTTTCGGAAAAAGGGTGGTGCATGTTCCCTGTTCTGAAGTCATACAATATTGTTGAGATTTACTACAGCCATCCGCGTTGCATAAAAACACATTTTCGATTTGTTCCAAAGTATTTTCATCGAATTCTTGGAAAGACACGTGTGGTTCCAGTAATTCTTTCAACCATTTCTTAATTATTCCGATTTTATTGTGGTAAGTAACCGACGGATCATCAATCATAGACACAATTTCTTGGCGGATTTTGCGGTTCGTGTAATCATTTAACTGAATACGAGCGACTGTGCGAAACAAATTGTAAAACTTGGTCTCCAATGTAATATTACGTATAGTAGAAACACGTTTCTCCTCTTGTTTTTTGTCTGTGCTAAGCACCATATCCGCGTTTTTGCCGTCTTTCATTGCGTAACTGGAATGTTTCACACTTTCAATGCCGTCACTATCAATGGGTTGTGTCGGTGGATTGATTTGAACAAATTGGTTCGTCTCGGTTAAAAATCCAACAACGAGTCCATCTTCCACAATCTTCACTTTTGGTTTACTCATCACTTTACCTTTTGTGTCTACAGAGACACCGAGTAATCGGTCGCGTGTTTTACGATAATCCATCCATAAATCGGGGTCATCCATAAAAACACTCTGTATATTCTCTAATTTCGCTGACGGAAAACAAGGTATGTAAAGTAATTCTTGGTCACTTTCCTTGTTTGCTCTTAACCCTACCACTTTATTTCTATAGTTCAAGACCTGACCTTCCACATTATAATCGTTGTTTTTAAGAATATTCACGATTTCATTGGCCGTAATATTACGCTTAAAGCTGTATTTCTTCGGCATGCTAGACAAAGGGGCGCAATATTTCTTTGTGGTCTGTTTAATTAGTTTCAGCATAGATTTAATCGCATTCACTGCACTATGTTCCAAGAAAGCCTTTTTAAAGACAACTTCGGTTTTCTTGGTTTCACCGGTTTTTATTGTATACACCACATTATTTTTCTCATCAACTACTTTTCCTTTGGTTACACTTTCGCCCAACTTCATTGAATAGGCCAATTCTTCAGTGCGTGAATGGACGATACTTTCCAATTGTTCATAGGAATGCACTGGCTCGAAATACGTTCCCTGTTGCACCAAAATAACCGTTTCTTTGCTAGGGTCATATTCCATAGTAGAATAGGCGTTGGATGGGCATACCATTTGCACTTTTTCGGTTCCATCATTGTCCGCTAATTTCAAAATAATCCAATTAAACCCGTCCTTCATTAATTTGGGATTTCTCTCCGTCACAATGTCCCACAAATAGGTATAATCAATGACCGAACCATTGTCTTGTAAAAACTCTACAAAAGTTTCGTATGCCGCAATTACGTCTTCTAAATACTCGACTTGTGTTTCATCTTGGACATTGATGGATTTATAAAAGGCTGTTTCTGAATATTTGTCTATATTGATATTTCCTTGGTCAATGACTTCGGGGCGGAAAATAGAGGCTAAATTCCCGTTTTGGAACCGAATAAATTTGTCTAAATCGATGGACAAAGACACAATCAGACGCATTTCTTCAATTGTCGGTATTTTGGGCAAATGGTGTTTGTAACTATAATAATATGCAATACACGCCATGAAAGATTGATTGTCCGACTTTTCGACACCACGTCGCAATAAACATTGGACATTCGGGCGAATAAGTGCCGGATTTTGTGGGTCAACCGCAAGACTATTGTCGGTTTGTAAAAATAATTGCACCGACATGGGTAAGAATCCCCATCGTTCTGCGGGAATCGGATAAGATACTGACCCAATAATATATGAACTCGTTTTAAAAGTAGGGGCAGTTTCACGTGTTTTTTTCGGTTTGGTTTTAACACCTTCGTCATAATCACATTGTTCTCTGCGTTTGACCTGATCTTTTGAATCCCACGCCTTACCAAAACAGCAGGGGGCGCATAAATTATCGGGATGTTTGTCTTTTTTCAAAAAACCCGGAACGTGTTGCACGTAATTTTTGCCGTCTTTCATATGAATCTTGGGATTGTTAAATTCATATACATAAGCACCCTTTGGAACTTTGTCTGCGCCGCGTGGAATAACGGCTCCACATTTTCCAGCTTTAACGTCTTCTTCGCTTATGCTCGAATTCGTCTTCAAACACCAATATCTTGGACATATGTACCAGTTTTTATTGTTGTCAGTAGAACCATAATGTAATGCTTTTCCATAGGAACCTGGGTTGGTCTCGTCAATGCGACGTTTTTCTTCATCCGTTAAAATAACAGGTTGTCGTTTATCGGCGGACGGACAAGTCTTTGAATATAATGGAAAACGACTTGTTTCTTCCGTCACAAAGAGCGTGGGATCCAAATCCAGCATTTTTCGAAAAAATGGGCTAGGATTTTTAATGGGCGTACCGTCGATATTCGCATTATATTCTTCTTCCCTTTCTTCTTCTTCATCATTGTCTTCCTCTTTTTCACCTTCTTCGCCTTCTTCGTTTTCTTTCCCTCCACCATAAAATATTTCATCATCGCCAATTTCTTCATCGCCAACATCCTCATATTCATATTCATCGGCATAATCGAGTGAAATTTTATTTCCGGTTTGTTCATATTCCCTTTCGTCATCATCTTCACCAAATCGCAAAGGTTGAACTTTATACAGTTCCATAGACGTTTCCGCATCTCCAGAAACAATCACATTGTCTACTTCTGGTTCTACGGCCTCTTCTGTTTTCCGAGGTTTCATCTTGAACTTTTTCAATTGTCCACTTGATACAGATGTGCTTTTAGGATATTGAGACATACGCAAAATCGTATCCAAATAAATCGGCAAAACGTCCATATATTCAACAGAATGAATGTCTGAAATTTTGACGACCAATTCATTTTTCATAGAACGCATCTTCATTTCGGTTAAAAAACCGGGATTTTCCAAGATTTTATCCTTCAATATTTGATGTCTGGACGTGAATTCGCCGTAAACGATGATGGCCTCTTCGTCACTCATATTAAAATTCTCCACCAAACCCTGTAAAACGTCTTCGATATTTCCGGTTCTACTATAAATCGAACTAATAAAAGCAGATTGTGCATCCATTTCCGTGTAATTACGGACACGTTTAAACCGCATAATCGCTCCCTTGGACACATCTTGAGTTTCCACATTAAAAATGCTGGTTAAATATTGCATTTGTTGTTCAAGGTTGATTTTTGTATCGATTTGCAAAACGCATTCGTAATTCAGATTGATATTTTCAATATTGGGACTATTCAATCCTTCAAAATTTCGGATTTTATAACCGGTCGACAGCAAAACACCATTAATGTCTCGTAATACGGGTTGCACTGTTTCCATAATAAACGTTTCTAACTTGGAAACATCGATGGCTGTTTGAAACGTTCCGGTGAATTCGATAAAAGAGTTCGAGTATATGTGCATAATAATGGGTGTTTTCCCGTGAATATAGAGTGAAATTTGCTTTCCACGAGCCAATTCACGTGATAATCGCAGAATCGTGGTCTCGTCCAAAGTGGGTATTTTCTTCCCATTATTGGAGACTTGTTTTGAAAAGAGCCGATACATGTTTTCGCGACGATTTCCTGGATTGAACTTAATAAACGGGACTTGTTCTGAACAATGGAGTTGTTTGAACAGCAAGTCCAATGGGAGCAAATGTTTGTAATCATTCGGTTTCAATACTACAGAATAGTTGCGAATTCCACGTTGAATATATGGTAATTCACGATCGTCGCGGTTATTTACGGGTTTTCGCCCCCAATAAATTTCGTGATATGTGCGTAAAAGACTATCTTGGCGTTTGCTGTATGCAGTTTCTAAAGCGGCAGTAGCATCGGCCATTTCGATCGACGCATTCATAAGTAAATCGGCACGAACAATGCCGCGTTTCTGTAAAAGAGGATAATACAATTCGGTGACGTATTCTTGGCTCATCCCCTGTTCTGCCGCATACAAATATGCGGATTTTGCTAAACATACCATTATTTCATTGGTTTGTGTATAATCCAGCAAAACACTGTTTTCAAATGCAAGTAGTGGATTTTTGGGCGACATTTGGAACCGCACCGATTCTGTCCAAATTTGATTGTGATATGGATTTGTTGGAAATTGCACGTCATAATGATCCTGAAAATTCATACCAATCGGTGTAAAAATCGGATGAAGTCCAGACACGTCAAGCGCCATCCAATCGTCATAGGTAAACACATCTTTGCTTAATAAATCGGGATTGCTTTTACCAGATACTACTTCAGTATTCACTTTATATGGATCGAAATTCAAGTTCATTGCATATTGGAAGAAACGTTCTTTGGTGAGCGGAATGGTTTCATTTGCTGTAATCTCACGATACACATCATTCATATCAATGTCGCGCTCTGTAGTGGAAAACATGTATATTTCTTCCAAGGAGAGTTGAGACATACCCTTTTTGGTCTCTTTTGCGTGTCGAATGATTTCTTGGACAATCTTACGTTTTGTCTTGCGAATACTGTCGTCTTTGTAAATAAATGCGTCGGCAAATACAATGTCTACATTCTTTTCTGCAAAATAGGCCAATTGAATATCGCTAAATAATATGTGATTGTCTTTTTCATTGAGTGTGTTCCCACAAAAAATATGTATTCGTTCTAATTGTCCATCTTTATCCAATATATTGATTTTGTAAATATCTTGGACAGGAATAGTAATATTCGTATCTATTGTATTACTATTTGGTTCGGTTTCGTTGTCCATTATATTATATGGACTGATGTTTTTGTCTTATTCTTCGCACGAGGTGGGTGACTCTTAATTATCATAATAGGGGTTGTCGTGAATATCCATACCACAATACTCGGCTGGTTCTATTTTATAATCCTTCGGCACGTGAATACCGGCTTCATTTGCATTTTCCAAGAGGAATTTGAAATTGTCCCAAAATTCCGTCTTATGACCAACCGATTTTGTCGCAATATGGGCTAATTCATGAATGGCTACAAACATCAATGTATGTTCATCAATCAATTGATCTTCACCCTTTCTCTTTTTATTTAAACAAAAGGCTAGTTTCTCGCCCTTGTTTTCACTATAAGCAGTATATTCACTAGTAGGGAGAGTTTCTGCTACACGTTGGGGATTGTAACCTTCTTTCAATCGTTTCACATTCTCTTTCCCGTTGTGTTTTTTATCAGTGTAATCAACCAATTGCTTGCATTTTACATTGACTTTCGCCAACATATCCGCCGCATCTTGGACACGGTCACGTTCTCGCACACAGTATTTGTTTCCATCAACCGTAGATACAATACATTTCAGTTGGAATGTGTCGGAATTCAAATAAATATAGAGACAAACGCTAATAATGAGACCGAACAAAATATACGTAAATGCGTCGACTTTGTCCATTATATATTAGAGGAACAAAAACACAATCTACATATAAAACGGTAAACCTAAATGTTATAAAACGATAAATTAGTCACTTTATCGTTTTAGTATCAATATTTTACTTAAGCACATCCCAGTTCAAGAGGAACACGTCCTAAATCGGGTTCAAATGTGCTATTATTCCAAGGACCCACATTCTGTTTTGGAATGTGGGGATCAGAACGGAGTTGAAGAGACGGATTCTTTAATGTCTGTCCGACTGTGTCGAGACCAATTAAACCGCCGGCAGAAATTAGATCAGGAATAACAGGGTTGCTTTCGCCGACAGGGTTTAATGCGGCCCATTGGCTTTTCTCATCTTTAGGAAGTAAATCCTGGGGATTGACTACATCCTGTGCGGAATAATCCGATGCACCTGCAGGAGGGACATCGATAGTGGTGGGTTCAGAATAGGAACCGCTCTCGGCAAGAGGTTGTCCCATTTGGTGAAGGCTCATTGAAGCAGGCTTTACAGCCTGCTGTTTAGCATACATATTATCTAACACTTGACCCTTACCGTTGGAGTAAGACATCAATGACCATATCGCAAGTAAAACAACGGCTACGACAACAATCCATTTTCCATTTTCGGACTTCACAAAGTTAGTCAATTGCTTGAACATTCCGTTTATATAAAGCATGGATAAAATTTTTAAGAAGTCCACCTCTATGTATATCATTCAATAATTCAGATTGAATACTCTAAATTGCCTTCGCACCATCATCTTCTACGTAATTTCCCAAAAATGCATCGTCATCACTGTCGTCACTAGAGTCATCCAACAAATATGTTTGTTTGATTTGTTTGGCTTCTAAATAAGCCCTTAGAGCCAGGTCACGTGCAATCTTTGCTTTTTTTCTCGCCTCACGATATTTTTCATAATAAACATCGTTTCTTTGTTTCAGTTGTACTGTTTCGTTTTCTCCAACTTTGTCTAAAGTCACGTCAAATTCAAAGTCTTCTAAAATAGGTGGTTCTTCTAAACTTTTGAAATCCAATAAATCTGGTTCTTCTTTCTCTAAAGAAGCTGATTCGTCATTACCTTCTTGATCTTCTTCATTCACCATTAATGATTCCTCTTTTTCCTCCTGTTCCTCGTTGTGTACCATTAATGATTCCTCTTTTTCCTCCTGTTCCTCTTCATTCGCCATTATTTCCTCGTCGTCGTTTTCATTTTCCCCCCCTTTCTGTTTATTGCCTAAAAGACACTTCTCGAAGAGTAATTCTTTGGGAGAAACGGTCATCATTTGTTTGACTTCGATTTCTATTTGAAAACTTCGCGCAGAGCATTTTATTCCCTGTACCTCTACAATAGTGACCACTTCGGTATTTTCATCAATAGTATCCGCTTCCACTTCCTCTTCTTCTTCATTGTAAATTTTCAGACTGATTTTGCCTAAACGTGCAGAAATATTAGTTCGTGCTAAATAAAACTTGCCCGATTTGTAAATTTTCAATGGAGATGCGAAATAATTCTCCACATCAGATAATTCCATTTCCGTTTCAAACCATTTTTCACGATTTTCGTAAATCGCATTGCATGTATGTGCTTCTAAATCTTCCATCCATTGAATGAAATCCGAATTTTCATTCGTGAATAATAAATCCGTATATTGACGTTTGCCCGATTTTGAGATTCCTCCTTTCGTTTTACATTTAGGTGGTTGTATGTAAAGTGGTGCACCGTTCATCACGTAACGAATAAAATAATTCCCACCAGACATTACCGTAGGTGGTGTTAATACCAACTTATTAAAATCAAATTGATTATTAGCACTATGTATTGATGCGCTCATTATAGTAATAGTGTGTCTGGATATTTTTGTTTTATAGCCTCGACGCATTCACACTCGTTTATTATTCACAACCCTTTTGTCCTGTTAATTTAAATATATACGAACTATTTTTATATGAAATCTATTCGCGATCGATGCATTGAATTTTTACATAGTGAAGATACTCGTCAAGACGTGCGGGCAATTATCCAACCAGTAGGAAATATGATCTACAATGAAGCCTATCCTTATTTATGGTTCTTGTGCGTTTATCACGTATTCCTCACATTCATTATTTTAGCCATTTTGATATTGTTAATACGCGTTTTAAATCATTTAGGGGGGTTCTATGTAGCTTCTGAAATGCAAGTTGGGAATTATCTTGGGTAATATATATATACAGAATGCCCAAACATCACACAAAACAAAGAAGACGTAGTGGCTCTCACACAAAACACCACAGAAGAACTATGCGCGGTGGAACAGGTTGTTCCGGGGCATCTGGATGCGGATTTGCCTCTTATGGAGGACCCGAAACTGCATTGGCTAAACTAAATCACGATATGTTTGCACCTTCCAACAATTCTACCAACTTATTCACTGGTACATCTGCATGTGGTATGACTGGTGGTAAATACCCCAAGAAAAAACGCGGAAAGAAACACGGAGGTTCCGGTTTAACTGCAATTGCTGTCCCAGCTGCCTTGGTCGCCGCCAACCAAATGTATAGTCGCAAGGGTCGCAAGGGTCGCAAGGGCAAATCTATGAGAAGACGCCGCAGTATGAGGGGAGGACAAATCAATTATTCACCGATAGATGCCGGTACATCACCGGGTACTAGTAGTAGTAGGATGAATACGTATATGTAAGCCAAATCAACTAATTATTGAAATTCATTTGTATAACATATACAAATGAATACCTCAGAACAATCATTGCAAGTCCAAGATCCTTTTGTGTCCAAGGTGAAAAGATGGGTTGTGTTAGACACACAATTGAAAATGATCCATGAAAAGGTGAAAACAATGCGCGAAGAAAAACAACATTTAAGCACCGATATATGTGATTATTTAGACAAAAACAAAATGATTCATAAAAAGATCGGTATTCACGACGGTGATTTGAGAGTTTATGAGAAAAAGGATTATTCACCGTTGACTTTTACTTTTTTAGAAACTCATTTAGCCACATTGATGACGGATCCAGAACAAGTCGATTTTGTAATTGACTATCTAAAAGAACATCGTGAAATCAAAACAGTCCAAGATATTAAACGGTCTTATAAAACACAGAAATAGCGTGTGTTTGATGTGCAACTATCTATGTTTATCTTATAGCAATGCCTCTCTTACATATCGAATGTATTGACCGAAAGTGTAATTATTCAACCAAAAAGCATTTAGAAAGTATGAATTGTCCAAGACAAAACGCGAGCTCCATGGATTTGTATGGCGCAAAAACGTCAGAATTTGATCGCTTCCGTAATTTAGGAATACCCGCCATGTTATTACAATCACAAATGCCTATACAATACGAAGAAGACCCACTCTATCATATCGAAGAAGATGACGAAGATAGAATGCTCGATGAAGATAAATTCATCTTATTATTGCAAGCTGTCCAAGATCACAAAGATGGAAAAAAAACAGCGCGAATCACGAAAAAAGGCAAAAAAGAAAAGAAGAACAAAAAGGAGACGCAAAAGAAAAAATAACTCTAACATACGATGTTTTATCATAATACAATAGAGATATTATGATGAATAGAGTTCCAAGCCAAAGTATTTTAGCAACATTTTGGTCAAATGGGAATTCTGCAATGCAAAAACCAACAAATGCACTTCATCAACAAAATCAACTGCAGAAGCAGAAGCAAAATCAACTGCAGAAGCAGATGCAGAAGCAGAAGCAGATGCAGAAGCAGAAGCAGATGCAGAAGCAGATGCAGATGCAGAAGCAGAAGCAGAAGCAGAAGCAGATGCAAAAGGGTAAAAATCCATTACAACGACCCATGCTTAATCGAGCAGCACCTAAAAAGGTGAAACAACTTGGTGCGAAACAACCCTCGTTTAATGGCCTTGTTCATGCAGCAACCCGACCAACAAATTCCATGCCCATACAAACACCAAGCATCTTATTCGAAATGAATGATACAAAAGAACCTCGCGAATATATTTTAGAACCATTTCAACCTCGTCGGGATCATTCGGGTAAAATTATGTTTGATGAAACACACACTATGAATGAATTCGATTATGACCATACACTTCAAGAGCAAACCCCTGAATATGTATTGTTACATAATTATGATCGATGTCCAAAACAATTAGTTTTACAAGGCGTGATTGGTGACGAAATGTTAGTAGAGGAGACGGATATACACACCAGTGGTGTCTTGGCGTCTACTGTGCAACGTAAGCACAACCCTTTACTTACCCAGAACAAATCTGAGGACGAAATGTTAGTAGAGGAGACGGATATACACAC